>Ga0126369_10000632_pt1 | contig 23210 bp, 25 predicted proteins | sample PanSoiMetaPlot_1_FD_109646 | JGI IMG/M metagenome (GOLD analysis project Ga0126369, IMG submission 109646) | Tropical forest soil microbial communities from Panama - MetaG Plot_1 | ecosystem: Environmental > Terrestrial > Soil > Tropical forest > Bulk soil | place: Panama | collected 2016-02-17
CGCCGAGACCATCGGCTCCCGCCTGGTCGAGCTGGCCACGGACGCCTGCCCGCTCCACCCGGTGCCCGTGATGACGGCGCCCGTGCGCTGGTGCCGGCCGGAGCTGGTGATCAGCATCCGGTACTCGGAGTGGGCGCCGGACGGCACGCTGCGCTTCCCGATCTTCAACGGCGTCCGCCCGGAGGTCCACCCGGCCGAGTGCGTGCGCCACCGGCCGCGGGTCGTCCTCGCCGGCCGAACCCCGCCGGGCACCCCGGCGTACGACCTGGCCCGCTTCCCCTTCTAGCCCGGGGGTTCGGTGCCTTCCTGGCCGGATCCGCACTCAGAACTTGCAATCGCCGCTGTGCGGTTTCATACAGTAGGAGAAGCCCCACCGTCCTCCGTCAGGTCACGCGCCCTTGACCAGATACTTATCGTGCGGTAACTGTATACGCGTAGTAAGGACTCCCCCAGTGACGATCCTCCTGGACCGGTACTCGGACCTGGTGGCGCGGCACCTGCGGAAGACCGCGCCGCGCCCGACCTCGATGAGCGGGCTCATGGGCGCATACCACATGGGCTGGGTCGATCGCGCGGGCCGCCCGGACGCCGCCCGGCCCGGCAAGCTCGTCCGTCCCAGCCTGTGCCTGTGGGCCTGCGAGGCGGTTGGCGCGGACGCGGCGCTCGCCCTGCCGGTGGCCTGCTCGCTGGAGTGGGTCCACAACTTCACCCTGGTCCACGACGACATCCAGGACGGCGACCGGGAGCGTCGCCGCCGCGAGACCGTGTGGTCCGTGTGGGGCTCCGCGCAGGGCATCAACGCCGGCGACGCCCTGCACGCCCTCGCGTTCGAGCTGCTGCTGGCCCCCGGCCCCGCGAGACTGCGCCGCATGCGGGCCGGCCGGGCGCTCGCGCGCGCCGTCCGGGAGGTCGTGGAGGGCCAGTGCCTCGACCTCGCGCACGAGGGCCGGCCGCACAGCACCCCGGCCGCCTACCTGCGGATGGCGAAGGCCAAGACCGGCGCCCTCCTGGGGGCCAGCATGGAGGCGGGCGCCCTGGTCGGCGGGGCCCTGAGCGGCGTTGCGGCGGGTCTGCGCCGGGCGGGCGAGCTGCTGGGCCAGGCGTTCCAGGTCCGCGACGACTGGCTCGGCATCTGGGGCGACCCGGCCGAGACCGGCAAGTCGCGGGACGGGGACCTGGGCCGGCGCAAGGTGACCTTCCCGGTCGTGGCGGCCTACGCCGTGATGGAGCAGCCGGAACGACGCCGCTTCCGGGCCCTGTTCGCGACGCGCGGCGACGCGGAGGTGCCGGAGCTGCGGGCGATGCTGGAGCGGCGCGGGGCCGACTGCCTCGCCGCAGACGCGGCCAGCCGCTTCGCGGGCGAGGCGATCGCGAGGGTCCGCCACGCCCGCCTGCCGTCGACGTCCACCGGGTGCTTCGAGGAGTTCGCACGCCATGTCGCGGACAGGCAGCGCTAGGGCCGCGGCCGCGAACGGCCGCGCGCCGGCCGCGACCATGGGCCGCAAGGCCGACCACATCCGCATCAACCTGCAGGAGGACGTGCGCGCCAAGGGCGTGGACAGCGGATTCGCGGGATACCGCTTCCTCCACCAGGCGCTGCCCGAGCTCGACCTCGGCGACGTGGACACGTCCGTCGAGGTGCTGGGCAGGCGGCTGGCCGCGCCGCTGCTCATCTCGTCGATGACCGGCGGCACGCCGGAGGCCAGGACGATCAATCGGACGCTGGCCGAGGTGGCCCAGGCGCGCGGACTCGCGATGGGCCTGGGCTCCGGCCGCGCGCTGCTGGAGCACCCCGAGGTGCTGGACACGTTCGACGTGCGCTCCCTGGCGCCCGACGCGCTGCTGCTCGCCAACCTCGGCGCCGTGCAGCTCAACAAGGGCGTCAATGCGGACGACTGCCTGCGGCTCGTCGGCCGGCTCCGCGCGGACGCGCTCGTCCTCCATCTCAACCCGCTCCAGGAGGCGCTGCAGCCCGAGGGCGACGTGAGCTTCGGCGGCCTCCTCGCCCGGATCGAGGCGCTGTGCGGCCGCATCGAGGTGCCGGTCGTCGTCAAGGAGGTGGGCTGGGGCATCGCGCCCGACACGGTGCGCCGCCTCCTGGACGCGGGCGTCACCGCCATCGACGTGGCCGGCGCCGGCGGCACGTCCTGGAGCGAGGTCGAGCGCCACCGGATCGACGACCCGGTCCGGGCGCGCGTCGCGGCGGCGTTCGCCGGCTGGGGTCTCTCGACCGCCGATGCGCTGCGGCTGGCGCGAGCGGCGGCGCCGGACGCCACAATCTTCGCGAGCGGCGGCGTCCGCACCGGCCTGGACGTGGCCAAGGCGCTGGCCCTGGGCGCCGACCTGGCCGGCATGGCGCGTCCGTTCCTGCTCGCCGCGGACGAGGGCGCCGCGGCCGCGCACGACCTCGCGCGCGAGCTGATCGAGGTGGTCCGGGTCGCCATGTTCTGCGTGGGCGTCCGCACGGTCCGCGAGCTGCAGGGCACCCCTCGCCTGCTCCGCGAGGGCGAGGAGCCGGCGGAGCCGCGGCTCGAGCAGCTCACGTACCGGACGAGCGGTGCCGGCGAGTTCATCGACATCACCGACGACGTGGCTCGTGTCCTGCGCGCGTCCGGCGCCCGGCGTGGGCTGGTCCAGGTCTACTCGACGCACACCACGGCCGCGGTCCGCGTCAACGAGAACGAGCCGCTGCTGCTCGGCGACTTCCGCCGCTTCCTGGCCGCCGTCGCGCCCGAGAGCGAGGGCGCGTACGACCACGACGACATGGCCCGGCGCGTCGGCGTGCCCGCGGACGAGCCGGTGAACGGCCACGCGCACTGCCGGCACCTCCTGCTGGGCGCCAGCGAGACCGTGCCGGTCGTGGACGGACGGCTCGTGCTCGGCCGGTGGCAGCGGCTGTTCCTCGTCGAGCTGTGCTCGGCGCGCGAGCGGCGCGTCGTGGTCCAGGTGCTGGGCGGATGAGCGACTACCCGGAACTGCCCGCCGCCGACGCGTACTGCCGCCTGCTCGCCGGGCGTCACTACGAGAACTTCACCGTGGCGTCACGCCTGCTGCCCGCGTCGCTGCGCGTGGACCTGGCTCGCCTCTACGCCTACTGCCGGACCACCGACGACCTGGGCGACGAGAGCGGCGAGGACGCGACCGCGCGGCTGTTGCGCTGGCGGGACGAGGTCACGGACCTGTTCGCCGGCTGCCCGCCCGTCCACCCGGTGCTCGTCGCGCTGTGCGAGACCGTGCGCCGGCACGACCTGCCGGCGGCGCCCTTCCTGGACCTGGTCGCCGCGAACGTCCAGGACCAGCGGGTGCACGCCTACGACACCTGGTCCGGGCTCGCGGCCTACTGCGCGCTGTCGGCGGCGCCGGTCGGCCGGGTCGTGCTCCGCCTCTTCGGCGTCCGCCACCCCGACGCCGAGCGCCTGTCCGACGACGTCTGCGTCGGCCTCCAGGTCGCCAACTTCGCGCAGGACGTGAGCCGGGACGCCGCCCGCGGCCGCCGCTACCTGCTGGGCCCGGAGGTGGAGCGGTGGGGCGTGGCGGGCGCGGTGCGCGCGCACTGCGAGCGGGCACGCGGACTGCTCGCGTCGGGCGTCCAGCTGGAGGGCCTGGCGTCGGGACGGCTCCGGCTCCAGCTCTCGCTGTACCGACTGGGCGGCCTGGCGATCGTCGACGCGATCGAGCGCGCGGGCTGCGAGACCGAGCGGTCCCGGCCCCGCGTCTCGGCGGCGGCCAGGGTGGCCCTGGTCGTCCGCGCGGCCGCGGGCCTGAGAGGAGGGACTCATGTCGCGAGCCTGGGACGGGCTTGAGCGGCCGGCCGGCGCGGCGGCGCCCGAGCTGCGCGAGGCCGAGCGCTTCTGCCAGCAGATGGCGCGCCGGGAGGCCGGCAACTTCTACTGGGGCTTCATCTCGCTGCCCCACGACCAGCGGGTGGCGATCTACGCGCTATACGACTTCGCCCGCCAGGTCGACGACGAGGCGGACGCCGCCGGCCGTCCGCACCTGGCGGCCAGCCTGGAGCGGCACCGGCAGCGGGCGCGCGACTGCGCCGCCGGAGAGGCGTCGGACCCGGTCGGGCTCGTCCTGTCGCACGCCCTGCGTCGCTACGCGATCCCGGAGACGGAGCTGCTGGCCCTGATCGACGGCGTCCAGACCGACCTGACGCGCACCCGCTACGCCACCTGGACCGACCTCGAGGCGTACTGCCGGCTGGTCGCCTCGACCATCGGCCGCATGTGCGTCCGCATCTTCGGCTTCGAGGACCCGGTCGCGCTGGATCGCGCGGACGACCTGGGCGTCGCGCTCCAGCTCACGAACATCCTGCGCGACGTCAAGGAGGACGGCGAGCTCGGGCGCGTCTACCTGCCGGGTCAGGACCTGGAACGGTTCGGCGTGGCCGAGGCGGACCTGCTGAACGGCGTGCCCGGGCCGGGCTGGGAGCGCCTGGTGGACTTCGAGGCACGGCGGGCCCGCGCGCGGTTCGCGACCGGCCTGGAGGTGCTCCGGTTCATTCCCCGCCGGCCGGCCGTGTGCGTCGCCACGATGGCGGGCATCTACCGGCGGATCCTCGGCATGGTGGAGCGCGATCCCTGGCTGCCGCTCCGCCGCCGGGCGTCCCTGTCGCCGGCCGCGAAGGCCGCGGTGATGGTGAGGTCATGGGCGGCCCCACGCGGGTAGCGGTCGTGGGAGCCGGCCTGGCCGGCCTGGCTGCGGGCGTCGCCCTGCAGGAGGCCGGCTGCCGGGTCGAGCTGTTCGAGCGCTCGCGCCTGCTCGGCGGCCGGACGACGTCGTTCACGGTCGACGGCCAGGAGGTCGACAACGGGCAGCACGTGTTCCTGGGCTGCTGCACGGCGTTCCAGGACCTGGTGGCCCGGCTCGGCCTGGCCGGCCGCGTGCGCCTGCAGGAGCGGTTCGACGTCCGCGTCTACGCGCCAGGCCGCCGCCCGAGCCGGCTGCGCGCAGCGGCTCTGCCCGCGCCGTGGCATCTGGCGTTCGGCTTCCTCGGCTACGCGGAGCTGGGCTGGGCCGACCGTGTCCGCGTGGCCACGACCCTGCTGGCGCTCTCCCGCCGGACGGGCGACGAGCGGCCGCTGGCCGGCTGGCTGCGCTCGCACGGTCAGACCGACGCCGGCCTGGCGGCCTTCTGGAAGCCGTTCTTCGTGCCCGCCCTGAACGCTCCGCTGGACCGGATCGCGGTGGGCGAGGCGGCGTTCGTGGTCCGCACGGCGTTCCTCGCCGACGCCGGCGCCGCCCGCTTCGGCTTCCTGACCGTGCCACTGGCCCGGCTCGCCGAGGCCGCTGCGGAACGGCTGGAGGCCGTCCACCTGCGCACCGCCGTGACGGGCCTGGAGCGCGCCGACTCCGGCAGCGTGACGGCGCTGTGCACCGCCGACGGCCGGCGGCTCGCCTTCGACGCGTTCGTGGTGGCCGTGCCGCCGGACCGGCTGGACCGCCTGGCCGGCGATCTCGGCCTGCCGCCGCTCAGCGGCTTCGCCAGCCGGCCGATCGTCGACGTGCACCTCTGGCACGACCGCGGCACGCTCGGGTTCGACTTCGCCGCGCTGCTGCGGTCGCCGGTGCAGTGGGTGTTCGAGAAGGCGCCCGGCTACCTGTGCTGCAGCCTGAGCGACGCCCGCGAGGTGGTCGAGTGGCCCGAGGACCGGCTGGTCGACCTCGGCTGGTCGGCGGTGAGCGGGCGCGTGCCGCAGCTCGCCGGCGCCAGCCTGGTCCGGGGCGCCGCTACGCGCAGCCCGGACGCGACGTACACCGCGCCGGCCGGCGTCCGCCGGCCCGGCGCCGCGACCCCGGCCCGCAACGTCGCGCTGGCGGGCGCCTGGACGGACACCGGCTGGCCGGACACGATGGAGTCGGCGGTGCGCAGCGGCCGGGCGGCGGCCGAGCGCCTGCTCGTCCGGCGTCCGGCGCGCCAGGAGGTGGGCGTTGCCTGACGCGCTGGAAGTCGGCTCGGGCCGCCTGACGGAAGGGCCGCGTCCCGGTGAGCTGGACCGGCGAAGCGGGGTTGGGGTCCAGTGTGACGTTGTTGCCGTCCGCAAACGTCTCCACACCACGACAACGTCGAACCGGACCTCGACCCGACCCGAGACCACCCACCTCGGAGCCTGGCGCGGCCATGTCTGACGCGCTGGTCGCGGCGGTCGAATGGCTCTCCCAGCGCCAGGACGGCGAGGGCTGGTGGGTCGGCGAGCTCGAGACGAACGCGACGATGACCGCCGAGCACGTGCTCCTGATGCATTTCCTGGGCGTGCCGGTCGACCCGATCCGCGCGGGCGCGGTGCGGCATCTGCTCGGCTGCCAGCGCCCGGACGGCTCCTGGGCGCTGTACCACGACGGGCCGGCCGACCTGAGCACGACGATCGAGTCCTACGTGGCGCTCCGGGTGCTCGGCGTCGACGCCGCACACGCGGAGCTGGCGCGCGCCCGCCGCGTGATCCGGGACCTCGGCGGGGTGGCCAGGGCCCGCGTCTTCACGAAGATCTGGCTGGCCCTGTTCGGCGCGTACCCCTGGGCCGGGGTGCCCAGCATGCCGCCCGAGCTGATCCACTTCCCACTCTGGGCGCCGTTCAACCTGTACGACTTCGCGTGCTGGGCGCGCGGGACGATCGCGCCGCTGCTGATCGTGATCTCGCGGCGCCCGGTCCGGCCGCTCGGCGTCGAGGTGGCGGAACTGGTGGCGCCAGGGACCGAGCGCATGCTCACCCGGGTGCCCGGGTCCGGGCTGTTCTGGTGGCTGGACGTGCTCCAGAAGCTGTACGAGCGCCTGCCCCGCCAGCCCGGCCGCGCGCGTGCCCGCCGCAAGCTGGTCGACTGGATCGTCGAGCGGCAGGAGGCGGACGGCGGCTGGGGCGGCATCCAGCCGCCGTGGGTCTACTCGCTCATCGCGCTGCACCTGGAGGGCATGTCGCTCGACCACCCGGTGATGCGCCAGGGGCTGCAGGGCCTGCAGGGCTTCGCGCTGGAGGACGAGGGCGGCTGGCGCTTCCAGGCGTGCATGTCGCCGGTGTGGGACACCGCCTGGGCGGTGCTCGCGCTGCGTCGGGCCGGCGTGGCGCCCGACGACGCGCGGCTGCGCCGCGCCGTCGGCTGGCTGCTCGACGAGCAGATCCCGGCGTCGGCTCCCGGCGACTGGCGGGTGAAGTGCGGCGACGTGCCCGGCGGGGGCTGGGCGTTCGAGTTCGAGAACGACACGTACCCGGACGTCGACGACACCGCGGTCGTGGTGCTGGCGCTGGCCGCGGCGGCCCGGCCCGGCGTGGCGGACGAGGCGGTGGACCGGGCGGTGCGCTGGGTCCGCGCGATGCGCTCCGGCAACGGGGCGTGGGCGGCGTTCGACCGCGACAACACGCGCGAGCTGGTCTACCGCCTCCCGTTCGCCGACTTCGGCGCCATGCTCGACCCGCCGACCGAGGACGTGACGGCCCACGTGCTGGAGATGCTCGCCGCCGGCGGCTGCGAGGTAGGCGACCCCGACGTGGCCGGCGGGCTCGCGTACCTGCGCCGCACGCAGCGCGCGAACGGCTCCTGGTACGGGCGCTGGGGCGTGAACCACGTCTACGGGACGTGGTGCGTGATCTCGGCGCTGACGGCGCTCGGGACGGCGGGCGACCTGGTGCGGCGCGGCGCGGAGTGGCTGCTGTCGGTCCAGAACCCGGACGGCGGCTGGGGCGAGACCTGCCACTCGTACGCCGACGAGTCGTTCGCCGGCGCCGGCGTGAGCACGGCGTCCCAGACCGCCTGGGCCGCGCTGTCGCTGCAGTCGGCCGCGATGGGCGGGCACCCGGCCTGCCGGGCCGGCCTGGAATTCCTCCGCGACCGGCAGTCGAAGGGCACGTGGGACGAGCCGGAGTGCACGGGCACCGGCTTCCCGCGCGACTTCTACATCAACTACCACCTCTACCGGCACGTCTTCCCGACGATGGCGCTGGCCGGGGAGCGGACACCGGGGGCATGACGCCATGGGCATCCCGCTGCGGCAGAAGCTGAGCGTCGGCTGGTACATCCTCCGCCAGCGGATGCGCGGCGTCGAGAAGTTCCCAGTGGTGCTGGAGCTCGAGCCGCTGTACCAGTGCAACCTCGCATGCGCCGGGTGCGGCAAGATCCAGCACCCGGACGACATCCTGGCCCGCCGGCTCAGCGTCGAGCAGTGCGTCGCCGCGGTGGAGGAGTGCGGCGCCCCGGTCGTCTCGATCGCGGGCGGCGAGCCGCTGGTCCACCGAGAGATCCACGAGATCGCGGCGGCCCTGGTCGCACGCCGCAGGTACGTGTACCTCTGCACCAACGCGCTGCTGATGGCGCGCAAGCTCGACCTCTTCGAGCCGTCGCCGTACTTCGCGTGGATGGTGCACGTCGACGGCCTGCGCGTGCGCCACGACCAGGTGGTCTGTCGCGACGGCGTGTTCGACAAGGCGGTGGAGGCGATCCGGGCCGCGAAGGCGAAGGGGTTCCGCGTATTCACGAACACGACCTTCTTCGAGCCGGACGGAGCGCCGGAGATCCGGGCGGCGCTCGACTACCTGAACGACGAGCTGCGAGTCGACATGATGCAGATCTCGCCGGGCTACGCGTACGAGCGGGCGCCAGACCAGGAGCACTTCCTGGGCGTGGAGCGGACGCGCGCCATCTTCCGTGAGGCGTTCGCGGACGGCCGGCGGAAGCGGTGGCGGCTCAACCACAGCCCGCTGTACCTGGACTTCCTGGAGGGCAAGGTGGAGTTCGCCTGCACGGCATGGGGCATTCCCTCGTACTCGGTGCTGGGCTGGCAGCGGCCGTGCTACCTGATGTCTGACGCCCCGTACGCCGCGTCGTACCGAGAGCTGGTGGAGGAGACGGACTGGTCGAGGTACGGAAGGGGCCGGCACCCGAAGTGCGAGAACTGCATGGCCCACTGCGGCTACGAGCCGACCGCGGTGGTGGCGACGGTCGGCTCGCTCCGCGAGTCCCTCCGGGCCGCGATCACGCAGTGAGCCGGTGGGCAGCGGACTCGTGACGGTTGGAGGCCGATGCCCGATCGCGTCTTCCTGACCGGCGCCACCGGGTTCGTCGGCGGCCACGTGCTGCGGGCGCTGGTCGACGGCGGGTACGAGGTGCGGGCGCTGGTCCGCCGCCCCCTTCCCCGCTTCGCCGAACTCGACGGCGCCGAGCTCGTGCCAGGCGACCTCGAGCGCCCCGGCGATCTCGTCGCCGCCCTGCGCGGCTGCCGCTCCCTGGTCCACGTCGCCGCCCGCTACTCTTTCGCGCCCGCGGAGCGCGCGGCGCTGCGGCGCGTGAACGTGCTCGGCACCGCCGGCCTGCTCGAGGCGGCGCGCGTCGCCGGCGTCGAGCGGGCCGTCGTCACGTCGAGCTCGGCCGCGGTCGGACCGGCCCGTCGTGGCGGCCGCCCTGCCACCGAGGCCGACTGGCCGCCCGCAGCGGAGGACGCGTCGGCCTACCACCGCTCGAAGGTGGAGCAGGAGCGGGCCGCGCTCGCCGCGCAGGTGCCGGTCGTCCGCGTGCTGCCGACCGCGCCGGTCGGGCCCGGCGACTGGAAGCCGACGCCGACCGGACAGCTCGTGGTCGACTTCCTCCGCGGCCGGATGGTCGTGCGCCCCCCGGCCGGCGGACTCAACCTGGTGCCCGTCGAGGACGTCGCCCGCGGCCATGTCCTCGCGCTGGAGCGGGGGCGTCCCGGCGAGCGCTACCTGCTCGCCGGCGAGAACCTCACGCTGGACGACGTATGGGAGCTCCTGGGGCCCATCTGCGGCCGGCCCGTCCCCCGGCGGCGCATCCCTTACCGCGCCGCGGTGGCCCTGGCGCTTGCCGACGAGGTCCGGTGCCGCGTCCGCCCCACCGCCCGTCCCGCCGTTCCGCTGGAGGGTGTGCGCATGTCGCGCCATCTCATGCACGTCGACGGCAGCCGGGCCGCGGACGAGCTGGGCTTTCGGCCGGGCGCCGTCGCACCCGCCCTGGAGCGGGCGGTCGCCTGGTATCGGGGAAGCGGCCTTACCTGATAGTAGTGTTATCAGTGTGGGTCTGCGTGTCGCCTGGCTGGGCCAGCGGTCGGACGGGCCCGGCGACGGGCTGGTCACCTACAGCCGGGAGATCACGCGCAGCCTCCGCCGGCGCGGCGCGGACGTCGTCTTCGTCCACCACGACGCCGGTTCCGCGGGGCCGAGCTCCCCGGCGCTGGTGTCGCTGCCGCTCGGCAGCCGCCTCCGGATCGCGGCTCCGGGGTCCGGCCGCAGGCTGGCCGAGCTGCTGCGCCGGGAGCGGCCCGACGTTGTGCACGTGTCGCTCTCGTTCTCGAGCCTGGACATCAGCATCCCGTCGCTCTGCCACGAGCTCGGCATCCCGGTGGCCGCGACGTTCCACGCTCCCTTCGGCAGCGGCTCACCGATGTGGGCCGGCCTCGCGCGGATCCTCTACCAGCTCTACGCACTCCCTCTCGCCCGCTATGACCGGGTGATCGTCTTCGGCCCGGCGCAGCGGCGGCTGCTGGCCGGGCTGGGCGTGCCGGACGCCGCGATCCGCGTCGTGCCGAACGGCGTGGACGTCAACCGCTACCGGCCGGGGCCATCCGACTGGCGTGAACGGCTGGGGGCCCGCCGGCTCTTCGCGTACCTCGGCCGGCTCGACCGCGAGAAGAACGTGGACGTGCTCGTCGACGCGTTCCTGGCCGTCGATCCGCCCGTGGACGTTCGGCTGGCGCTGGCGGGCGGCGGGTCCGAGCGGGCGCGCCTGGAGCGTCGGGCGCGCGACCCGCGCGTCGCCCTGCTGGGTCCGATCGCGGAGGAGGAGGAGCGGATCGGCCTGCTGCGCGCGGCGGACGCGCTGTTCCTGCCCAGCGCGATCGAGGGCCTGTCGCTCGCCCTCCTCGAGGGCATGGCCTGCGGCACCTGCCCGGTCGCGACCGACGTCGGATGCGACGGTGACGCGGTGCGGGGCGCCGGCATCGTGCTGGACCCGGTCGACCTGCCGGCGCAGCTGCGTCTGGCCATTCGCCTGCTCATCGGGTCGCCGCACATCGCCGCCCACCTCGGCCGGCTGGCCAGGGAGCGGGCGGTCGACCGCTACACGCTCGCGGCCAACGTCGACGCCCTGCTCGACATCTACGCCGAGATGCAGGTCACGCGCGGCCCGCGAACTGCCCCCGCAGGTTGACCAGCGCCAGGGCGCCCACGCCCAGCACCACGGCGGCGCCGGCCGCGTGCCACAGGAGCATGGCGCCGGCCGCCGAACCCGCTCCCACCCCGAGGCCGTGCGAGAGGATGAACGTGCCCGCGGCCTCCAGGCTGCCCAGGTAGCCCGGCGCCGACGGGAGGGCGTACGCGTACAGCAGGGTCACCTGCGCGACGACCGCGGACACCATGGAGACGGCGAGGCCCAGCGAGCGCAGGAGCATCGCGAAGGCCAGGCCGTCGAACAGGACGGCGGCCGCCGAGGTCATTGCCAGGAATGCGAGCCGGCCCGGCGTGCGGGCGAGCTCCGTCGCCGCGCGGAACGCCACCGCGTGCTCGGTGAGCCGGCACGAGAAGCGCTCCGGGATCAGCCGCGACCTGGCCAGGCACGGGCCCAGTCCGGCGGTGCCGGCGATGAGCCCCAGCATGGCCACGGCCCCGCCCAGCGCCAGCAGGAGCGTGGGCAGGCTCGGGGTCCGAGCCGCCGCCGTGGCGCTGAGCAGGGCGCCGGTGGCCAGGACCATGATCACGCCGCACAGGTCGAATGTGTGGTCGATGACCAGGCAGCCGAGGGCCGTGCCCGGCGCCACGCGGTGCCGGCGCGAGAGCCAGACCATCCGGGCCGCCTCACCCGCCCGGATCGGCACCACGTAGTTCAGGAAGCCCGAGGCGGCGTTGATCCAGAACGCGTCGAGCACGGCCACGTGGGCGAGCGGTGACAGCAGCCACCGCCAGCGGACGGCCCGCACCAGCTGCGCGGCGAGCACCAGCCCCAGGAGCGCGAACAGCGGCTCGGCGTGCTGCGGGCGCAGGTGGCCGCTCAGGTCCGCGATGGGCACCGACCGCACGACGAAGGCCAGCAGGAGCAGGCCCCCCAGGCTGGTCAGCGCGGGCCGGGTCCAGCGCAAGCGCAGGCCGCGGCGTGCCAGGTCAAGCAACGGCAGGACTCAGCGCCGCGCCCGCCAGGAAGTCGCGGAGGACATCGGTGAACCGCGCCGCCGCCTCGAGCATCGGCGAGTGCCCGCACTCGAGGACCTCGAACCGGCCTCGGGCCGCCTCGGCGGCCCGCAGGCCGTGGACCAGCGGAAGCACGCGGTCGCCCCTTCCCCACACGACCAGCACCGGCACCGCGAGCTCGCCCAACCGGTGGGCGAACACGTAGCGCGCCTGCTGGCCGCCGGTGCCCGCGACCGCGCGGAGCGCCGCCGTGAAGGCGCGGATCGCGTGCCGCCGGCGGTAGACCTCGAACGCCTCTGCCAGCACGGGCGCCAGCACCTCGACCGGGGCACCGCCCGCGAACCGCCGGCGGAGCCCGTGCAGCCGCCAGACCGCCCGGACGAGCCAGGGCCCGACGACCTCGACGAGGCGGTCCGCGCCGGGCAGACACATCGCGCGCAGCGACAGCGACAGTTCGCGGCCCAGGCCGGCGCTGGAGACGAGCGCGAGGGCGCTGACCAGGTCGGGCCGGCGCAGCGTGGCGAGCAGCGCCACCGCACCGCCGAGCGAATGCCCGACCACGGCGGCCGGCCCCTCCGGCACCTGCTCGAGGAACGCGGCCACCACCTCGGCGGCCCGCTCGCCGTCGACGGGCGCGGCCGGCGCCGGCGAGAGCCCGTGGCCGGGCAGGTCGATCGCGTAGACGCGGTGGGCGGTCGCGAGCCGTTCGAGCTGGAAGTGCCACGCCATCGACGAGGCGCCGAGGCCGTGGATCAGCAGCAGCGGTGGTCCCTCCCCTGCCACCTGGTAGGCGATGTCGAAGGCGTCGCCGTGGACGTCGAGCGTGGCGCGGTGGCGCACGGCAGGACAGTCTAGCCAGCGCGGCCGGCCGGCAGCGCCGTGCGGCGGGCGAATCGACAGGACGTTTACAAACTCCTGAGCCGTCAGAACGGGCCTTCGATCAGCTCCGGTTCGGCCCCCTCCAGGATGGCCACGACGGCGAAGTCGATCGGGCCCCGCCACCCGGCCAGCGCCCGGTACTCGGCAGCGGCCGCTCGCAGCGCCCGCTGCTTCCGGCTTCCGACGGCCTCGATGGGCATGCCGAACGCGTCGGAGCTGCGCGTCTTCACCTCGACCAGCACCAGGCGATCGCCGCGCCGGCAGACCAGGTCGATCTCGCCCCGTCGGGCCAGGAAGCCCGTTCCGATGACCCGGTAGCCGAGGCGTGTCAGGAAGGCGGCGGCGGCGCGCTCGCCACGCCGCCCGAGCGCTAGGTGCCGCTGGCGGCCAGCACGGCCCGGATCGGCGCCCATGACATCCGATGGATGGGACTGGGGCCCAGCGCGCGCAGCGCCTCCTGGTGGGCGCGGGTGGCGTAGCCCTTGTGCAGCGCGAACCCGTAGCCCGGGTACTGCCGGTCGTACTCGATCATCAGGTTGTCCCGGTGCACCTTGGCCACGATGCTCGCGGCCATGATCGATGCGCAGACCGCGTCGCCTTTGATCACGCACATCTGCGGCAGGGCGAGGTCGGGCACGTCCCAGGCGTCGACCAGGAGGTACTCGGCGGGCAGCTGGAGGCTCTCCACGGCGCCGCGCATCGCGAGCTGCCGGGCCCGGATGAGGCCCTCCCGGTCGATCACCTCGGGCCCCACCAGGCCCAGTCCGAAGGCCACGGCATGCCGGCGGATGGCCCGGTCGGCGCGCGCGCGTTCCACCGGCTTCATCTTCTTGGAGTCGTTCAGCCCGGGCAGCCTGACGCCGATGGGCAGCACGACCGCCGCGGCGACGGCCGGCCCAGCGAGTGGGCCGAGGCCGACCTCGTCGATGCCCGCGACCACCTGGTAGCCCATCTGGCGGGCTGTGCGCTCGGAGGCCCAGAGCTGCGGCCGGTGGGTGCGTCGGCGGACGGCGGTCATGTCGTCGACAAGGCTAGGAGCCGGCGCCGGCAGGGACAACCCATGCGGTTAAGGGAAGCCTCCGCCCGCCCGGCTACTCCTCTTCGTCGTCCTCGTCGGCGGTCTCGCCGCGCCCGCGCGCGGCCCGTGCGCGGAGCGCCTCGGCCTTCGATCCCGTGCCCTCGTCGCGGCGCTCCCGGAGGCGGGCCGCCTTGCCCACGCGACCGCGCAGGTAGTACAGCCGTGCGCGCCGCACCTGGCCGTGGCGCATGACCTCGATCCTGTCGATGCGCGGCGAGTGGACGAGGAACGTGCGCTCCACGCCCACGCCGTGCGTGACGCGGCGCACCGTCACGTTCTGGCGCAGCCCTCCGCCCGTGACCCGGATCACCAGGCCCTCGAACACCTGGATGCGCTCCCGCGTGCCCTCGACCACCTTGGCGTGGACGCGGACGGTGTCGCCCGGACGGAGCTCGGGAATCGCCTCCTTCTGCTGCTCCTTCTCGAGCTGGTCGATGACGTTCATGGCTCTAGCTCCCTCTCCCCCTGGCGGGGGAGGGTTGGGGTGGGGGGGCTGACGTGCGAGGCGGACGCGTCCCGACCGGCACTTCCCCGCCCTCCGTTGGTTGGCGTTCCTCTGGCGTGCGCTCGGCGCCACTGGGCGATCTCGGCGTGGTTGCCGGAGAGCAGCACTTCGGGGACCTGGAGGCCGCGCCACTCGGCGGGCCTGGTGAACTGCGGATAGCCTCCGCCCGACGCGCATGCGTCCTGGGCGATCGAGGCCTCGTCGCCCAGCACGCCGGGGACGAGCCTGGCCACGGCGTCCACGAGGACCATGGCCGGCAGCTCGCCGCCGCTGAGCACGTAGTCGCCGATCGACACCTCGCGGTCGGCCAGCGCCTGTCGGACGCGGTCGTCCACGCCCTCGTAGCGGCCGCAGACCACGATCAGGCCGGGTCTGCCGGCCAGTTCGCGCGCCAGGGCCTGGGTCAGCGGCTCGCCCCAGGGCTCCATCAGGACCACCGGGCCCGGATTGCGGGGCCGCAGGGCCTCGACCGCCGCGAAGATCGGCTCCGGCTTCAGCACCATGCCGGCGCCGCCCCCGAAGGGCGCGTCGTCGACCTGGCGGTGCCGGTCGGTCGTGAAGTCGCGGAGGTCGTGGGCATGGAGCGAGACCAGGCCGCGCGCGATCGCCCGGCCCACCACGCCCTGCCGGAAGACGGGCTCGAATACCTCCGGGAAGATGCTGACGACGTCGAAGCGCATCAGGCGTCCTCCGCATTCAGCAGCCAGTCGGCGACCGTGACCGTCCCGCCGGCGATGTCGACGGACAGGACGGCGTCGGGGATGACCGGGATCAGGAGCTCCTCGCCGCCCCGCCGGGCCACCCACACGTCGTTCGCCGGCGGCTCGACCACCTCGGTCAGGGTGCCGAGGTCGCGCCCGCTCTCGCTCCGCACGGTCAGGCCGACGAGGTCGTGGTGGTACCAACGGCCGGCCGGCAGCGCCCGCAGCGACTCCTCCGGCACCTCCAGGTACCGGCCGAGCCGCCCCTGGGCGGCCGAGCGGTCGTCCACCCCGGCCAGCTTCACCACGAGGCCCGTCGGCTGCTGGCGGCTCCACTCCACCCGGTGCGGCGCGCCGTCCAGCGTCAGCTCGGCGCCGGGCGCGAAGCGATCCGGGAAGTCCGTCAAGGAAATCACCTTGACAGCCCCCGCGATGCCGAACGCTCCCACCACCTGACCGACGCGGATCACGGTCCGCTCCTAGCGTCCCGTCGCCAGGTCGACGAACACGCGCTTGCGCTCGCGCAGCGACGCGACGCGCACGAGCATCCGCAGCGCCTCGATGTTGCGGCCGGCCTTGCCGATCAGGCGGCCCATGTCCTCGTCGGCCATCTTGACCTTGATGGCGACGGTGCCCCTGCCCCGGTCGATGGAGACCACGTCGACCTCGGACGGCTTGTCGGCCACCGACCGCGCGACGTACTCGACCAGCGCCTTGTAGTCGACGGCCGGTCCCGGAGGCCCACCGAACGACGGCCGGCGGAACCCACCGCCGTCACGGTCCCTCCCACCGCGGTACCCGCCGCCACCCGACGGGCCGCCGTAGCTACGCCTGAACGGCGGTCGATCCGGACTTTCGCGACGCTGCATAGCGCTCAAGGATGCCCTCCCTCTGGAGAAGGATCCTGGCCGAGTCCGAGGGCTGCGCGCCCTGGCTGAGCCAGCGAACCACCTTCTCTTCGTCGATCTTCACGGTGGCCGGCTCCGTCAGCGGGTTGTAGTAGCCGACCTGTTCGATGAACCTGCCGTCACGCGGCGACCGCGCGTCGGCGATCACCAGGCGGTAGAAAGGCCGACGCTTGGCCCCCATCCGCCTGAGCCTGATCTTGACCAATGTGGTGAGTCCTCCTTCAGCCGCCCAGCAGGCGGCCCAATCCCCGGTCGGCGCGCCGGCGCCCCTTCCGTCCACCCGTGCCGCCAAGGCCGAACTGCTTGACGAGCTGCTGCATCTGTTCGCGCGCCTTGATCAGGCGGTTCACGTCGGCCACCTGCGTCCCGCTGCCGGCCGCGATGCGCCGCCGGCGCGAGCCGTCGATGATCTCCGGCCGGGTGCGCTCCCGCCGGGTCATGGACAGGATGATCGCCTCCATCCTGTTCACCTCGGCCTCCGGGTCCGCGTCCGCCAGCTGGCCCTTGATCTGGCCGGCGCCCGGGATCATCTCGATGACGCTCGCCACGGAGCCCATGTTGCGGAGCTGCTGGATCTGGACCAGGAAGTCGTCGAACGTCAGGTGCCCCGAGCGCAGGTTGCGCTCGACCTGCTTGGCCTGCTCGCGGTCGACCGTGCGCTCGGCCTTCTCGATCAGGGTCAGGACGTCGCCCATGCCCAGGATGCGCGAGGCCATGCGGTCGGCGTGGAACACCTCCAGGTCGGCCGGCTTCTCGCCGATGCCGGCGAAGCGCACCGTCTGTCCGGTCGCGTACTTCAGCGACAGCGCGGCGCCGCCCCGGGCGTCGCCGTCGAGCTTGGTCAGGATCACGCCGTCGATCCCGATCGCGTCGTGGAACGCGGAGCCGACCGTGACCGCCTCCTGCCCGGTCATCGAGTCGGCGACGAACAGCGACTCGGTGACGGGCACCGCCGCCCGGATGCGGCGGAGCTCGTCCATCAGCTCCTGGTCGAGGGCCTGCCGGCCGGCGGTGTCCAGGATGACCACGTCGTCGCCGATGCGGGCCGCGGCGGCCAGCGCCTGACGCGCGATCTCCTCCGCCGGCCCCTGGCCGGAGTGGAAGGCGACCCTCTCGCGCTCGGCCAGGACGCGGAGCTGCTCCACGGCGGCCGGCCGGCGGAGGTCGAGGCCGACCACCATGGGCCGGTGGCCCTCGCGTCGGGCGTGCAGCGCGAGCTTGACGGCGGTGGTCGTCTTGCCCGAGCCCTGCAGGCCGGCGAGGAGCACCACCGTGGGCGGGCTGTCGGCATACCGGAGGCCGCGGTCGTTGGCGCCGAGCAGGACGATGAGCTCGTCGTGGACGACCTTGACGACCTGCTGTGCGGGGGTCAGGTGCTCGGCGACCTCGGTGCCGACGAGCTGCTGACGCACGCGCTCGCCGAAGACCTTGACCACCTTGTAGCTGACGTCAGCCTCCAGCAGCGCCATGCGCACTTCGCGCAGGGCGGTCTCGACGTCTTCGGGGCGGAGCACGCCGCGCCCGGACCACCGCTTGAGCACGGTGCCGAGGCGGTCGCTCAGGCTCTCGAACATCAGGCTCTCGCGACCTCCTGCTCCAGGCGCATCAGCCGGCGCCTGATGTCCGCGAGGTCGCGCACGAGCGCGACCCGCAGCTCGCGCCGGCTGTGGTCGGCGGCGAGCAGGCCCAGGCGGCTCTCGTAGCCCTCCATCGCGACCGCGGCGCGGTGAATCATGTCGTGCACGGCGGCACGCGAGGTCTCGCGACTCCGCGAGATCTCGGAGAGCGACCAGTCGCTCCGCAGGTAGAGCTCGAGCACGTCACGCTGCTGCTCCGTCAGCAACGGCGCGTAGCGCTCGAAGAGCTCGACCTGGCGCTGTCTGGATTCGAGGCCGCCAAGGCTCACACCTTGACAGAGGATACCAAGCTCATGGGCCCGGCCTCCCGCCGGGCGCCCGGGAGGCGGTCAGCCGCGCCAGGACGACGTAGGTCGGGCTCTCGTTCAGCTCGGCGTCGGGGTCGCGGCCGCGCATCAGCTCGAGCGTGAGTCCGGCTGTCCCGAGCAGCGACTCGATCCGTTCGGGCCAGGACAGCCGGACCGTGGCGCGGTGGGTCCAGCGGCCGGGGTAGTCGACCTCGATCTCGGCGCCCACGTCGGTCGCGGCGAGCACGCGCACCTGCGGATGCTCGCTCTCCAGCAGCCAGTGCGGGTTCATCAGCTCCATCGCGACCCGGCGCGCGCTGTGCCGGGCGGCGACCTGGAGGCGAGCGGCGTCGCCGAGAATGCCGGACGGCCCGATCACGAGCGGGAATCGCCGGCCGAGGTCCAGGTCCTCGATGCGGGCCAGGACGAGCTCGGCACCGGTCAGGCGGACGCGCAGCCGGTCGAGCATCCCGGGGTGGGCGTCCACGCCCACGAGCTCCACGCCAGCGGCGGCCAGCGGCACCGCCAGGCGGCCGGCGCCGATGCCCAGGTACAGGACGGGCCCGTTCGCCTCCCGGCACCAGCCCAGCCAGGGCTCGAGGTCGGTGGCGTCGGGGAACGAGGCGTACAGCTCGGCAAAGCCGGGATCCGGGTCAAGTGGATCGTCTCGCACCATGCGTCGCATGCCCGCAAGATAGACTCGGCAGCGTGCTGACGGCGATCCTCCTGGTCCGCGCCACCCGCGCCGGGCTGGCCTCGCTGGGACCGGCCCTCGCAGGGACCGCCGGCGTCGCCGAGGTCTACACCGTGACCGGCGACTGGGACTTCGTCGCGATCGTCCGGGTCCGCGAGCACGACGAGCTGGCCACCATCGTCACGCAGGAGCTGGCCCGGCTCGACGGTATCGAGCGGACGCACACGATGGTCGCGTTCCAGCAGTTCTCGCGGCACGACCTGGAGGCCATGTTCGGCCTCGGGCTGGAGGCCTAGCCGCCTGCTGGGCGCCGCCGTCGAGGCCGCCAGGGCGGGAGCCGCGGTGCTGCGCGCGACGGGCCTCGCCCACCATCGGCGTGAGCTGAAGCAGCGGTCGGGCGACTACGTGACCGACACCGACCGGGCCAGCGAGCAGGCGATCGTGGACACGCTGACCAGGCTGGCGCCCGGCGTCCCGATCCAGGCCGAGGAGCGCGGCGGGGCGCTCTCGGGCACCCGCTGGACGGTGGACCCGCTCGACGGCACCACGAACTTCACCCGGGCGATGCCGGTGGTCGGCGTCTCGGTGGCCCTGGTGGAGGCCGGGCAGCCGGTGGTGGGCGTCGTGCTCGCGCCGTGGCTGGGGCTGGAGTTCGCGGTCGAGCGGGGTCGCGGCGCGTCGCTCAACGGCGAGCGGCTGCCGCCGATGGGCCGGGGCGACCCGCGCACGGCCGTGGTCGCGACCGGGTTTCCGTTCCGGGTCAAGGCCCAGATGGCCCGATACCTCCCGGTGCTGCACGGCTGCCTGCTCCGGTTCGAGGACCTGCGCCGGGCCGGCGCCGCCGCGCTCGACCTGGCCTGGACGGCGTCCGGCACGTTCGACGGCTTCTTCGAGCTGGAGCTGGGCACGTGGGACGTCGCCGCGGGCGCCGCGCTGGTGCTGGAGCTGGGCGGCCGGGTGACGGACTGGACCGGCGGCGAGCGCTGGCTGGAGAGCGGCGACATCCTGGCGGCCCCGCCCGCCGTCCACGAGGTGCTGCTAGAGCTGGCGGCTGACGCGGCGGAGGGGTAGCACCACCAGGCTCTGCCACTGCTGGCGGAGCGCCAGGCCGCGGGGCACGCTGGCGGGCCGGCCGCGCCGCGGCTGCGTGCGGCGTTCGAGCACCGCGCGCCGGAAGTCCTCGGCGCTGCCGCCCTCGAACTCGGTCAGCACCTGGCCCAGGTCGTGGCCGCCGAAGTGGCTGTCGCTGGCCCCGATCGCCGCGCCCAGCCGCTCCCGGTTGGCGTTGTAGAAGTCGGCCAGGAGGCGCCGGCGCCCCGCCGAGGTCGGCGACGAGTGCTCGACCTCGATCCCGTCCACCGGATGGCGCTCGATCAGCCGCGCCAGCATGCCGGGCTGGCAGGAGGCGAAGTAGGTGGGCATGAACGGGTGCGGGATGATCGCCAGGCCGGCCTGGTCGTGGATCGCGTCGACGGTGTCCTCCAGCGACATGCCGCTGCGGACCGGTCGCTCCAGGAACCAGCCCACGACGTGGGTCTGCGCGGGCCAGCGGGTGGTGACCTCCTCGCCGCACACGACCGCGAGCCCGGCCGCCTCACCGCGGTCGCGGACCTCGGCGGCCTTCGCCATCGTGTCGTGGTCGCAGACGGCGATGAGGCGCAGGCCGCGCTCCAGGGCGCCGCTGACGAGCTCCGCCGGCTCGACCATGCCGTCGGAGGCAGTCGTGTGGCAGTGCGGGTCGGCCAGGCTCATGCGGCGGCCACGCCGTCGCCGAGCAGCGAGTGCGCGAACCGGCTCACGTCGAAGGGCGCCAGGTCGGCCGGGCCCTCCCCCACTCCAATCATCTTGGTGGGCACGTCGAGCTCCGACTCGATCGCGACGACCGCGCCGCCCTTGGCCGTGCCGTCCATCTTGGCCAGCACCAGTCCGCTGATCTCCAGGGCCTTGTTGAAGCCGACCGCCTGGGCGAGGTTGGACTGGCCCAGGTTGCCGTCGAGCACCAGCAGCGACTCGTGGGGCGCGCCCGGCAGCGCCTTGGCCGCCACGCGCCCCACCTTCCCGAGCTCGTTGAGCAGGTTGCTCTGGGTCTGGAGGCGGCCGGCGGTGTCCACCAGCACGACGCCGTTCCCGCGCCGCGCGGCGGCCTGCAGCCCGTCGAACACCACGGCCGCCGGATCGCCGCCCGGCTGGCCCGAGAAGCAGGGCACGCCGGCGCGCTGGGCCCAGACCTCCATCTGCTCGATCGCGGCGGCGCGATAGGTGTCGGCCGCCACGACGAGCGGGTTGAATCCGTCCTGGCGGAGGAGGTAGGCGAGCTTGCCGACGGTCGTCGTCTTGCCCGAGCCGTTGATGCCGTAGAGGAGCACGCAGGCGGGCCGGGCGTCGATCATCAGCCGCCGCGACTTCTTCGACATGGCTGCCGCCAGCTCCTCCGCCAGGACGGCGCGGGCCGCCTCCAGCGTGGTGGGGCGGCGGCGGCGGACGGCCTCGGAAACGTTCGCCGCGAGCGTGGGGCCGAGGTCGCCGGCGACCAGCAGCTCGACCAGTTCGTCGTAGAAGCCGGGGCTGAGCGGGGTGCCGGCGGCGCGGAGGCCGTCGGTGAACAGGCTGCGGGTGCGGGTGGCCACACGGTCCCAGATCGAAGGCATGAGCACTCATTGTGCCGAGGCCGGGCGGGTCGTTTCCGAGGAGGTGTGACTTTTCGGCCCGCCACCGCGTCTTATTCATGGGTCCCCGCACACGTGATCTCCACGACCCGCAACAGGAGGGAAGCATGGTTCGCCTGCCGTTTCTCGCCCGCGCCGGTACCTGCCTGGCCGCCGGCCTGATCGCCGCCGCCGGCCCTGGCGGCGCAGCCGCGGACGGCGGCCTGGTCGACTGGCCCCAGTGGGGCCAGAACCCGGCGCATCAGGGCGCGGTCGCAACGCCGGCCCAGAGCCTGGAGCGCGCGCTCGCGAACGTCATGTACGACCCGTTCGTGGACCAGGAGCGCGTCGACGGCGGCGGGAGCATCCTGGTCCACTACCAGACCCCGCTGCTGGAGGGCGACCGCGTCTTCATGGAGTTCAAGACGGGCACCTACACGCCGGCCAACGGGACCAACGACGTGACCCGGTGGAACAGCCAGGTCTGGAACGAACGCCGGCTCGAGCTCGACGGCGGCTCGTTCACACAGGTCTGGAACTTCCAGAGCGACTGGAAGCCGGAGCCGGCCAACCTGGCGCTGGGCTGGGAGCCGGTGTTCCACGCGGCCCTCGCCGGCGGCTCCGTGTACGTGCCCGGGTTCGGCGGCACGGTCTTCCGGGTCGACGCCGGGGACGGGCACCAGATCGGCCGGGTCAACCCGTTCGGGGCGACCATCGATCCCAATACCTACGTGTCCGGTCCGCTGGTCGCCGACTCAGGCGGCGACGTCTACTACAACGCCCTGCGGCTGGACGCCAGCCAGAACGCGACCGGCGCCTGGCTGGTCGTGGTGCGGCCCGACGGCAGCTCGCGGACGGAGAGCTTCGCCGACCTGGTCCCCGGCGCGCCGTCGACCTGCGTCGGCGCATTCAACAGCACGACGCTGCCGTGGCCTCCGGCTCCCGGCGTGCTGCCTCCGAGCGGCCCGTGCGGAATCCAGCGGCCCGGCCTGAACGTGGCCCCGGCCATCGGGCCGGACGGCACGATCTACACGATCAGCAGGGCCGACTTCAACGAGCGGTACAGCTCCGTGGTGGCCGCCAACCCGGACCTCAGCCCGAAGTGGGCGGCGTCCATGCGCGATCGGCTGAACGACGGCTGCGGCGTGCTGGTGCCGATCGCCCCGACCAAGAAGCCGGCGCAGGGGTCATGCCGGAACGGCGCGACCTTCGGCGTGGACCCGCAGACCAACCAGCGGCCGGCGGGCCGCGTCCGCGACATCACGTCGTCGTCGCCGACCGTGCTGCCCGACGGGAGCGTGCTCTACGGCGCGTGGACCCGGTACGACACCATCCGCGGCCACCTGTTCAAGTTCTCGGCGACCGGCGCATTCCAGGCGTCGATCGACTTCGGATACGACAGCACGCCGGCCGTCTACCAGGCGCCCGACGGCAGCATCCACATCGTCCTCAAGGAGAACCACTACGACGGTGAGTTCGGGACGTACTGCAATCCCGGCAGCGACAGCGTCAGCCAGATCGTGTGCGCGAACACGGGCGTGGCGCAGGGGCCGTTCTTCATCACGCAGGTCAACGCCGACCTGGTGCCGGAGTGGCGGTTCCAGAACACCAACACGCAGACGTGCACCCAGCAGCCCGACGGGTCGCTGAGGTGCGTCAACGACACGCCGACGGGGTTCGAGTGGTGCATCAACGCGCCGGCAGTGGACGGCAACGGCACGGTGTACGGCAACAGCGAGGACGGCTTCCTCTAC
>Ga0126369_10000634_pt1 | contig 23192 bp, 21 predicted proteins | sample PanSoiMetaPlot_1_FD_109646 | JGI IMG/M metagenome (GOLD analysis project Ga0126369, IMG submission 109646) | Tropical forest soil microbial communities from Panama - MetaG Plot_1 | ecosystem: Environmental > Terrestrial > Soil > Tropical forest > Bulk soil | place: Panama | collected 2016-02-17
GCAGTTCTTCGCCGACGTGGACCGCGACAAGGTTCTGAAGCAAGGCATCTCCCTGCCCTCGGTGTACCAGGCCCTCCAGGCATTCCTGGGAGGGGCCTTCGTGAACTACTTCAACCAGTACGGACGGGTCTGGCAGGTATACATCCAGGCCGAGGGCGAGTTCCGGACCCACGCCGACAACGTCGGCCGGTTCTATGTGCGCAACGCCGCGGGCCAGCCGGTGCCGCTGTCGACCTTGGTCCGCATGCGAGAGGTCAACGGTCCGGAGTTCACGACCCGATTCAACGAGTATCGCGCGGCGCAGATCAACGGACTTCTGGCGCCCGGCTACAGCACCCGGCAAGGGATGCAGGCCCTCGAGGAAGTGTTCGCGCAAACCATGTCAAGCGACATGGGCTTCGACTACTCGGGGATGTCGTTCCAGGAGCAGGTGGCCTCGCAGGGGGTGCCGGCGAGCGCGGTGATCGCCTTCTCGGTGCTGGTGGTGTTCTTGCTGATGGCGGCCCTGTACGAGAGCTGGACGCTTCCGTTCGCCGTGCTGCTCGCCACGCCCATCGCCATGTTCGGCGCGCTCGGAGCGCTCTGGCTGCGTCGCCTCGAGCTCGACGTCTTCTCGCAGATCGGCATGCTCATGGTGATCGGCCTCGCGGCCAAGAACGCGATCCTGATCGTCGAGTTTGCCAAGGTCGCCTACGAGGGCGGGATGTCGCTCGTCGACGCCGCGCTCGAAGGCGTCCGGGTGCGCCGGCGCGCCCTCTTCATGACTTCCTTCGCGTTCATCCTGGGCTGCGTGCCGTTGTGGACCGCCTCCGGCGCCGGCGCCGTCGGACGCCGGATCCTCGGCACCGTCGTGATCGGTGGGATGCTGACCGACACGCTCATCGCCAGTCTCTTCATCTCGGTGAGCTTCTATGTCAGTGAGCGCTTCGGCCCGGCGCAGCACGCCGCCGTCCGGCCGGTATCCGCTCCGGCGATTTCCGGCGGGGCCGGCGGCGAGCCTCCGGTGGGCGGATCGCGCCCGTGAGACCGTGGGCTTTCGCCTGGATGGTCGTCGCCGCGGCAGCGCTCGCCGGCTGCGCGATCGGTCCCGATTACAAGCGCCCGGCCGTCGCCGAGCCACCGACGTTCCGCGGCCAGGAGACGTCGGAGGCGGTGTCGTTCGCGGACGCGCCGTGGTGGGAAGTGTTCCAGGATCCGATCTTGAAGGATCTCATCGCGGAGGCGTTGCGCAACAACTACGACGCTCGCGTCGCCGCCGCGCGGGTGCAAGAGGCGCGCGCGAATGTCGGCGTCGCGCGTTCGGATTACTTCCCGTCGCTCGACTATACCGTCGGCGCCGGAAGGAGCAAGGTCGGCCCCGGCATCCTGGGAGGCCCCGGCGGCCCGGTGCCCGATGCGACCAATTTCTACTCGGCCTCGACGACCATGTCGTGGGAGCTCGACATCTGGGGGCGTATCCGCCGCTCGAACGAGTCTGCTCGAGCGACACTGCTGGCTGCGGAGGACGCGCGGCGAGCCGTCTGGCTGACGCTCGTCAGCGACCTGGCGCAGGCGTACTTCGAGCTCCTCGCTCTCGACGTCCGCTTGCAGATCGCTCGTGACAGCACGGCTGCGTACCAGCGCACGTACGATCTGTTCCTCGATCGCCTCAATCTCGGCGTGGCGTCGAAGCTCGAGACGGCCCGCGCCCTTGGTGCGCTCGGCGGCGCCCAGGCCAACATTCCGCTGCTCGAGAGCGACATCGTCGCCAAGGAAAACCAGATCAGCGTCCTGCTGGGCAAGCCGCCCGGCCCGATTGCGCGTGGGAAGCCGATGTACGACCAGGTCGTCGTGCCCTCGGTGCCGGCCGGGCTGCCGTCGACCTTGCTCGAGCGCCGTCCCGATCTTCGCCAGGCCGAGCAGGCGCTCGTGAGCGCCAACGCGCGGATCGGCATCGCCAAGTCCGACTTCTTTCCACGACTCAGCCTGACCGCCCTCCTCGGAACGGCCAGCTCCGAGGTCTCAATGCTCACGAGCGGAAGCGCGACGATCTGGGCCGTCGCCGGCACCCTGAGCGGGCCGCTCCTCAACGCCGGCCGCACGCTGAACAACTATCGCGCCGCCACCGCGCAGTCGGAGCAGGCACGGCTGCAATACGAGCAAACCGTTCTGCTCGCATTACGTGAGGTCTCGGATGCGCTCACCGCACTGGCGCGGCTCAGCACGGCCGAGACGGCGCAGGACGTGGCGGTCAAGGCGCTCGCCGAGGCCGTTGACCACGCGATGGATCGCTATCGCCAGGGCCTGGCCAACTATTTCGAGGTGCTCGAAGCCCAGCAGCAGCTCTATCCCGCGCAGAACAGCCTGGCCCAGATTCGGCAGAACCGCCTGCTCGCGTACGCGCAGCTCTATCGGGCGCTCGGCGGCGGCTGGTCGCTCATGGACGCGCAGTGGTCGGGTCCCAGCGAGCCCGCGACGAAGTGACCGCACTCTGAAACGACTGCTCCCTGAACGAGCCTGACTAGACCGCCTCGCGCCTCTGACAAATCAGAAATTTAGTGTGTGTGGACAACCGTGGATGTTGTGGACCCGATTTGGCTTGACGGCGTGTAGGGAAGGAGCGCCTATTCCTAGCTCGAGGGACAACAGTCTGTGCCCGCTGGGAGCCAGTCATGAAACTCGGCGAGGAGCATTGTCGCGACATGACCGATGACCCGCGCGCTGACGCTCTGAGGCCCAGCGTCGGGGTCATGCGAAGACTCCAAGGGGAAGAGCACGCCACCTGCATGTGCGGCGGACTGTGGACGGGCAACGGATATGCCCGAATGCTGGGCAACAAGCTTGTGGACCACCTGATTTGTACGAGATGCGGCTATCGGTGGGTCACTGACCACAGGTCGATCAAGGCCGGGTTCGCGGTCCCCGAATAGCTCGATCAGTCCTTCCACCGGCACTTCCGACGCCTCACTCTGGGGCGTCGCAACGCGGTTGTCATCGGGCGCTGGTATAGTGGCGCCGTGCGATGCCGGCGGCGCCCGCGCGCATGGTGGCTGACGGCGCTGCTCGTCGGCGCCTGGCTCGGTTCCGCTACGGCCGCGCAGGCCCCGCCGGAGCAGCCCTCCGTCCTCATCCTCCTACCGGGCCAGCCGGGCTTGCCGGCGGCGACGGCCCTCGCCTCGGCCGTCCGCGCTGTCCTGCTCAGCGAGTGGTCGTTTCGAGTGAGCATCGAGCTGGAGCACGTCGACGTCGCGCGCTTCGCGTCCCCGGAAGTAGAAGAGGAGCGACTCCGAACGATCTATGGCTCGAAGTACGGAAATCAGCGCTTCGACGTGATCGTGGCGGCGTTCCCCGAGCCATTTCGATTCGTCCTTCGCGCGCGCGACGAGCTCTGGCCGGGCACTCCGGTTGTCGTCTGTGGGGTGGACGAGCGTGCCGTGCGCGACCTCAAGCCGCCTCCCGGCTTTGCGGTCCTTACGACCCGCTTCGACATGGCAGGGACGGTGCGCGCCGCCCAGGCGCTCCTGCCCGACACTCGCCACGTCGCGCTCGTGGGAGGCGCCAGTCCACCGGAACAGGTCTACCACGACCTGATTCGCCAAGCGGTCGCGACCATGGGCGGCATCGACGTGATCGACCTCACGACACTGCCGATCGCGGACGTGCTGGCTCGCGTGTCGAGCCTGCCGGAGCACACCGTCATCGTGCAATCGAGCTACCAGGTCGATGGCGCCGGGCGGCGCTTCAATGGTATCGACCTCGTCCCGCACGTCTCGGACGCGGCCAATCGCCCCGTTTTCACGCCGCTCGGTCTGGCGCTGGGGCGGGGAGTCGTGGGTGGGTCGATCGTGGAGTTCGATGACATCGGCCGCGATGCCGGGAAGATGGCGACACGGATCTTGCGCGGCGAGGCGCCCCCGCCCACGCCGGTGCCGAGCTTCGCAACCAGTGTGCCGCGGTTCGACGGCCGCCAGCTGGCGCGGTGGCAACTCGATGAGCGGCGACTACCCGAGGACAGCCAGATCATCTTTCACGAGCCAACGCTCTGGCAGCAGTACCGCTGGCATGTCGTAGGCGTGGCAGGGTTCATCGGACTGCAGGCGGCACTCATCGTCGCGCTGCTCGTTCAGCGCCGCCGCCGCCGCCAGGCTCAGGACGCGCTGGCCGAAGGTGTTCGCTTCGAGACGCTCGTGAGCGAGGTCATCACGGCGTGCGCCACCGCCACGCTCGACCAGATCGATGATCGGATCCGCGACGGGCTCCGGCGTGTGGTGACCTTCCTCGGCGTCGATCGCGGCAGTTTGTGGCAGCGCGCGGAGGATCGCGCCCCCGTCTCGCGCACACACTTTTGGCAGAAGGAAGACGAACCCGCCCCCCGGGTTGTCACCGACCTACGGTCGTATCCGTACTTCCGGGAGTGTGCAGAAGGTGGCAATGTCGTGTGCGTCACGAGTACGGACGAACTGCCGCCAGAGGCGTCGGCTGAGCGGGCCGCTTTGAGGTCGGCGAGTGTCCGGTCCTTCATCGGGATCCCGCTAGTCAACGGCGGTCGCCCGCTGGGATTCCTTGTGTTCGTCAGCCTGCACGCGGAGCGACGGTGGCCCGCGCACGTCGTGCAGCAGCTGCGGACCCTGGCCGAGCCGTTCGCCACCGCGCTGATTCGCGCGCGGAGCGCTGCTGTGGTCGAGAGCAGCATGGCGACCGCCGACGCCGTCCTCGGTGCGCTGCCGGGCGAGACGGCCATCATCGACTCGGCGGGCACGATCGTGCAAACCAACGAGGCGTGGGCCACGGCGGCGCGGCGCGGCGTGGACACCCAATCCGCACTGAAGGTCGGCGCGAACTACCTGGAGGCCTGCCGGAACACGATCGACATGCCGCCGGACATCGCTCGGACGGTGCACGCCTCCGTCGAGGGCATCCTTCAAGGAAAGCGCGACGAGTTCACGCTCGAATATTCGACGTCCCGGCGCGGCGAGGACCGCTGGTTCGAGATCAGGGTGCGCCGCCTGGCCCGTGTGGGCGGGGGCGCGGCCGTCATGCTCTTCGACGTGACGTCGCGCCGACAGGCCGAGGCGGCCGCGCAGCGCCATCTGAGTCAGATCGCCCATCTCGACCGCGTCGCAGGCATGGGCCAGCTTGCCTCCTCGCTGGCACACGAGATCAACCAGCCGCTGACGGCAGTGCTGGTCAACGCCCAGGCGGCGAGCCGACTTCTGGCGCGCTCGCAGCCGGATCTCGAAGAGGTGCGGAGCTGTCTCGCCGATATCGCCAAAGATGACCAGCGAGCTGCCGCAGTGATCCTGCGCATGCGGAGGCTACTCAAGAAGACCGACTTCGTCAGCATGCCGCTCGCGCTCAATGATCTCGCCACCAATACGATCGCCCTCGTCGCGAACGAGGCGCTGCTGCACGCGGTCACCATCGAGTTTCTCCCCGCGCCGGCTCTACCGGTCGCCTACGGCGATGTCGTTCAGATCCAGCAGGTGATCTTGAACCTCCTCACCAATGCCATCACGGCCGCGGCGAACGGGGGAGCCCCGATGCGGAAGGTCACCGTGTGGACCTCGCCGGTGGCCGAGCCCTACGTGGAGGTCGCCGTACACGACTCGGGCAAGGGCATTGCGGACGCCGATCTGGATCGGATCTTCGAGCCGTTCTTCACCACCAAGCTCGACGGCCTCGGCATGGGGCTGGCGATCAGCCGCACGATCGTCGAGGCCCACGGCGGTCGCCTGCTGGCCGAGAACGATCCGGCCGGGGGTGCGACGTTTCGCGTCCGCCTGAGTACCGACCGGCCCGGAACGACCTGAGCCGCGTAGCCAGAGAGGCGGACGTTTCCGCGAGAGGAATCGCCGCGGTTGACAGCCGACCGAGACCGGTCAGGTGCAGGATGTGAGTGATGTATGGCTCGACCTGCTGCGTCTCTGTGTCATGGGAGCAGTCGGCCTCGGTGGGGCGTGGCTAGGCGCACAGGCGACCCGGCGGAGGGAACGGTGGAGTCACCGGCGCGAGGTGTACCAGCCAATTCTCTTATCGCTCATGGATCTCTATATTCATTCGCGCTACCGGCTTCGTCTCGAGGAGGAAAGCGATTCGCCTGATCCCAAATCTCAAGTGCGGCTGAACGAGACGATTGAACGAGCGGCCGCGGCGATGACCGAAGTTCAGCGTGTGTCAGCCATTGCCGTTGTGCTCGGAGATGACGTGCATGCGGCGCTCGATGAGCTTGGGACGCAATGGCTGAACGCGACACACCAGACCACAGGCCGCGGCGAAGCCGAGGCGCGTTACGCGGCCGTCCAGAGGGCCCGGAGCGTTGTTGAGGCTACCGCAAGACGACACTTGAGATTATGAACGAGACGTCCCGAGCGGCCTGCCAGACGCCAGGGCGCGGGCCCTCTGACGTCTCGAGGAGTACACATGAGAATCGCCATCATCGGTGCAGGAAACGTCGGCGGAACGCTGGGCGCCGGCTGGGCCAGCCGCGGCCATGAGATCTTCTTTGGCGCTCGCGACACCGCCGATCCCAAGCTCGAGGAGCTCCTGGCTCGCGTGCGCGGTAACGTTCACGCGACGACAGTGCATGGGGCGGCGGCCGCGGCTGACGTCGTCGCGCTGACGGTGCCGTGGTCCGCCGCTCGGGACGCCCTGCGAAGTGCAGGGGATCTGGGCGGGAAGATCTTGCTCGACTGTACCAATCCCTTGAAGCCCGACCTCTCTGGCCTCACTGTCGGCCATACGGCATCTGGCGGCGAGCAAGTCGCCGCGTGGGCGCCGGGCGCGCGCGTCGTCAAAATCTTCAACACGACCGGCTTCCCGAACATGGCGAATCCTGAGTATCGCGAAGGCCGCTCGATGATGCTCTACTGCGGCGACGACACCCAGGCCAAACAGGTGGCGGCGCAACTGGCCGCCGAGCTCGGGTTCGAGCCCTACGACGTGGGGCCGTTGACGGAAGCGCGCCTGCTCGAACCCTTTGCGCTGGTCTGGATTCATCTGGCCGTACTGCAAAAGATGGGCACGGGCTTCGCGTTTCGCCTGATGCGCCGCTGAGAGCGCCGCGAGCGCCATCGCGACGGAGAGGCAGCTCTGTGGCTCGGCATCACGCTCTTCGCTGCAGCCGATGACTGACGCACGCGACCGATCGGTCCTCGCATCAGCATTGACGATGTTGGCTTGCCTCGTTCTCGGTCTGCTATCGGGCGGAATGCTCGTGATCGGCGTCGCGTTCGTCAGCTTTTGGAAGAGCCTTTCGCCGGGCGATTTCCAGGCCTGGTTCGCATCCTACTCGCACCTCATCGGCCGCCTGATGATCCCCTTGGGCGTCGCGAGTGTCGCGGCCGCTGCAGCAGCGCTCGTCGCCGGCTGGTCGGGCCCAGCGAGACGGCGCGCCTGGCTTGTCGTCGCGGCGCTCTCGGCGATCGGCGTGATGGTGACGTATCCGATCTTTTTCGCGGGAACGAACGAGTCCTTTGAGCGCGGTGGCCTTTCGGAATCGACGGTACGGTCCCTGCTCGGTCGGTGGGCGACCTGGCATTGGATTCGTACGGGACTCGGGACGGTCGGTTTCATCGCGGCATTGCGAGCGCTGCAGCGGTCGTGAGCACTCGACGACGGGAGCGTGGTCGTCAGACGAGCCGAGCTGACGGATCTTCCTGAGGCGGAGATACCCACGCGCCCGCCGACGTCAGCCCAGGAGAGTCCCCCGCGTCTTCGTCGGCATCCGGTAGACGCTCGTGCGGGCGGTGAAGAAGAGCACGGTCCCGTCTTCACCCCAGGCGAGATTCGCCGGCAGCTCCGGTAGCACGATGCGCCCGAGCGGCGTCCCGTCGGCCCGGCACACCCACACGCCGCCCGGGCCGGTGCAGAAGATGTTGCCGTATACGTCAGCCTTGAGGCCGTCGGGCACGCCGGGATCGGCCGAGGCCATGTCCAGCACGATGCGGCTTGCCGTCAGCGTGCCGTCCGGCCGCACGTCGAACGCCCGGATGTGCTTGTGCGCGGAGTCGTCGATGTAGAGCACGGACTCGTCGGGCGAGAAGGCCAGGCCGTTCGGTAGCGCGAAGTCGTCGACGAGCAGGTGAAGAGTTCCGTCGGGAGTGATCCGGTAGACGCCCTGAAACGCCAGCTCCTTGCCCTCGATCGGCTGGGTCCACCAGTTGGCGGGTCGTGCTGTTCCCGGTGGCAGAGGACGGACGGCGTAGGGCGGGTCCGTGAAGTAGACCGAGCCGTCGGACTTCACGACGATGTCGTTGGGGCTGTTGAGCCGCTTGCCCTGAAACCGTTCGGCCAGCACCGAGCGCGTGCCGTCGTCACCGACTCGCGTGACGCGACGGCCATCGTGCTCGGCCGCCAGCACGCGGCCCTCGCGATCCAGGGTGAGGCCGTTGGACATGCCTGTGGCGTACGTCGTCAGCTCGGGGCCCTCGGCCAGCCGGCGCCAGCGCGCGATGCGCTTGTTCGGGATGTCGCTGAACAGCAGCGCTCCGCCGCGCCAGACCGGGCCCTCGGTGAAGGTGAGCCCGCCGGCGATGCGATCGACCGGCGCGTCGGGAGCGACGAGGTCGTGGAGACGAGGATCGCGGGTTTCAAGCTGTGCCATGGCTCACTCCGCCGCCGCGTGCTCGACCGGCCCGAGCGCTTTTTCGACCCGCGGCTTGACCTCGCCGATCATGAGCTCCATCGAGCGCATCGCCGCCGCGTGGGGCGTGTCGCCGACCTTGAACGAGAAGCACACGTGCTCCGGTCGGGTGGCGTGGATCTCGGCAACGAGCTTCTCGGCCACCGTCTCGACGTCGCCGATCAGCAAGTTTTTGTAGATCGTCTCGAGCGGCGGCTCGTCGGGGAACGGCACGTCGACCAGGATGGTCCCTTGCATGACCTCCTGCCGGCGCCGGAGACTCGACGCGAGACGCGACTGGTAGCGGGCGTTCTCCGCGAAGCGCATCCCTTCCTCACGGCAGCCGGTGATGTGAGCGAAGCGGTTGAGCGTGAGACGCGCCCGCGAGACGGGCACCTTCTCGGCGGCGAAGGCGGCGACGACGTCGCCATATTGCTCGGCCAGCAAGGTGACCCCGCCGACCCGGCCCGACGTCAGCACGCGATAACCGTGCCGCGCAGCGGCGCGGAACATCGGCTGGGTGTGACCGGCGACGTAGATCGGCAGTGGGTTCTGCACCGGCCGCGCCGGGATGTGAGTGTCCGGCAGCTGGTAGTGCTTGCCGTGGTAGCTGAAGAAGTCGCGACCGAAGGCCAGGTCGAGGATGTCGCAGAACTCGTCGGTCATTTCGAGGTTCCGGGCGATGTCGACGCCGAACCGCTCGAACTCATAGGGCTGATATCCGGCGCCGATGCCGAGCATCAGCCGGCCGTTCGATAGCGCGTCGGCGGTGGCGATCTCCGCGGCCAGCCGAGCCGGGTTGTACAGCGGCAAGACCACGACGGCGGTACCGAGCCGGATGCGCGTCGTGATCGAGGCGCAGTGCGCCACCATCATCAACGGCGACGCGCACAGGCAATAGTTCGAGAAGTGGTGCTCGGCGAACCAGGCGATCGTGTAGCCGAGCGTGTCGGCGAGCCTCGTCTGCTCGGCGACTTCACCGAACACCTGCGCCGTCGGCTTGTCCGGCCGGCGCGCCCCCATCAGATTGAAGATGCCGAAGTCCATCGCCTCATCCTCCCCTCGAGCCTCACCGCATCGAGCTCAGGTCACCTATCGAGTGAAGGAAACTTTAGCATTCATGGGCACCGCTTTTCAGCGCGACAGTGCGGGAGCGGGCATCTTCGGCAGGATGGATCGGGGCGGGAGCGGACTCCTGCAGGCGTTCTACCGGATGTGTCCCGCGGTGGCCGTCCGCTCGACGGCCTGACCGACTCTCCACAGCACGGGGAGTCCCCGCATCCGCTCCCCCAGGGCGACCCACTTTCGCCGTCGGAACGACTGTCCACAGGCTCGCTCGATCGCGTGGGCGATATCGCTTCGCCCGTGGCGCGACGCCTGCGCCTGGAGCTCACGCAGAAACGATTTTTCGTTGTCGTCGGAGCAGTACACCGTCGCTAGGCGGGCGACGCTGTACTTGCGGGTCTCGAACGTCGTGGCCCTCGAGAGCACACCGAGCAAGTCGAGCGTGGCCATGGTCCGGAAGCATTTGACGCACTCGGAGCAATTGTCGGCAGAGCGGCTGTACGCGCAGACCCTCAGCGTCTCGAGCGCCACGTCCCATCGCGCGATGTGCTCGGTCTTCTCGACCCGGCCGTACGAGCTGCCGTCGTGGACGATGCGCGCGTCACGGGTGGAGAAGAGGCGATCCGTGAGCGGGTGTGAGCCCCACGGCACGACGTGGTCTGCGCGGTGCGTGGACGGGATCAAGATGGAGTCATAGCGGCGCTCGAACACGAGCCCGACGGCCGCCAGCGCCGCGCCGTGCGAGAGCTGCCCCCATGGCGGCCGCCGAAACTCCGTCTCGCGAAGATTAGTCCAGACGTCGATGTTGCGCTTGCCGAATCGCTCGGCGATGCGACGACGAGTGCTTCGTATGCGATCGCAGTCGTCGGTCTGTGAGAGCGGTACGTCGAAGCCACAGACCGTCAAGAGATCGTCGACGCGTCCGGGTTGATCTACGAGGCCCGCGGCCTCGCGGGAGAGGAGTGTGAAGAACGAATCGACGCCCCCTCCGAAGAGGGCGCCGGTCCTGTCGCGGTGCGGGAGCGACGCATCAGCGGTGTCGCACTCCAGCGCGACATCGTGCAGGTTCGGGTACCACTCCTTCCAGATCGCCAGGAGCTTCTTCGCGTTCTTCAGAAGCAAGGCGTCGACCGGCCGATCGATCCGCAACGGCTCGCCGAGCGTCGCCGCGACCGGCAAGAACGCCGCGAGCCACGGATTTCCCGAGAGCGAAATCTCGCTCGCGTGAGTCGATTCGACCTCGAACCAGCACGATTCGGACTGGCCCGAACGATATGTGATCTCGGCCTGCAGTCGCGCTCGCGTCGTGTGCTGTCGCGACTCGATCAGGCGGGCGTTCCGGATTTCCATTCGACAACGCTCTTCGAATAATCTAGCAAACAGCGATGCGAAATCCGCAGCGTCCAAGTCTGAACAAACGTTCATGAATCAATCGTGAGTAGCGAGGCCAACGTCGAGTTCGGCGCCGATGTTCCGACGAACGCCGCGGCGGTCGTCAGTACGACGGACGGAGCCGTCCGCAGTGTCGGCAGGCAGATGGCCCAAGGCGCGTTCTGGATGCTCGGGCTCAGAGCGAGCGAACGTGGCCTCGGTCTCGTCAGCACGATCGTGCTGGCCCGCCTGCTCTCGCCGTCGGACTTCGGCCTCGTCACGATGGCGACCTCAATCGTCGCCGCCACCGAATTGCTGAGCAGCTTCGGCTTCGACCTCGCCTTGATCCATCGCGTCGACGCGGATCGTCGTCACTTCGATACCGCGTGGACACTGAACGGATTGACGGCCGCATGTTCCGCCGCGCTTCTGCTGGCGCTGGCGTCGCCGGCCGCCGTGTTCTATCGCGAGCCCCGGCTGCGCGGCGTCGTCGAGGTGCTCGCTGCCGCGCTCCTCGTTGAGGGCTTTCAGAACATCGGCCTCGTGGCGTTTCGCAAGCGGCTGGACTTTCGCAGGGACTTCGCGTTTCTCTTCGGTAAGCGGCTGATCATGTTCGCGGTCACCGTGCCGTTAGCGATCCTGTTGCGTAATTACTGGGCGCTGGTGATCGGCATCCTCGCTGGCCGCACCAGCGCGACCGTACTCAGCTATGTTGTGCAGTCGTACCGGCCGAGACTCTCGCTGGCGGCCGCGCGGGAGCTGCTCGGTTTCTCGCGCTGGCTGCTACTAAACAACCTGATCTGGGTGCTGCGGTTCCGATCGACTGATTTCGTCATCGGACGCCTGGTGGGGTCTCAGGCCCTCGGGCTGTACAGCACTGCATACGAGATCTCGAACCTGCCTACCAGCGAGCTGGTCGCTCCGCTGAATCGCGCCATCTTTCCGGGCTACGCCAAGCTCGCGTCCAACACGGCCGATCTGCGGCGAGAGTTCCTCTCGGTCGTGTCGGTGATCGCCACGTGCGCCTTCCCGATCTCGGCCGGCATGGTCGTGACGGCAGCGCTCCTGGTGCCAGTGTTGCTAGGTCACGCGTGGATCGAGACCGTGCCGCTCATTCATCTGCTCGTCGTGTACGGGCTCCTGGTGGCGTTGCAAGCGAACACGAGTTCGGTCTATCTGGCGCTTGGTAGGCCGAACATCCTCACGTTCGTGTTCGGCTGGAACACAGTGGCGCTCGTGCTGTTCCTGGTGTGGCTGGTGCCCCAGCAGGGCGTCGTCGGCGCGGCGCGGGCGGTGGTAGGCGTGGCGTCGTTGGCGATGCCGCTCAATTACTTTCTGGTGCTGAGGTTGCTCGAACTCAGTACGTGGCGGCTGTGCGCGGTCTTGTGGCGGCCGGCCGTCGCGGCCGCCGCGATGGCGGTGTTGCTGCGATTCATGATCGATCACTGGAGCGTGCAGGCAAACGTGCTCGGTCTTGCAGAGGCGGTCGCTGCCGGCGCGGTTGTGTATGGCGCGCTTCTGGTAACTCTCTGGCTCTGTTCTGGTCGTCCGGCGGGGCCCGAACAACTCGCGATCTGGGTGTTGCGTCGCTAATCGACCTCACCGACCTGGGGCCTTTGACGATGCGCCGTTCCAGCCGCCGGAGGCGCCGCCGTCACCCGGGCGATCTCGTGCAGATCGTCTTATACTCGCGGGGACTGCGATGGCCGACGCGGTGGTCATGGACCGGATGTTCCAGCGCATCATGCGCGGGCTCGTCGACACCGGGCGCGCTCCGCATTACGCGGAGCTCGCTCGGGCGCTGGGAATCGGGGTCGAGGCGGGTCGCGCGCTTCTCCACGACGTGATGCGCGCGTACCCGATCGGCTGGCTGCACCCCGAGACGGATTACGTTGCTTCGTTCCCGCCGCTGAACAACCTGCCCACGCAGTACCGGATCACCGTGCGAGGTGCCCAGCGCTGGTTCGCGCAGTGCGGGTTCGAGGCGACCTCGGTCACCTGGCTCTTTCCCGGCGAGACCGTGCGCGTCGATACCACGTGCCTGGACTGCGGTGATCCAGTGAGCGTCGAGATGCGAGACGGCCGGATCGTGTGGGTCGACCCCCCGGGCGTCGCGGGACACCTGAACTACGGCTTCGGCCCTTCCCGGGGCCGGCCGCCGTTTCTCTGAACGGGCATGAATCTCTTCCGGTCGGAAGAGCACGCGCGTCGCTGGCCGGCCTTCCAGGCACGCTCGGAAGAGGGCTTCATCGGCCTGGCCGAGCTTGCCGGCTTCTTCGCCACGGAGTCGCGCCACCACATGCTCGACGCCGACTACCTGTCGACCTGGTATCCCCGTCGCGCCGAGGAGCGCCGCGCCTATCTCGAGCGGATCGGCAAGACCAGCCCGTTCTGGCTCGGCACTCCCGACTAGCGGCAGCGCGTGATCTGGCCCTCGATCGAGGGCAAGGAGTCCACCATGGCCCAGCCCTCGCTCCCGGCGACCTTTCGAGACAGAACGGTTACCAGTCCCGAAGGCGCGAGCATTTTTGTTCGCTCCGGCGGCTCCGGGCCGGCCGTCATGCTGATTCATGGCTACGCCGAAACCAGCGATTCCTGGGCGCCGCTGGCGGCCTCGCTCGCGAAAAGCTATAGCGTTGTCGTGCCCGACCTGCGTGGGATCGGCCGCTCGTCTCGTCCGGCCGGTGGGTATGATAAGAAGACGCAGGCCGCGGACATGCGAGCGGTGGTCACGGCTCTCGGGCACGACCGGACGTCGGTCGTTTCGCACGACATCGGCATCATGGTCGCGTATGCGTATGCGGCACGTTATCCCGACAAGGTCGAGCGGCTCGTCGTCATGGACGCGCCGCTCCCCGGCATCGCCCCCTGGGACGACATCGTACGTAATCCCGCGCTGTGGCACTTCTCCTTCCGCGGTCCCGATGCCGAGCGACTCGTCGAAGGGCGTGAGCGAATCTATCTGGACCGCATCTGGAATGACTTCACGGGCGATCGTGGCAAGCCGGACGAGGCCACGCGCGCGTTCTACGCGGCCCAGTACGCAGAGCCCGGCGCGATGCGGGCCGGGTTCGCGCAGTTCGCCGCGTTCTCGCAGGATGCCGAGGACAACCGTGTGTTCCAGCGTACGAAGCTCACGATGCCCGTCCTCGCCATCGGTGGCGAGAAGTCGTTCGGAGCGGTCCAGGCGGCCGTCATGCGCAATGTCGCCACCGACGTCTGCGAAGCCGTGGTGCCCGGTTCCGGCCACTGGCTGATGGAGGAAAGTCCGGCGAAGACCGTGGCGCTGATCGAAGCGTTTCTGATGGATCGAGCTTTCGCTTGAGAAGGAGGCATCATGGACGACAAGGAAGTCCTCGGCCGGATCAACGAGCTCGCCCGCGAAGAGCACGAGCTGTTCGAGCGCGAATCACACGGCAAGGTGAGTGACGTCGATCGCGCGCGGCTGCGACGGCTCGAGATCACGCTGGACCAGTGCTGGGACCTGCTGCGCCAGCGACGGGCCCGGCGGGCAGCGGGTCTCGATCCCGACGACGCGCAGGTTCGCGACGAGAAGACGGTCGAGGGGTACACGGCCTAACCGGTGAGCGACCTCCTGCCGTCAGCCGACGTCGTCGACTGCCCGCCCGGGCTGGCGTCGGCTCCCGTTCTCGAATCGTACCCGGCGCGCCAGGCCGCGTTGCCCGGAGGACTGCTGGTCCGCCGAGCGCTGCCGCGGGCCGGACGAAGGCTGGTGGGCCCATGGTGCTTCCTCGATCACTATGGCCCACTGGCTTTTGGGGCGGGCAAGCCGATGGATATCGGACCGCATCCTCATATTGGGCTTCAGACCGTGACGTGGTTGATCGAGGGCGAGGCGCTGCACCGGGACAGCCTGGGCCACGAGCAATTGATCCGGCCCGGCCAGCTCAATCTCATGACGGCCGGCTTCGGGATCTCGCATGCCGAGGAGACGCCGGCGCGCAATTCGGGCAGGCTGCACGGGGTGCAGCTCTGGGTCGCGCTCCCGGATTCGCGGCGCCACGATCCGCCGAGCTTCGATCACTATGCTGAGCTGCCCGTGGCCGTGCTCGGCGCTGCTCGCGCGGTGGTCCTGATGGGCGAGCTCGACGGGGTCCGCTCGCCCGCGAACGCCCATTCGAGAATGGTCGGGGCGGACATCGTCGCCGGCGCCGACGGCCAAGTCGATGTGCCGCTCGATGCGAGCTTCGAGCACGGCGTCGTGCTGATCGGCGGCGAGGCGGCGCTCGGCAGCCTCACGCTCGAGCCCGCAATGCTTTACTTTCTCGGGACCGGCCGCGATGCCGCTTCGCTGACGGCGCGCGCGGGGTCACGGCTCATGCTGCTGGGCGGCCAGCCGTTCGGTGAGCGCATCCTGATGTGGTGGAACTTCGTGGGGCGCACGCCAGAAGAGATCGAGCAGGCGCGCAACGACTGGGAGCGCGGAAGCCGGTTCGGCGCGGTGCCGGCTCGCGCGGCCGACCGCATTCCCGCGCCGTCCTTGTCGACGCGGATTCACGCGTCAGGGTAAACCGCAACGGCGCCGATGCGCCGCAACGGCCCTCGCTAGAACACGCCTCGCAGCCCGACGGTGCCGGCCGCACGCGCGCCGAATCCGATCGCGTTGTTCGTGTTGCCCGTCGCGTACGCCTGAGTACCTTCGCTGCCCCAGGCGAGTGAAAACTCCACCACTGTTCGGCCGCCGAGCCTCAGCGTGAGGCCGACACCGACGGCGTGCTTCAACCGGTCGAAATCCAGGTCACTCACATCCTGCCCAACTTTTCCCCATTGGGCGAAGATGGAGAACCCGAACGGATCGATCAGTCGCCTTTCGTAGCTCACGCCGTACGCGACCGTGCTGGGCGCCCTGAACCGGTAGCTCGTGTAGCTCCTTAGCCAGTTCTCGACGTTGATATCGCCGCCGCCCAGTGTCGGCTGGAGATAGAAGGGTACGGCGTTGTGTGCGCGTGCGTCACTGATGACCAGGTTGGCCTCGATCGTGAATTGTCCGGAGCCGAGGAGGCTTCGCAAGTAGGGGAACGTCGCCTGGGCAAAGGGCTGCTCCTCGATGCCGTAGTGCACCGCCGCGCGAGCCTGCACTCGATCGAACGAGAACGACCCTCCCTCCAGCGCCTGGTAGGCCTCATAGCTCGCTCGGCCCTCGCCGTAGAGGCCGTAGAGGACGTCCGGTGAACGATAGGTCACGGCGACTCCAGGCACGATGTGCGTCGTACTCGCTCGGATGCCGGGCACCGTGGATTCAGCGAATCGCGTGGTGAATGTTCGCGACGGATCCGACGCGGCAAAGAGCGCGTTCGCCTGCGCCGACAACGTCAGTCCGTAGGCCACGGGGAAATCGATCAGGATCGGGATCTCGGTCTCGGTTTGCGCGAACAGCGACCGGTTGTGGAGCGAGGTCTGATTGCCCAGGCCAAAAAACGGCATCTCCGGAAGATCGAAGTGCCTGACCGCGATGGTCGCCTGCGGCATCCGGAACGAGCTCGTGTCGTAGGCGCGGTACCAGTCGAACTGCATGTGTGAGACGGCGCCGGCCGCCCAGAAGCCCTCCGTCGAAATGCGTCCCTCGACGCTGGTCGTGAAACGGATATGCGGCGTTTCGGTGACGTGCCATTCGTTGTTCAGCGCGAGGCCGAACGCGACTCCGCTCTCGGGCACGATCAAGCCGACAGTCGGGTGCAGACCGCGACCGGTGAAGACGTCGACGAACGCGTCCTGGATCGTCCCGAACTGTCGCTCGAGCATGCCCGGGAAGCCGCCGTCCTTGTAGTCCTCCTTGACGCGGCAGAAGTCGTAGGTCAGGTCGCGATACTCCGTCAAGAGATCGCGCACGACTGGATTGTTGCTCTGCGGCACGGACGGCTTGGAGCACATGGAGATCGCGAGCGCATCGGACGCTGCCTCGCCCGTCGTCTGCGCGTGGGTCGCGTGCGGACCGGCGAACGCCGTGAGCACCGAGACGACGACTGCGATCGTCAGCCGACGGCCTCGCGTCAGCTTAGAAATGACGGTCTGCCGTCTCTGGGTGGAGGGCGGCCAGCGCCGCGCGCATGAATTGCGCCACCTCCCGCTGTGTCGCGATGCCCTGCGGATCGAGCGCGCGCGCGACCTGCGGTTTCCGGAGCGCCAGGAGGTGATGCACCTCACGGACGTGCTCGATCTGCAGCGACGACGCCGATCGATACGGTCCGAACGTCGGACGGTACGGCGACTGCGCCCCGGAGAGCGAGACCGCGATCACGCGCTCGTCCGCCGCGTCGCTCCGCCGCGGCATCGGGCCGAAATCGGGCCGCTCCATGCGTGGGGCCATGTCGATCAGGAGCTGTTGCAAGGTCGGCGCGCGCTGCTCGCGCTGGTATGGCGCGTACTGATCCGGCGGCCCGATGAATTGCTGCGTGACGGTGGCTGGAATCGAGGCATGCTCGAACAGCGCGTGCGAGACGCCCGGCGTCACGTACGGCGACACGACGATCGCCCCGACGCGGACGCCGAGTCGGTCGAAGTTGAAGCCGGGCACCGGCGAGCGGAAGGTGTCCCCGTACGGCAAGGTCGGCGGCGGCACATGGTCGAAGAGGCCGCCGTGCTCGTCCCAGACGATCAGGAGCAAGGTCGAGCGCCACAGCTCGTCCGACGAGCGGACCGCCTCGTACACGTTCCGGATGAACTGATCGCCCGCGAGGACGAAGTTGTCGGGATGGTGGTCGGCGGCCAGCGTGCCGTCGTCCTGATCCACGTATGGCGGCTCGATGAACGAGTAGTCCGGTAGCGCGTTGTTCCGGCAGTCCCTCACGAAGTCCCGATAGAAGCCGAAGTAGGACGACGGCAGGAACGTCATCCCGATCGTCCCGCTCTGAGAGTTGAAGTAGTAGAGCTTGGCGGTCCGGCCGCGATCGCGCACGCGACGGTAGATGCCGTGCTCCAGCTTCCGGTCGACCGCCACGAACCACGCCGGGCCGTTGTCGACACGTCCGAACGACGTCCCGAAGTGCGCGAAGGCGCGGTTGGGATTCGTCGGGCCGGGTACGGAGGAAAACCAGTTGTCGCAGACGAGATAGCTCTTGGCCAGCGCGCGGACGGTCGGCAGTCGATCCGGGCTGAAGCACTTCATGATGTTGGCCGGGTTGCCTCCGGCCCGCGCATAGTCTGCGGCGAATCCTTGCATGTCCGGCTGCGGTGGCCGCGACGCCGCTTGACCCGGATGCGCGTAGATCTGTTGGTTCACGCTCCAGAAATCGTGCGGCGGATCGACCCGCAGCTGGCCCTGGTAGGCCGCGTCGTCGGTCAGCGCGTGCACGGCGCCCTTGTCGTCGACATTGGTCCACTCGCCGATCCCGACGCCGCGGAGGTCGGGGATCTCGTTCTTCAAGAGCCCGAACATGTGATCGAACGAGCGGTTTTCCATCATCAGGACAACGATGTGCTTGATGCGCGGATGCCCGCCACGCTCGTCCGCGCGCGCCGCGCGTGACTGGCTGCCCGCGCCGACCGTCACGGCGGCGGCGCCGCGAGCGACCATCGATAGCCACTCGCGTCGCCCGGTCGTGTTCCTCATGCTAGACGACTCCTGCGGGCGCGAGGCTCGAGACGAGCGACCCGTCCATTACTCGCTGGCAGCCGCCGCACGCCATTGCGATGGCTGCGCTCTCCGAGGATGGCGCACTTCTTCCGCTCTCCGATGAAGAGGCGATAGCCCTCCCTCTCCTCGAGATAGTCCAGCAGATCCACGAGGTGGTGCTGGGCCTTCGCCAACCGATTTCGTCCCGCCAGGTCCTCCGCGTCCTTCGCGTCGCGCAGCGCCTGCAGGCTCTGCTGCACCGACTGACTGTTCGCGAGGGCAGGAAGCGCGAGTCGCTCCCGGAACTTGTAGGACGAGATGGTGTCGAGCTCCATGCCGTGCTGCCCCTTCGTCCGACTCATCACTACCTTGCCCAGGGCTTTCTGTTCAGGGTGGAAGAAGTTGAAAGGCCCCACCGGGAAGCCCGGGCCGGTGGTGGAGAATGCGTCGCGGACCGCTTCCGCCAGGCGAAACGCCACCGGGTCGTGCGAGTAGGGGCTGTAGCGCGCTAGCACCACGATCCATCCGAAGTACCGAACGATCAGATAGAGCGTCTCTTCGGCATACGCACCGTCTGGATAGCGCTTGCGTAGTGTCCGGAGGCCATCGAGCTCGAGAATGCTGTAGATCCGACTCTGCAAGTCTTCGCATGCCGACATGAACGGGTTGACGTACAGCGCGGCCAGCCGGTCTCGCCTGGCCTGGCGCTCCTCCTCCTGCGATTCCGACCACGTCCAGACCGCCCACAGTCCCGCCGCGATCGAAATGAGCCACTGCATGGGAAGCTCCTTATGGAGATGATGATCGCATCGTACTACTCGCGAGCCGGCCGCAGGGTGATAGAGTGAGTGCGAGGCGCAGGCCTCTCTTTCGCAAGGTCTGAGGGTGTGAGCGTAGCCTGGAAGCTTCAGAGAGAAGTCATCCTGCTTCTGGCCTGGAGCCCCGCCATTCTGCTCCAGCTCGCGCATCCCTTGGTGGCTCAGGGCGTTGCCGATCACAGCTCCTTCCGCCGTGAGCCGTGGGGGCGGACGCAGCGCCTTCGCCGTACGCTCGACGCGATGCTCGGACTCTGCTTCGGTTCCGAGGGAGAGGCCTTCGCCGTCGCGGCGCGGATCAAGGCGATTCACGACCGCGTGCACGGCCGGATCCCGGTGGCCGCCGGCCTGTTCCCCGCCGGGACATCCTATTCGGCCCACGATCCGGCGTTGCTCGCGTGGGTTCACGCGACGTTGCTCGTCATGAATCTGCGCGTCTACGAGCTCTTCGTGGCGCCCATCGTCGCCGAGGACAAAGACCGCTACTGCGCCGAGGCCAGCGCGATCGAGGGGCACCTGGGTATCCCCGAGGGGCGTCTCCCGCGGAGCTTCGACGCGCTTCAGGGGTACGTCGAAGCAATGCTGGCAAGCCGGGAGATTCTCGTGACCGGCGTGGCGCGGACGCTCGCGCGCATGATCGTCTATCCCGACGCGCCACGGGTCGCCGCGCCTGCGCTCGCGCTGATGCGGGCGATCACGCTCGGTCTGCTGCCGCCGGCGATCCGCGACGGCTATGGCTTCGCCTGGACCGCACGGCATGAGGCCGTACTGCGTCGGTCGGCCGGGCTCGTCCGCAGGCTGCTGCCGCTGACACCACCGTGTGTTCGCTACTGGCCGGCGGCGCGCGCCGCGTTGCGCGCCGCGAGTCGATCCGGTTGTCCGCTGCATATCTTCCAGGGGCGCCCATAACGCGATGGCCAGAGCACCGCTCGACAAGGACTACTACGCGATCCTCGGTGTCTCGCGGGCGGCCACCGAGGACGAGATCCGCCGCGCCTATCGGCGTCAGGCTCTGCAGTGGCACCCGGATCGTCGCCCCGGCGATGCGCGAGCGGCCGAGCGCTTCAGAGAAGTCAGCGAGGCCTACGCGGTATTGGTCAATCCAGCGCGGCGGCGCGAGTACGACGAGGCTTCGCGAGCCGGCGCAGCGAGCAAGTTCCGGCATAGCCAGGACGAGCTATTCCGCGACCTGTTCGCCGATCGCCGGGCGAGCGCCGTGTTCGAGGAGCTCGCTCGCGAATTCGAGCGCATCGGGATGCGCGTGGATCGACACTACTTTCGCCAGACGCTCTTCGGTGGCCGCGCGGTCGTCGTTGGAGGCGTGTTCGTCATCTCGCCGCTCACCCTGGTAGGCCCAGTGTTCCGCGTCGCTCGGGCAATGCTGCGCGGCGCCCGCTCGGCCGCGCCGGTACGAAGCGGTGAGGCTCGCCCGCTTCCGGGTCAGGGGCAGGGGATTCTGGCGACGCTGATGCGGCTCGGCCGGAGCTTGCTGGCACGGCCACAGAATGCCGGGTCGGCGCCGCCGGCGCACATCGCCCCCGAGGACGTGACCTTGCGGCTGTCTCTCACCCCTCGAGAGGCGCAGCTGGGCGGCGAGCGGCGGGTCACCCTCGACTCGAGACCCGACCCCGAGGACGTGAAGGTCACCATCCCGGCCGGTATCCAAGCGGGCACACGACTCCGCCTTCGCGGCAAGGGGCGCCCACGGCCCGACGGCTCGCGCGGCGACGCCTACCTCGCCGTCGAGATCATCGAGCCGCGCTCCAGCTGAGTCCTTGGTCTCAGGCCCGGCCGCCGAGGCCACCGCACCCCGCCCAACGCCGCCAATCGGGCAATCCCCTGAATGCACGCGAACGGGCGATCTGCCGATTCCGGCCGTAAGGCGGGATGTAAAAACGATCGGCCCCGGCGGCTGAGCCGGGTCAAACTTTCTACGCCGCGCTTCGTCGAGCTCGGCACGTGGTGCGACATTCACTCGGCGCCGAGACGAATCGCATCGCCTGACACCGGCCGCCGCGCTTGTGGCGGCCGCTCCTCGAGAAAACATCGGCCTCGCTCTTCGCTCCACGGGCGGTCGAGCTACGCGAAATCGTGAGAGACGCCGGGGGGCGCGGCTGCGGGTGCGTCACTACGAAAGCGACAAGTCGCGGTTGGCGTGCCTGCAATGGGAGGACATGACAGCGGGCTGGCGGGAGCCCTTCGCGCTCCTGGCACGTGAGTTGCCGTACCAAACAGTTGCGCGTATGAGGCCGCTGATCGGGCGCTCGCGCGTCGTCTCGGTCAGCAGTGTGCTGTCATCTCAACAATGCAGGGGGACCACGATGTCGAACCAGGAATATCGGGTGATGGCCGACGAGAAGCATCATCGAGCCGCCGAAGCTCTGCATCGCCTCGCGGGTGTTCTTCGCAATGCGACACGCAACCTCGAGCGGGACGGTGTCCGCGGCCCGATCGCGACCGCTGTCGATCGGGCCGCGGCCGGAGTCGATTCGATATCGATGTACGTGCGCGAAACTAATTTTCCAACGATGCTCCGGGACGCCGGCCGGCTCGCACGGCGCCGGCCTGAGCTGTTACTCGCCGGCGGATTCTTGGGCGGCCTGCTCCTGGGGCGTTATCTCGAAGCGTCGAGACGCCCCGCGCGGCGCTGGACGTCCACGGGCCGCTGGCTCGAAGCGCTCCAGAAGGGCACACAGGTCGTCGCGGAGGCTGCCGACACGTTGAAGCAGGGCGTCGAGGCGCGAGGCTTGAATCCTGGAAATATTGCCGAAAAAGTTACCGAATCCCGGCTCGCGAAACACGTCACGATGGCTGGCGATCGTTCCTGGAGGAAGTGAAGCTTCTCGCGGATTTCGGCCGTACCACGGCTCGGGCCGCGAAGACGCGTCAGGCGCTGATGGACCGGATCGCCCAGGAGTTCGAGATTCACTCGACCATCGAGGAAGAGATCTTCTATCCCGCGGTCAAGGACGTGCGCGGAGGGCAGAGTCTGGTCGCCGAAGCCCTTGTCGCCGAGGCTCAGGGCATGAGCATGGACGCGGACGAGGTGCTAGAGACGGTCAGAGAGCTCCGGGACGCGGTCGTCCATCACGCGACCGAGGAAGAGCGCGAGATGTTTCCGGTCGCTCAGGAAGGGCTCGGCGCGCAGCTCGAGGAGCTCGGCAAGCAGATGGCGGCGCGGAAAAGGCAGCTGGCAACCTCCGGCCTCCAAAAGGCCAAGCGGGCGGTCAAGAAGGTCCTGCGCAAGAGCGCTTGAGGTTTCCCAGCAAGCCGTGCCTCAGCGGCCCGCCGCCATCTCGGCGACCAGGCGTTCGACGTTCGCGACGATACGTTCGCGCGCCGCGACATAGCCGTCGCTGACCGCCGGAACATCCCACTGATCCACGCGCTGCCCTCTGGCTGGAGCGATGTCGCAGCCAAAGCTCACGACGCGGGTTGCGCTCTGGAGGTCGTAGAGCGTGACGGGCCGCGGGCGGCCCGGCGTTGCCTGCAGCCCGTCGGCCGCGAGTCCCTTCACGGCACCCGGGGCGAGCTCCGCGTCCGGCTCGGTGCCGGCCGCCACCGCATCGATCGCGAGGCCGCGTTCCACGGCCAGCCGGCGGAAGTGCGCCGCCCCGACCACGCTCTTCGCCGCGCCGTGGAGACAGACGAAGAGTACGCGCGGCCGCGCGTTCGTCGAAGTCTGCGCCCGGCAGAATGCGTAGAAGGCGTCGTACATCGGAAACTGTCGCGCCATGTTGTCGAAGTCATCGCGGCTGGTCGCCTGGAA
>Ga0126369_10000635_pt1 | contig 23184 bp, 15 predicted proteins | sample PanSoiMetaPlot_1_FD_109646 | JGI IMG/M metagenome (GOLD analysis project Ga0126369, IMG submission 109646) | Tropical forest soil microbial communities from Panama - MetaG Plot_1 | ecosystem: Environmental > Terrestrial > Soil > Tropical forest > Bulk soil | place: Panama | collected 2016-02-17
AGATTCGACTGATGCCGGCATCGACACCGGCCGAGCAATTAAGCAACAACTTTGGAACTTGTGGCCGTAGGCCAGAATCTTCGTCCAAGGTTGATCGTTATTGCATGTTCTCTCGCCTGAGAGGGCACGCAGGCGTTGATGTTTCTTGCCGGCCTTGTAACCGCGCAGTGGTTCGCTGCAGCCGCACTCAGGGCAAAGCATAAATCCCTTGTTCTCTGGACCCAGGTTGTAACGAAACAGTGTCCCTGTCTCCTTGAGCGCCAGCCGGAAAAGGCCGTGGTCCTGCAGACTTGTCTCCTCCACATGGTCTATAAAGTGCGTAATGGTCTGTCGTTGCCTGACGAGCGTGCTGCGGCGGTAACGCGCTGCGCCTTCCTTCTGTCCACCCGCACACTGAAGGCGGTCGGCTCTACGAAAGGTTTGACGAATTGCGTGGTGATTGATCGATGGCATACGCCGTGCTTTGCCCGGACTGCGGCTGCAGCGAACCGCTGCGCAGTTACAAGGCCGGCAAGAAACATCAACGCCTGCGTGCCCTCTCAGGCGAGAGAACGTGCAACAACGATCAACCTTGGACGAAGATTCTGGCCTACGGCCACAAGTTCCAAAGTTGTTGCTTAATTGCTCGGCCGGTGTCGATGCCGGCATCAGTCGAATCTGTGGCCTATGCCCTGCAGAGAGCGCTTTGCATAACCCTTCAAATAGAGGCATCCGATATCGGAGTGTCATGGCGCTGGCTCGCAAGAAGGGACAAGATGCCATCGGCCGAAATCGTTCTTTTTGATCATGCGCCGGGCGGCGCAGGATTTGTGAGGGATGGATTCGAGAGCTGGAACAAAATCGTCTTGACTGCGAGGCAGTTGTGCGAAGGGCATGTTTGTGACCGAGCATGTTATGACTGTCTAAAGAGCTATCGCAATCAGACTCACCATGACAAATTGGACAAGTCGACGGTTCTGGATTTTCTAACTTAAGGTTCACCAAGCCAAACTCTTCATACAGCTTCACGGTAGGGCGTCTGTTGCATCCATGACCGCACAAACTCCGCGAGCAAGGAGTGCATCGGAACGGGGGCCAGTTGAGTGTGACTTGGGTATGCAGACGGGGAGAAAATTCTTCGCCGTTGCCAAGCTTGTCGGCTTTTAAGAATGCGTTGAGATCGCGAACCTTCTGAAACTCGGGCTTTCGACCTGTTAGATTACCGTGCTGCCCTTAGATTTTATCCTCACTAGTGCGGAGAATCCGGACCGGGCCCAGAAGTCCGGACGGTTGCAACGACGAGTCCGCTTTATAGAACTTTGGGGACGTGAACGTGTAAGTCTTGGTTACGCTCGGCTGGCGATCTCCAATAATGCGATTGACCCAGCCGTTCGTGACTTTGATCTCCAGCGAGTTTGCGCCGGGTCTCAGCGCGCCGGTCGCGTCTACACGATACGGCGTTTTCCATACAATGCCCTGCGGCTTTCCGTTGACGGAGACCTCTGCCATGTTCCTCACGGTGCCCAGGTCGATCCAGAGATGAGCACCGGATTTGAACCAGTCGACGGAAGCTTGAACCGTCTTCGTATAGGTCGCGGTGCCGGAGAAGTATTTCACCCCCTCATCTTTGCTTTCCTCCCACGAACTAAGGCTCTCGAGTTTGATTACAGGCGGGGCTCCGCGATCGGACTGAAAGGCCACGTCCCACGGACCTTCAAGGGTGGTAATCGGCTGTTCGACTATGGTGGGCAGCGAACGGGAAACCGCCCTGGCGTCGTGACGGAAGACCACGAATATTGTGCCCCACGGCTCCAGATGCAGAGGTACAGTCGTGTGGCCATCAGTTGACTTGTACGAAGCTGGTTCGATTTTCCCTGTGTCGGAGTGCCAGAATTCAGCAGACTTTCCTTGCACGCGGAACTTGGCGTCGACTGCTTCGTCACGGTCGTTACGGTTGTTTACAAAATAGAGGTCACCATCGACGAGTTTCCGGTGGACAAACAACAGATTGGTATCGGCCTGTGGCTTTGTATATCCGAAGTCGGGTGCTACCTGAATAGCGGCCAACACATCGCCCAGTTTTTGGTCGCCATAAACTTTGCCTTTGCCGACGCTATTTCCGCTACCCGATCCCCAGAGTTGATCGGCAATGCTCTGGAATTCTTTCGGGTCGTCGCTCAAGCTCGGAGTACCGATGGGCTTCAAGCCGACGACAATCGCGCCGGCCTGCACCAGTTCCCGAATCTTGCGCAGGACCGGCAGCGACATGTGCTGGCTGAAGGGATCTAGCGCGAGCACGCGATATCTCATGCCGCTCGGAGTTACCAGCTCTCCATTTTCAACTTTCAACAAATGGACGAGCGCGTCGGCGTTGATGTAGTCGAAGTTGTAGCCTTCAGGAATTGCGGGACCTTTGTGCAGGAACAAGGCCGTCAGGTTTGAGTCCTCGCCGTAGAAGTACGCAATGTCGGCGGCAAAGCGACCCTGCTGGAGCAAATAGGAACTCCGCGCGAGATACGACACCCACGGCTTGGCTTGCTCGGCCCAGGTCTCGTTGCGGTTGAACCACTGCCCGAACGGGCCCAACGCTAGACCTGGCTTCTTCTCGAGCAAGGGTTGATGGACCGAAGTATGAATCACAAAGCGGTTGAGTCCCATTGCCAATTCTTTATCGGCAGTCGGTTTGAGGGTTGCGGGCGACCATGCCCAGGCGCCGGACGACGCGGTCAAGGACTCCGCAGCGACGAGATTCTGTCCATAGAGGTGGGCAACGGAAGCGGATTCACGGATGTCTGCATCGTAGCCGTATTGTTCGTTGTTTACTCCCGGCTTCTGCGTCCACATGGCAGCCATAGGAACGTCATTGCTGCGTTTGACTTGCATGCCGTCACCGATAAAGGCACGACCTTGTTCGTGCGACTCGCCGTAGTGACCCATCCCTCTCTCTTTGAGGATGTTCGTGAGTTGGTCGTAGTGATATTCAGCGAGCAGTTCGGAAAGAGTGAGGCGGAAATCCCAAAGGAAGCGATCACTGGATTCGGAACTCTCGACCACTCGGCCAGTCAGCACAGGGAGCCAGAGATGCAGGTCATAACCGCGGCGCTTGGTAAATTCCGCGGGAAGGTTGTCGGTCCAGTTCTGCGCACCGGCTTCCCAACTATCGCTGATGACGTACTGCAAGCCACGCTTACCCATCAATGGGCCCACGGCGCTCTTGTAGTTGTCGAGGTAGGTGTTCATATACGCCTTGACGGCGGCGGGATCGAGCTTGTCGACTTCGAGTCCAGTACCCTCGGGAGACGCTGGATGATTCGTGATACCGAGCAAGGAATATCCGAAGCGCAGGACGACCCAGCGGCCGGCAGGCGGAGTCCAGTCGAGTGTGCCATCGGCGTGCATCTTCGACGTGAGGTCGATAATGTCGGCCTTCGAGATCGCATCGCCTGGCGCAACCGGTGGCGTGGGAGAGGCGTAGAGATCGGCGAGAGGGGTGAATGCAGCCTTTTCTTCGACGCGATTGACGCGAGGTTCCACGTGCAACGCGATTTCTGCGATGGGATACTCCGTGGACGGTGGAAGATTGAAGTCGCCGAAGTCGGCGTCGAACTGCATTGCCGGTGGACCCGTTGGAGGCGGGGGCGTGGTGAACGTCAGACGGAAGAAGCGGGCCGAAACTTCCGGGAAGGAGATGGTGTGCACTTGGGACCCGTTGCTCGGGATCGAAGCAACCTTATGGAACAATTGGCCGTCAGCGCTTGCTAGGAAGTCAGGGCCCGGAGGTGCACCGCCCATGGAATCAGCAAAGGGATTGACCGGTCCGCCGAGCGCAAAAGTCAGGGCGCGAATGGATAGTGGTTTGGCAAACTCAAACTGCACCCACGCCTGTCGGTTCACCGAAGCCTTGGGGAGGCCAGTTGTTTTGGCAAAATCGCGGTCGGCCAGAAGCGAAGCGTCGATGACTCCACTGCTGGCTGTCACTTTGGGTTGCAGCTCACGACTGGGAACTTCCCTGTCCGGCGCACGGTAAGCGACAACCGCACTGTCAGCATAGAACTCAGGTAGAGGTGCCGGCTTCTGTCCACTGATCAACGCGATGAAATCGACGATTGGGATGTTCTGATAGGGGCCGCTAATGGATGGAGGCTTTGGAAGTGTGCCTGTGAATGGCTGGCCTCCTTGAATGTAAGTCTCGCTCCACACAAATTTCTTCATTCCCTGCGCCGGCTTTACCCACGGGCCACCGGACTCACTCCATCCGGGAGAGCCGGCGATAGCTTCTTCGAGGCCCAGTTTGTCGGCGAGTTCAGTTGTGTACCGGAACGCGTCCTTCCATTCCGGCGTCATGTAGACAAGGCGGTTCTCAACCAATTTTGGGGTATTGAGCGCGGCGTCGAAATTCTGGAAACCGCCGATTCCGACTCGATGCATCCACTCAAGATCGAGCTTGATGCCCTCCTTCGTGATGTTGCCGTTCATCCAGTGCCACCAGACGCGCGGCTTCGCGGAGTCGGGAGGATTCGCAAAGCCCGCGGCCAGCGAGTCATTCTTTGGCTCTTGGGCCGCAGCAGAGATCATTAACGCTAGGGCCCCAGCGATGGCAACGATTCCCATGCAAATGGAGTTCATGCGTTCGCATCCTTTCAGCGCCAGCCAGCTGCGAACAGACTCTTGTCGGCTCATCGACATCCTCCCGTAAGAACACTCTCGACAAAGCTTTAAGCAAATTTTGTGAGTGCCGATCCCAAGACCTCTCTCAACAAACCTGGACGCACTCCATTCGCAGCAACAAACCGAGCTTCTTGAGTTTCCCAGAAAGGTGGCCCAATCCAACGGCACAGTGATGTGCGGGTCCTTTTGCATTCCACTCATTCACGAAATTTCGAGCACCGAGCGGAAAGCGGTATCGGCTGTTGGTATTACCGATTTCAAGAATTGGACCGGGTACAGACTCTCCTTCGGCGATGACCAACTTCAACTTGCCATTTCCCGCTTCGGCCACGGAGAGCAACGTGACAGGGCCGTGTTTTACTGACATCTCCACTGACAAGCCCCGGCCGACCTTACCGTGGTAGACCTTTAGCGGACGCACCTTGGTCTTCCCTTCTGCAATCGCGATGTGGCCGGGCCCATCGTGCCCCATCAGGACAACGTCAGCGCGGTAGTCAATCGCGTAATATTCCGTGAACGAACCACCTGCTCCGAACGAGTCCATGATCTTCATGGCCTGCACGTTCTTGACTTCATACTCGCCCGCGACAGGGATGCCGCGAGCTGTGAGCATACTAGTGCCGAGAATGATGGAACTGATCGCGTCTTCGTTGTCGGGATCTCCCGAGCCCATGTAGTAGTAGGCGAGGGAACCGAGTTCGTGGTGATCGACAAGCATGTCGAGCGCCACCGATGTGCGGGCCGCGCGCGCAAGTTCTTCGCCTGAACAGCCAGCTTGTAAATCAAACGATGCGCCGAATTGGTGGACTCTGTTTTCAATTTCAGACTCGCTAACCGCCCGCCGCAAACAAGCTAGCTCCTCCACTTCAAGTATCTCGATATGACCGCCAAACGTTGCGCATTGTGCTGTCAAGTCCGAATAGATGTCGAGCATGCCGCCGTAGTAATGGCCCATGACGCCGAGACGGTTGTGCTCCATGACATGGGCTACCCGGGCAGCCTCGATCCATTCGCTGATTTCACCCCACGCGACGAGATCGTTTTCCAAGACGCCGCTGACCTGGAAAAACGGAATGTTGCAGCGCTGGAAAACGTTGGCGATTTCTGGAATTGGACAGGCGGAACAATACGCGAGCCACTCGCCGGTCATCTTCGTACGATCGCCGAGGCGATTGAACGTGTCGAAGTCGATCGCAACGGTTGGCTGCAGGTTGAGAATGATGACCGGAACTTTGGCCCGCCGTACGGCGGGGAGCACCGTCGAGGAAAGTGCGTAGGTGGCGACATACAGGAAAATAAGGTCAACGTCGGCGCGGCGGAAATCGTGCCCAGCGGCGAGCGCTTTCTCGGGAGTGTCGATGAGCCCGAGGTTCACCACTTCCACTCCCGGACGCTCGATCTGTCGGGCAGCGAGTTCTGTATATCCGAAGAGACGCTGTTGGAGCCCCTCAAACTGCCGCCAGTAGGCATTAAGACCGATGGCGAAGATGCCAACCTTAATCGGATTGTCGGTCGAGGAGCTCATGAGCAAGGCCAGCGGTGTGCGAGGCTCGAGTGTGATCACGCCGATGTAGCCACGAACCTCGGTTGCGGCTGCCTAGCTTAGTCAGCGCCCATGTCGGGAGCAAGCATCAAGTGAACAACGCTGGCCGTTTTGCTATGCGAAAGGAGTAAACGACACCAGCGCTGCGTCAGATGGCGAAGAAACCATAGCAGCGATGAGTCAAGCGAGACCGAGTCCAGCGAATCCGCGACCAAGCCAGCAGGAACACATTTCTCATAGCAAAACGATTGGAATCATAGGTTGAGGGTTTGACCGCGACTTCATAGGGTGCAAACATGGCCATCGCTTTCTGGAGGGATGACATGGATCTTCGGTTTGGAGTTCGAAGTGCTGCTCTGTTTGCACTCGGCATGGTCAGAATCGTGCTCGCTCTCGCTCAGGATCCATCGCCGAAAGTAGTCGTCAAGTGGGACCAGGTTGTGCGCATCTCGCAAACGACGCCAACGTTACAAGTAGTAGTCAATCCACCTTTGCAACGTGGAACTCCGGTGCATGACAACGCCTTCAAAGCCCTGCGCGAACTCGGCGCCGACTATGTGCGCTACGTCCCGTGGCTCCCCTACCCAAAGCTCGGCGTAGCTGAACTTGAACCGCCCAAAGACGGAAAAACGTCGTGGGACTTCACTCGGATCGATCCCATGACGATCGACTTTCTCGAAGCAACCAAGGGACATTCCGTCATTCTCAACTTCAGCACCATTCCACAGTGGATGTACAAGTCCGACAAGCCTTGGAGTTATCCGGCGGATGCGAACCAGGTCTCATGGGACTATGAAAAAGGAACGGAACTGCGGGATCCCAGCATGAAAGAGGTGGCCGATTACTTTGCCCGGCTCATCTCCTGGTATACGAAAGGCGGATTCACCGATGAGTTCGGCAAACGGCACGAATCCGGCTACTACTATCCGATCTCGCATTGGGAAGTGTTGAATGAAGTGGAGTTTGAGCACCGTATTGACGCAGAAACTTACACCCACCTCTATGATGAAGTTGTCCTCGCGATGAAGAAAGTGCAGCCGGACATGAAATTTGTCGGTCTGGCACTGGCCCTGTCGACCGATCCCCACTATTTCGAATACTTCCTAGATCCCAAGAACCACAAACCCGGTGTGCCGCTGGATTACATCTCGTACCACTTCTACGCGATTCCCACCGAAGATCAGACACGGGAGGTCGAGCAGTTTACCTACTTCGATCAGGCTGATGGGTTCCTGAAGACGGTGCGGTATATCGAGTCGATTCGCAAACGCCTCTCGCCCGGAACTAAGACGACCATCGACGAACTCGGCGTGATCTCAGCGGATGATACCGTGCAGGGACAACCGGGCCACGTCGTCAAGCCGATTCCGAATTCCTACTGGAATCTGGCGGGAGCGATGTATGCATATTTGTTCGGTCAATTGACGGAAATCGGAGTCGATGTAGCGGGCGAGTCGCAACTCGTGGGGTTTCCGACCCAATTTCCGAGTGTCTCCATGGTCGATTGGAACAATGGCAAACCGAATGCTCGCTTCTGGGTCCTCAAACTGCTTCACGATAACTTTGGGCCGGGCGACAAACTGGTAAAGACCGAACCATTCAGTCCGTTTGCAGCCAGTCACCCCTATGTCTACTCGTTGGCGTTCGCCACGCGCGATGGCAAGCGCCGAGTGCTGCTGGTCAACAAAAGAGATCGCACATTCGATGTGTCGATCCCCGGAGCCAACGGAGGCCGTGTGGACTACGTGGACCAAAGCCCGAGCTTCCAGCCGCCAGCCAGTTCCAAAGTGACCGCTGATTCGTTGAGGCTCACCGGATACGAGGTGGCGGTTGTGACGCTGCCATAGCGTTCGACTCCAGTTACTGCGCGGGACTAGGGTCAACTTCTTGTTTGGTCACTTCCGACGGTGTGGCCACTGTACCAAATCCCTTCCGCTGAGTGGAGAGGTCGTGCAGGTGTTGATACCGGGCCATTGCTTTCGTCTGCTCAGCGGTGTCGCCCAACTTCCTTTGAACCTGCGCGAGACGATACCAGCCAACCTCATTTTCAGGATCCGCCGCGACTGCTTTTTGTATGTGCGGCAGCGCCTGTTCGGGCTGCTTCTTCTCTAGCAACACGGCCGCCAATCCCAGGTGCGCTTCACTGAAGTCCGAATAATACTGCAACGCTTGTTCAAAGAACTGTTGCGCTTCGTCGAACCGGTTTGCCTTACGGCCCATTTCACCGAGTTCGTACGCGGCGTTGGCATTGCTGGGGTCGACCTGCAGTTCCAGCGCGAACTCCTTTTCTGCTTGCGCCGTGTCCTCGGGCAAATGGCGCTCCCAATAACGCGAAAGGAAGGTTCGACCGATGCGATAGTGAATCCCGGGACGATGTGGATCGAGGGCAAGCACTGCGCGATACTCGGAGACCGCCTGGTCGTACGATCCATGACTTTCGTGGGCCTCGGCCGCGGCAAGATGTCGCCAGACAGAATTCGGGGCGACTTGGGCAAGTTTCTGGACACTCAGAAAGGCAAAGTTTCCGAAGATCCTGCCATTGTGATAGAGAACTTCGGGATCATCTGGATAAAGGCGGTTCAGATCCATGGCGATTTCCACGGCCTTGCTGTCGCGCTTGAGTCCGGTGTAGGCGCGCTCCAACTGGAGACCACACATCCGCCTCATCTCCGGATCGGACGACCGGCGAAAACCCTTTTCTAACCCTGGCAGAGCCTCACTGTAATGTCCGAGTTCGGATAGCGACATGGCCAGTAGGCTGTCTGATTTTGTCAAGCTGGGCTTCAGTTTCAAAGCCTGGCGGAGAGCTGGCACGGCTTCCTCAAACTTTCCCTCCTGAAAGTAGATCAGGCCTAAGTTCGCGTGTACTTCCGCCACTCCCGGTTCGAGGGTGCGCAGCTTTTCGAATGCGCGCTCGGCGGCAGCATAGTTGCCTGCTGCTAGCGCACTTTGGCCTTCGGTGGAGTATTGTTCGACGGCCGCCGTGGAGGAAGACTGCGCTTGAAGTGATCCGTCACCGAAACCGACCGCGGCACAACAGAGCACCACGGAAAGCCAGATCCGCACCCCATACTTCTCAAACATGGCTGCAATGCTACCTCAAGGAGTGAAAGATGCGGAGGTACATTACGGTGCCCCGGTCCTAAATCTGTACCTCCAGCAAAGGAGAGCAAGCTCGCGAGAGTACCTGCTCTTACGTTGACCGGCGGTTAGCAGAGGTGTGTGGGAACCAAGCCGCCGGCCAATGCTGATTCTTTTTCCGCGCTCTCGGGAGCACGTTGAAAACAGCACCGCCGGGCCCCTGTTGCCCGGTGGTGTTGTCGACAACCAACATCGGAGTGTCAGAAAACGATCTTCCCTCCGAACTGGACAATACGTCCAGGATGAGCTGCGGTGACCCGTCCAAAGTCGCCGTTGTTGGGATTGTTGCTGACCGGAGCCCCGATAGTCGTCGAGGTGAACGGGTCGAATCCGTATTGGGAGTGATTGAAGAAGTTAAAGCTCTCCACGCGGAACTGAAACGCGACTCGTTCGGTGAATTTGAAATCCTTGCCGACCCCCACGTCCCAGTTGTTGATTCCGGGGCCGCGGATGATATTGCGTCCACTGTTCCCAAATTGACCGGCCAGTGGTTGAGTGAAGCACGCGGTGTTGAACCACTGGGAGATGCTCTTCGACCCATTCGGATTGCAGCCCGAAACAAGATTGGCACGCTGAGTAAAGGTCGTCAGCAGACCAAAACTGTCATTGGCCAGAACGGAGAAAGGAAACCCTTTCTGGAAGGTGGTGATCGTCGTAAGTTGCCAACCGCCGAGTGCGAGATCGGCAGCTCGGTTCATTGAGTTGCCATATTTTTTCCCCCGGCCGAACGGCAATTGATAGACCGCACTGAGAACAAACCTGTGAGGCACGTCGAAATCCGAACGACCGTAGTCGAGTCGGGTATTGTGTTCGTCCATATGTCCAGCAAAGGCGTTGGTGCCGCCCACGCCGGCCGCAGCGGACTTATCGTCCATGCTCTTCGAATAGGTATAGACCGCCACCAGCGCCAGAGAACTGGAGCGACGTTCTAACTTTAGGTTGGCGGCATGGTAGTTGCTGTAGCCGTTCCATTCGCTGTCCAAGAAGCCCAGTGGCGAAGTGATGTTGGTGAAAGGTCTCCGGACCGATGCCGGACAATCGCCAGACGTCGGATCACCACCGGTGGAAGGATCGCAAGCCGTTGGATCAACCGGCGGCAAGCCTTGCCCGATGTTGAAGCGGTTCAGTAAGTGGGTACCTTTGTTGCCGACGTAATTGGCTTCGAGAGTTGTATTTCGCGCCAGCTCGCGCTGCACAGACAACGACCATTGTTGTACGTAAGGGTTGCGAGGACGTTCGGAGATAATCACGGCAAAGAACTGGCCTCCGTCAAGAGCTGGAGAGACCTGGTGAAGAGGTACGGCCGGAAACATTTGATCAGTCAGCTTCGGCGTGCACGGAGGATTGTCCGCTGTGCCGCAACTCGGCGTGTCGGCAACAGGCGTCGGCGAGGCACGTACAACGAACGGATAAATGTCGCCCGAATCGTCAATCTCGCGAGTCTCGGCGGAGTCAAAGAAAATACCGTATCCGCCACGTACCACGGTCTTGTCGGTCAGGCGATAGGCAAATCCTATGCGAGGAGCAAACGACTTTTTCGAACCATCAGCAGGATTGTGGCGGCCACAGTACCGGTAGAAGCCGTTGCCTTCAGGAGCAATGGGGCCGCCGAGATCAGGGACGGTCGCAGTTTGCAAATTCTTATCGGCGAAGCATAGTCCTCCGTCAGGGTTCGCAAGATCAAACCAGAACATTTTGTTATTACTCACCTCATATGGGACGCCGCGATAGTCCCAGCGCAGGCCGAGATTCAGCGTGAGGCGATTGTTTACCTTCCAGTCGTCTTGCACAAAGGGAGCGAAGTAGGAGAAGCGGTACTGGTTCAGGTTGCCCGCTGTCCCTGCCGGGCTGAAGGGACCCGGTTGGAAGGTAGAGGCGTTGTTGTAGTAGCCGAGCAGGAAATCCGCGATCGAATTCCCCGTACCGCACCAACTGTTGGGGTTTTCGCAGTTCGCGGTGTTCTTCAATATGGTGTCGTTATTGAAAGTGAAACTTCCGAGGAAATCCGCTGAAAGGTTCCGCTTCTGCAACCAGCGCCGGTAGTCAAACCCGACGGTAACCGTGTGTTTGCCACGAATCATAGCCAGTGAATCCCCAAATTCCCAGGTAGGGATGTCGCTGGTCGTGGTGTCATTGCCTTGGCTGCCAAAACTCGTCCCGTTGATTCCTTGAAAAGTGATTCCCGGATATAAACGAGCATAATTGGGCAAATTCTGGAATGTGCCTGTCAGACCAAGGGCATCCACGTCGGACTGGGGAGCCGGGTTGCCACCCTGAATCGCGATGGGCTCAAGACGGCCGAAGCGGAAGTTGTTGATGAATTTGGCCCCCAGATTAATCGTGTGCGAGATCATCCAGCTTTCCGATTTCTCGTGGAACTCTCCAACCCCAAAGGGGACCGTGACTGATCCATTGATGTTCTGGTTGTCGTAGGTTGCGGTTGTGTACCGAAAGAAAACCGAACCGAATCGCCCCAATTGCTGGTCCAGTTTGTAGGTTTGCTGATTGGTAGTGTTCTTGAGATTTGTTGACAGAACGTAATTGTTCGAACACGCCGGGGATTGACAGTTTGGCGCAGGGAAGAGATTCGCTCCGAGCGCTACGTTGGCCAGTCGAGAGAATCGGTCGGACGGAATAATGTTTTCCGGAAAAGGCTGACCAGTAGTGGGATCGATGGGCAAGCAGAAGTGGGTCGCACTGGGAATACAACCATCCGTGATTGGCGTCAATCCGGATGCCGAAAAATCCCCTGTCAATTGCGACGGATCGGGGGCGTTGTGGGTAGCCTCACTGAGTCCGTGAGTGATTCGCCAACCCTCGTAGTTGGCAAGGAAGAACGTCCTATTTCGTCCGTCGTAAACTTTCGGAATATAAACGGGACCGCCAACCACAAAACCGAATTGATTCTGGCGCAGTTTGGGAATTGCCGCTTGAGATTGAAAAGGCGCTTTCGCATCCAACGCGTCATTCCTGAGAAAATCCCACGCTGTACCGTGGAGTTGATTGGTGCCGCTCTTGCTGACGATATTGACCTGGTTCGCGCTAAAACCGTATTCGGCGGAATAGGTTGAACTCTGAACCTTAAACTCCTGGATCGCGTCCTGCGACAAGATCACAGCGGGCGTGTTAAGAGCGGTATCCGTATTGATTAAGCCGTCGAGCGTGTAGTTATTCGAGGTCGGACGGCTCCCATTGATGCTGATGGCATTGCCTTCTCCCTGGCGCATCTGGCCCTGTTCGCCGTTGGTTTGAACGGCCCCGGCGCCAATGAAGAGCAGACTCACGAAGTTGCGGCCGTTGAGCGGCAACTGGTCCACTTGTTTCTGGCTGATGAGCTGCGAGACGGAGGAACTGTCAGTGTCCAGTTGGACGGCGCTGGCCTCCACGGTGACAATCTCTGAGACCGCGCCCGCCTTCAGGGTGACGTTGGCTCGGGCTTCCTGACCCACGACCAGGCTGATGTTATCGACTACTGACTTTTGAAACCCCTGGGACTGCACCGTTACACGGTAAGTGCCGGGCGCCAGGTAGGGAACGGTGAAGTCGCCAGAGGACGTCGTTTCGGTGTGCTTCGCCACGTTGGTGGCGATGTTCGTGACCTCCACATCCGCGTTGGCCACGCTCGCCCCGGAATTGTCAGTGACGGTTCCGATGATGGTTCCATAGGCGCCACCCTGGCCATAAACCCAAGTTGCCGCCATTAAGATCAGAAAGCACAACAGCAAATTACGGACTCTCATATTCTGTTCCCTCTCCTGGTTGCTGTCGGGTGCGTTTTGTCGATCGGGCTCGCCACGCATCGTCAGCTGACCCAACAGGTACGCCGGCTCTGGTAGACTTCTGTCCGCCAGAGTCTTCCTTGCAGAACTTGTAGAGAACCCCCACACGCACTTGAACTTTTGTCGCGCGAAATTTCACGGCTATGGCGGCGGATGTTCCCATTGATGCCTGCTCCCGGTCAACGCACGAACCTAAAAGGTCGATCGTTTCTCAATGAGAAATACGAAGTGGCTGAGATAAGGAGCATGAAAGTGCAGTTTTGGAAGCCAATTTGTGTTTTTGCTGACTAGCCTCCAGTTTTATGTAGCCTCGCTCCCAGCTGGCGCCAGTTTCGCAGCGCAGAACGCAATGCATGCGCGGGGCCAGCTCTTGCCGCGAGCAAATCCTGGGCAACATCCGGCGAACTGCGGGCCTGGATGGCGCGACTCGCAGCCGCGAGTACGCTGCAATTCGCCGGGAATATGCGCAGACGGGCACTCTGGATCCTAAACAGAAGATCCAGTTGTTTGAGGACAGACTGCGTGACTACGAGGCTGCGGTCTATCGCTGCCACGGAGTCCGCATCACAGAGACTGTTGCCAAGGCGCTGGCGGTTCGTGGGAAACGACGATTGGTGATTCCTGAAAGCATGCCGCGGGATTGGCTTCCAAATGGTTTCGATTTCGTAATCGGCGAGATGCTGACGCATCAAGAACTCGACCACTGCGATGGAGTTCTGACTGGTTGTGCTGCTGCGATTGCGGTTGGATGTGATCTAGCTCGGGGGGAGGCGAGAGAATACCTTAAGCAGTGAGAAAATCGCCGGTCGAACTTCCCGACCTCGCCAATTGCTCCAGACGGTCATTGGGATAGTAGTGGTCGACCGTAGTTGGCGTGACGAGTTTGTGTTCGACAAAAACCGCCGGCGGCACCTGTCGCTGGTTGAGGATGTCGAGGCTCAGCTTGATCAATCCCTCACCATATCTTTCGGGAAAGTAGGCCACAGTCCCAATCAAACGAGTATTTGGTTGGCGAAGTTCGACGCGGCCCTCAGGGGAGGCGTTCTGTCCCATGATGGTGCAGTTCTCTGTTCGGCCCGCCTCCTGAAACGCGCGCAGGGCTCCCAGCGCACTCGGATCATTGATCGCTCCCACGACAATCCTGCGAGCACGCGTGGTCCGCAGGTGCCGCCGCACAGCCTCGAAGCTCCGTCCCAAATCTCCATCGCCGTCCAGGTAGGTTACGCGACATTTCCCAGCACTGGGAAGGACCGTGTTGAGAGCCACCAGCATTCCGCTCAGACGCATGCGCGGCAAGCTGCCGGCCCTGGGCAACTCGAGCAAAACAATCTCATCGAGTTCTGAGTGCCAGTGCTCTTTGACCCAGCGCGCCAGATATCGGCCGCCAATCATGCCGGCTTCGTAGTTATTGGCTCCGTAGAACGTGGCGCCGGGATGAGGTATGTCAATGGCTATCATCGGGATGTTGGCGTCCCGATATTTCGCAGCGACCACTGCGGCAACGTGTTCCTCAGTCTGAAATTCAATGGCCAGATCAACCTTTTCGCGGACGAGCAAATCGGCATTCCGCTGCGCCGTCTTCGCGCTGTATCTGTTGTCAACCGAGATGAGTTCGATTCCTTCGGCCGCGGCCGCCCTCTGGAGGCTGGCTGAGACCTCCTTCGAGAACTGCGAATCCTGACCCTGCGCCGCATATCCCAAGCGGAACAATCTCTGCTTCCAGGGACGGATGCAGGACTGGTACAGATTCTCGCCGACTTTATCCACCATGCCGCATTTTTCGAGCGTGTATAGAAGTCGAAATGCCATGGTCTTGGGCAACCCGCTACGTGCTGCGATTTCCTTCAGCGGCAGGGCTTCTCCCGAGGAGCGAAACGCGGTCAGCAACTGCGAAGAATGGACGATAGACTTAACTAGGTAGCGATCCCGGCATGCGGACACGGAGGCCATGCAAAAGGCGCGGACGGGGCGCCAAGTAGAAAGAATAGTATTCGTTTTTTGCGTTTTGCCAAGCGAAATCTTAGATAGTCGCTTGTGGTTGCCAGCCCTGACCCTCGGTCCGGGCCGAGCAAAGACACCATTTCTCCTTTCACCCTTCGAGAGTCGACATTTTGCGTTGAGAAATAAGCGTGGTGACTGTGAGGAAAACGGTCTCCGCAGCCGTGGCAGAATCGCCTAGAGGAGTGCGGGGCCCGAGGTGTAGGGTGGACGGCAAGCGGCAGGTTCTGCGTAGCAAAACCTTGAGTCCCTTCAGGTTTGGAACCCGTCGCCGGACCGAGGAGGGGCAGACCTAAACATCCCGCCATCAACCCACTTGAGGTGCCGGCGACCGCAGCCCTCAGCGTTCTGCAATGCGAAATGCCGATATTTCGGAAAAAGATCTTTGGCCCCGGAAGGATCAAGTGTGTAACCTTCCTGCTCAAAGAAAGGGCTTTCCATGGAGTCTCCGCAGGCTGGAAAAGTATTTGATGCGTTGGAGCACTTCCGCATTGAAATCCCCTCCTGGGGATTTGCCAATACGGGTACGCGATTCGGCAAGTTTCTCCAAGCAGGGGCGGCGACCACGACGGAAGAGAAATTCAGCGACGCCAGCCAGGTGCACCGGCTAACGGGCGTATGTCCCACGATCGCACTGCACGTGCTGTGGGATTGCCCCGACGGAGTCGAGAGCACCGATGCGATCAAGAAGCTCGTAAGTCAATATGGGGTGCAGGCCGGCTCGATTAATCCCAATTTATTTCAGGATCAGAATTACAAGCATGGCTCCTTCGGCAATCCCGACAAGTCCATCCGTGCGTCGGCCCTGCGACACACCAAGGACAGCATCGAGATCGGCCGCCGCCTCCAGAGCCGCGACATTTCGATGTGGTTTGCGGACGGGTCAAACTATCCCGGCACGGCCAACATCCGCCATCGCAAGGAGTGGTTCGAAGAAGGGCTGCACGCCTCTCATGCCGCCCTTGCTCCCGGGCAACGCTTGCTGGTGGAATACAAACCGTTCGAGCCTGCCTTCTACCACACTGATATCGCCGACTGGGGAATGGCCCTGCTGCTGGCGCGTTCTGCAGGTCCGCAGGCGAAGGTCCTGGTCGACACAGGGCATCATTATCCTTCCCAAAATATCGAACAAATTGTCGCCTGGCTGCTGGACGAGAACATGCTGGGTGGATTCCATTTCAACGACCGCCGCTATGCCGACGATGACTTGACCCTGGGGTCGATAGATCCCTATCAGGTCTTCCGCATTTTCCACGAAATTCTTTACTTCGAGCGGGAGACAGGGAAACGGGCCGACATCGCCTACATGATTGATCAGAGCCATAACCTCAAAGGCAAGATCGAAGCCATGATCCAAACCGTGACCATGGCGCAGATGTTGTTTGCGAAGGCAGCGATCGTCGATCATAAGAAACTCGCAGACGAACAAAAGAACTGCAACCTAGTCGCAGCAGAGTCACTGCTACAAGACGCCTTCGCTACCGACGTCCGGCCGGTCATCCAGGAGTGGCGAGCTTCAAAGGGCCTCCCGAAAGATCCTATGGCAGCGTTCCATGAAAGCGGGTACCTCGACCGCATCACCAAGGAACGTGCGCAGCGCAACTCGCGGAGCGTTTCCTCTTATGCCTAGCGGGTCGCGCGGAAGGCCGTATCTGGCTTTTGATTTTGGCGCCGAGGCCGGCCGGGCGGTGCTCGCCCACCTCCATTCGGGGGTTCTGACAACGGAGGAAGTCCAGCGCTTCGCGAACGAACCGGTCGAATATGGAGGATCCCTCCACTGGGACACGCCGCGTCTCTGGCTGCAGGTGCGGAAAGCGCTCTCGGGGCTGGAGGAAGTTGAGCTGTCCGGAGTCGGTGTAGACGCGTGGGGCGTCGACTACGCACTGTTGGGAGAGGCCGGTCAGCTTTTGCAGAATCCTTATCACTATCGGGATGGCCGCACACGCGGAGTTATGGAGCAAGTCTTTCGCAAGGTGTCAAAAGAAGAGATTTATTCTGCAACCGGCATTCAGTTCATGCCGATCAACACGCTCTATCAACTGTTCGCGGCCAAGCATGATACGCCGAAACTCCTGCACGCGGCTGAGCGGCTGGTCACAATCCCCGATCTATTCCACTACTGGCTCACCGGAAAGGCAGTTTGTGAGTTCACGAATGCTACGACGACTCAGCTTGTGAATCCGCGTACGCGGTCCTGGGCGACAGGGTTGATGGATCGGTTGGAGCTGCCATCCGATTTGCCGGCACCGATCATCGAGCCCGGTTCGGTCATCGGTCCGCTGCTTCCCGGCATTGCCCGGATATCTTCTCTCTCGGGAACACCCGTAATCGCACCCGCTTCGCACGACACAGGTTCCGCGGTCGCCGCGATTTCCGCCCGTGATGGCACTGCATTTCTGAGCTCTGGAACGTGGTCTCTGCTAGGAACAGAACTCGATGCTCCCGTGGTTAGCGCGGAAGCCCTGCGGCTCAACTTCACAAACGAAGGCGGCGTCGTCGGAACGACCCGGCTTCTCAAGAATGTGATGGGGCTGTGGATACTCCGATGTTGCCGGCAATCGTGGACTGGGCAAGGCCAGGTTTTTGAATACAGAGACTTGATGGAACTGGCGGAGCGGGAACCGTCGTTCGCTCACCTCGTCGACCCCGATGACGAATCCTTCCTGCGTCCAGCCGACATGCCCACGGCCATCAATCAATTCTGCGCACGCACCCATCAGCCCGTGCCGTCTCGGCCTGGGGGTTATGTGCGCGCGATTCTGGAAAGCCTCGCGCTGAAATATCGAATGGTTCTCCAAAATCTGGAGCAACTCAGCGGAAAGCGCATCGAGCAAATTCGCGTGATCGGCGGCGGATCGAAGAATCGCTTGCTGAACCAGTTCACCGCCGACGCAACCGGCAGGAGAGTCCTGGCCGGACCGGCCGAGGCGACAGCGCTGGGAAACGTCGCTATTCAGATTCTCGCGACTGGCGGCGCTGCTTCCCTACGGGAAGTACGGTCGATTGTGGATCGTTCGTTTCCAACGGAGATTTTCGACCCTCTCGAAACCGACAAGTGGGAAATGCAAACGGAGAGATTTCGACAGTACGCCGAGATGACGTATGCCTGAGACTAAAGAAACGACCTACTTGAAAGACTTATGGAGTGAGGATGAAGCCCGGGAGCTGGGTGGGAACCAACTCGCGCTCCTGCGTTATCGCTCCAACTTGCTCGGCGCCGATTTGCGCATCACGAATTTCGGAGGCGGCAACACCAGCTCAAAAATTGAGTTGTCCGATCCGTTCACCGGTTCGCCCGTGCGCGTATTGGCCGTCAAGGGCAGCGGCGGAGACATTGGCTCGATCAAAGAATCGGGATTCGCGCTCGTGTATCTGGATCGTCTTGAACAATTGAAAGGAATCTACCGCGGCGAACAACACGAAGACGAGATGGTCGGATACTATCCACTGTCAGCGTTCGGAGAGAACCGCGTTGCCGCCTCCATCGATACTCCACTGCACGCCTTTCTTCCCTTCCCCCATATCGATCACCTTCACCCGGACTGGGCGATCGCGCTCGCCGCGAGTGCCAACGGCAAGCAAAAATTGGGGGAGTTCAACAAGAAGTATGGACGCAGCCTGGCATGGGTGCCCTGGCAGCGTCCCGGGTTCGAACTCGCTCTACTGATCGAGAAGGCCGTGACGGACAATCCAGGAACAGACGGCATCATTCTTGGCGGCCACGGCTTGTTTACGTGGGGAATGACTCAACGCGAGTGCTACTTGAACAGCCTCCACACCATCGACCAGATGGGAGAGTTCATTCAGGAGCATCAAGCAAAGAAGGTGACCTTGTTTGGCGGACTCGAGCACTCGCCTCTCTCGGACCGCAAGAACGTGGCGACTCAGATTCTGCCCACGCTGCGCGGAGCCATGTCGTCGAACCGCCGTGTGATTGCCCATTACACCGATGATCCCGACGCCTTGACCTTCGCCGGATCGAAAACGTCGCGCGACCTGGGCGCTCTGGGAACGAGTTGTCCGGATCACTTTCTTCGCACCCGAGTCTGTCCGATGTTCGTTCGTTGGGACCCAGCAAAGGAAGACACTACCGTTCTGAAGATGCGAATCAAGCAACAGGTAATCGACTATCGCGCCGACTACAAGAAATATTACGAAGCCTGGGCCACGAAGGATTCTCCGAAGCTGCGTGATTCGAACCCTTCGGTCGTAGTCATTCCGGGGGTGGGTCTGTTCGGATTCGGCAAGAATAAGAAGGAAGCGCGAATCACCACCGAGTTCTTCATCAATGCCATTCATGTGATGGCGGGAGCCAATGCGCTCGAAGACGGCGCCGTCGCCCATCCCTTGCCCCAGGCGCGCCACGCTGGGCAATCCGCGCAGTTCACTCAGTTTCATAACTACGTGGCACTCCCGCGTTCCGAGGCGTTCCGAATCGAGTACTGGGCGCTCGAGGAAGCCAAACTCCAGCGCATGCCCGCCGAAGCCGAGTTTAGCCGCAAGATCGCCCTGGTGATTGGCGGAGCAAGCGGAATCGGACGGGAAGTAGCGCTCATACTGGCACAGAAGGGCGCACACGTCGTCGTTGCCGATTTTGATCAAGCGGGCGCGAAGAAGACCGCCGATGACGCCGGAGTATTGAGCTCCCCTGAGTTTGTGGCTGCGACGGCCGTAAACCTGAGTTCTTCGGAGAGTCTGGCCGCGGCCGCTAACTTTACCGTCACTCAGTTCGGTGGACTCGACGTAGTCGCGAACACGGCTGCAATCTATCCGGTCCCAGGCACGGACGGCGAGCTGTCGGACGCTCTTTGGGCAAAGACTTTTCTCGTGAATGTCACCGGAAACTATTTGCTGGGACGGCAGACGGAATCGATTTTCAAAGACCAAAATCTTCCGTCGGCGATGGTCCTCACCAGTTCCGCAAATGCTATCGTCCCTAAGAGAGGCAGCGAGGCATATGACACCAGTAAAACTGCTCTCAACCATCTGATTCGGGAACTCGCCATCAGACTCGGCCCGACAGTAAGAGTAAATGGCATCGCTCCCGCAACGGTTGTCGCCGGCTCAACCATGTTTCCACGCGAGCGCGTAATCCAGTCCCTTCAGAAGTACAAGATTGAGTTCGCGGAATCCGAATCCACGGAAGATTTGCGCTCAAAACTGGCCGATTTCTACGCGCAGCGGACTCTTACCAAGCGGCCGATCCTTCCACAAGATTGTGCAAACGCGATCGTCTGGTTAGCAAGCGAACAAAGCGCCAAGACAACGGGTCACCTGATTCCCGTAGACGGCGGACTTGCAGAAGCATTTTTCCGTTGAAGCAGCAAAATGCGAGGCTGGCATCTTCAGCAAAATCTTCTAGGAGGGCACCGAAGTTCATGCGAAGAATTCTTTTGTTTGTCATCCTCAGCGTACCCCCGGGGTGCGCGGCTCAGGCCCAAACGTGGCAAATTGACCCCAACCACACTGCCAGCCAGTTTGCAGTGCGCCATCTAGGAGTCTCGACCGTCCGCGGAGTATTCGAAAAGACTAGCGGAACGGTAGTTTTCAATCCTGCTGACCCGGGCACAACCTCGATCGAGGCCACCATAGATGCCGCAACCTTGAACACGCGAGTGAAGATGCGAGACGACGATCTTCACAGCCCGCACTTCTTTGACGTCGCTAAGTACCCGATCATCACTTTTAAGTCGACGCGTGTCGAGCCAGTCGGCAAGGGCAAACTCAAAGTCACAGGAGACCTGACTATTCACGGAGTGACCAAGCAGGTTGTCCTTGACGTGGAAGGACCATCCGCGGAGATTCAGGACCCGATGGGTTCCCTGCGCATGGGAGCGAATGCCAACACCAAGGTCAATCGTAGCGATTTCGGAATCACCGCGATGCCCGGCATCGTCGGCGAAGAAATTCAGATCGTTCTCGACATTGAACTGACGCGCCGCCCCCCAGCGAACTGAGGTGATTAGCGAATGCAGCGAATCTGCTTTGTGCTCCAAGTGAAGATTGACCGCCTCGAAGAATACAAACGGCGGCATATTTCCGTCTGGCCGGAGATGCTAGCGGCTCTCCGTGAAACGGGATGGAATAACTATTCTCTGTTCCTGCGTCCGGACGGCCTTCTCATCGGATATCTCGAGACCGAGGATTTTGAACGCGCCCGCGCCGGCATGGCAGGCCGCGAAGTGAATGAACGGTGGCAAAAAGAAATGGCCGGCTTTTTCATCCAGCCCAGCGGCACTCTGCCGGACCGTGCGATGGAGCCGCTGGAAGAAGTGTTTCATCTCTAAATTCTGATCGAAGGACTCAAATGGTCCCGAACCCTGCCCTCGGAGTTTTCTTTCACTGGCTGGGCGGACTCGCCTCCGGCAGCTTCTACGTGCCCTATCGGGGAGTGAAGCGGTGGTCGTGGGAAACGTATTGGCTGGTGGGTGGATTCTTCAGCTGGATCATCGCTCCGTGGGTGCTCGGCAGTCTGATGACGCGAGATCTCCTCGTCGTGCTCTCCGAGGCGCCATCCAAAACCCTGTTCTGGTCTTTCTTCTTCGGTCTCTTGTGGGGCGTAGGCGGCCTAACTTTTGGATTAACCATGCGTTTCCTTGGACTCTCGCTGGGGATGGCAGTTGCATTAGGACTCTGCGCCGCATTCGGCACCCTGATGCCACCGATCTTCAGTGGCGTCTTCATGAGCCAGGTGCTTGGGACAAGCTCCGGCCGCGTCATTCTCATAGGAATTGTGGTGTGCCTCCTCGGAATTGCGGCGGCGGGACTGGCTGGAATCTACAAGGAGCGCGCCATGTCGCCGGAGCAAAAGACAGCGACGATCAAGGAATTTGATTTGAAGAAGGGTTTGGGCGTCGCCACACTGTCGGGAGTCATGAGTGCCTGCTTCGCGTATGGTCTCGCAGCGGGTGCCCCGATCAAGTTACTCACGCTGAAACATGGCACGCCAACGTTGTGGCAGGGTTTGCCAGTGCTTGTGGTTGTTTTAATTGGTGGATTCACAACGAATTTTCTGTGGTGCCTCGCGCTCAACATCACGAACAAGACTGGCTATCAATACTTCACGTCGGATTCGAAATATTCGCCGGTGACCCGCGAAACCATCGTCGAGACCGCAATCGATGCACCCAGCCGTGAAGTAGTGGAGCACATACTTTCTTCTAAGAGTGAAGATCAAAAACCGGTCCCGATGCTGTCCAACTATTTGTTCTGCGCCCTTGCCGGGACCACGTGGTATTTCCAGTTCTTCTTCTACACCATGGGCGAAACGCAGATGGGCAAATACGGATTCTCTAGTTGGACGCTCCACATGGCGAGCATCATCATCTTCAGCACGCTGTGGGGCCTCGGCTTGAAGGAATGGAAGGGCGCGGGAGTTCCGGCGATGCGACTCCTGACTCTAGCTCTTGTCCTTCTGGTCGGTTCGACCGTGATCGTAGGCTACGGCAATTACTTGGGACTAGCGCACTAATTTCATTGCTGCCGGGGCGGCGCAATTCTGACGGGCGTTCCGGATAGGACAGGTAAACAAGATGAGACATCAAGGTTTGACGAAGGGCATCGAATCGCGTTGGATTTGCAAGGGGCTTTTTCTGGCCTTCCTTCTTTCGTTGCCACTCTCTGGGTGGACAGCAGTCGGACCCAAGGCGCCGACGAATCTTCGCTCCGATTCGCTGACTGAACCGCTGGGCATTGATTCACCGAACCCAAGCCTCTCGTGGCGGTTGCAGGACCCTTCTCAAGGCGCAAAACAAACCGCTTACGAGATCTTTGTCTACAGCAAGAAGCCCGCAGACGATACAGCTAAGCCCGACGTATGGGACAGTGGCCGCGTTAGCTCCGGCACGTCGACGGGGGTTCCCTATGGCGGGCCGCCCCTTCAGCTCGCGAAGCGCTACTTCTGGCGTGTAGAAGTCTGGGACAAGGAAGGCAAACCGTACCCGATCAGCGACATCACCTGGTGGGAAACAGGTTTGCTCTCGCAGTCAAATTGGCAGGGAAAGTGGATCGGCTACGAAGAGGCCGACCTGCACAGCGTTCGTGAGTCCGGTGCCGCGTGGATCACAAACTCCGCCA
>Ga0126369_10000636_pt1 | contig 23156 bp, 26 predicted proteins | sample PanSoiMetaPlot_1_FD_109646 | JGI IMG/M metagenome (GOLD analysis project Ga0126369, IMG submission 109646) | Tropical forest soil microbial communities from Panama - MetaG Plot_1 | ecosystem: Environmental > Terrestrial > Soil > Tropical forest > Bulk soil | place: Panama | collected 2016-02-17
AGATTGCCGACCGTGTCGAAGTGACTGTTGACCTAAAGGCAACGCGAATCAGTGGACCGCCGGTTGCCCTTAAGCACTAGCAAGCAAAACTCAACAGTGTTATCAGTTGTAGAAGGGCCGCTGAGGTGGGTTCTACGGCTCGAACGATACCACCACACATTCGTTCGCAGGCCGCCTCAAGTAGCTTTTTCCCGTTTGGTCAGGTCCTGACCAGATAACCGCCCATCAAGTTGATTTCGGCGAGGCAACCTGATGGCCGATTAGCGAGCTACACAGGACTTTGCCGGCAGGACACTTCTTCAAGCAGGTTCCCGCAAGGTAGAATACCGGCCAGCATGGATGCTGATTCGTCCGCAGATGTAGCCAGTCCGTTTGATTTCCGTAAAGTTGAGGAGGCGCAACATTGGGCAGAAGCAGCGATGCTAAAACGTCCCTGGCGCGAGGATTTCTTTCGAGCAATCGTTCAAGAGCTGAATTTCCTAAATTCGCCTAGTTCGTCGGTTCTCGAACTCGGTTCTGGTCCTGGTTTCCTGGCCCTGCGCATCTTAGAGACGTTTCCTAGCCTGAGGTATTTTGCCTTGGATTTCTCGCCTGCAATGCACGATCTTGCAAGGCAACGCCTTGGTGCGCTCACGAAGCGCGTTCAATTCATGGAAATCGATTTTAGGAGTTCCGATTGGACGGCCGGGCTCTCACCGTTCGACGCAATCGTTTCGGTTCAGTCAGTGCACGAGCTGCGGCACAAACGATACGCCCCTGCCTTCTATGGCGCAGTTCGCCGATTATTGCGAGGAGGAGGCGTACTTCTGGTCTGCGACCATTTCATCGGTCAAGGCGGGATGACTGACACGTCGCTTTACATGACACCCCAAGAGCAAGTGGATTCACTGCGTATAGGCGGCTTTAGCGACGTGCGGCACGTCTTGCAAAAGGGCGGCCTCGTGCTGCTCCGTGCCGCCACGCCATGATGCACGCAGTATAAGACTTCGTTGATCGTGGGCCAACCGCACAAAGGCCTGGGGATCGAGATGAGAATCTTTACATCACCCGTTCGAAGCTCGGAAGCTAGTGGGTTCCCCGCCAAACAGTTATCCCGCTCTTCCATAGGATAACTGTGCATCGCATCCTTTTCGACAGAGCAGGCGTGGCAGCAGTTGTTGCGCGCGCCCGGGAACGTGGTCGTCCGCCGTCTTGGAGCGAGGCCAAAGGCGTGTTCACCTTCGATAATTTTCTCATCCTGCGGTGCACAGCAGTCGCTCGCTGGCAACGAGGTGAACAACTAAGCGCTAGGCGATACTTGGATGAGTTTGCCCTAGACTCGCTCTTTGCACTGACCCTTGCTGATAGCGCTGATCGTGGCCCCGTAGATCCCGGGCGGCACAGCGTGCGCCTGCACCCACACCTGGCCCAAGCGCTTGAATCGCTGGCGTGCCGTCCGGTACCGGGAAAGGCCATTGCGATGCTGGATTCGGCTGAGCAGACGCTTGTGACAAGTTGGCTGTCATATCCGCGAAGCCGAGCAGCAGGGGTGCGGGCCCTGCTGGCAGCGACGGGTCAGAAATCGGGATAACAACTAATTGCGCCGCTCTTCCCAGACGATCGTCCCTATCGCGTCACCTTTGGAGGGAAGCCGTCCCCAGCTTGCCCGCTCGGGCAATCCCATCCAACGAATCAATGGGCATAATCCTGGATGGCTTGCCGTGCGAGCGCGAGGAATCCAACGATCAGGAACAAACCGCCTAGCAGTTGCAGGCTTCGCGTCCTTCGGAGAGCTTCTTGCTGAACATACTTTGCAGGGTGCAAAAGCAGGTCGAAAGAGCGTGTCCGAAGGTTGTATGGCGGCTGATCAGGTCGCCAGTTGAGCCGTGCAACCACAAAGCTCGTAGTGAGCAGGAAAACACCCGATAGAATAGCCGTCAGAAACACGGCTTCGTTCAAATTGCCTACCGTTTTCAGCATGACCGCCTTCCTATCGAGTTGTGGAGATTATAGAGCGCCATCCTGGAATTGTGGAGCCATAGAAAGACTAGCCTGCCTGCTAATCTGCTCGTAGCTTCTTCTTTGATTATGATGCTTTATGGCATGGGTGGCCTCATCGAACGGCTTCGCATACCTGTGAAGTATGTACATAGCCCTCAAGAAACCTAGAACGAATTGAGGCGCAACGTGCTAAAAAGTGAGGCGGCGGGGCCTGATCAAGTCTCGGTTAACTTTTCCTGGCCCCGAGGCTGGGTTGTAACACTCCTAGCGGAGACGGGCTTCCCGCGATGCAACGTCTAAGATTCAGTTCTGGGGGACCTCCTAGCCGCGGTAATGAACAAGAGAACCAACGGGCCCATCCGCGAGGGCCTCAGATCTTCAGATAGCTCTAGCTCAGTCTTTGGAGCGTTTTTCCGCAAGGAAGCGCGCGTCCTCCCACGGCAGACCGTCCATCCATAGTTTTAGCTCAAAGGCCCACAATTTTAAGTGAAAGAATGCCCATCTAAGCTGGTTCATGAGTCTCCTCCCCCCGCGAGGCGATGAACTGGGGAATCCGCGAAGTTTGAGAGGGTAGGCTCTCAGCTGGAGTGGGTCTCAAGTCGGCTGGCGGTGCTTCGCGGATTTTGCGACTCAAACCGCCGTTGAGTTCGCTTCCTCTGGCCGGGTATAGTAATTCCGTTTTTCAAGCCGTTATCTGTCAATTTTGACAGGTGCAGGACAGTAATCTAAGGAGCTAAGCTTGCTAGCTCATTCGAGCCGAGGAGAATACGGGCAAACCCTATGCCGCGGGAGCCGGAGCTTGACCGCCTCCTTCATCTTTTTAGGAAAGGGCAGGACAAAAAGGGCGGCAAATCGCCCGCGAAGCGTTCGGCACTCGTGGCGTCTGTAGGGCGGGCGCCGAGAGCACTCCGCTGTCATCACCTACGGTGAAGTCCTGGAGAGTCCGGTTACTCGTAAAGTTCGACTGGGCCGAATCATGAGATTGACTAAGGGCAACACTGCTGGACTCACCTTTCCACTGCAACGAGCCGAGATGAAATCGATCCTGGCGGGTACATGGCCACCGCTCAAGCCGTTGCCAGTATTCAGATACGAAACCGTTGAGTATCACGCCACGATTGACTTCGACAAGAGGCGCGGAGAGTGGGTCTGCCGAAAAACATCGTTGTCGTCCAACAAAGTTCAGGAACTGCGCGGCGGATTGAAAGAAATCGCCATGACATTGCCCCATGACGAAGCGGAAATGTTGACCGATGACCAGGAACAAGAGGAACAGCAGGAAGAGGAATCGGAGAAGGACACGAACCGTCGTCTGCAGGCCATTCAGGAATGGAGAGAGAACTACCAGAACGGCGCACTCTATTTTGAACTACGAGACCATCTCTCAGAAAGCCAGCGAACCGAACTTGACGACAGTCTCCGGCTGTCTCTTACGGCCAAGCAGCTTCAGTTCAACTCCAGGAACGTTGCAAAGGTTTTTGACGATCTTTCGATTGCGGGCGGCAGGTTTGCAGCGCTCATTGAATTCGCGAAGCGGAATAAGGCGAAGCCAGGAACTAACCCTAGGGCACAAGAGGAAGGAGCTGCGCCCGAAGGCGAGCGCGCAATCGAACCTTGCCCCGACCCCGACGACTTCCCGGCCGTGTCGATCAAAGATGTTTTCCCGGAGCAAAGCCAAGCCGGCTTGGCAGAACGGATGGGACACACCGCCCCTCAGCAATTTGAGATGAAGACCTCTGAGAAGATTGCGGATGCGGATTCTCCGTCGGCCGTCGAACATCCCCACCAAAAAGAGCACTACTCGCCGTCATTTTCCGGTTTTGTAGCGCACGTTCGAACGGGCCCGTCGTCCGCAGATCGAATTGCGGGCTCATCCTCCCGCCTTCCTGCGATTGAAATGTCCGCATTTCAGGTCACTGTAGTCGCATTTCTGTCCTTATTCGCGGTGATCGCATTCACCGTTGGGCTCACAGTGGGACGCGGTCGGCTTGCGAGAACCCTCCGCGAGGCTTCGAAATCAATGCTCGCTCTCGATGCCAAGTCACCGGCACTGCCTGGTCAAGCGCACGAATCGCGAACTGCCAATCCGCTGGTGGCAAGTTCCGATGACTCCGCGGGCGCCAAGGGACTCGCCGGCGCCATGTCTCACGAAGGAAAGCCCAACGAGAGCACGCACGCCTCAGAACCTTTCGCGGAAGTGCGCTCCACGGGTTCAAATTCATCTCCGGCAACCGAACCCAAACCATCTGCCAAGCCCGAAGTCAATTCTGAGCACAGCGCCACCATCGGGCCAAATGTACGAAACTTCTCGCCTCCAGCGAATTCCAAGCCCGCACTTTCCCGCAAGGCTGTCGCCCCCATAAGTGGTTCGCCGAGAAGGCCCGACCCATACAGGCCCAACTCTCCGATAGCCGCAGCGCCGCATTTGCCAAGATCTTCCACGATCCTTGTTACTGTTCCAGCCTGGGGAAGCCAACCGTTCAGGGTGCGTTTCCCGGAAACAGCGATCGCCGCCAGTTCATCGTTCGCAATAACCTCACAGCTTTCTGTTCTCGTTTCTCCGGCCGAACCCTCCCTGGCTCATAAACCCGCTCGATTAGAAACTGGTGTGCTCGTTTCCTTCGTTTGGCCTCGTTATCCAATGCCCGGGGACCGGCATATAGTGGCTGAAACAATCAGGGTCCACGCCACTATCGGGCAGCTTAACCAAGTGCTGGAGGTAAAGTTCTTGAGCGGCTCGCTCTCTCTCTTTCCTGCCACCATGCGCGCCATTCGCAAGTGGCGTTACAGGCCCACTTTGTTGAACGAAAGGCCGGTCCAAGCTGAACAAGACTTCACGATTGAATTCAGGCCGCCACAATACTCTGCACAGGTGTCAACTCGGCACTCATCCCACAACTGGTGAGCCTACAACTTATATAGCCTATATGTGGTATCCCGCCCTTCAAGGAGGGCAGGATGACACGACATCTGGAACTGCGGCCTCTCACGCGAGGAGAACAACGCGCATTGCGATCCAAGCTCAGGGACTTGGCTCTTTCTGTCCGCGTCCACCAGCGGTACCGCGTCATCGACCAAGTCCAACGAGGATTCAGCCTGCTCGATGCTGCGGAACGCATCGGTTGTCACTTCACCGTTGCGTATTACTGGGTGCACCGCTTCAATGAAACGGGATTCAGCACGTTTGAACAAGTTCCTAACCCCAAGGGGCGGCCGCCGATTCTGAGAGCCGCCCAGCTCCGCGGGCTGGTGGACGTCGCCTTATCGAGTCCCTCCGAACGGGGACTACCGTTCTCCGTCTGGTCGGTTTCCAAACTGGCCGAGTATTGCCGCCGACGAAAACTCCTGCCGCCGGTGACCGACGAGTGGGTTCGTCGACTGCTGCGGCGCGAAGGACTCACCGCTCAGCGCGTGCGCACTTGGAAAACTTCCAGCGATCCCGAATTCGATCGTAAAAAAAACTGATCCGTGCGCTCTATCGGCACTGTCCGCCGCACAGCGCGGTACTGTGTTTCGACGAGTGGGGCCCTTTGGATCTGAAGCCCATCGGGGGTGTTGCTTGGGCCCGCCAGAAACGACCTTGGCGTATACGAGCGTCTTATCGCCGTCTGAAAGGTACCGAGCAGTTTCTTGGATTCTATGATGCGCACGCGGATTGCCTCAGTGGCTTGTTTCGGCGTCGCAAGACGGTCTCGAACATCAGCAAAGCCTTCTGCTCCCTGCGCCTTTGCTATCCGCGAAAGCGACCCTTCGTGATTCTGGACAACCTGCACAACGTCCACAATCATCCCCGCTTCTTCGCTCTGCTACGACGACTCCACATTCGGCCGGTCTGGACGCCGAAGCCTCCTGGCTCAACCTGATCGAAGCACAATTCGCAATCCGCAAGCGCTTCACCCCGGCCAATACCGACGATCTCACTCACATAGCTAGGCGTCGCCGGATCTACGCTTATCTCCGTTGCCGGCACCGCAAACTCGCCAACCTAAAACACCCTCCCAACGCCTACGCTCATTTAGGTCCATCAAGTTGGAACAGCACTAGTCGCAGGCAATTGACGGTCTCCTTCGAACTGCCTGATAAGTTTGAATGAATAGGTCGAAGGAGGAGCGCTTGGTAAACAAAAGCTGAACTCCGCGGCGAGCTGATTCACAGACACCAAAGAGGCTCCCCCATGGCACCTAGGTATTACATCGGCCTTGGCGTTCACATCTCACGAATCGACGAGCGGGGAGCGATCCCTCGAGACCAAAAAGTTAAAGGAGGAGGCTCCGAACCTCAAGAGTGATGCGATGTGGGTTGGTCCGCCTTGCTGTTAAGGGGGATTGTCAACAACGCTAGCTCTCCCGCGCATTTGTTAGAACTGTCAAGATAAACAGGGAAGAGAGTGGTTGCCTATCCGCTAACCTGCTCGTGTCCTTTTTGAGCGTAATCCCTTATAAATCTTATCGAGAAAACCACTCAACGGGCGGCTTGAGTCGCAGAGTGCCGCGAGGCTGCCGCCGCTAATCAACCCCCAGCCTCGCGGATCATCGCAAACCGTTGGTCGGCCTCACACTGACAAAATCCGCGGGGCGCAGCACCTCGACCTGGTACTTTTGACAGTTGTTGCGTCCCGAGCCAAGCCATAAGGTTCGCGTCGCTTCCGAGATGGGGGCCGGTTCGAGACTTGACTTTTGGGCCGAGGGGACTCAACCGGCCTCCCTCAGAGCAAGATGCACGGCAAGCATCGTGTGTCTGGAGGGCTCATGTCTATGGGGATGACGGGATATCCTGAGCAAGAGAAAGAAATCATGACCGAGATTTTTAGGCTCATCGAGGAACAGACACGGGCGCTCGAATTGCGTCCGTGCGATAGGGTAGCTGCCCAATGCGAAGAGCGTTCACACCGAATCCGAGATCTCCTTCGCCGGGTCTCCCAGGGTTTCGGGAGCCCCTATCCCTAGTTCTGGTCCTGAACGAGAGGAATCTGCGATGCCAGTTGAATATCAAGCAACGCCTGGAACCGGCGATCCATTTGGAAGAAGGTAGCAACCACCTGCCCCGGCACTACCTGGCTGAAGATAGGCATGTATTTGACTCGCAATTGAGCAATCCGCTCGTCCACGGCAAGAGATCGCTTCGCTAGGCTCGACGCCTGCTCGTCGGTCATGGTGCCCCATTGGTCGGCGTACTCCCTGATCAAAGCAGTCTGCTGATCGCCGATCTTTGAGAGTTCGGCGGCGTATTGTTCGTAAAGCGGCCAGAACTTAGTTGCCTGATCGGCCGTAAGTTTCAGATTGGCAGCAATCAGCTGTTTCTTTCGAGAGCGGATGTCTTCTCGGAGTAATTTAATGTCTTGGTCGATGGTAGACTGGGTTTTTGCTGTAGGTTGAGATGATCCTTGTCCCTGAGGATTGGTTTGACGGAAATACGGAAAATACGCGCTAGCCAGAACAACGAGGACCGTGAGTTTCTTAAGCATAAGGCGCCTTCTTATTCTATCCACCGTCTAGGTTGCCTACTTCACCGAATACGCCCGTGCGTCCATGCACGCGGAAAATCCCCGCTTGCACGGATCCAGCTGCTTGTATGCAGCCAGTCTCTGACGGTATTGCTGTTCCAGCTGAGGAGATGCCGACTGCGCCGACTGCTGCTTGGACGCGGCGTTCGCCTGGCGCTGCCGCATGCCGCCTCGCATTGTCCCGAAGATGGCGCCCGCAGCTGCTCCCTTGCCGGCATCACCGGCGATTCCGCCGATCATGGCCCCCCCCCAGCCGCACCACGGGCTGCGCCCCGCAATCGGCCACCTTGAGCCTGTGGACCCTGTTCTGCGGCTTGTTGCTCCGCGGCTTGCACTTGTGCACTGGAGGGAGCGTCTGGCGGAGAGGTCTCAGGATCGAATCCGGTCTGCTGCTGGACTTGGTTGTAACAATCAAGTTCGTCCCGGAGCCGTAGGTCCCTGCTCATTCTTATTTCTTCCCTTGTTCAGGATATCTCTCCTTTCATTTCTCTCTTTGTATTTGTCGGAGAGCCTTCATGCTCGCATGCAACTTTAGGTCGCGAAGATAAACTAAGAATTCCGGATCGGGTACACCTTCACGATCAGGGAGCTTCTGCTTCGAGAGAAACTGTCAAAGTTACCAGTTCTCGGATGCATGGCGACTTCGCACAATCAGGTGGACTGCCTTTTTGCGATGTGCACGCCAGGCAGCCGTGAAAGGGTCGGGGCGGACGTGCAGACGCCTTCTTTTGGTTTGATGAAGGATTGTTGCGCACTGGGGAAAGAGATTCTGTGACTCTCGGGGTAACGAAATTTGAGCTAACTCCGGGTACGAGCTCAAATCCGACCAATATGCCCGTTTTGAAATCTGGCTCTGACCACGCACCTCCTAACATCGATTTTTTTCGCGGATTGAAGAAACAGGAAGTCGACCTGATTTGCGCGGCGGGCAAATTCCGGCGGTTCTCCACGAGATGCATGATGACGCATCAAAGTGATCCTGCCAGTCATTTCTTCTTATTGTGGAGAGGCCGAGCACGTTATTTTTTTGAAACTCAGGATGGAAAGAAGCTCAACCTGAGACCAATTACGCCCGGAGATGTCTTTGGCGGAGCAGCATTTGTATCGGGAGGTTCTACTTATCTCTTAAGTTCGGAAGCATTGCGAGATAGTCTTGCTCTCGTTTGGGAGGGCACAACCATTCGTGCCTTTGCGAAGCGTTTTCATCTGCTTTTCGAGAATGCAATCTTCATAGCTAAGGACCACTTGTCTTGGTATGTTTCCGCCTATGTAGGCTTAAGTTCTCAGACAGCCCGCGAGCGGCTCGCGGATGTGCTGGTGAAGTTGGCGCCCGCCATTGGCCGAGGGGTTTTCGGCGGGATCGAACTCGATCTGACCAACGAAGAGCTGGCCGATTCAGCGAATATGACTCCGTACACGGTGAGTCGGATGATCAGCCAATGGAAGAAGGTTGGCGCCCTTCACAAAGAGCGCGGGAAAATTATTTTGCGCGCCCCCGAGAGACTGCTCCTTCGCACCTTGTGAAGTTAGGGACCGCTCAACCACCTATAATGATTATGGTACGTGACACTATGGCGACGATCGTTTATCACTGAGATGACCCTTTCGGACATCAGCAGCTCATGGCGCGAGGAGTAAGTGGCTGAGCCTCCGCGGGACTAAACGCTGTCGTCGTACAAAACGAAAGGAATAGATAGTCGATGAATGTCGGGCGCCACTCCTGCGACCCTTCCCCAGGCACGCTTTGTTGCGGAAATAACCAGTCAGGTCTGGCCTTCGTGTGGTTCGCTCGAGCCTCAGGGCCGCCACGGTCGCTCCGCTGATACACGATTGAGAAGATAAGCACATTTGTGGCCCAGACCTCATGCTTGAAGTGAGGAGCTGGAGGCCGGTAAACCTCACCTGAATGGCGCACCATCGACGATAGCAGCCGTGATTTGACTGACCAGCCCGAACCCTGCAGTAACGAGAATCAGCTTTGTAACGCTACTCTCAATGCGCAACCAGCGGGCCCTGGCGGAGGTTAAGGTTAGAGCGAACATCGGCACGATCAGCACAATCGTCAGAAGATAAGGAATCCACGGAGGAATGCCCTTACTCGGCCGGGTAACTGAGTCACCAAGGCCGATACCACAATGATCGTCAGTACGATAGGCCAGCGGGGGTCGATGACCCTTGGTGCATTTACGGATGACATCAAGCTAGGCTTCGATTGCGTCGGCTATCTTGAAGGGCGAACATTGCCCGCTTTAATGTATTGATTGCCGTAGCTCTCAATCTCGTAGTTTCCCTTCTTCTTGTCGAATCGAATCTTCGCGGCGACCATGATTTGGCCGATTCCCTGACCCTGCTTATTCAACTTAACCTGGAGGAATCCAAACGGGTAGTCGGTCGTGCGGCCGCCACGGTATAGCTCAATGAATGGCATGTTTCGAGCGGTGACAATGGTTATGATCGTGTCCGAACCAGACCTGCGCTTGCGGGCGACGGCAATTTGATTGCCAACGGTGCCGGTCGGATTGATCCGGCCCACGTCCTCCTTTTCCAGCGCCCGTCGCAGATCGTCCTGTCCCTTCTCCGCCAAAAGCTGAGCAAGCTTCTGCACTTCCTTATCACTGGTGTAACGAGTGACCCGAAAATCGAACTGAATTGTTCTCCCACCAAATGTTCCGCCTGTTCCTATCGCGACTGCGGAGTAGGCCTCCGCGTTGTTCTGTTCCTGGGCAAAGAGTGTGGGCGAAAGAGAGACTAGCCCCACCAACAGTAGACGTAATTTTGACATGCAAGCTCCGTTGGCTGAGACGGCTCGTAAAGCATCCGAACCGGCGACGAGGACCAACGTAACGATGGGGCGAAGAGAAAGGGACTGGTAATTTTGCCAGACGATAGAGCGGTGATTCTGACCGAGCTTCAACCGCGACGAGCTGGTCAGCCAACTCCCAATGAGTCCTTTTGGACGATTAACATGCGCAAGCTGAAACGCTGCGGCGCAGAGGACGCATGCGATCTCTTGACTCCGCGCGAACGGGGGGATGGCATTCCGGAATTGACGCTTTACGCCGTCCGCAAAGGGACCCTCTCCAAGCCTTAAAGAGAGCAGCACAACTCTATGGGTCATCTGGGTGATGAATAGAGGAACTGCGGGCAGGCCGAACCCCACGTCGCACACAACAAGGCCACATCACAAAATCGGGCGAGGAACCCCTCAACAACGTATTCTTTGGATCTCAAATACCGCGGACGGTAACAGGCTGACGGGGTCGTGACCTATCCCCCCTGGAGCAACCAAACGCAAACCGAGATTGCGTATCAGGTGCGGGCGCCACGACCCCAATCAACTAAAATTAGCCAAGGAAGTGGACGCGTGTCGTTGACCTGGGGCAACCATCATGCATGGCTAAGATTGCGGAAACATCTTGCGCCTCAATCCGCCTGACATTTTCGAGCGGATACGGACGTATCCCACGGGCAGACGAAGCTTCCGGAGGAGAGGAAGTTTGACTTGCAGCCGCAATTGACCCATGTTTGCCTAGCTGTGGCCGCGCTGAGTCTTTGGACCTGCAACCACGTTAGCGGCTTGTGGGCCATGCACAAGCTCAAATTCCACCACATCGCCTTCATTCAAACTCTTGCATCGCTCTCCTACCAGCGCTGCGGATGGACAAAGACATCTGGATCATCACTGCGCCTGATCAAGGCGTATCCCGACATCAGTAAACGATTTGACTTTTCGAATCATCCGATTTTCTTTCCTATTAACGCTTGCCTCAGAAACCGTTAGTTCTTAATCGTGGTAGATCCTGTTGTCCGTGCCTCGAACGATCACCGCAATTCGAACCTTGAACGCGTCGCAAATCCGCAGAAGCGTCGTCATTGTAATCGGGCGTCCAGCTTCGATCTGTTGCCAATGGCGAGCGGAGAATCCGAAGGCAATCATGTCCTCCTGGCTGTAGCCGCGCCTATTGCGGAGCTCCTTCACCCGCTGGCCAAGAGCTTTGAAGAATTTGGCATGGTCCACCACGCAGCGTCTTTTACTTTTGCCTGACCAGAAACACCACGAGCAGAATAGCTGCCTCTACTCCTCGGTGTCGGTGCCTACTTCCTTCAAGCGTTAAGAGCAGGCAGATCTAAGGCACTACCGAGAGCTAAAACAGCGTCAAGGGCCGCCCGGGTCGGCGCATTGTCAACGCTGTTGGTGACAAGCTGGGTAAGAAGAACCTCATGACAGGCATCGCGACTTCCAGAGCAGGTTCAGAGGAGGAGGCGACACCTAGTAGGTTCCCTGCTCCCGAGCAACGACAGCGGTCCCCCGACCTTAGATCCTTATTTTTAGCGAAGTAGCTGCGGAAATGGAGTAGGAAGATGTCAAGAAGGGGCGGAATCAGGCGGATCAGTTTTGCTTTGTCAGCGGTGCTGGGTAGATATAAAGAAAATGTGTGTAGATGGTGGCGCTTTGCGGACGGAATCGCTTCATCAATCCACGACCACCATAATGAATTTGAAGTTGAGAGGCAGACGAACGACAGTCATCTGTTCCAGCTCGATTCCTGCCCGCAGCTCATGGAACTCAAGGAATTCATGAGCTTATTGAGTATTGGCGACCGCATTCGAGTGCTTTGCGATGACGGAGTACTTGTGGCAGAGAAAATCTCTCGGACCCAATTCAAGCTAATCGATTGCCAGGTTGCTTCAGAATCAGTGCACTAACTAAGTTGAATCCCAAAGGATCCCGCCGATGACAACGAACTGGCCTTTGCGTCTAGGGTTTTGTGTCGTTGGGCAACTTGGTTGCTACAGGACCAGAAGCTTCCGGCAACGAGTTATCGCCTTGGCGCGTCAGGTAGAATAAGAAATGCGTGATCTGGAAAGGCATTTTCTCACTTTCGGCAATGGTGCCCACCGGCTTGGACTTGAGCATCCGGAGCTGGTCATCCCACGGGTCGATTTTGATGCGGCCCCCAAGCGGCAGAGCAGCAATGACGCTGGCGGGTGATTTCTCATTGGGCTTTGCTGAGAACTCCGCGGACGCAAGGGTCCAGTTTGTTGGAACCTTGTCGCCCAGGTTTGGACTGATAAGGTTGGGAATCTGCTTCGACCGGTTCTTGAGCGCCTGAAGGAAGAGCTGCGCCGTGCCTTCGGACGTTTTGTATGGCGAGTTCTTTAGCAATTCGGACGCCCTCTGGTTCGCAGCACGTTCCTCTTCCGGTGTGCGGGCAAAATCAAAGTAGCGAAACGTCTCCTTTTCGCCGACCAGCAGTGTGCTAAAGAATCCAAATTGGGAATCAAGGCGATGTCCGAGTATGACGTGCCCCATCTCATGCGCCAGGATGGCTGCCAAGCTGGCTTCATCCGGAAGGACGTCAATCAATCCGCGGCTCAAAACGATCGTGTGTCCGATGGTGAACGACTCTAGCGTCGAAGTCATCAGGACACGACAACGAATCTCAGGTTGGATGTCCAGACTATTTGTTACCTCAAGGTTGTTGACCACAGTTCCCAGCACCTTGTCCACTTCTCCAGAAGGAGCCATTAGCCCCTGCTGTTCCAGCCGTTCCGCGATGTTGTCCTCGGCTTGGCGATCCCAGGAACGCTGGGCCTGGATTGGCGAGTAGTCGTTAGCGGCTTCCGACTGATCCGTGATCTCCGTAGGCGCTTCCACAACCACTTTGTTCAGTTCCTCCTCTCTGCGCGCCGGATGGCCAAGGTTATAGCCCCAAATGCGTGTTTGGGCTCGAAAAGGCTTGTATCCGATATTCCTTGTTTTCTTGTCGTTGACGCCGCCTTCCTCACTATAGATAAACGCGGGTACCCAGAGATTTTTCCCCACGTTCACTCGCCAGCTATCAAAGTTAAAATAGTAGCTGACCAAGGATGGCCCGCCATATGCTCCGTTGAAGCGCACGATCTGATAATTCTGATCTTCCACCCAGATGCGGCCGACGAAACGTCCTCTGCCTGATTTCGGCAATGGAACAACGTCAAAGACTAGACACCGCACTTCGCCCAAAAACTCACGCCGTGCGTACTCAAACCTGTAATGATTTCGGTCGAGGCCATCCCTGTCCACGTAAATCATTTGGAGGAAGCCAAGCGGTACAAACTCCATCGAAAAGAATTCCTTCAAGCCTGCGAACAATCTATGGTTCACGCCGAGCGTTTCAAGTTCCAATCCCTTCGACATGTCGGCCCTGCCGAGAAAATACTTGTCGCCGTGCGGAACTGACCCTACCTCGTTGTCGGCCCGCAGATATTGGATGTATGTCTCCACCATTGGCGCGTATTGGCGAAGCAACTGCACTTCCGCGTGCTCCTGCGCCACAATCTTGTCCACTACCTCGTTGGGGCTTGCCGGTTGCTGGGCGGATGCGGCCAGCGGCATCGCGATAAGCGCCAGGACGGCCGGAAGGATTTTGAGACTGTACATATCGCTCCCAGACTAGGGTTGAAGTGTCAGAACTCGGGGGTTGGTAGACTGGGGAAAGAGAAAACTACAGGTTCTTGCCTGTTTTTTAGCGACACTCCCGCCAGAGAACTCAACCATTGCGTGGTTGCGAACGAGCCACCTCAACCTTCACCCAGAAACAAACATCTCGCGGTGAAGGAGGCACCTGTCAAAAGTCACAGGGGGAATGTCGCTGAGCGGCGCGCCGAGGCCGGGCACGTGGTACGATCAGGTGAACGCCGGCATCTCCGATCGGATCAGTTCCGCAACTTCTTGTATGAAGGCATCTGTAATCTCGAAGAGCTTTTGACGGGGAGGTTTTGCGACGCGAAAGTGGGTAGACAGAACGCCCACGAATTGCCCGGAAAGCGTCCTGAGTGGTATCGATTGCACAGCTCGAACGCCGTCCTTGAGTATGATTTCTCTCGCTTTTGTCCCACGAAAAATAGGGTCGCTGGCCACATCATCCACTATCACACGTTGTCCCCGCGATAAGGCCTTGGCACAGGCATATTGGTGGTTCTCGACTCTTTCGAAAAACTCAAGGAATCGCCTGCTGAAGCCGACCTGGGCGGCGATGCGAAGGTTGTTCGTTTGAGGATCCAAAATCTGCAAGTTGCCCATATCCGCGCCGGACATTTCGATGGCGCGCGCCACCACCTGAGACAGGGCCGAGTGCAAGTCAGACGACGATGGGCTCGAAGGCGATGTCGGAAGGAGCCCTTCGCTAACGAATTGCTCGCCCTTAAGAACGGCTTCTATAGCGGGAAGCAAATCACGCGATGCGCGTGGCTTATGAATGTAACCCGCGCCCAGACTAAGAGCTTCGTTTACCAAATCGGCGTCAGACTCCACACTCAAGAACAAGATTTTTGCTGCCGGGGCAAGCTTGTGAACACGTCTTGCGACTTCGATTCCATTGAGACTCGGCAAACTGATATCCAGGAGAATCAAACCCGGTTGTATTTCTTCAGCCTTTTGGACGGCTTCCAACCCGTCGGAAGCCTGCTTAATGTGATACTCAGCTTTTGGTTGGAGCAGAGAACAGACGAACCGACGGAAATCTCCAAAGTCTTCGACTAGAAGAATCGTAAGAGACTGCACTACAGCCTCTCCCCCATTACTTCCTTCGACGCCATCCCGCGGCATCGGCGTTGCCTTCCTGAAGCAGACTCAATGCCGTCTTCAGGAATTTCTCCTCTGGAATTTTGTTAAAAGGGCTCGGCGCAGACGGTGGCAGTTCTGAGCGTACTCAGCACAGCCGCCATAGTGGCTGGGTCCTTGCACGCGCTAATCATGCGGCTAGGCCCAGCTTGTACGAAAATCTCCACAATTCTGGGCAGCGGGCGGGTTCATGTCAATACGATTCGAAACAAGAACAGACTCAACCCCGGTCTGTGGAAAAAGGCCGAATCGTCCCAAAAGCGTCACCGCACATCGGTTCGCTCGGATGAGATAAGCTTGATTTATCAAGAGCAGTTTGGCCGCCTTGGCTCTCTACCCACCACGAACGCCTAAGGCAACAGAGCACATATTCGCTGATAGTTGTGTCTCTCGTTTTGGCGGCCTTTCGTATTCGTTCTGATTCTTGCACCGAGCACCGTAGGAGCAAGGTGGTTCTCGGGCAAAGAGGTCGACGGGGAGTCTCGCGGAACAAGGAGTAAACTCTGTCGCCTTTTTCGAGAAGTCTTTCCTCGAACTCAACGGCCCTAATAAGAATGTTCAACACATAGCTGCTGATTCCTCGATGCTGTAGCTTCGCTGGTTCGCGTATGGTGCGAACCTCTTCCACAGAGCAGCTGATCAGGAGAGCTGCGCGATCCGGCGTGGGTTGCCTATATCAAATGATATGGGGTATTGTAAACGAGTCGAACTATTGTTACTTTGCTTCCATGGAATAGTCCGTGAAAAGCATCGTCTTTGCCGCGACTGCGGGATTGATCGCGACCAGGATTCGGAAGGGCAAGTAAAAAGCATCTTAGGCCGGTTGCAGAACGGCAAGGTCGAAGTGACGAAGCCTGTGGAGAAGTGTTTTGTGCTGGACCTAGGGACGCTTGCAAGCCAGGCGATCTAGCCGCATACGCTTCATCCACAGTGGAGGATCGCTATGGAAGAGGTAGCACACACCTTAACGTCCGACACCCAGCTTTTCCACCATGTCTTCAGCACAAGTCCCATCGGAATTGCTGTAGAGACCTTGGACGGGCGACCTCTCTTTGTGAATCCCGCCTTTTGCTCGATGCTTGGTTTCAGCTCAGAGGAGTTGTGCGGCAAGCATTGTGTGGACTTTTCTCCTCCTGAAGATGCTGAAAAGGACTGGACACTTTTCCAGCAATTGCGAGCAGGTTCGATAGATCACTATCAAATGGAGAAACGCTATTTTCGGCGAGACGGTTCGCTGGTTTGGGGAAACCTGAGCATCTCTTTGTTGAAGGGTAGTCCCTCTCCACTGGTACTCGCGATGGTCGAGGACATTACAGACAAAAAGAGGGCGGAAGAGGCCCGATTCCGGCACGCCGCGATCGTGGAATCGTCTGAAGATGCGATTGGTTCTGTGACCCTGGACGGTGTTATCGAGAGTTGGAATAAGGGTGCGCAGCGCATCTTCGGATACACCGAGAGTGAAGCCATAGGAAAGTCCGTTGAGATTCTTGTACCGCCTGAACGGCTGGATGAGGAGATCCAGATTATGGGAACGTTGAAGGCGGGCGGTCGTCTCCATCAATTTGAAACGGTTCGTGTCACCAAAACGGGGAAACGGATCGACGTATCCCTGAGTGTTTCCGCAATTAAGGATTCAACCGGCAAAACGGTGGGCTTTTCTGGTATCTCTCGTGACATAACGGAGCGCAAGCGGGCAGAAGCGGCGCTTTTGGAAGTGAACCGCACTTTAGAAGCCCAGGCGACAGTATTGCAATCACGGGAGGAACTTCTGAAAATCTTCGTCAAAAACGTACCAGCGGGAGTGGCGATGCTCGACTGCGACATGCGCTATCTCCAGGTGAGCGACCGCTGGTGCGCGGATTACTCTGTCGACAATTCTCATGTCTTGGGGCGTTCGCACTATGAAGTTTTTCCTGACGTGCCCTACCGTTGGAAAGAGATTCACCGCCGTGCTCTTGAGGGAGAGACATTGCGAGCCGACGAAGACCGCTGGGATCGCAAAGGCGGCACTACATGGGTGCGCTGGGAAGTTCTGCCTTGGCGGAGGGCCGACGGGTCGATCGGAGGTATTCTGATCTTCGCCGAGGACATTACCCAACGCAAGCAGATGGAAGAGGCGCTCTCAAGGATGAGCCGAAAGCTGATTCAGTCGCAGGAGCAAGAACGCACCCGGATCGCAAGAGAGCTTCACGACGACATTAACCAGCGACTCGCCATGTTGGCGATAGAACTGGAACGCCTTCGAATCGATCCCCAGGAGGTCCGTAGCCGCCTTCAACAACTCCGGGAAGAGACGATTGCGATTTCGAGCGACGTACAAGCGCTATCCCACGAATTGCACTCTTCAAAGCTAGAGTACCTGGGTGTTGTTTCGGGCATGAAGAGCTGGTGCAAGGAGTTTAGCCAACGGCAGATAATGGATGTCGACTTCACAAGTGATGTGGCTAGCCCTTTGCCATTCGAAATCGGCCTCTCCCTCTTCCGAGTGTTGCAGGAAGCACTCCACAACGCTGCCAAGCACAGCGGAACGAAGAGGGTTGAAGTGCAAGTAGCGGAGCACTCGAATGAAGTTCATCTCCTAGTCAGAGATTCAGGTAGTGGGTTCGACCTCGAAGCAGCAAAGCGAGGGAGCGGTTTAGGGCTCACGAGCATGCAGGAGCGAGTGCGGCTGGTTAATGGGGCGATTACCTTTGCATCGAAGCCGCAGGAAGGAACGACTATTCACGCGCGCGTGCCTCTCGACGCCAAGGTGAAGATTGCACTGGCAGGCGGACAACCTTAGGCAAGCCGTAGCCCGGAGGCCAAGGGCAATAGCTCTTCCGACGCCTTGTGTCATTGCGGATGTCATCCGGTGCTTTAGTGTACTTACTCACTCCACTTCACGCGCAAACCTTGGCAAATGTACCGCCAGCATTGCTGATAGCTTATGGGGGCGAAGATCCGACGCGAGCGGACAGCGAAGACTGTGCTCGACGCCTGACGCAGGACGCCTAGGCGCAACGATTTTTCTCTATCCAAGCGCAACCACGGTTTCTTTTTAATGGCTGGAGATCTGGCTCGCATCCTGAAGATACCTTGTGCTTGAAAGGACGAGAAGGCTTCCGGGCTGGTTCGTCGGGCTAGTGGTTTTCGTCTTTACAGGCCTAGTAGCGAATGCCCCATGAGACTGTAAGGAATTGTGTGGTGATATTCTTGGTCGGAGCAAAGTGATAGCGTGACTCCACGTACATCCGATAGGGGGCTACACCGACCCTGAATGTAAGACCGACGCCTCCGTTGACGCCCAAAGCGCTTGAATTGGAATGCACTTCCGTCAAGTCGCTGACTATGATTCCTGATGAGCAGTCATATCCCCAGTAAACCCAGGCCGGAATGCAACCAATAGTCGTGCCATCCGGGACCGGCCTCGAAAGACTCGCGGTGCGGTAATACCACCCGCCACCGGTAATGAAGTAGGTGCCAATTGCCCTGCCGCGCAATTCCAGTTTGTACCCCCCTGTGAAAGCAAAAAGGTTGCCATGCCCACTGACTTTATTGGTATTTAGTGCGATTTGAATCGGTCTCACGGCTGCGTTTGTCGGGTAAAGCCAATTCCACATGAACTCACCCACAAGTGCATGGCGCCGATTAAAGTTATAACCTGCGCCAGCATTCACTCCCAAGCCCCAACTTACGTGCTGCCCAATCGGACTCAAAGGGGCGTTTAAGGGCATGCCGAGATTCGTGGTGCCTCGGGGATTGTCATTTCCCGACCCTTCTACACCCCACCTTAGGTACCAGGGCACTTCCTCTTCCCGTGGGGCGTGTTGCTCTGGAGCTTGCTGCTGGGGTACTTGGGCCCATGTGCCACAGGAGAACGCTAGTAAATGCGCCCAGAATAGAGTTATCGTAGCGAGCTTCATGATGTCCTCCAGGAGGACAACTATTTGCGACCGGGAACCGGCTATCTCGGCGTAGACCCTAAGTGGGGAAATCCCTTAGGCGTGTACTTTCCATTCAATTCTTACGGCAGAAGCAGCCTAGTTTGGGAACACCTAGCTTGATACTGTCAAAAATGACAGAACGGTTCGGTGGGAACTGCAAAGGCGCTGACGTCAAATTGCATATGGGCAGCATCCATCTTTATTTAAACCCTTCATAAAGGATTTGGAGCAGCCGCGCGAAACACCCTAGTGCCAGGGCAATCAGCCCCCAAAAAAAACACGAGGATGCTAACGATGCTCGGCTACTTCCCCTTGGTCTATGTTCTTCCACGGGGCGCGGCAGAGTGCCAATGTCCTTTTGTAACATCTGCCATTCAAGTGACTGTATGCAGGCGTCGACTTGCTTCTGCGTCGGCCATTGACAGGATTTCGCTCTTTCCGAGCTGTTGCGGGAATCCAACGTTACCAATTCCTCCCGATTTCATTTCCATTGTGAAATTCCATTTTCCGGCCACATGCCGTTGGCGAATGGCGTTTAGGTGTTCAGTTCTGCGGCGGGGCCACATAGTAGCCTGGCCGCGCCCTGGCCTTCAGGTCTTTGCCTTTCACGCGCACCCTTATTCTGTGATAACCGGTCTCGTTTGTGCCTTTGGGCTCGTACGTTAACGAATACTGCGCGTGCAGCTCGCCGCCAATCTCGTCCAAGGCTTTTTGCATCGATGTGGGTCCAAACGTGGCGATGTGCCGGCCGCCGGTTCCCTCAGCGGCCTTTTGGAGAGCGTGACCAGTAATTTGGTCTTTGACATTCTTCAGCGCCCACAGATTGAAATTCATCAGGTTACCGTACCCGTAGCGAATGTCTTCCGTCGACGATATCTGCACAGTTCCGGGCATCCCAGGCTGAGGAAATATTCCTTCCGGCGTGATGTGATGTCTGACATCCTTCGGAGAGGCCTTCAACTCCGCCAAGGTCGTCGGAATCCCCACCGCATAAATCGCTATGTTGTAAAGCTGCGCTCGTTTTACGACCGAGTCCAGGCGCCCATCACTCCCAACGTCCGTTGCCTCTGACATAATGACAATGACGAGGCGGCGTTCTTGCAAATCGGACGAAGACCGCTGTCGACGACTGCTAAGCAAGTCCACTCCTAAAGCCATCGCATCAAACAACTTCAACCTTTCCGTTCCGCGCTTCAGCGTGTTTATCGTACTAAGGATCACCTCGTGGTCAGTTGTGAAGTCCGCAAGTTTGTCTACGGAGTCGCTGAAGCCCACCACCGCGGCTTCATCATCGGGGCCCATGAGCGCATCCGCGAAAAGGATTCCGGTATTCCGCATGTCCGGGAGTAGAGGCTCAATTCGCGAACTGGCTTCCAGCAAAAAGACCATCGAAAGCGAAGTGGGGCCCAAATCGAGAGATGCAATTTTTTGCTGGACGCCATTGTCCGTGATTTCAAAGTCTTTCGCGTCCAGATGCAAGGCCAATTCGCCTCTTGCATTTGTAACTGTAACGGGCACATTGACCAACAACACGCGCCTCCGGATTTTGCTCTCCTGAGCTTCTGACAATGGTGTGCCCGGTTGGTGTGTGAATGAAGCGGAAGGACTTTGGCCCATCATCGGCGTGGTCGCGGTCAATGCAGCAATGAAGGCAAAAAACCAAGAAACCCTTTGCACTCTCATGGTCCACCCCTACACGGCTGGAGACTCCGGAACGGGCAATCTTGGTCCAGTCACCTTTCTCAGTTTCTACAGTCTTTGCAGGACAGGAAACTGACAGTTCTGACAGCATGTTCAAAGCTTCTCCTGAGCGGTTGCCTCGCTGATCCACAAGAGTCGGTTGGCACGGGACTTTCGACCACTACGAGAAGGGAAAATGGAAACACGCTGCGAATGTCGCACTGGCAAATCTGCAGGCCAAGTCACTAGCAGACTTCATTTTGGAGCATATGTATTGCTATGAGTTTTGTAATTCAAGGAAGATACGACATAACCGAAGGCTCGAGAGGAGGAGTTGCTTGGCGAGCGTCAGCGAGCTTCATGCTCTTTTGAGGAACATCAATCCGCCGGTTATCCCGTTCCAGCCAACTTTAATCGTTTCTCCCGTCGTCACCTGATCCGTTGCCAGCAGACTTGCGACGGGGGAAAAGAGGAGATGGCCGTTGAGGGCCGAACGTGGCCAGGAGGAAAAACCACATCATCGGCCTATCACGCGAACGTCGCGTCGAAAGCCTTTAGCTTTGGTATTACCAGGAGCTGTGGGAAGCATAGACCAAGAGTGATTCTGTACAGCTGGTGACGATTCCAGGGCCAGAGTTACGGGTAAATGTTTAAGCGAGCGGAGTCGGCCTTACAAAGAGGGACGGTTTGGCCGCTTACGACGGGATCCTATAACAATCGTCACCTCCAGCTTTGCCACTGGCCTGTAGCATCAACCCATCCGGACTATCCTCAGCGGACTGCGTTCGCTCGCGGGCTTTTCTGGGATTATGAATTCGCTGCCGAGCAGATATCGATAGAGGTGGTCCAAGGGTCCTGGCGGATGCAAGTCGTCAGCGGCAATCATCCCATTCGTTTCTTTCCACCTCCACCCCGTGAGTCCGGCTAGGTCGGCACTTCGCCTCACTTCTTCCGTCGCCATCGGATAAACACTGACTCGCACATTTTGCATGAAGAGCCGCGCGATTCCTTCCAGCAAGGTCCCGGGCAGGTCTTTGTAACGATCATCAAGGACGCGCAAGAGCACTGTAAGACCAATTGCAAAGTGAATGCGGGATTTGGTGTACCGATTGACGTATGCACTCATCTTGTAGAGTTCCCTTGCGCGGAATAGCATCACTCCATAGCTCAGCTTTTGGAGAGTCTTTAACTGATTCAGAATCTGCTTTAGCTTAATTTCGCCATCTTCCGCGCGCATGCCAGCGACGGAGAGACAAAACAGTCCCAGCCTGTCCTTGCTTTCCGCTAACTCCTCGCTTGGCAGGTGTGCCAAGGTATCCCGAACCAGATTCGCGTGAAGCTGGCTCACACCATCAAAACCTCCCGGGGCCAATACGAGGGCTCGTTTGTAAAGCAGTTCGTTTGATGGCACCAGTTGATTGTCGGCGGGAAAAACCACCGCTTCTGCGTAGCTGCCGGCCACAAGAAAAGCATGAATTCCATTTCGGTCCCAGTCTTCAAAGACTGGTCCGTTGAATTCCAGACAATCGATCTCCACTCGCTGCAGCCCCAAGTCCTCGAACACGTTTGCGAGAAACTCTTCAGGTGTTCCCAGGGCATGGAACGCTGCGTCGATTAGATTCACGCCGAGAATGCCAACGGCTTCTTGCTGGCCCTCATTGCTCGGGTCACGCAGGTTTACATGTAGAATTATTTGATTGGACGCTCCAACCGGTACCCTTTGGAAGCGCAGCCCAACCCATCCATGGCAGTCGTTTGTGCCCGCATAGTTCCTAGCAGAAACAGTATCCACGAACGAGAAAAACTTGGTGTTGGCCCCGCGGCTGGCTTGCAGTTGTTCGAGCAGCTGCACCCACTCGGTCTCGAGCATTGCTTGGAGGCGCGCCTTGGAGACATAGCGTGTTCCGATTCCATAGAGGTGATCGCTCACTTCTTTGTCGTAAGCCGAGATTGTCTTGGCTACCGTACCGGAAGCACCTCCCACGCGCAGAAACCAACGAGCCACCTCTTGTCCGGCACCGATCTCCGCGAACGAACCAAAGATCGTGTCATCAAGATTGAGAGCGAGTGCTTTTTGATGTGTGTCGTACTTCTCGTGGTTGGACATAGTTACTACTTCTGGAGCCTCTTTGGCGAGGAAACGAGGATTTTGAAGTCGGGCTTTAGGGGAGACGACGGCTGGATCGGACGATCGGGGGCCTATTCCACAAGCCTTTGACTGAGGCTGTCTCCACTATGCTCTCCTCCTGAGCTAGATATGGCTTGCGCCGGCGGTTTGCGTAATCTCTTCTATTTTCTATTCCTGCCGTGTCCGGGTCGCTGCAACAGGAAACCACGCCGTCTAGCCCCTCCGTACTGTCAAAACTGACAGGTAACAGGCGGGCCTCGCTTACTAGAAATTAGAAAGCGAATGGGCGCTCTTAGTTTCCAGACGCTAAATGAGAGGGATTATGCTTCAAAAACT
>Ga0126369_10000637_pt1 | contig 23155 bp, 24 predicted proteins | sample PanSoiMetaPlot_1_FD_109646 | JGI IMG/M metagenome (GOLD analysis project Ga0126369, IMG submission 109646) | Tropical forest soil microbial communities from Panama - MetaG Plot_1 | ecosystem: Environmental > Terrestrial > Soil > Tropical forest > Bulk soil | place: Panama | collected 2016-02-17
ATAGCGGCGCATTTGTGTGTGTTGCCCCTGCGAAAGCAGGACCCATCACCACCGAGCTGAGATCATAGGTCCCCGCTTGCGCGAGGACGACCAGTCTCAAGCGGCGGCGAGTCCCATGTGCGCCAGCACCGCGCGGCCGAGCAGGCCGTACGGATTGGCCAGCGTCTCCAGCATCTCGAAGTGGTTGTAGCCCTCGCCGATAAAGAGCTCGACGGGCTTGCCGGCGGCTTTGACCGCCGCGTAGAAGTCGCGCGTCTGGCGCTGGAACTCGGGCGTCTCGCAGGTGCCGTGGGCGAGCATGAGGGGCGTGTTGAGCTTGTCGAGATGACGCTGCGCGCTCAGCTCTTCCTCCATCTCGTCCGTGAACTTGACGTATCTCGAGCGCTTGGAGAGACGCACGGGCTTTAGGTCGTACATGCCGCTGCCGAGCATCGCCCCCTTAAGAAGGTCGATCGGCAGATTTTCTGCGCGCCAATCGTGAGTCACCACGCAGCCGCCGAGATGCGAGCCGGAGGAATGCGCGGTGAGATAAAGGCGCGACGCATCGCCGCCGAATTTATTGGCGTTCTCGTAGACCCAAGCAACAGCGCGGCGAACCTGCTCGACCATGGGAAAGAGGCTGCCGCCGGTCTCGTCGACATTTGTGAAATCGAGGATGACGAAATGCGCACCTGCGCGCACGAACGGTTCGGCGAGGCAGGAATAATCGGCAGCACGATTGGCGCGCCAGGCGCCCCCGTGAATGAAAATATTCACCGGCGCATGCGCTTGCCTGGTGCGGTAGATGTCGAGCTTCTCGATCTCGGTTGGACCATAGGCGACGCGCTCGGGCGCGCCGATCGCGGCGCGGGCGCGAGCGCTGTTGGCGATCCGCCGTTGGGTGACCTGCTCGCGATTGGGTGCGTAGACGATCTGGTCGTAGGCGTCGTCGAGCGCCTGCTGGTCCATGTCGAGCCAAACGAGCGGACCCTTCGCGCGCGCCGCCTGCGGCCGCACAGGTGCGTCGGCGGCGAGCGCCGCGCCGGCCGCCGCGAGCGCGCCGCGGGGGACATTGTCATTGCTTTGCATGGTCATGCCGCCTTCGTAATCGTGCCGCCGGTCGAATTATCGACGACGACTGGACTGTCGAACCAGGTGATGGCTGGCTTGGCGCCGTAGAGCTTTTCGACGCGCTCGCGCCATTCGGCGCTGTAGAGGCGCTCGGCCGCCTGCCGCGTCTGCCAGAGATAAACGCCGCCGACGATATGCCCGTCCTCGGAGCGGATGTAATATTTCCGGATCAGCCCGGGAAGCTTTTGATATTTCGGCGCCGTCGCCTCGAAACGCCGAGTAGCTTCGGCAAGCGAGACCGGCGACGGGAGTTGGAACTGCACCAAGGTGGTGATCATGACTGCACCTCCGAGCATAGCTTATCGCGCCCTCGCCCACTCGCCGCAAGCCGCGGTTCCGCAGTCCTTGCGTGCACGAAATCACGGGCCAGCCGGTCTCACGGGCTCGCGTGATCGATGAATTTTTTCGGCGGCTCCTCGCCCCATTGCGAGACGAGAGCCTCTTCCGCCGGCACCAGGTTCGAGCCGTTGGCCAGATTGAGCCGATCGCTGTCGGCCCAGTGCTCGTGCACGCGGCCCCATGGATCGGCCCAGTAATCATAAACTTGGCTGCCCAGCACGTGCCGGCCAATCCCCCACATGTGCTCGTATGTGCCGAATTGCGCCAGGTAGTCGTGACCCATGGCGACATCATCGATGTCGGGCACCTCGAACGAGAGGTGATTGAGCCCGGTCTTAGGATGGTTGAGGCAGAAGAACACGTGGTGATCCACATATGTTTCGCCGCGGTCGCAGCGATTGAACGAGCCGATCAGGTTCGTTTTATCGCCGGCGTAGACGTCGTCCGAACACACAAAGCCGAGCATCTCGCGGAACCAATCCACGGTCTCGCGGAATTTCGGCGTCATAAGCACACCGTGCCCGATCCGCTTGACGTGCGAAGGCCCCTTGGGCAGCCGCATCAGCTCGCCTGCACGCAACAGGGGATCCTCGCCGGTGTTGAGCTTCTGGCGTTTCGTCGGAATCGGCGGCGACGTAGCGATGCCGTGCACCACTTCGATCTGATAGCCGTTGGGTTCAGTGAGCCGCACCCGTTTGCCGCCGCCGGGCTCGTCGATATCCTCGATCGGCGAGGCGCCGGGCGCGCGCGCGATGCGCTCGAGATCGTCGCCGCTCGCGGCATAATAGGCGAGACCGACGAATTTCGGTGCGCCCTTCTCGGTGACATGGATATGATGGGCGGGATCGGTGCCGCGCATGTAGAGGGCCGTATTGGTGCAATCGGCGCGCAGCATGCCGAAACGCGTGAGGAATTCCTCCATCACGTCGAGGTCAGGAGCCCGAAGCCGTCCATACGCGATATCGGTCGCTTTGATCCAAGCCATTCGTGTGTTCCTAAGTGATGAAACGCGTGTCAAGCTTTGCACAATCCGATCACGTCGTCACGGGAGCTATGCGTGTCCCGACGAGCGAAGCACAGCGGAACGACATTCCGCTCATTCCCGCGCTGCCCGGGTATGACTGGCTGGAAAAGGCCTTAACATAGCGCCTATGCGCTTCGCGGGAACGAGCGGCTTCTCTTACCCGTCACCCCAGATTCAATTCCTGGAAGAAATCGTTGCCCTTGTCGTCGATCACGATGAAGGCGGGAAAATTTTCCACCTCGATTTTCCAGACCGCCTCCATGCCGAGTTCCGGATATTCCACCGTTTCGACCTTCTTGATGCAATGCTCGGCGAGATTTGCCGCCGCGCCGCCGATCGAGGCGAGATAGAAGCCGCCATGCTTACGGCAAGCCTCGCGCACCGCGGGCGATCGGTTGCCCTTGGCCAGCATGATCATCGAACCGCCGGCGGCCTGAAAATCGTGCACGAAGGAATCCATCCGCCCTGCGGTGGTCGGGCCGAAGGCGCCTGAGGCGTAGCCCTGCGGCGTCTTGGCGGGACCCGCGTAATAGACCGGGTGGTTCTTGAAATAGTCGGGCAGTCCCTCCCCTCGCTCCAACCGCTCACGCAATTTGCCGTGCGCGAGATCACGCGCGACGACCATGGGGCCTGTCAGGGAGAGCCGCGTCTTGATCGGATATTTGGAAAGCTGGGCGAGAATATCCTTCATCGGCCGACGCAGATCGACATGCACCACTTCGCCGCCGAGCTTGGCGGCATCGATCTCCGGCAGATATTTTGCCGGATTGCGCTCGAGCTCTTCGAGAAAGACGCCCTCCCGCGTGATCTTGCCGAGTGCCTGCCGGTCGGCTGCGCATGAGACGCCGAGTCCGATGGGCAGCGAAGCGCCGTGCCGGGGCAGCCGGATCACGCGCACGTCGTGACAGAAATATTTTCCGCCGAACTGCGCGCCCACCCCGAGGGAATGCGTGAGCCGATGCACTTCTTGCTCCATCTCGAGATCACGGAAGGCGTGGCCCTCCTCGGAACCGCGCGTCGGCAAGTCGTCGAGATAGCGGCAGGAGGCGAGTTTGACCGTCTTCATCGTCAATTCGGCGGATGTGCCGCCGATCACGATGGCGAGATGATAGGGCGGGCAGGCGGCGGTGCCGAGCGTGAGCACCTTCTCCTTGAGAAATGCGATCAGGCGGTCGTGGGTGAGAATCGAGGGCGTCGCCTGGAACAGAAACGATTTGTTGGCGGAGCCGCCGCCCTTGGCAATGAATAGGAACTTATAGGCGCCGTCGTTCTCGCCCTTGCCTTCGGCATAGATCTCGACCTGCGCCGGCATGTTCGACTTGGTGTTCTTCTCCTCGAACATGGAGATGGGGGCAAGTTGCGAATATCGCAGGTTGCGCTTGAGGTACGCGTCACGCGCGCCCTCGGCGAGCGCCGCCTCGTCGTCGCCCTCGGTGAAAACGAGACGGCCCTTCTTGCCCATGATGATGGCGGTGCCGGTATCCTGGCACATCGGCAGCACGCCGCCCGCCGCGATGTTGGCGTTCTTGAGGAAATCGTAGGCGACGAACTTGTCGTTGTCGCTCGCCTGGGAATCCTCGAGAATCGCGCGCAACTGCTGCAAATGTCCCGGGCGCAAGAGGTGATTGATGTCGGTGAAGGCTACCTCGGCCAGCGTGCGCAGCGCTTCACGCTCGATCACGACAAGCTCATGCTTGCCGGAGCGCTCTAAGCGCACGCCGTCGGCGGAAAGCTTACGGTAGGGCGTCGTATCGGCGCCGAGCGGAAACAGCGGCGTGTGATTGTACAGCGGCGTGATTTGGGCGTGCGCGGTCATGGCGATTTCGGCGGTAGCATCTCGCGGGGGCGGTTTTAGGCAGATTTCACCGGCATGGGAAGCCGGGCGTTGCAAACCGAACGGCGTCCGGCGAATGATCCTCCCCGAAGGCTTTACCCAGGGAGACAGCCATGAGTCTGAGCATCCGCCGCATTGTCACCGGCCACGACAAGAACGGCCGCGCGATCGTGTCAATCGATGAACCGGTCAAGAACGTCGCCCAGACCCGCCCTGGCGCGCAAGCCGCCGTGATCTGGACGAGCGAAGGCTTTCCGGTCGACAACGACGGCAGCGCCGACACCTCCGCCCGCAAGGTTGGCACCACGCTCGAGAACGGCACCGTGTTCCGGGTGGTGAGCTTCGGCCCCGGGGTTGCGCCGCGCAACCACCGCACCGACTCGATCGACTACGGCACGGTGCTCTCCGGCGAGATCGATATGGAGCTCGACGGCAGCAGCGTGCATCTCAAGGCCGGCGACGTGCTGGTGCAGCGCGGCACCATCCACAATTGGGTCAACAAGGGCCAAGTCCCTTGCGTCATCGCCTTCGTGCTGGTGGCGGCCAAGCCCGTCACCGCCGGCGGCAAGGTGCTCAACGCGGTGGGATGAGGCGCCCCGTCATGTGCGGGCAGAAGCGCGTCGAAGACGCGCGTGAACGCGCTTGCGACCCGCGCATCCATCGTCTTTGCAAGAAGGTTTTCGCGAAGCTGGATTGATTGCACCGCAACTCGGGCTTGCCCAAGTTGCGCATTATTAAGCGCCGCAAGTCGGGTGAACCCGACTTGCGGTGTCAAGCCCGGCATGACGACCTTTTCATTCGCGCGATACTACCGATCCAGCTCCTTGAAATAGCGGTAGATGCCCCACTGGCTGAACGGAATGCGCCGCGGCGAGGCCAAATAGGCCGCAATCCGTGGCCGCCTCGACACGTGGTCGTGCAGCGCGACGAGGCGCGGCACCTTGCGCTCAAACCGTTTCATCCGGCGCGGGAAGGCGTAGCGCAGCCCCTCGATGATCTGGAACACCGAGAGGTCCGCATAGGTGAGCCTGCGGCCGATGAGATAAGGACCGCCGCTCTTTTGCAGCACGCGTTCGAAATAGCGCAGGAATTTCGGCAGGCGATAGCGCCAGAAATATTTGGCGGCAAGCTTCGCGGCCGCGCGCTGCTGTTCGTAGTAGAGATAGCCGGTGAGTGGATGGTGCGTATTGTGGATGTGCGCCACAAGATCGGCGATGGTGAGCTGCAATTGATGCACCCATAGCCGTGCGGCCTCATCGCGCGGCGCAAGCTTAAGCCGCGCGCCGAGGTAGAGGAGGATGTTGGCGGTCTGCGCGATCACGAGCTTGCCAGCCTTGAGGAATGGTGGCGCAAAGGGCGGACGCGTGATGCCCCGGCCGTCGATGAATCTCATCATTGTGGGGACGCCGCGTTTGCCGGAGCGTCGCGCCACGTCCACATAGTCCGCGCCCGCCTCCTCCAAGGCGAGGCGCACGAATTCGCCGCGGCCCTGGATCGTCGGCCAGTAGTAGAGCTCGTAGCGCATGGTAGCGGCTCCTTAGAATGGGGCTGGCGTAGGGTTGGGGTTTCCGCCACCTAGTCAAGCGGGCGCACGCCCCGCTGCGACGCGCCGAGCGACAACGCCCGAGACGCGGCGGGAGCTCCGGTATAGACTTCGGGCCTATGCTCAACGCGGAGAGAGCCGATGCCCATCGCCCATGTGCGCGGAGTGAACCTCAATTACGAAGTCCTCGGCAGCAGCGGCCCCTGGGTCGCGCTTTCGCCCGGCGGGCGCCGTGCGCTCGATAACGTGAAATCGCTGGCGCGGCACGTCGCCGATGCCGGCTACCGCGTGCTCATCCACGACCGGCGCAATTGCGGCCTTTCGGATATCTCCATCGGCGCGGAGGTTTCCGAATACGAGGTATGGGCAGAGGATCTCTACGATCTCCTCTCGCAGCTCAAGGCGCTGCCCGCGGTGGTGGGCGGTGGCTCGTCCGGCTGCCGGCTATCCGTCCTGTTCGCGCTGAAATATCCGCACGCCGTGCGCGCGCTGCTGTTGTGGCGCGTCACCGGCGGCCCGTTTGCCGCCGCGCGGCTGACGGAGAATTATTACGGCAAATACATCCACGCGGCACGTGAGGACGGCATGGCCGCCGTGTGCGAGCTTGACCATTTCAAGGAACGCATCGAGGCGCGGCCGTCAAACCGCCCAGTCCTCATGGCAATGGATCCGAAGGCCTTCGTCGCTGCGATGGAGCGCTGGCGCGTGCAGTTCGCCAAAGGCGCCGAGCTGCCGATCATCGGCGCGAGCGAGAAAGATCTCAACTCGATCAAGGTGCCGACCTGCATCATTCCCGGCAACGACAAGACGCACAACCACGCCATCGCCGAAACGGCGCATCGCATGATTCCGGGCAGCGAGCTCTACGACCTCTTTCCCGGCGACCTCGACGTCGATCTCGTGCCACCCGAGGACTGGGCGCCGAAGGAGGCCGAGATGGCTGCAGTATTCGTCGACTTTCTCAAGCGCGCGCAGGCCAAGGCGGCCTGATCACGACAGGCGACGGGCGCGTGCCGGCTGAAGCTTGATTTCGACATCGTGTGTATGAAGCCTGCGTCGCGGGTCGAGGGCGCGCACCTCGCATCCCAGAAATCGTGCTACGCTTGCGTGTGATATTTTGTGGAGGAGGAACCATGTCAAAGCAACCGCTCTTGGCCGCGATCGCGGCTCTCCTTTGCGTCGCGTCGCCGGCAAGCGCGCAGCAAGCGCAAGGGGATTTTCCGGAGGGACCGGGCAAACAGACACTCGTCAACTTCTGCGGCGGCTGCCACGACATCAATCGGGTGCGCGCCGGCTATACGCCGGAAGGCTGGCACACCGTCATGCGCATGATGGACAATTTCGAAGTGCCGGTGCCCAAGCAGGAAGTCGACACGCTCACCCAGTATCTGATCAAGAATTTCCCCGAGCGGCCGCGGCCCACCGCGGTGGTCATCCCCGGGCCGGTCGAGGCCGCGATCAAGCTCTGGCAAGTGCCGACGCCAGGCTCGCGACCGCACGATCCGCTCGCGACGCGGGATGGCATGATTTGGTACACCGGACAGCTCTCCGGCAAACTCGGCCGCCTCGATCCCAAGACCGGCGCGATCAAGGAATATTCGCTCACGACGCCGCAGACCGGCCCGCACGGCCTCGTCGAGGACAAGGACGGCAACATCTGGTTCACCGGCAACCATATGAGCCTTATCGGCAAGCTCGATCCCAAGAGCGGCAACGTGACCGAATACAAGATGCCCGATCCGAAGGCGAAGGATCCACACACCATCGCCATCGACGATAACGGCATCGTGTGGTTCACCGTGCAGAACGGCAACATGGTGGGACGCATCGATCCAAAGAGTGGCGAGGTTAAGCTCGTCACGTCGCCCACGGCGAATTCGCGCCCCTATGGCCTTCTGATCAATTCCAAGGGCATTCCGGTCTTCGTCGAGTTCGGCACCAACAAGATCGCCACGATCGATCCGAGCACCATGGCGATCAAGGAGTACGCCTTGCCGAACCCGGCATCGCGGCCGCGCCGGCTTGCACTCACACCGGACGACGCGGTGTGGTACGCGGATTTCTCCCGCGGCTATCTCGGGCGGCTCGAGCTTGCGAGCGGCGAGCATAAGGAATGGCCTTCGCCGAGCGGACCCAAGTCGGAGCCCTACGGTATCGTCTTCACCAAGGGCGCGCTCTGGTACAACGAGTCCGGAGCCAAGCCGAACACGATCGTTCGCTTCGATCCCAAAACGGAGAAATTCCAGAGCTGGGCAATCCCGGGCGGCGGTGACATCGTGCGCAACATGAGCGTGACGCCCGACGGCAATCCGGTGACCGCAAACAGTTTGGTCAATCAGGTCGGCCTGGTCGAGGTGAAGTAGAGCTAAGGCAATTATCTCCGCTCATTCCCGCGCAAGCGGGAATCCAGGGCCACGGACCTTAACTCTGGGTCCCCGCTTTCGCGGGGACGAGCGGATCCTCCTCGCAGCGTTTTGGGAGTCCTGTATGGCCAAAGTCTGTGATTGCTTTCCCGAATTGAAAGAACTCACCGAGGCACGCGAGCGTCGCTATCGCGCAAATCCGGAAAAAGAAGCGCCGGAGGGACCGCGAAGTTTCGTCGAGGTCAAGGTGTCCTCGATCGGACAGCTCAACGAACTGGTCGAGTGCAAGAAGAGCGGATACAAATTCCTCATCAGCGAGCCGGCGCATGTCGGTGGACAAAATTGCGCGCCGACGCCGCTCGAATTTCTGCTCTCCGGCGCAATTGGCTGCTATGCGGCGGTGTTCGCCTTCTATGCGGCGAAGCTTGGCGTCGCCTATGACGCGTTCGAGGCGGTCGCACGTACGGAGTTCGACGCGCGCGGACACATGATGGCCGACGCGCCGCTGTCGGCTTTCCGTAAGGTAATGATCAGCGTTCAGGTCAAGAGCGACGCACCGACAGATAAGCTCAAAGAGGTCGAGCGCTTGGCGCTCGCGGGCTGTCCCGGGATCAGTACGCTACGCGCGCCGGTGCCGGTGGAGACGGTGCTCGAGGTGCGGCGCACGCGCGCGGAAAAGGCGGCGTAAGCAGCGCGCCGCATCCACCCACGCATTCACCCCCTGTGCTTGCGCGGCAGGCCCTTTCGTTTGGTGCGGGCGAACTCGCGCAGCTGCCGCTCGCTCATGCTCTCGACCATCTCCCGCGAGGCGCCCTTGAGGCTTTGCTTCGAACGCTCCCCGCGTTTGGCAGCGAGCGCCGCGCCCGCCGCCATTTGCTGCTTCTTTGATCGCGCCGGCATGGGCATCCTCCAGGGGGCAGCTTCCGAGCAACCTTCACAGTGAAATGCGTGCGAGGGCCGAAGGTTCCGGCCGCCGCTGTCCGACGCCTATCGTGCGGGCGCCTCGATCGGCGGTGCGCAATTTGCCCGCCCTTGCGCCATGCAGTCGTAGAGTCGGCGCTGCTCGAACATGGCATTGGCGAGCCAGATCCCGCCGCCCACCACGACAAGAAGGAAGAACAGCAGCACCGCGTTCGCGATCCGCCGCTCGCGCGCAGTCTCCACGTATTTGTCTTGCCGAGTCTGTTCCGGTTCGGTCATGGCGAGATGGTAGCGCGCGAAGGTGCCCAATGAAAACGGTCGCTCGTGGCGCGGATGTGGAGCAGCGCGAAACCGTGCGGGACGGGCAGCACCACTCAGCCCGCCATGGTCTCCTTCACCACCCTGACCAATTGCTTGAGCGTGAACGGCTTGGGGAGAAAGTTGAACTGCGTCTGGTCAGGCAGGTTTTTGTCGAAGGCGTCCTCGGCATACCCGGATACGAAGATGATTTTGATCTCGGGCTTGCGCTTCTTGAGCTCTTTCATAAGGGCAAGCCCGTCCATCTCCGGCATGACCACATCGGAGACGACAATATCGACCTCCCCGCCCCGCTTTTCCATCTCTTGCAGGGCCTCGATGCCGTTGCCGGCCTCGATCACCGTATAGCCGCGTGATTGGAGACCGCGCGCATTGAGCGCGCGCAGCCCCTCCTCGTCTTCGACCAGCAGAATGGTGCCACGACCGGTCAGATCGGTCGCCGCGGCATGCATCTCGCCAGCAGCGGCACTCGCGGACGCCGTCGTCTCCGGCAATTGCGGCGCCTCGACCTCATCCGCGCTCGGAACGTAGCGCGGCAGGAAGATGCGGAAGATCGTGCCCTTGCCGACCTCCGAGTCTACATAGATGAAGCCGCCGGTCTGCTTGACGATGCCATAGACCGTCGAAAGACCGAGCCCCGTGCCCTTTCCCACGTCCTTCGTCGTATAGAAGGGGTCGAAGATCTTATCGATGATTTCCGGCGCAATCCCGATGCCGGTATCCTCGACCTCGACCAGCACGTAGTCGTCTGCCGGCATGTCCTTATGCCGGTGCTGTACGTCGTCGACGCTGACGTTGGACGTACGCAGCGTGAGTTTGCCGCCCAGAGGCATGGCGTCGCGCGCATTGACCGCGAGATTGATGATCACCTGCTCGAATTGTCCGACGTCGGCCTTGACCGGCCAGAGATCGCGCACCTGCGGAACGTCGAGCGTCACGTTCTCGCCGATCAGGCGCCGCAGGAGAACGGTCAGATCCGAGAGCGCCTCGCCGAGGTCGATCACCTGCGGACGCAGGGTCTGCTTGCGCGAGAACGCCAGCAGTTGCCGCACCAGGCTCGCGGCGCGGTTGGCGTTCTGCTTGATATGCATAATGTCCTGGAAGGACGGATCGGTCGGCCGATGCGCATTCAACAGGAAGTCGGTCGCCATCATGATAGCGCCGAGCAGATTGTTGAAATCGTGCGCGATGTTTCCCGCCAGACGGCCGATGGTCTCCATCTTCTGCTGCTGGTTGACCTGGTTCTCGAGCGTGCGCTGCTGCGTGGTTTCAAGCGCGTAGACGATCGCGGCCTCACGATCGCGCTGCTTCTCGTCCTCGACCGCGGTGACGAAAAAGCTGGCATAGCGCTCGCCGGCACCTTCGAGCGCCGCCTCAACCGGATCAATCTCGCTTTGTCCCTCTGCCGCCGTGCGGATAGCGGCTTCGAGGGCGCCCCGGTCGCGCTCGGCGACGACGGAGAGGATCGAGCGATCCTTCCAAGCTTCGCCGTTGAATACGGGGTGGAGCAGGCGGGCAAACCTCGCATTGGAATCGACGATCCGCCCCTGCTTGTCGACCGTGGCGATCGCCATCGGCGTATTTTGGAAGAAGCGCACGAACCGCACCTCGGCCGCCCGCTGCGAATCGATCGAGCCGTCGCGCGCGCGATTGATGACGAGCGTTCGCGACGCGCCTGGCGTGCCGTCTGGCCCGAAGACCACCTTGTGGAATAGCCGCACCGGGACGGTGCGCCCGCCCCGCGTCTTGAGATCGATGTCAAGGATTTCCGTCTTTACGTCGCCCGGCACGGCCGCGATCGTGGTCAGGAGCGCCGCGCCCTCCCCCGCCACGATCTGTTCGAGCTTGAGGCCGCCAGAGCCGACTTGGGCCAGATCATAATCGAGCCAATTGGCCAGCGTAGCGTTGATATAGACGATGTTGCCGTTGCCTTCTGCCGAAAAGAAGCCGGCCGGCGCATGATCGAGATAGTCGATCGCGTGCTGCAACTCCTGGAATACATTCTCGTGCCGCTCGAGATCGCGCGTCACGTCAGAGAGCGACCACACCGTCATGCGCGATTCGCGTTTACCTTGGCCGAGCGGACGCACGCGGATGCGCAACCACCGCCCGCTGTCGCCGCGCTGCGCGTTGACGCGCACTTCCTCCTGGGCGCGGCGCCCTTCGCGTGCCGCCTTGAGCAGACGGTACACGGCTTCCGAAACAGCGGCATCGCCCATGAAGGCCCGCTCGACCGGCCGCACGTCCCGAGCGTCGGACGCGCCGACGAGTTCAAGATAGGCGGCGTTGGCGTAAACCACGCGGCCATCCGGGTCGGTGACGAGGAAGCCCTCGCTGGCATGGTCGACCACGGCCGCCAGCAACGGCCGTTTGGCCGGCCGAGCAGACAGACGCAAGATGCCGGCGGCGAACGCGAACAGTAGGAAGACGGCGAGAGTGGCCAACACGGCGAGGAGCGCCACAGTGTAAGGTTCCGCTTTGGCGCGTCCGATCAGGAAGGCACCGGCGGCGGGGATGAGCAGCGCAAATAGCAGCACGAGACCGACGCTGCCGGTGCCGCGCCCTTCCGCATTGCGCTCGATCGGCGCGCAGGCGTTGTCTTCGGAGGGTTTTGGGTGCGTCATGCTCGGCGGAATCGGCGGCATTCGCCTGGTCCTGAGTGCCCCAGCCGCCAACTCCACGCAAGGCTTTCGCGGGCGTGCGCCCAGGGCCGACAATTCGAGCGCGTCGCAACGCTATCGGGCCGCGCAGCTTTACCCAGCGCGAACTTTGCTCGGGTGCGGTTAATCGGCCGTTGCCGGGCGTTCCCGCCCACCTGCCAAACCACCGCTTACCATCGGAAATGCTTTGAGGCCCGGACATCGTCGGCCCGGGTCCTAGCTTTCTTAATTTCCTGTTAGTATTGACCGGCGGGGCGTAGGAGCGGCGACGTTAACCATTCGGGCAATGCCGAATGGGCCCGCGAGAGGCGGGGGAGGAGTGATGTTGGATACGCTATTCGGTGAAGGGCAGACCGGTCTCAAGGTCTTTCTGTTCGTAATCGTAGTGCTGGCGCTGCTCGCGCTGGCGTTCTGGCTCGTGCGCCGGTTCGCCGGTGGACGGCTCGGCGGCGGCGCGACACGCGGACGCCAGCCGCGGCTCGCCGTCATCGACCAGGCGACGGTCGACAGCCGGCGACGCCTCGTCCTCATTCGGCGCGATAATGTAGAGCATCTGCTTATCATCGGCGGCCCGAGCGACGTGGTGGTCGAGCAGAACATCCTGCGCGCGACAACGCCGCCGCGAGAAGGAGCCCGTGCGGCGGCTGCCGACACGTTGCCGCGGGCGGTGCCTATCGGCGAAGACAGCAGCGTGTGGCCGCTGCAGCCCGAGCCGGCGCCGAAGGCCGAGCCTGCAGCACGCGTCGAGCCGTCGCTGCGCGCCGAGCCCCGACCTCCGCGTCCGCCGATGGCGTCCGAGGAACCGATGGTCTGGCCGGGAGAGCGGCCGGACGAGCCGCAGGCTACGGCGCCGCCTCCGGTTCCGGGGCGCGAGCGCAAGCCGCGCGCGCCCGACCCGCTCGCTGAACTCGCGGACGAGTTATCGCGCGTGCCCGTGATGGGCGGGCCTGCCGAGCAACGCCGCATGCCGCGGCTGCAACCTGCGCCGGCGCCCGCCCCAGGCACGGCCGATCCCGCGCTCAAGTCGCCTGCTGACCAGAACCTCTCGGAGATGGCACAGCGGCTCGAAGCCGCGCTTAGGCGCCCCGGCAGGAGCGATGATACGCGCACCGCCCTCGGCGCGCAGAAACCGACGGGCGAAGTTGCGCCCGAAACAGCAACCTCCCCCCGGCTGGATCCAACGCTGCGTCGCCCGCTCAAGACCGACGATCTGCGTCCCGGGGCAGGAGCTGGCAAGAGCGAGCCTGCCCCGCCGGGCACCGACGACTCGGCCGCAGATCCGGCGAAGGCCGCGCGCGCGCGCGGCGCCGACACCAAGCCCGCGCCGCAAAAATCGTTCTACGACAGCCTTGAACAGGAGATGGCGAGCCTGCTGAACCGTCCGCCGCCCAAGCCCTGAGCCGCGAGCCGCTGAGGCTCAGCGAATAGCCATCGACGGCACAATTGTGAGCGGTCGCGAAGGATAGGCTTGCGCGCTTGCGATGCGGGGCGCTGCCGCGATCGCCGCCGCAGCGCCTGCCAAATGCTGAAGAAAGCGACGGCGTTTCATCGGCGGCCGCCGTGCCCCGCGTTAGGAGCGCATTTCACTCGTCGCGGTAGATGCGCTCGCGCCGTTCGTGACGCTCCTGCGCCTCGACTGAGAGCGTGGCGATCGGGCGCGCCTCGAGCCGCTTGAGCGAGATGGGCTCACCCGTCTCCTCGCAATAACCGTAGGTGCCGTCCTCGAGACGGGCGAGCGCGGCGTCAATCTTGGCGATCAGCTTGCGCTGGCGGTCTCGCGCGCGCAATTCGATCGCGCGGTCGGTCTCCGAAGACGCGCGGTCGGCAAGATCGGAGTGATTCTCGTTCTCGGCCTGAAGATGAGCCAGCGTTTCTTTGGCCTCCTTGAGGATTTCCTCCTTCCAATTGATGAGCTTCTGGCGGAAATACTCCCGCTGGCGCTCGTTCATGAAAGGCTCTTTGTCGGAAGGTCGATAGGCCTTGGTTTTATCCTGTACCGCGCCGCCGTTTTTTTGCGGAGACATTGCAACCCCGTGCGAAAAGCGAACCCCCTGCTCGCGGGGCGAGCTTATATCGAGCCACGCGATGGCGGACAATAACGTAATTGGCATGCGCCCCAATTTTCGGGTGAGCCGCTAAGGTCGCTGCTCAACTGCCCTTCCGGGCACCCACCGGCGCTCGCGTGGTGTCAAGGCCACGCACGCCGGTGCCGGTTCTAGCGGGGCCGTTCGACGGCCCTAATCTCATCGGCCCCGGCGCTCTCCGCGGGGCCCCTCGCCGGAAAGCGGATGCGCAGCTCCGAGAATTCCTCGAGCCGGGCCAAGCCCGAGCCCGTGGTCAGACCGAGCACATGGCCGCCGCGTGTCCGGTCGGCAGTCAGAAAGTGGAAATGCCAGCCCGGCACATTGACGGAGCTCGCGGCCGTCGGGAAGCGGAACCCGATCAGAGCGCCGTCGACACCCTCGAGCGTATGGACGACCTGCTGCGCTTTGATCACGTCCACCAAGGAGCGGTAAGGCGGCTGCTGCTTGGGTTCGCTGCGGATGGTGATGGCGCGGAATCGCCCATCTACGCGTGCGGCGAGTACGCGCGATGCGCTATAGGGCAAAGCGTCGAGGGCCGCCTCGAGCTGCTCCAGCGATTGCCCAGCCGCAACCGGGCTGGAGGCTTGCGGGCGGGGGCGCAGGGTCACGACCACTGCAAATGGGGTCAGCTCGGAGGAAGCGACCAGTTGCGCCCGGCCGTCGACGGTGCCCCCAATAGACCTTTCCATCGAGCACCATCATCTCGCCATCCACGCCGTTGAACGTGCCGAGCCCGAAGTTGCCGTGGTAGAGCAGCTCACCGACGGTCGTGTCGCCGTCATAGCCGCCGGCCAACAGGCTCGAAATGGTGGAAATCTGGTAGACCTCAGCGGCGGGCGCGGGAGGCGCGACTGCGGCGAAAAACAAGAGCGCCAGCGCGCGCCCCATCATCGAGCGAGTCATCGGGAGCCTCCTTCGGCACCTGATCCAAAAACAGCTGCTGAAACGTTAGCCCCTGGGTGCCTTCCGCCGCTCCGAATCAGCCGGCCATGGCCTCATCGCGTTTTCGGACGCGCCAAGCAGGTCAGATCGCACTCAAGCCGGCGCGTCGGGGATGAACTTCAAGGCGGCCCCATTCATGCAGTACCGCAGACCAGTCGGCGGTGGGCCATCCTCGAAGACGTGGCCCAGATGTCCGCCACAGCGCCTGCAATGCACCTCGGTGCGCGGCAACAGCAACAGGTGGTCGGTTGCGGTGCCGATCGCGTTCGGTAGCGGTCGATAGAAGCTCGGCCATCCGGTTCTGCTGTCGTATTTCGTCTCCGAAGAGAACACCGGCAGATCGCAGCCGGCGCAGACGAACGTGCCCTTGCGTTTCTCGTCGTTGAGCGGGCTCGAGCCGGGCGGCTCGGTTCGGCGCAGCCGCAACACCTCGTACTGCGTCTTGGTCAGCAGCGAGCGCCACTCGCTGTCGCTCTTCTGGATTTCGAACGCGTCAGCGGCCTCGACATCGCCGCGCGTGACCCAGCGTAGCCCCGCGATCCCTGCAAGGCCTGCCACACCCGCCAGCAAAAGACGACGATCGAGCATCCCTACTCCTTCTTGCCCCACAACTCCTCGAGCCGCGCATCGCGCCCGCAATTAAAGCGATAAAATTTATAGCGAATGGGATTCTTCAGGTAGTAGTCCTGATGGTATTCTTCGGCTTTGTAGAACGGCCCGGCCGGTACGATCTGGGTTGCAACCGGCTCCTTGAAGCGCTTCTCGACAACCGCCTTCGAGGCCTCCGCCTGTGCACGCTGCTCCTCGCCACGATAAAAGATGGCGCTGCGATATTGGTCGCCGTGGTCGCAGAACTGCCGATCCTTCGCCAGCGGATCGATATTGTGCCAGAACACGTCGAGTAGCCTGCTATAGCTCACCTTCGCAGGATCGTACACGAACTCTACCGCCTCGGCATGGCCGGTGCCGCCACGGGAGACCTGCTCATAGGTGGGATTGGCCGTATGACCACCGGTATAGCCCGAGGTCGTGCTGATCACGCCCTCGATCTTGTCAAAATCGGCCTCTACGCACCAGAAACAACCACCCGCGAAGGTCGCAACTGCGGTGCGCTGCGGCTCGCTCCCCTGCCCGGCGGCGGGCACCAAAAGCGCGAGGAAGAGCGGCGCGCTGAGCGCGATCACGCGGCTGACGCTTGTTAACTGGCCCGGCATGCGGCTCTAGCGCGGTTCGGTAAACGGATGAGTCGAAGCACTATATATGTCATCTCGGGATCACCGCTTGAGACAATTCGGCTCACGTTCGTGCGATGACAGCGTGAGCTGACGCGACCGGCCGCCGTTGCCGGGCTTGACCCGGCAATCCATCCCCTTGGATAAGTGCTTGGCTGACGCGCGGTTCAAGCCCGTGCATCACGAACCGAGGGCATCGGATGCTGACTCTGCAAGCAAGGACGCTGCATGCGCTTTGAAGGAACCAGCGCCTATGTCGCGACCGAAGATCTCAAGGTCGCCGTCAATGCAGCGATCAGGCTGGAACGGCCGCTCTTGGTCAAAGGCGAGCCGGGGACCGGTAAGACGGTGCTCGCCCTCGAGGTCGCCAAAAGCTTGGGCGCTGCATTGATCGAGTGGCACATCAAATCGACTACCAAGGCGCTGCAAGGACTCTACGAATACGACGCGGTATCGCGGCTGCGTGACAGTCAGCTCGGCGACGCGCGTGTGCACGATATCCGCAACTACATCAAACGCGGCAAGCTTTGGGACGCCTTTGTCGCCGATACCCGGCCAGTGCTGCTGATCGATGAAATCGACAAAGCCGACATCGAGTTCCCCAACGATTTGTTGCTGGAGCTCGACCGCATGGAATTCTTCGTCTACGAGACCGGCGAAACCGTGAAGGCGCGGCGACGGCCGATCGTGGTGATCACCTCCAACAACGAAAAGGAGCTGCCAGACGCGTTTCTGCGGCGCTGCTTTTTCCACTACATCCGGTTTCCCGATCCCGACACCATGCGCGCAATTGTCGAGGTGCATTTCCCCGGTATCAAGCAGCGCCTCGTATCGGAAGCGCTCAAGCTGTTCTATGAAATCCGCGAGGTGCCGGGAATGAAGAAGAAGCCTTCAACCTCCGAGCTGCTAGATTGGCTCAGGCTCCTGCTCGTCGAGGACATCGGACCCGAGACGCTACGCGAGCGCGACCCGAAGAAACTCATTCCCCCGCTGCACGGCGCGCTTATCAAGAACGAGCAGGACGTCCACCTGTTCGAGCGGCTCGCCTTCCTGGCGCGCCGCGAGGGGCGGTGAGCGCTTTCACGGGAAATACGAAACTGCGCGGGAATGAGCGCCAGGTTCTAGCGCAACTTTTCGGACGTGCGCGCCTCAAGCGGCTCGTCGACGGTCTGACGGTCGATCGAAGGAGAGGGGATCTCCTGGGCCGCGACCGGATCGGCGGGGAGTTCGCCGCGCTGTGGCTCCGCCTGCAGGTGCTCCCGCGGCAGCACAGCGCCGAGTTGCGCCTCCGTGCCGGTCTCCTCGTCCCCCTCGCGCAGGGCGGCGCGCTTGGCCAGACGCAAGTCTTCCTGCTCCCGCCGACGCGCTGCCCGTGCCGCCCAGCGCTCGCGCGTATCGAGCCACCAGTAAAACGCCTGCATGACCGCGCGGCCGACGCTACCGCCGGCCCACACGAGTTCGAACGGGGCGAACAAACGCCAGGTGTCGTCACCCTCGACAATGGCTTGGGCGAGAAGATTGCCCGCCATCGCCGTGGTGTTGATGCCGTGGCCGCCGAAGCCGCTGGCGAGCCAAAGGCCTCCCGAGACCTCTCCGATCTGCGGCATCCGATGCAGCGCATTGCCGAGCACGCCCGACCAGGCGTGCTCAACCTCGACGTCGGCGAGCTGCGGATAGATCGCTGCCAAATCGGCTTTGAGCCGGCGCACGAACCGCTTGGGATCGGCCTCCCACGTTGTCGTATGTCCGGACCAGAGCAGCCGGTCGTTGCCGACGATGCGATAATGGTTGCTCGCGAGGTCCGTATCGGTCACCGCGCCGCGATAGGTGATGGCAGCGGCAAGCCGCGGCCCGAGCCGTGCGGTGGTGATGGTATAGCTCCAGATCGGCAGCAGCGTGCCCGCGATGTGCGGCGCGAGCGAGCCGAGATGAACGCTGCAGGCAAGCACGATGTGGGCGGCGCGCACGCGTCCGGACGGCGTGGCGATCCGCTTGCGCACGCCTTCGGTGTCGATCGACAGCGCAGCCGTGTCCTCGAAAATGCGCGCGCCGGCGGTTTCCGCCAGCTCGGCGAGGCCCAGCGCATAATTGAGCGCATGGATGTGGAACGCGCGCGGCAAATGCACAGCATGGAAGTAGTGATCGGTCTTGAGAACCTCCCTGACCCGCTCCGTCGGCCATACCTCGATTTCGGTGCCAAACTCCTCCCCATAGAGCTGCGCATCATCGAGGAGTTCGTCGCGGCTATCGATCTTGGACGCTTTGAGCCAGCCGGCGATCGGCGCAACTCCCGGCAGGCGCGCCTCGGCGATGGTGGTGCGGACGTATTTGAGGCCCATCTCGGAGAGCGCCCACAATGCCTTGGCGTGCTCCAAACCGACACGACTCACCACGCTGTCCATCGGCGCCGCAAAGCCGGGCAGCACAAAGCCATCGTTGCGACCGGACGCGCTCCATGCGATGCGCCGGCTTTCGAGCACCGCGACCGACCACCCGCGTCGAGCGATCTCGAGGGCAGTCGTCAGCCCCGCAAGTCCGGCACCGACGACGCATACATCGACATCGAGATCATAGGCGAGCGACGGGCGCGCCGGCGCCGGCATCATGGTGGCCGTGTACCAGGTCGGTACGTGCGACGTCCGCTCGGAGGCGTTCACGGTTTCTTCCGTACAGGTCAAGTTGTCGCCGGGCATGCTAGACTGCGGCGTGCGGGAAATCGATGCTAGTGCCATGCGCCTGATGCTGCTGCGACACGCCAAGTCGGAAAAGGCCGAAGGCGGCATGAGCGACCATGCGCGCCGTCTCAATGCGCGCGGCAAAGCCGATGCGCCGGTGATCGGCGCCTACATGGCGCGCCATGCGCTCATTCCCGACCTCGCGCTGGTCTCGACCGCCGAGCGCGCACGGCAGACGTGGGAACGGGTCGCGGGAGCGCTAGCCGCCGCACCGCGCGTCACCTACGAGGAGCGCCTCTACAATGCCGGCGCCGAGGCGATTATCGCGCTGGTGAAGGGTATGGCGCCCACGGTGCGCACGTTGCTCGTGGTCGGGCACAATCCGGGCCTGCACGAGGCGGCGCGGCGGTTGATCGCCTCGGGCGATGTGGAGACCCGCGAGCGACTCAACGAAGCACTTCCGACCTCCGGCCTCGCCGTCATCGACTTTGCCGGCAAAGACTGGCGCAAGCTGCATCCGCGCGGCGGGCGGCTCGAGCGCTTCGTAAGCCCCCGCTCGCTCGCGGAGGCCGATCGGGTGTGAGACAGGGTCTTGCGCCGCTCGCGCCATGGGCCAGGCGCAACCCGAGCCAGTCCTGCCTCGGCGGCTCCAGCAAATCGCTCACGGTTGGCCCACAGGCGTGGCAATATGTCCTAAAACACCAGTCACAGAGGGGATGTCGCCATGTACAGGAAAATCCTGGTTCCGATTGACCTCGCGGATCCGGACTTGGCCAAGCCCGCGGTTGCCACCGCCTTGATGATGGCCGCTCAGACAGAGGGGATGATTCGCTTTGTCAATGTGCTGCCGCTCACGCCAGTAATGCTCGCCGAATATGTGCCGCCCGACTTCGAGGTACAGCAGCGCAAGGCAGCGGAAGACGCGCTCGCAATCGTCGTGAAGGAAACCGGCTTGCCGCCGGCGCGGGTATCCTCGATCGTGCGCCAGGGCGGCGTCTATCAGGAGATCCTGGAAGAGGCGACCAGCATGCAGCCCGATCTCATCGTCATGAGCTCGCACCGGCCGCAGCGGCACGCCGTGCGCACGTATTTCCTCGGCTCCAACGCCGGTCACGTGGTCCGCTACGCCAAGTGCTCGGTTTTGGTTGTGCGAAACTGAGGCCGCTGAACACGAGCCTCCCGTGGCGCGACCGCGCTCGTAAACGTGATGAATGGGACGCTCTCAATTGCGATAAGTCGAGAAATTACCGGCCTTATCCTATTGAAACCACTAAGATACTGCCCCGGGCAGGCAAAAGCACATTTTGTGACGGCCATCACAGCGCAACCGCCGTGGCAAAGCTAAGTTGATCATGTCGATCGTTACCGCAGGTGCGGTTCTCACGTTCGACGTTCCTCCGAAACACTTGAGCCCCGCGCGAGCGGGGCTTCCTTTTTCCAGCCCCTCTTGTTTCGGTCAGTTCCCCGACTGGGCGTCAGGTGCCAATTTGTCGACCTGGCGAAGCTGCGGGAACGCCCACATCCAGATCAACATCACGGCGATCGTGCCTAAGCCACCGATCACCGCTGAAGGCACAGCACCGAGGGCAGCCGCCACCGCGCCGGCGCGAAATTCGCCGAGCGAGCCCGAGGAGCCCGTGAACATGGAGTTCACCGCCAGCACCCGGCCCAGCATGTCATAGGGCGTGCGCATCTGCACCAGCGATTGCCGGATGACGACGCTGATCGCGTCCGAGGCACCGTAGACCATGAGCGCGAAGAATGACACGACCAACGAGGTCGACAGCCCGAAGGCGAGGCTTGCCAGCCCGAACGTTCCGACCGCGGCAAACATGACGTGGCCGGCGCCGCCGCTGAGGCTGCGGCGCGCCAGCACGATCGAGATGGCAAGCGCACCAACGGCCGGCGCCGAGCGCAACACCCCGAGCGCCCACGGCCCGGCCTCCAGGATGTCGCGGACATAGATCGGCAACAGTGCCGTCACCCCGCCGAGCAGCACGGCGAACAGGTCGAGCGAGATCGCGCCCAACAAAATCGGACGGCTGCGGATATAGCGAAAACCGGCAAACAGCGTCTCCAGGCTGATCGGCTTGCGCTCTTCGTTGCGCGGCGCGATGTGGATCAGGCTGATCAGCGCGCTCGCGGCCATGAAAACGATGGTGCAGGTCGCATAGACAACCGTTGGGCTGAGCATGTAGAGGAGCCCACCGAGCGAGGGACCGCAGATCACGGCCGTCTGCTGTGCGCTGGCGGAGGCCGCGATCGCACGCGGCAAGAGCGGCGTAGGCACGATTCCCGGCAGCAGCGCGTGGATCGTCGGTATCTCGAACGCGCGCGCGGTGCCCGACACGAACAGGATCGCCAGCATAGCGTCGCGGCCGAGCGCGCCGCGCGCGGTGCCGATCGCGAGCGCGAGCGCGGCCACCGCCTTGCCCAATTGGCAGCTGGCGGCAACGAGGCGCCGATCGAACAGATCGGCGACCTGGCCGATCATGAGCGAGAACCCCACCAACGGCACGAATTGTGCCAATCCCACGAGGCCGAGGTCGAACGGATCATTGGTGAGCTCGTAGATCTGCCAGCCGACCGCGACGCCTTGCATCATATACGCGCCGTTGGTGAAGGTGCGCGCGCACCAGAACAGCACAAAGGAGGGATGGCGCGTCAGCGACGAGGCGGCGGCAGGCTCGGGCATGCGTTTGGGGCTAAAGCGGAATGGCGAGAAGCGTATCGATCAGCCGGCTGTCGAGGATGACGATCTTTTCGGCAAAACGCGGCTTGCCGTCATCGAGGACGACACGATCGTGATAGCGGCCGGTGGCGAACAGCGTCGTCTCGCCACTATGCATGATGCGCGCCACAATGAAGCTCGTCTGCGCCTTGAGAGCGCCGTCGTCACCAGGAGTAACCAATGCGGTCCCGATCACGTGCCGATACCGCTGCGCCTCATAGACGTTGGCCTCCCGTAGTGAACGCACGCGGTCGCGCAGCATGGCCCGCGAGGTCGCGTAGATCATGCCGAGCGGCAGGCCACGCTCGAAGTTCTCTGCCGTGGTGACGCGGTAGCGGCCCTGATCGATGAAAAAGTCCGGCCACGCCTCGAGCTTGTCGTCGTCGATCGCCTGAGCATAGCGGGCGTTGAGGTCCTCGACTTTGAGCTTGAGCTCGATGTTCATGGCAACAGGGGGAGCGCTATGAATTTGGCTTGTCGTTCGGTTCCGCTATGGCGCGTTTGAGCGCATCCGACATCGGCAATTGGATGTTGATGGCCCGGGGCGGGATCGGCCTCTCGAACCACTGGGTATACAGTTTCTCGAACTCGCCTGAGCGCATCAGCCCGGCAAGCGTCTCGTCGACCAGTGTCTTGAACTGCTGATCATCCTTTCGGATCATCAGCGCATAAGGGTCGGACGGGTAAGACTGGTCGAGCAGTTTGAAGTCGGCCGGGTTTTTCGCATTGGCTCGGAAGCCCGCGATCAAGATGTCATCTTCCATCCAGGCACTGGCACGGCCCGTTTCGACCAGCAGGAAGGATTCGGCGTGATCTTTGCCCTGCATGATGGTCATGCCAAGCTTGCCCTCGTTATTCATTTTGTTGACGAACAGCGCGGTGTTGGTGCCGGCCGTCACGGCGACGGTTTTTCCTCGCAGATCGTCCGCATTCTTGATGTCATTGTTGGTCCGGGTGATCCATTTGAATTGCGGCACGAAGAACGTGTAGGAAAATCCGACCTGCGTCTGTCGACTGATCATGTTGGCCGTCGAGCCACATTCGATGTCGACCGTACCGTTGGCGACGAGCGGGAGGCGAGTCGCCGACGTCACCGGATTGTATTTGACGGTGAGATTGGGCAGACCCAGCCTCGCCTTCACTGCTTCCACGACGTGCTTGCACAGTTCAATCGAGAACCCCACTGGCTGGAGCTTGTCGTCCAGATATGACAAAGGAATCGAACTGTCGCGATGACCGATGCTAATGACGCCGCTCTCCCGCACTTTTTTCAGTGTGCCCCCCAAGTCTTGCGTCGCGGCGGGCGCAGCCACGCCGAGGAACACAGTCGCCGCTATCACGACCCCGATTGAATGCCGCGTGAGTTTCCTCCTCAGCTG
>Ga0126369_10000638_pt1 | contig 23145 bp, 17 predicted proteins | sample PanSoiMetaPlot_1_FD_109646 | JGI IMG/M metagenome (GOLD analysis project Ga0126369, IMG submission 109646) | Tropical forest soil microbial communities from Panama - MetaG Plot_1 | ecosystem: Environmental > Terrestrial > Soil > Tropical forest > Bulk soil | place: Panama | collected 2016-02-17
AGCGGCATTGCTTGTAGCGGTTCCGGCACTGTTGCTCACTGCCACAACGAACGTCGAGCCGCTATCGGAGGTCGTGGTTGCGAGTGTGGTGTAGCTGGAAGAATTCGCACCTGCGATGTTCGCCCCGTTCTTTTGCCACTGATAACTCAAAGGCGCGGTGCCGCCCGCGGTCACAGCAAACGTGGCTGTCTGACCTGCCGTGACGGATTGGTTTGCGGGCTGAGCACTGATCGAAGGAGGGGTCGTGACGGCATTCACCGTAAGGGTGGCGGGGATGCTGGTGACATTTCCGGCCGGGTTGCTGACCAGTACGTTGAACTGGGCGCCGTTGTCGGAGATGGTCGTCGCAGGAGTGGTGTAACTCGAAGATGTCGCTCCCGAAATAGCCGTGCCATTCTTATTCCACTGATAGTTCAGCGGGGCACTACCTGCCGCAACGACACTAAAGGCGGCGGTTTGGCCCGCGGTGACCGTTTGGTTGGCCGGCGGTGTCATGATCGAAGGGGCTACGCGGCGCTTTACATGCAGTGCAACCGCACTGCTGGTCACGCTGCCTAGAGTGTTGCTGACCTGCGCAGTAAACAGGGCCCCGTCGTCTGAGACAGTCGTGGCAGGCGTGGTGTAACTTGAGGAGGTGGCTCCCAAAATGGCCGTGCCGTTTCTATTCCACTGATATTTCAACAGGGCGGAGCCCGCAGCAACGATACTGAAGGTGGCGGTTTGACCTTCGGTAACCGTCTGCGTTGTTGGCTCGGTCGTAACCGAGGGCGCCGCCAAAGTTCCACCGTTTATTCCGGAAACAAGTCCGGCACACCCAGTGTTCAGAATGGCAAACAACAAAACGAATAAAACCAGAAAAAACTGACGCACGGTTCTCTCCCTCTGTTTCGCCCGGAGTTGGCCCGTTTCAAAAGAGAGGAGGAGTAAGAGCAACGTGGTCGAGAGCGGCATACGGGGTTTCCCTTAGAGCAATATCAGGTGTCTCCCCTAGAGCAACGCCAGGGTTCCCTTTAGTACCACTAGAACTACTAAGAGATTCTCAACTAGACGGTTTTGCGTGTTCAACTGGTCAGAAGTTCAGGAATTGGTCATGGACGCTGGTTGTCTTGAGGGGTAGTGTCCCTAATTCCTACACGGACAAGTTCAGGCGGTATTTAGCTCGGTCAACAGCAAAGTCTTACATCTGAAGCAGTTGCAGTAGGACAAGAACAGCGCGCCAGAATGGAAGCGAATATGAAGGCGCAGGGGTGGCAAAGAAAAGGCGAGAACTTACAAGAGTTGCTTAACGAAAGACAAAATGGAAAAAGCGTCCCTATTTCGTGATGATCTGCTCACTTCCACGAGCAACAAAATGGTTTTGAAAGCAGAGTGCGATAAGAAGAGACAAAATCGAGTGGAACCATCGAGTTCGAGGCGACCAATCCGGCAAATCCCACTCTTATTTTGAGGACTTGTTCTGCATCCCCAAGGATCTGAGAACAAAAATAATCCAGGTCTCTTTGGGCTGCTTTGGGACCTACCACGAGTTGTAGGGAGTGCCGTCGAGGGCGATTCTGTCGGAGTTTGAATGCACATCAACCATTCCAGTCGTGGTTTGATCGGGGCTCAGGACGACGCTATCAAATGCGGGTACCCAGTCCTTGGCGTTCGTCATTGGGTCGGTTGGCACGGAGCGGAGGTAGCCAGCCTGCTGTAAATCATCGACGGATTGCGGAGCGGCTTGCTTGTCCAGCGTGTAGTTGTCAATGGCGTCGCGAATCGTGCGAAGGTCGGTCTTCAATACTGCTTCCTTGGAGTGCTGCACGACTTTGTCATAGCGAATCGCGGCGATGCCGATGAGAATCAGGACGATGCTCATGACGATCATGAGTTCAATGAGTGTAAAACCGAGCACGCTTCGATTGCGGCGACCGGGGCCCACCGGCGGTAAAGTCACTCGATTGTGCGCTTGAATCTTCACGCTAGAGTTCAACCTCCTATCACCAATCCGAATACTTCGTGCCATCCATGGCTGTTCCTGTGGATTGGGAATAGACATCAAAAACATCCTTGCCGCTCCAATGCCTTGAGTCCGGATCATCCTGGACCGCGCGCAAGCCCCAATCGGCGCGTCCCGTCATTGGATCAATGGGGATCTTCCGCAAAAATACAATCTTCTTATCGCCGCTGCTTCCGAGCTTCACGCCGGTGACCAAGGTCTGAAGATCCGGTGGGTAACCCTCGGTTCCGATTTCCACGCGGATGGCTTGGTGGTCCGCCGCGTCCTTATAACGGTCAATGGCATCTCGGATTTCGTCGAGATTGTGGCGAAGGATCGCCTCCTTTTCACGAACCACAGCGTATCTGGCGATCGGTAAAGCCGCAGAAGATAAAATCAGCAGGATGGAGCATGTCAGAATCAACTCAAGAAGGGTCAGGCCTGCTTGCGAACCGGCCCTTTGCCGGCGCATGAGTGTTCGAATTTGGGAATCGGACAGCATCTCTCTGTAGAGTAAAGGAAACGATTCGGAATAGAACTCCTCAAAACTGGACTACTGCTGAACCTGTAAAGTTGCTTCGCTTGAGACCAGCGGGATGGCCTTCTGCTGCGAATCCTTGGCGTTTACCTGGACGATGGACAAGTTCGTGGAGCCGGGCGCCAAAGCCTTCACGACGATGCCAATCAAGGTGCCGCTTCCACTCACCCCCGGAGTGCTTGGCGGTCGAGTGGCGGAAATGATGGCCTGGCCTTTGTCCTTGAGGACTTGCCAGGGAATGGCAATGACTTGCTCGCCGCCGCCAGAGAGGAAGCCGCCGTGCTGCACTTCTTCCACGTTGATGATTTTCGGGTCGTACTGAAGCAGCAAGGGGATCGAGTAAAGATCGCTTACGTTTTCAACGACCACGCCCAAAGTAGCGGTTTGGCCTGCTTTGAGAGTGAGATGCTGCGGCTCGAAACGAATCTTCGCCACGCCAGCGCCTGGTTGCGCCTGCCCAGGAGGCGTATTGGGCGTAGGATTCGTTGCCGCGGCGGGCGGCTGTTGCTGCGGGGGTTGCGTTGCAGGTGGAGCGGGCTGTTGCGTTTCCGGTTGCGGCGCGCGGAGTTCGCTCTCGCGCTTGGTTTGCACGGCAGTTTCGGTGCCCGACAGCATCGGCCGCAAATTCGCTCTCGTCCAGTCGGGTATCCGAACGATGTGCGGAGTTAACACGATCAGCGTCTCGTCTTCCTGATGATCCACCTTGGTATCAGAGAAGAAGTGACCGAGAATCGGGATTTTCGCAAGACCGGGCCATCCACTGATGGTTTTTGTATCCGTGCGCTCAATCAAGCCGCCGAGAATATTGGTCTCGCCCTCTTTGAGGCGGATGTCGTGCTCGATGATCTTCGACCCGATCACTGGCTGGGAAATGCCGCCTATGTTCACGGTGGTCAACTGCGAAGAGATTTCTATGCGCATCTTTAAGCTGACTTCGTGGTTCGGGTGGATGCGCGGCGTTACGTCAACGTTAACTCCAACGTCTAGATAGGTGAACTGCGTGTTGACCAGCGGATTGACGAAGCCGGTTCCCGCGGCGCCGCCCACGCCCACGCCGGCTTGAAAACTGCCTGTTGCTATGGGAATGCGCTGGCCAATCTTCAGCTTGGCTGTTTGACCATCTACGGAACGGATTTCCGGATTCTGAATAATCTTGGTGTCCGAATCACTTTCTACCAGATTAAGGGTGAGGCTGGGAAGCGTCACGCTGAAGCTCCCCGGGTTGAGGTGGCGAAAAGTATCGAAGGTAATTGGATTGCTTGTGGAGGTTGATGTACCCCCCGAAGTGGTGGTAGACGTGGTGCCGTTTGTGACCGCGACAGAGGCTTGCGAACCTGGTTGAATGCCGAGTTCACGGAGGCGATCCTTGCTCACCTGCAGGACCTCGACCTGGACGATGACTTCGGGCTTGGCTTTGTCAATGTCATCAATTAGTTTCTGGACCAGCATCAATTTGTCGGGCGTGTCGCGGATGATGATGGCGTTTTGCGCGTTCACTTGCTGGACGCGCTTCAAGTCGAACAATTGCCTTAGCCCGGTCATGATTTCCGTGATGTCCTGCGGCTGCGTAACGTTGGAAAGATAAAAAGTCCTAACAACTTCCTCTTCATAATCGCGGCGCTTTTGCGGCTGATCCGGGTAAATGAAAAGTGTATTTTCCGTGACCGGCTTGACCACTGCCTTGCTTTCCAGCGATACGATTTCAAGCGCCTGTTCCAGTGTGACACCGTTCAAGTCCACATGGATGCGCCGCGCCGGGAAGTCGGGGTCAAAAATCATGGTCAATCCCACGTACTTTCCTATGGTCTCAAATGCGACTTTTGCGTCGTTGTCCATTCTCATGTTGACGGGCGCCCGTGTAAGAGGCTTGATTTCCGGTGGAAGAGAAGCCAGCGGCTCCTGGTTGTGGTCAATGGGCGTCTCGGTTTGGTTTCGATGGTCCCTTTCCGCAATCATATCTGCGGTGCGCCTTAATTCCTGCTCGGCGATGGAACTGGAAGGATCGGCGGCAAACGCTTTCTGGAATTCGATGGCGGCGCCGTCCAGCTCGCCTCTTTTTCGCATCTCCAGTCCACGCTTGATGTGGAATTCACCGGCATCAAATCGTGCCTGATGCAGCCTGATTCTGTAAGTGGCGTTCTGGGGATCGACCTTGAGTGCTTTTTCGTAGTAAGAGACTGCGGCGTCGTAGTCCTGGAGATTCTCCGCTTTCAAGCCCTGGCCATAGTCGCCGCCGCCCTTTGGGCATCCGGCAGCAAGCAGCCCGAAACTCACACAAAGGATTAGCCTTCCCCACTTTTGCTGCATTACTCTCTCCGAGGCCTGGAAGATTCTTGCCTTTGCAGTCTAACACTCGCATTAGACGTGCGGCAAGGTAACAGAGGTTGACTGTCCTAAAGCAAACAACAGTAATTTTGCTGAGGTTTTCACCTGAGAGTGACAACTTTTTCCACTGCGGCTATCATGGACGGTCGTGGCCAAACCTGGAAAAAAATCCGAAAAGTCTGCCAAATCCGGCGAGCTGATCGTGGCGCAGAACCGCGCTGCGTCGTATAACTACCATATTCTTGAGAAACATGAGGCCGGTCTGGTTCTGCATGGCACCGAAGTGAAGGCGCTACGCGAAGGGAAAGCCAATATTCGGGACGCTTATGTGGACTTTCAACCCAACGGCGCCTGGCTGGTTAATGCACACATTGCACAGTACTTACCAGGCGGCCCCTGGAATCATGAGCCGTTGGGCTCGCGAAAACTTCTGCTGCATAAGAACGAAATTCACAAACTTTCGGGCCGCGCCGAGTCTAAAGGGTTGACTGTAATTCCCCTGCGAATCTACTTTCGCAACAGCATCGCCAAGGTAGAGATCGCGCTGGTACAGGGCAAGAAGGCTTGGGACCGCCGCGCGGACGAGCGCGCCAAGGAAGCCCGCAGGGAAGTGGAAGAATCCATGTACCGCAATCGGAGGCGATAGAGGAACCATGCAAATCACGCTGGAGAGTAAACCGTTCGCAGCAATTGCAACGGAGGCTCTGGTTTCGTATGCATTTGAAGAGACCGACCCGGTCCAGGGGCGCATTTCGGAGATTGACAAGCTCGCCGGCGGGTTGCTGGGAAAGCTGGCCAAGAGCGGCGAACTGACCGGCAAAACGCTGGAGTTCACGCTGGTTCACGCGCCTGCGGGGCTAAAGGCGGCGCGGTTGCTCTTGGTTGGAGCGGGGAAGAGGGAGCAATTCACTTCGGCTACGCTGCGGAAAATTGCGGGCGCGGCGCTGCGTTATTTGAAGTCCCGGGCGGTCAAGAATCTGGCTCTGTTGGTTCGCGAAGGCGATGCCAGGGAGGAATCCGCGCAAGTCATTGTGGAAGGGTTGTTGGCCGCGGATTTCGAATCGGATAAATACAAGACGGACAAGAAAAACGACAAAAGAATCGAATCCGTCTCGATTGCAGGCTACTCCGATTCAGAGCGTGGGGCCGGCGAAAAGGGATTTGCCAAAGGCCGCATCATCGCGGACTCGCAGAATTTCGCACGAGACCTGATCAACGAGCCTTCTAACAAAATGACGCCGGCAATCCTGGCACAAAAGGCCGAAGCCATGGCCAAAGCCGCGGGCTTGTCGGTTGAGATACTCGATGAAAAGAGAATCGCGGAATTGAAGATGGGCGCGCTGCTTAGCGTTGCGCAAGGCAGCGTCGAGCCGCCGCGAATGATGGTCATTACTTATAATCCGTCTTCGCCCAAGCCGGGAGCGCCGGTGATTGGCTTGATCGGCAAGGCCGTTACGTTTGATACCGGCGGGATCTCCATCAAGCCCGCCGACGGCATGGAGAAGATGAAGTACGACATGGCGGGTGGTGCCACGATGATTGGCGTCATGCGGGCACTGGCGGCCCTTAAACCTGCCGTCAAAGTGATTTGCGTCGTGCCGTCCACAGAAAACATGCCGGGCGGACGCGCGCAAAAACCTGGTGACATTCAGACGGCCATGTCCGGAAAAACCATCGAAGTGCTCAACACCGACGCCGAAGGGCGTCTGATTCTGGCCGACGGTGTACATTACGCGAAGCAGCTTGGCGCAACACACTTGATTGACGCGGCCACCCTGACGGGCGCGGTCGTCGTGGCCCTCGCGGGCATCAATGTCGGTGTATTCGGTTCGGACCAGGCATTTACGGACCAGCTGCTCGCTAGCGCGAAAGTGGCTGGCGAGAAAATGTGGCAGTTGCCGATGGACGACGAGTATCGCGAGTTCATCAAGGGCACGGTCGCGGATATCCAGAACATCAGCAGTGGCAAAGGCGGCGGTGCCACCATCGGCGCTATGTTCATCAAAGAATTTACCGGCGACTCACCATGGATTCACCTGGACATCGCGGGTACGGCATGGAACGACGACACCAAGCCCTGGCTTGCCAAAGGCCCAACCGGTGTAGCACTGCGCACGCTCGTTCATCTCATCATGTCGTATTGATTGTTGCCGTTCCTTCGCAATGGAGGCGGCCCCGCTGCTCCTCATTTTGGGCGCAGCGAGAAATTGCTCTTATTGTCTAATTCCAGAGGGCATAGGGGTTGCTACATTTGTTCAGGTGCTTCGATTCCCAGTAGGCTCAAGGCGCGGACGAGTTGCGTTTCGACCAATTCCGTCAATTGCAGTAGGAACGCGCGCTTCTGTTCATCCGCTTCCGAGAGAATATGATGCCTGTGGTAGAAGTTGTTAAACGACTGCGCCAATTGAAACGCATACTTCGCAACAAATGCGGGCTCCTGTGTAGCGATCGCGGCGTCCACGGAGTAATCGAGCGAGCCCGCACCAAGCAACAGTTCCCACAAATCGGCGGCATCGGCACCGGAAAGGAAGCGGCTGGCAGAATCGGCAGTCAGCCTGGTCGTGTGCGCCGCCGCTTCTGCACCTTTTCGCCGAATGCCGCGAATGCGCACCACCGCGTACTGGCAATACGGTCCCGTTTCGCCTTCAAAGCTCAAGGCGTCTTTGAAATCAAAAGCAATGATCGAGTTTCTCGTGACCTTCAGCAGGAAAAACCGCAGCGCTCCCACGGCGATGGCATGCGCGGTATGCTTCTGCTCTTTCTCGCCCATTTCCGGATGCCGTTGTTGGACTTCGCGCAAACTCGCTTCTTCCAGTTTGTCCATCAGGTCGTCGGCTTTGACTCCAAAGCCTTTGCGGCCGCTCATGTCCACAAACGGTCGCTTGGCGTCTTCCGGAGAAAGTTCGTAACCCAATTCGGTAGCGCACCGCGGAGTCAGCACGACGAAGGAGTAGGACAAGTGGATGGAATTCTTGGCGGCCTCCTGGTGTCCGAGCCGGCGTAAACCCTCCGCGACGACGTCCTGCGGGTAGGCCTGCCGCGCATCGATCACGTTGTAAACCGTCACGGCTGCTTCGCCGAAATGCGGTGCATGCGGCTCGCTCTTTCGGCTGGTTGTGGCCCAAACTGTTTGCCCTTTCGGCGCGTCCGGCCACCGGCGGTAATAGAAATCCTTTCGCAGCAGACCGAATTTCCACAGCTGATAGGCAATGTCTTTGCCCACGTACGTAACCGTTCCATTCGAGCGCACTATGATTTTGTCCTGCTCGTTCTCTTCGTCTTCGTCCGTTGTTTTTATCTTCACTGCGTTCTCTCGGTCGTTCGCGCCCTCTGCGTTAACCCCTGGCTTTTCTTCCCACGGCAAAACCCAGCAGCCCTTCATCTTGCCGCTCTCCGCAAGGTGAATCGCTCCGGACTTTTTCAACATCTCGAACGCGGTGTCCCAAAACTTTAAGTGTAGGATCTCGCTCTCCCGCGCCAGCAAGTCGTAATGAATGTCCAGGCGTGCCATGGTGTTCAGATGGCAGGTTACAATCGCATCTGCCACCACTTGGGCTACTTCAGAATCTTCGCCGCGATTTTCTTCAATGGCCTTTAGGGTTTCGGTGCGTAGTTTTGCTGCGCGCGCGGGGTCTTCGGCGAAAAAGCTCGTAGCCTTGGCATATAAATCCCAGCAGTAGTAGTCAAATCTCGGCTCGCGCGCGAGTGCCATCACGTTGGTGGCGGTTCGCTCTTCCATGTGCAGCAGCCCAATGACCACGTCAGCGACTTGCACGCCGGTATTGTCAATGTAGTTCTGAATCTGCACGCGCTCGCCCGCGTACCGCAGGATGCGCACCATGGTGTCACCGAGCACGGCGTTCCGCACGTGCCCGATGTGGGCCGCCTTGTTGGGGTTGATGCTGGTGTGCTCGACGATAATTTTCTGCTGCGAGGCTTCCGCGGCCTGACCCGGCTCCTCGGCTTCCTTCAGCACGCTTTCCCAAAAAGCTCCGCGGTCGAAGTAAGAGTTCAAATACCCGCCCCCGGCAACTTCCACGCGCACGATTCCTTCGATCTTCGCGAGGCTGCCGGCAATCTCCTGGGCAATCTGCCGCGGAGCTTTTTTCAGCCGCTTGGCCAGCTCAAAACACACCGGTGACGCGGCTTCGCCCATTTCAAGCTTGGGCGGGCGGTCCAGCACAACGTCAAGCGTCACGCCGTACCTTTCCCCGATGTGTGCCGCCAGCGCTGCGCGCAACCGATTCGTCAGTGTCTGATACACGCGTCCTCTAGGTGAGCCAGCACCTTAGTTGAATCCCGCCAGTATAGGAGATGCCCGCGACGAGGGTCAAAGAGAGCGGTGCGCTAAGGCCGTTTGACAGTACATGCCTGCGCCGATAGTATCAATTTGAATCCGACGGAGTGACAATTCCGGCTTGAAGTCCCACCGTTCGGCGGTTCTTCCATGAAACTGGCATATTTTGACTGCTTTTCCGGCATCAGCGGCGACATGACCCTCGGGGCCTTGGTGGATGCGGGCTGCCCGGTTGAACACCTGCGCGCGGGGCTTCGCGGCCTAGAAGTCCCCGGATGGGGAATTTCCGCCGAAAAAGTCTGGAAGAACGGCATGGCCGCGACTTACGTCAAGGTCAAGGCTGAGGATCAGCAGAAGCACCGTTCGCTCGGCGCAATTCTGGAGATCTTGAAGAATTCCGAGCTCCCGGATCCGGTTCGCAAACGCGCCTCAGCGATCTTCACAAAGCTCGGAGAAGCCGAGGCGCGCGTGCACGACGTGCCGCTGGAGAAAATTCACTTTCATGAGGTCGGCGCGGTGGACGCGATCGTGGACATCGTCGGAGCTTGCGTTGGCTTCCACTTTCTGGGGATTGAGAAATTTGCCTGCTCGGCGCTGAATGTGGGCGGCGGCACAGCGAAGATGGCGCACGGGGTTTTGCCAGTGCCTGCACCGGCAACCGCCACTTTGCTGCAAGGCAAGCCAACGTATTCGAATGGCATTCCAAGGGAGCTGGTGACGCCGACGGGGGCCGCCGTGGTAGTGACGCTTTGTGATTCGTTTGGTCCTCAGCCGCCGATGAGCGTCAGTGCGATTGGCTACGGGGCGGGCACGGCTGACCTGGAAGGCCAGCCCAACGTGATGCGCCTCATGATTGGCGAAGCCGCCGAAAAAGCCGTTCCGGGCTTCGATGAGGAAATTGCGGTCATCGAAGCCAATCTCGACGACATGAATCCGCAAATCTACGGCTACTTCTTGGAAAAGGCGCTGGCCGCAGGTGCGCTGGATGTCTACACCACCCCGGTGCAGATGAAAAAGAACCGTCCAGGAACCTTGCTGACCGTTTTGTGTAAGCCGCAGGACACAGAAGCCTTGATGTCGCTGGTTTTTGCAGAGACCACGACGTTTGGCGCGCGCACGTACCGAGCACTGCGGCGAACTCTCCCGCGCGAGTTCGTCAGCGTCTCCACGGATTTTGGCGACGTGCGCATCAAGATCTCGCGCGTGAACGGCCACATCCTGCATGTGGCGCCGGAATACGACGACTGCCGCAAGCTGGCGGTCGAGAAAAACGTCCCGCTCCAGCGCGTGATCAGCGAAGCTCTGCGCGCGTATGAAACGGCGGGCAAAACAAACTAACATGTCACCCGGAAAACCCAAATTTTATCTGACCACGCCGATCTATTACACGAACGGCCTGCCGCACATCGGCCACACCTACACCACCGTGGTCGCGGACACCATTCGCCGCTACAAACGCATGCGCGGGTATGAGGTCGTGATGACCACCGGGACGGACGAGCATGGCGTGAACGTCGAACGCGCTGCCCAAAAAGCCGGGATACCGGAATCCGCCTTTGTGGCCAAAATGGCGGCCGAGTGGCGTTCGTTGTGGGACGAGCTTGGCCTCACAGCGGACGAATTCGTTCGCACGACGGACCTGCACCACGTGCGAACGGTGCAATGGCTCTTCCGGCTTTGTCGCGAAAATGGCTACGTCTACAAAGGCCAGTACACCGGCCAATACTGCATTTATGACAATGCCTTTGTGAATGACGCGAAGCCGGGCGACGACTGCCCCGATTGCGGCCGCCCTACGGAAACGATCACCGAAGAGAACTATTTTTTCAAGCTGTCCGCGTTTCAGAAGCCGCTGCTCGATTTTTACAAAAAGAATCCGGATTTCATCCAGCCGGAATCGCGCCGCAACGAGATTGTCAGTTTCGTCGAAGGCGGATTAAAAGATCTCAGCATCACCCGCACGACGGTTCGCTGGGGCATTCCCGTTCCCGGCGAAGAGCAGCACGTTTTTTACGTGTGGTTCGACGCGCTGACCGCCTATCTCAGCGCCGTCGGCGGCCCGGAGTTTGAACGGCGCGGCATGTGGCCCGCAGACTTGCATCTCGTCGGCAAAGACATCATTCGCTTCCATACCGTTTATTGGCCCGCGTTTCTGATGGCGGCGATGCAACCGGTTCCGAAGCAAGTCTGGGCGCACGGCTGGTTCCTGATGGACGCCGCCAAAATGAGCAAATCCAAGGGCAACGTCGTCCTGCCACGCCCAATCGCCAACAGGCTGGGCATGGACGCACTTCGCTACTTTCTCCTGCGCGAGGTGGTGTTCGGCCAGGACGGCAATTTCAGCTACGACGCCTTGGTCACACGCTACAACAGCGATCTTGCGAACGGCCTCGGCAACCTGGCCAGCCGCACCGCCGCTCTCGTCGAGAAAAATTTCGGCGGCAAGATTCCGAAAGCCACGGAACGCAAGCCCCAGGATGAATCTTTGGCAAAGGAAGTTCAGTCCGCCATTGGCGATGTGCTCGAGAACTACGAGAATCTGAGCTTCGCGCGCGCCCTCGAAACGATTTGGGGGGTGATCGCGTCCGCGGATAAGTACCTCACCAGCGAACAGCCTTGGGCGCTCGGAAACTCGGAGCCGGAGCAAGCGCGCAAGGCCGCGGTTTTGTGGACCACCGCGGAATTGCTGCGGATTGTTACGGTGCTGGGGCATCCCGTTTTGCCCGCGAGCACGGAGAAAGTTTGGGCGCTCCTTGGGCAGACGGGTTCCCCTGCGGCGGTCGAACTGGATGGGCTTCGCTGGGGCCAATTGGCGCCCGGTAAACAATTAGGCAAAGCCCAAGCATTGTTCCCGCGTGTGGACAAAGACGAAGCAGTAGAAAGGATCGAAGCGATGGCCAACGAAGAACTGAATCCCGCCCCGGCGGCGCAGTCTGCCAAGCCTGCAGTGGGCGCAAGTCCCGCAGGAGCCGCGGCGGCCCCCCAAGCGGCCCCCGAGAAAATCGGCATCGAGGATTTTGCGAAGGTTGAGATGCGCGTCGGACAAATCAAAACCGCGGAGCGCATTGTCGGCGCAGATAAGCTCCTGAAGCTCACAGTAGATATCGGCACGGAGATTCGGCAGATTTGCGCAGGTATCGCGCAATACTACGAGCCCGAAAAACTCATCGGCCGCAAAGTTGCCGTGGTCGTGAATCTCGCTCCGCGTAAACTTCGTGGCGTCGAATCGAACGGAATGATTATTGCGGCCGCAGTCGGCCCGGACGGACGGCCCGTCCTTGCCGGCTTTCCCGACGAAGACGTCGAAATCGGGTCACGCCTGAGGTAGGCCAGGCACGCTTGCCTGTGCTGTTCGCTTTGTGATGTGACGCACAGCAAAAGTGTCTGCGCTACTAAAACCAAATGGACCTGATCGATTCCCACGCGCACATTGATTTTCCCCAATTCGCGGAAGACCGCGACGCCATGCTTGAACGCGCCCGGGCTGCAGGCGTAACGACTCTTCTCGCCATTGGCACGGGTCCTGGACCCGAAAAGCTCGACTCCGCGCTTCCTTTCGCCGAACAGCACGACTGGATTTACGCAACCATTGGCATCCATCCCCACGAGGCAAAAGAATTTGAGCTGGAACACATTGGCCAGCTCAGAAACCTCGCAAAACATCCAAGAGTTATCGCCTGCGGGGAAATTGGGCTTGATTATTTCTACGATCATGCTCCTCGCGAAGTGCAGAAGAAGATCTTCGCGGAACAGATGATGCTGGCAAAAGAAGCGAAATTGCCCATCATCATCCATTGCCGCGATGCTTGGTCGGACTGTATGGATATGCTCGAACAGCTTTGGAAGCCCACGGGCATCGGCGGCATTTTGCACTGCTTCAGCAGCACGCTCGAAGACGCGCGCCGCGGCATAGATATGGGCTTCCTGATTTCTTTTGCAGGCAATTCGACCTATCCGAAAGCGCAAAACCTTCGCGACGTTGCGAAAGCTTTGCCTCTCGAAAAAATACTGATTGAAACGGACTCTCCGTACCTGGCGCCCCAAGCCTACCGCGGCAAGCGCAACGAGCCCGCCTACGTTGCCGAAGTAGCGCGCATGCTTGCGAGTGTGAGAGACTTGTCGGCTGACGAAATTGCCGCCGCAACTTCGGAGAATTTCAGGCGTCTTTTCCGTCTTGCCCGGCCGCAGGGGAGCACGGCTGCTAAATCCCGAACGTAGAAACGGCCAGGAGGAAGGCCATCGCACTGCTCACGGTGAAAGAGGTTTTCGATCTCGTCCGCGACGACCTCGCTCTGGTGGAAGACGAACTCGCCCGTCAAAGCGATACGGCGTTTCCCGCAGTGTCTGAAGTTGCCGCGTATCTGCTCGGCGGCGGCGGAAAGCGCTTGCGTCCCGCGCTCCTGCTTCTGTCTGCAAATTATGCCGGGCGCAAAGACCGCAGCGCCATTCGCCTTGCTGCGGTTGTCGAGTTGCTGCACAGCGCCACGCTGATTCATGATGACGTAATCGACAGCGCCGGCACGCGCCGCGGGCGCCCTTCGGCCAACGCCCGCTGGGGCAACCACCGCAGTGTGCTGACGGGCGACTGGCTGTACATGCAGTCGTTTCAAATGGCGCTGGAGGAGCGCAACTTCCACATCCTCGATATCCTCATCGACCTGACGCAAAAGATGGTCGAGGGTGAGTTGATCCAACTTGAGAAAATCGGCCGCATCGATGTGAACGAAGAGGATGCCTTGCGTCTGGCCACTTACAAGACGGCTTGCTTGTTCAGCGGTTGCGCGCGTTTGGGCGCGGTGTTGGGCCGGCTCGAAGACGAGGAAGAACAGGCGCTGGCGGAGTACGGCAGGAACGCGGGATTGGCGTTCCAGCTCGTGGACGATTTGCTGGACTTTACGGCCTCGGCGCAGCAACTGGGGAAGCCCGTCTTGAGCGATTTGAAAGAAGGCAAAGTCACGTTGCCGCTGATTTATGCGATGGAAAACGGACATCGCGAAGCGCGCGAACTCGTTGCGCGCGTGCTTGCGGAGAAGGAATTTGATTCCGTCCGGCCGGAAACGATTGTCTCGCTAGTGCAGGATTCCGGCGCGCTCGATCGTGCGCGCTGCCTGGCGCAAGACTACGCGCAGCGCGCCAAGGCTTGCCTCAATGGGCATCGCGACTCGGACTATGCGCGCGCTCTCGCGACGCTCCCCGATTTCATTCTTGAGCGCGAGAATTGAAAGAGTCAAAGAGTTCAAAGTTCAAGAGTTAAAGAAAACATTCCCAAATAAGTTCATGACGGCTTCTTTTCCATTCAAGCTTGTTTATCATGACCGCTATGACCTGAACCTCGGGCCACATGTATTCCCATCGCAAAAATTTCGGCTGATTTATGAAGCGCTTTTGCGCGAGGGTCTCGCCAAAGAAGAAGATTTTCTCAAACCTGACCCCGCCAACGATGAAGACATTCTCCGCGTGCACACGGCGGACTGGATCCGCAAATTGAAAACCGGCACGCTCACCGCCAGTGACGTCATGCGCCTGGAAGTGCCGTACTCGCCGGAGTTGGTCGAAGCCGTGTGGCTGGCGTCCGGCGGATCCATCCTCACAGGACAAATGGCTCTCCGGGACGGCTTCGCCTCGAATCTCAGCGGCGGTTTTCACCATGCTTATCCCGAGCACGGCGAAGGTTTTTGCGCAATCCATGACGTGGCGGTGGCCATTCGCAAGCTTCAAGCCGAAGGCGCCGTCAAAAAAGCGATCGTCGTGGACACGGACGTGCACCATGGTAACGGCACCGCGGCCATTTTTCGCAATGACCCTTCGGTATTCACGCTTTCGATCCATCAGCTCAACAATTACCCTGGGCACAAGCCGCCCTCCAACGTCGACTTGAATATGGATGATCGCGTGGAAGACGAGGAGTATCTGGGTGCGCTGATTCCTGCCGTGCAACAAGCGCTGAACAGTTTTCAGCCGGAGATTCTTTTTTATGTCGGTGGCGCCGACCCCTACTGCGAAGATCAGCTTGGCGGGCTCTCGCTCACGAAAGAAGGATTAAAAAAGCGCGACCGCGGTGTGTTTGAGGAAGCGCGTCGGCGCGGGATACCCGACGCGACAACCTTGGCCGGGGGCTACGCGCGGCGCGTTGAAGACACGGTTCGCATTCACGTGAATACCATTCTCACCGCGAGCGAGGTTGCGCTCGCTTTTCCTTCCACGTCCGCGGCGCGAAGCTGATACACTCCCGTTCGCGGATTCCCTGATTCACATTTTCCCGAGGTGTGTTCATGAAGGCTTCACATCGCATCGGCCGTGCGCTCTTTGTTGCGACATCACTTGTGTGGTTCCTATGCCCCGCAGCGAAGCCACAAGCCTCCCCATCACCGGCCAAGAAACTCAAGATTTACATTTCCGTTGATATGGAAGGTGTCGCAGGGGTGGTCACGGCGGATCAACTGGGCCCTGGAGGATTCGAGTACGAGCGCTTCCGCCACTTCATGACCAACGAGACGCTTGCCGCCGTGAACGCAGCCACTCAATCGGGCGCAACGGAGATCGTGGTGAGCGATTCGCACGGAAACGGTGAAAGTCTTCTAATCGAGGAGTTCGCCAAGAACGTTCGTATCGTGCGTTCCTGGCCGCGCCACGGGAGCATGATGGCTGGCCTCGATTCGAGTTTTGATGCCGCGCTTTTCATCGGTTATCACGCGTCCACGACGAATATGCAAGGCGTGCGCGCTCATACCTTCTCGAGCGCGCATCTTACGCGAGTTTCGTTAAACGGCAGTGCAGTCACGGAAGGAGAGTTCAATGCGGCTTACGCCGGAGCGTTGAGCGTACCGGTGATTTTCGCATCCGGAGACGACGCGGCAATGGCGGAACTGAAGTCGCGCCTGGGAAACATCGAAATGGTGGAGACAAAAAAGAACCTGAGCTTTCATTCCGCAGAGACGCTGACTCCGGAAGCAGCATGTGAAAGAATCAATGTAGGAGTGAAAGCAGCTCTCGCGCGTCTCCGCGATTTCAAGCCGTACGCGATAAAAACGCCAGTCACTTTGGAAATCAGTTTCAAAAACTACATGCCAGCCCTAATCCTCAGCTATCTGAGGACCGTGCAGCGCTTGGACTCGCATACCATTCGCTTCGTGGGGAAAGACATGGCGGAAGTGTCCGACTTCGTGGACGTGGTGGACGGCTACAGCCCGGATTTGGCGCCTTGATTGGTCCTTAGGGCGTAGCTTGCGTTTTGTCCAGGGCGCGACGCACGGCCGAAGAAAGGTCGCGCTCGAACGTGTCCGGCTGGAACCCATCCGAACGGAAAGCGATGCTCCCCTGGCGATCAATCACGATGACGGTGGGGAAAGAATCGACGGAGAAAAGCCGGTCCAGCCCATCGGCAAAGACGACCTCGGTTGCCATTTTGTCTTTCTGCAAATACGGCGGGACAAGAGTTTCGTCTTCATCGCAGTCTACTGACAAAAAGAGGGCTTCCGAGCTGCGAAAATCGGCGGCCACATGCGCAAAGAGCGGCTCCAACGCGTGACATGGACCGCACCAGGTCGCCCAGAAATTCAGCACGACGACTTTTCCCTTTGTATCTTTCAAAGGATAGGGCGCGCCGCCCGATGTCTTTCGAAGAGTGAATTGAGGGAATTCTTTGACCCCGTCATTGCGCGCCGCCTTTTTCAACGTGGGCAGCGTGACGTCGTCATAAGTGTTCAGCAAGTATTCGCCCAGCCCTTTTTCGGAACCGTGCGTGAGCCTCCAGACGTTGCCGATTTTTTTGCGAATTTCCTCCCGGCTGACACCTCCACTCTTCCCCTCCGACAGGGCGAAAGCGCGCGCGTATTCCCGGATGGCGGTGTTCAAGTCTTTTTGAAGCTCGGCGGTCTCTCCCAGTCTTTGCGCTGCGCCTGCGCTGGGAAAGATCTCGTAGCTGGTCTCCAGATCCTTTCGAGCCGCATCGTAATCTTTCAGCTTGAAGTACAGGTCGCCGCGCAGAAAGTGCGTATTGGCAAGATCACTCTTCTTTTGTTGCTCCCACTGTTCGAGAGAGACCCTCGCGGAACGCTCGGAAGGAGACGCGCGCTCCACGAGGTCCAGGATCCGCGTCGAGTAGCTGACCGCGCGGCGGAACCCGGCTTCGTCCGTTTGGCGTTCGAGGAGCTCGATGGCCAGCAGCAGGATGGAAATGTCGTTGGGATTTAACGACACCATGCGTTCGGAGTAGTCCGCCGCGCGCACAACGTCTTTTAATTGGAGGCTGGCTTCTACAAGCGCGCGGTAGATGCTGGTACGGTTGGGGTAGTCCGGATATTTTTTCAGGAAGCCTTCTAAGTTTCGAAGAAGCGCTGCGCGATCGCTCCCGGCATCACTAAGGGCGCGTTGCAACTCCTCGTCAGCAGTCGGCGCCTTGGCCGAAGACTTTTCTTTGACGCTGCCCGCGTGCGAGGCTTGCCAGGGGGTTCGCTGGCCCGCGCACAGCGGTGAAACCAGGGCGCAGATCAGCAAGGCTGCGCAGGCGGGAGAGAAGGGCTGAGCGGGCATGCCGCGATTGTAATCACTCAGGGAAGAATTGTCGCTATCAAGACGACCGAATTGCCGGGTGCGCGAATTTGCCGCGACTCGTCTGGATTAGCGTCCAATCTGGGTCAGTGGCTTACTTCGATCCGGTGACGCGAATTTCGCCGGAAGCCGTATGCACTTCGATGCGTCCCCCGCCGTTGCCCACGCGCGCGCGAAGAGAATGTTTTCCTTGTTCCTCGACGACGATGGGAATGTCTGTTCGGATCTCTCCGGAGACGGCTTCGGCCGACAGATGAAAGTTCGCCGAAGCGGGAACGCTGATCTGCACGCCACCTGAAGCAGTTTTCAGATTCCAATATCCTTGCGCACCCGGATTCCCTTGCACGTAGACCCGCCCGGAGGCGGCATGAGCGGTTACGTCATTGGCTGCGTCTTGAATTTCTACTTCACCGCTTTTCGTGTCACCTTCAACCCGGCCGCCGGGGTGGGAGACACGAATAACGCCAAAGATAGCATTCGCGCGGATGTCGCCCTTCACATTCGAAACGGTAACGTTGCCGGAGGCGCTGGAGACCTGGACATCGCTACCGACATCATTGGCGGTAACGGAGCCGCTCGCGGTGGAGAGATCCGCGTCCCGGTCAATCTTCTCCACGCGAATTGTGCCGGCGGCGGCGTGGACTTTTACTGGACCGCGCAAGTTGCGGATATTCTGCGCGCCGGAAGCGACATTGGCATCTACCTCCGTGTCGTGCGGAACTTGAATCGTGTAAGTGATGTGCACGTTGCGCAAATGCGAAAATTCTGCACCGACGCGAATCGTGTCGCCCCGCTGCTCCACCGGAGGATTTGCCACGGTGTCGTCGAGGCGCTTCTGTGGGTTATCAAATCCGAAGCCGGACGCTCGCACTTCGCCATGTACGTGCACCTTGCCATCGGAACTTCCCGTGATGTTCACGTCGCCTGAGGCATTCGAAAGTTCCAGGCGAATCGGACCGCTGACGTTAAAGCTGCGGTCGAAATTGCCGCTCGCGGCTGCCCCTGCGTTGCAACCGGCCAGTGCAGCCAGAGCAAAAACAGCGGGGAAGAGCAGCAGTGAACTTCCACTCCTGCGGTAGCGTGCCATCCTTCCTCCAAGAAAACTCAATCGGCTACTCGGATGTTCCAGTAATAGCTACGCAAAAACAATGAATTATGTTCCGGAAACTGCTTTGTGGGAAGGTGCTGCCGCGCCCTTCAAGGTTTCGTTGAGCGAACCCTGGCGATAACCTTGCAGATCCAGGGCAACGTAAGAGAAACCGGCAGATTTGAGGCGCGCCGCGATGGCGGAAGCCATTTCCTGCGACAATGCGCGCGGCATTTCGTCCGGTGAGATTTCCACGCGCGCGAGACTGTCGTGGATACGCACGCGAAACTGGCGGAAGCCCAGTTCGCGCAGCGCCGTTTCACCGCGTTCGATAAGGGCAAGCCGCTCGGGTGTGACCTCCGTTCCGTAAGGAACGCGCGAGGCGAGACAGGCAGAAGCGGGCCGGTCCCACGTGGGCAGGCCGGCACGCTGCGAGAGCACCCGAATTTCTGATTTGGCCAAACCGGCATCGAGTAGAGGGGTCAGAACTTTGTGCTCCGTCGCGGCGCGGTGACCCGGGCGGAAATCCAGTGTGTCGTCGGCGTTCACGCCGTAGGCCACGGCGGCGAATCCGCGGGCGCGCGCCACGTCATCTAGTGCTGAAAATAATTCGTCCTTGCAAAAATAGCAACGATCTGAGTGGTTCGCGCGGTAAGCGGGGTTTTCCATCTCATGCGTCTCCATGAACTCGTGCCGCAGCGCAAGTTTCTTCACGAACTGCTCGACGATTTCTCGGTCATGCGCGGCGAAGCTCGGAGAGAGCGCAGTAACTGATAGCGCGCGGTCGCCCAAGGCTCGATTCGCAGCCCAGGCAAGGTAGGCAGAATCCGCGCCTCCGGAAAGCGCAATAATCACCGAAGAAATTTCCGCCAGGCGCGAGATCAGTAGACTCTGTTTTTCGTCCAGCGAAAACGCCGCCCGCTCACCATTCCGAATTTGGATCAATGTTTTCATTTGCAACTGAGAGTATATCGTAGAGTTTTGTGATTCTGGGTCTTAGTTGTAGGCGCCTAGCATGCTGTACCCTGGCTTGGGTGTTGATGCGATGTTGCTAACTCCGACTTTGTTCCGCATGACTGCTATGCCTTGAAACTATTTGAAATCAAGAAGCACGTCGACCGTGCCGGTCTGCGCGTCCTCTTGCAGCCAATGGCCAACGCTTTCGTAATGCAGCGGCAGCTCACCGAAGATCTGCTCCTGGTGGCGTTGCAGCTTGGTCAAAACTTCTTCGTATTTAATCTTGTCGAAGACTTCTCCCGGGGCAATAGGCCATGCGGCATGCAGCTTTTTCTCAGCTGCGGGCGACAGCCCGGTCAGCACCATTTTGCCGAAACGAAACTGCCGGCCTTCCTGAATGGCCACCGAATAAGAAACCGTGTGCGCCGATTCGTCAAATGACGGAACCGCATCAACTTTCACGTCAAGATAGCCATGATGCGCAAGCTCTTCGCGCACGCGGTCCCACCCGGCTTCGATTTTCATCCCGTCCCCGACGTCGCCGGGCTTTAATCCGACGGCGCTACTCAAAGTGAACTCGGAGACCGTCGCGTTCCCCGTCCAGCGAACTTCTTTCCAGTGATACACCGGGCCAGGATCAATGGGAACAAAAACAGGAACTTGCTCCGGCAGCTGCTGTTCGGGTTTGCCGGTCAAACGGATTTCCGGCGGGCCCAGTTTTGAATGCAAGCAGCCTTTGGCCAAGTAAACGGGGCGGATCGCTTCGGTGAGAAACAAATCGATGGCCATCCTCGAATACGGTTTGCCGACGATTTCTTCCAGATGTTGCTGAACGGCCTTCGAAGTCAGCAGGGAAGCGTCACTGAACTCCAACTTCTCGATTCGCAGCGACGGACCTTCCACTTTGAAAAGCTGAAGTTTCCCATCTGCAAAGGGATTACCAATCACCTCGTGCTGGAGGGTCACCTGCAAACCGTGCGAAGCGATTAAGTCCTTGATCGCTTCTGAGGCCTGATCGACGGTGCCCCCGCCCTCCGGCAAAGTTCCGTCGAAATAGGGAATCTTTTTGCGAATAGCATCCGCGAGCTCTGAATCGGCGAACCAGGGAATATTGTCAAAATACGCCGGAACCCTCGGGGACTCTTCGACGTGATAGGTAACCACAACGCCGGCGCGCGTTTCAAAGCGGTAGCTGACTTTGTCGAACAGGCCCGTTTGCACCAGCTTGTCCGCCGCAGCTTGCAAATCCACGCGACCCACCGCCGCACCAACGGTGAGGCCGGTGATCGCTACAACCTGCGCTTCAGAAAGATGTTTCTGGCCTTCGATGCGAACTTCCCGCAGCGAGGCAGTGACGTTGTCCGCTGCTTGTGCAGCTGCCGGGAATGGCGCCGCCAGTAAAATCAGCGCCAAAGCCAAGAAGCTTGTTCGAAAATCATGCCGCATGGATTTATTTTAGCCGAAAGGGCAAGGAACTATTCAACCGTAACAGATTTTGCCAGATTGCGCGGCTGATCCACGTCGCAGCCTCGGCGCACAGCAATATGATAGGCAAGCAGTTGCAGTGGAATGATCTCGAGCAACGGCGCAAGAATCTCCGGCGCTGGGGGCAGCTCGATAATGTGGTCGGAAGCCTCGCGCGCAAGCTGATCCTTCGCGGTGACCACAGAAATAACGATGCCGTCTCGCGCTTTCACCTCCTTGATGTTCGACACGCTTTTTTCATAGCGGGTCATCGCTTCCGCATCCGATTCGTCGCGAGTCGCCAGCACGACAACCGGAAGATTTTCGTCAATCAGCGCATTCGGCCCGTGCTTCATTTCACCCGCGGGATAGCCCTCCGCGTGAATGTATGAAATCTCCTTGAGCTTCAAAGCGCCTTCCAGTGCGATGGGATAGTGGATGCCACGCCCGAGATAAAGAAAATCCGTGTTGCGGAAGAATTGCCGCGCAAGGTTTTCATAAAACCCGGAGGCGTCCGCCTGCAGAATGGTTTCCATCTTGTGGGGAATGCTCAAAGACTCCCGCATCAGATTTCTAGCGGCAGCGTCGCTCATTTTCCCGCGCACTTGCCCCAGATACGACGCGAGAAGCAGCAGCGCAGCCAATTGCGAGGTAAATGCTTTTGTGGAGGCTACGCCGATCTCCGGCCCCGCATGCGTGGGAATCGTGCCAAGGGCTTCACGCGTGATCATTGAGCCGATAACGTTGCAAATCGCCAGCGTGGGCGAGCCCTTGAGTTTTGCCTCGCGCTGGGCCGCAAGCGTGTCCGCCGTTTCCCCGGACTGGCTGATGCATACGGTCAGCGTCTTCGAGTCAATGATGGGATCGCGATAACGAAACTCGCTGCCGTAGTCCACCTCCACGGGAAGCCGCGCGAGACGCTCAATCATGAATTTCCCGGCCAGCCCAGCGTGCCAGCTCGTCCCGCAAGCCACGATTCGCACCTGCTGAAACTCGCGGAACTGCTTTTCCGTGAGTTTCATCTCATCGAGGAAGACTTTGCCGGTGTCTTGCGAGATACGGCCAAGTAGTGTGTCGCGAGCCGCGCGCGGCTGCTCGAAAATCTCTTTCTGCATGAAGTGCTTGTAGCCGCCCTTTTCCGCCATGATGGGGTCCCAGGCGACATGCTGAGACGGCCGCTCGACAGCGCGCCCGTCGTGATCCATTACGCGGACGCCATCCTTGGTCAAAACAGCAATGTCTCCATCGGCAAGAAAGAAGATTTTGCGCGTGTGTTCGAGCAGCGCAGGAATATCACTAGCTACAAAGAATTCGTGGTCCCCCAAGCCGACGACCGAGGGGGGGCCAAGCCGCGCCGCGACAATTTTCTGCGGATCTTTCGACGAGAGAAATACGAGCGCGTAAATTCCGCGCAATTCCTTCAGCGAGCGCCGCACCGCCTCTTCAAGCGGAACACCGCCCTGTGAGTTCTTCTCCACGAGATGCGCCACAATTTCCGTATCTGTCTCGGTGACGAACTTGTGGCCTTCCTTCTGAAGTTTCTCCTTGAGTTCAAGATAATTTTCGATGATTCCGTTGTGCACCACCACAATCTGGCCCGAGCAATCGCGGTGCGGGTGCGCATTTTCTTCGGTGGGACGGCCGTGAGTGGCCCAGCGGGTGTGTCCGATGCCGTAGGTCCCTTCGAGAGGAGACTTGGCAATCGCTTCTTCGAGGTTGCGCAGCTTCCCCGGCGCGCGCCGAATCTCCAGCTTGCCAGTGCCGTTTACCACGGCGATGCCAGCGGAGTCGTAGCCCCGATACTCAAGCTTGCGAAGCCCTTCGATGACCACAGGAACAACCTTTTTCGGACCGATGTATCCGAGAATTCCGCACATATAGGGACCTCAGTTCGTGTTATCAGCCTAGCACGCTTGGCGGCATCAGGTGATTACCCGGACACGCGGAAT
>Ga0126369_10000639_pt1 | contig 23132 bp, 19 predicted proteins | sample PanSoiMetaPlot_1_FD_109646 | JGI IMG/M metagenome (GOLD analysis project Ga0126369, IMG submission 109646) | Tropical forest soil microbial communities from Panama - MetaG Plot_1 | ecosystem: Environmental > Terrestrial > Soil > Tropical forest > Bulk soil | place: Panama | collected 2016-02-17
CATGATCAACATAGAAAGAAGCCCGCCTCGAGTTGCAAGGCGGGCTTTCCTTGGGGAAATCTGCTCGAGATCAGTGATGGCTGCCGCCGCCATGCGACCCGCCTCCACCGCCGCCGTGGGAGCCGCCGCCTCCCCCATGCGACCCACCGCCGCCGAAGCTCCCACCGGAGGAATGCGGCGCGGAGTAGCTGTGCGGCGCGGAGTAGCTGTGCGGCGCGGAATAGCTTCGCGGCGCGGAATAGCTTCGCGGTGATGAATACGAGGGCGCGGAAGAATAGGAGCGCGGCGCGGAGTAGCTGTGCGGCGCGGAATAGCTTCGCGGTGGCGGTGCAGAGTAGCTCCGATTCGGCGGTGTGTAGCTGCGCGGCACAGAAGTGTTCCGGTTCGAGGGTCCGTTGTAATTGCCGCTCGGCCTGTTGTTGTAGGCAGGCGGCGTGTACGACCGGCTGCCGCCGCTGATGTACGAAGCTGACGGGCGATTCAGGGAAGCAGAGCTGCGCCCTTGCATTGTCGAGTAGCTACCGTTCGGGCTGCCCGTTGCACTGCGCGACCACGGCGGACGATCACTCGAATTCATCCGTGCATTCTGTGGAGTCGCCGGGCGGTTCTGGCTGCCAAAGCCCTGCGGGCCACGCCCGGAATCGGTCGCGTTACCCTGTGCGTTCCAGGTGTGTGTCGAAGAGGACGGCCGCGAGGAACTGTTGTTGAACGACGCCGGCGGGCGCTGCATGCTGGCGTTGCCGTTCACTGGGTGTTGAGAGAATGCAGCGGGCGGACGGTTCGATGAAACGGAGGACTGGCGCGAATTGCTCAGTCCCTGCGGGCCGTGCGGCGCGGTCGCGCCGTGGCCAAAGTTGCCATTCGGACTATTGTTGCCGTTGCGCGAACCGCCGTTGAACCCGGTTGCGCCGGTTGTGCGCACAGGCAGGTGCGAAGCCCCCGCCGCGGGCTTGGAACGCGCCACGACGCTGCGGTTCTGCACGCTCTCAGAAGGCGTGGCCACGCGGCCGTGCAGGTTGTTCGCGCCGAAATAGCTGCCATTAGTCGGGCGAGCATTCGGTCCTCCAATCACGGTCGCGCTTCGCAACTGGGTGGCTGAAGGGCGCATGGAGGCGCGGTTGATCGCCTGCCCGTGGGTGAAGGCGGTGTTCGAAGCCGTGGTCACGGCGTGCTCATTGTGCGCATACCGGTAGTTGAAGTTGTTTACGTTGCGCGCGTTGAAGTTGTTCATATGCGTATTGTAGAAGTTGATATGGTTCCAATACGCGCCGCCGCTGTGGTACCACGGGTGAAACGGCTCGCCCCAGCCCAGCGGGAACCAAGCGTGGGCCCAACCCCAGCCGACTCCGAAGCCAAAACCAAACCCGGCGCCCAGGAATCCGACAAACGCCGGCCCATAGCAAGGAGGCGCCCAAATCGGACCAGGGCACCAGCCCCAATACGAACCGAAATATTGCCAGCGACCATAGTGGAACGGGGCAAAACCCCAAGACGCGGAGTCCACCCAGGTCCAGCCCCAGGGCGCGACATAGCTCCAATAACCGTTGCTGTAAGGGGCCCAGTCCGGCGGCACATTGTTGGGAACCCAAACGTTTCCTACTTCCGGTTCCTGTTTCCAAGTGCCGTTGTCGTCGAGGTCACTGTAGCCCACCGTGTCGCGCGAAACGTAACGTGCGGATCCGGAATTGTCTTCTTTAATGTCGCGTTCTTGCGCCCAGCGATCCAGCGCATCGGGTTCAGACGCCGAACCAGGGATGTACTTCACGTCCTGGTCAGTGCCGCTCACATCGGCACGTTCACCTGTGTTCAACGGATAGCTCTGTCCGGCCGCGGAAACCTCGCCGCGCCCTCGAATCGCAGTGATGCTGGTGTAATCGCCGTTCTCGTTCACATCGATTCGGAACGCACCTGCTTCGGTTACAGTGAACGCGACGTTTGGCGTGTCCACCTCATAGGTTTCGCCTTGACGCAATTCACGCACCCGAAAATTCAAATGGCCCTCGGCGATGCGCATCTGAATGATGTTCTGATCGAGGTTCAAAAACGAGAGCGCCGTCATGCTGCCCACATGGATAGCGGCCTGCCCGGCCTGAAGTTCCGCGCGCGAGTCCTGATCGGTCCACAGTTTGTCGCCGATCGTCACCGGGCGGTTCTTGCCCGCCGCGCCCCAGTCGCCCGTTCCGCCGGGTTGCATCGAAACTGATCCGTCGAGATAGCTGATGCGCGCGACGCGCGTTGGGGGGTCCTGTGAATCGTCCGCGCTTGGCATCATCCCGGTGTTGCCCGGTATGTTCGTGGTGTTCGGGTTCGGACCGTTGTCCGGGGAATTCAGGTTGGCGATGTTCTCCTGCGCTTGCGCACGGCTTACCGGACTCACCAGAAACAATAAGCCGGCCGCAAGGAACCCTACGAGCATCCGTTTGCCGGTCAAATTGAGGTTCATAACGGTTTCCCCTGAAAAGCGACCCAGGCGGGGACCGGATCGAAAAGCCGCCAGTAGTATGACGCTGGGCGGCCTTCTGAAGGTTATAACCCAACAGTGGAAAAATAGTTGCTGCGTGCACGCTCACATCTCAGGCTGAGACAGGACTTGGTACCAGTACGGAAAGGGCCCCGTCCCCATTCTGGCCCTCTGTACAGCACCGCTACCTGTTGCCCTTCTCTAGACTAACGAGGAATCGCGACTTGTAGGCGCTCTGGCGCTCTGGGAGAATGGCATGTACATGAAGAAAACACTTCTTGCTCTGGCGATGTCCACGTCGATTTTCGCGCTTGGTTCTGGCGCGCAGACGTGGAGACAAGTGGGCCCTCCGGGAGGCACGGTAATCTCGTTGGCCGCTGATCCGAGTGATATTACGAAGCTCTATTTAGGCACGGCCGACGGGCACGTGTTCACCTCGGGCGATGAGGGCGGCCACTGGCAGCTGCTAAGCCGTATCGGCAGCGCCCAGGACGACGTCGTCACGCACATTGTCGTCGACCGCAGCAATACCAAGCGGCTATACGCTAGCACATGGTCTCTTTATTCCGGCGGCGGCGGTGTGTATCGCAGCGACGACTCCGGGCGCACTTGGAATATTGTGGGCCTGGCGCACGAAACGGTTCGCGCGCTCGCGCAGTCTCCCAACAATCCCAAGCGCTGGCTCGCCGGCTCGTTTACCGGCGCGTACCGCTCCGAAGATGAAGGCGCGAGCTGGGTGCGCATTACTCCGGAGCACCACGACGATCTGCGCAACTTCGACTCGGTGGCATTCGATCCGAAGAACGATGAAGTCATTTACGCTGGCACTTACCACCTCCCCTGGAAGACCAGCAACGGCGGCAAGGACTGGTTCCCGATCGTGAAGGGCATGATTGATGACTCCGACGTGATGAGCATCATCGTGGATACAGGAAATTCCGACAACGTGCACGCCACGGCCTGTTCCGGCATCTACCACAGCACCAACGGCGGCACGCAGTGGGTCAAATATCAAGGCATTCCCAACGTTTTTCGGCGCACGCAGCTGATCCGCATGGATCCCTCGAATCCCGACATTCTCTATGCCGGTACAACCAGCGGCTTGTGGAAGACCGTCAATGATAAAGACTTCAAGCGCGTAACCCCGGTCACCTGGATCGTCAACGCGCTGATCATTGACCCGAAGAACCCGCAAAAACTCATCATTGGCACCGAGCGCGAAGGCGTGCAGATCAGCAACGACGGTGGCAGCACCTTCACTGCCGCCAACAACGGCTTTCAGCACCAGCACATTGGCGACGTCGCCGTCGATCGCGAGCATCCGGAACGCGCTTTAGTTGTGCTGACCTTTGACAACGATGCGTTCATGGCCACCAAAGACGGCGGCGCCACCTGGACCACGCTCGGCGCGGGCCTGAAGCGCACCGAAATGCGCCATGTTTACGCGGCCCCGAGCGGCTGGTGGGCATCGCTTACCAGCGGCGGCTGGATGAAGTATGAAGAAACCACGCATAAGTGGGTGCGCGCGGGCTTGTACGCCCCCGACGCTCCCGCAGCGGCGACCAGCACAACCAAAGGCAAGAAGGGCGCACCGGTGAAGAAGGCTCCTGCCGCCCCGGCCGCGAAGACACAGCTTGCCGCGTTCCTTGTGAACGACATGGCCTTCGGCACCGACACTTGGTATGCAGCCACCGCTGGTGGCGTGCTCGTCTCGAAGGACCAGGGCGCGACCTGGAAGTCGGTCAGCAAGGATCCGATTCTTCGCAAGCCGGCGCAATCGGTGGAAGTTTCGACCGACGGCAGCCAGGTTTGGGCCATCAGCGAGCGCAACCTCGCCTACTCCGCCGACAAGGGCGCGACGTGGGATGCCAAGGAACTTTCCTTTGCCGCGGCGGGTAACCTCAAGATTCACCGCCTTGACGACTCCAATCTCTTCATCACCACGAACATGGGTCTCTATGCCTCCCACGATGCCGGGCGCAACTGGAACCGTCAAGAAGTACGGGACCTTTCGTTCCAGTCGGTCGCCGGATCGGGCAACGCGCTGGTCGTTTCGCTCCAGAAGCGCGGCCTGATCGCCTCGTTTGACGGCGGCAAGACCTGGCAGCACATGGACGATCAACTTACCCAGGGTTACTTCCCGGTTGTGCGCACTCGTCGCGATGGCTCGGTCATCGCCGTGTCCGCCACCGAAGGTATCCTGAGCATGGAACCCGGCGCGAAATCGGCCAGCTCCAGCGGCTCGGGCATGAAGTAAACCTTAGACCATTCGAATGTTTTCAACAGGCGTCCGGAACAAATTCCGGACGCCTTTTTTTGTAGAAGCGCGGCGCGCCGCCACCGGCTTCTGGTGCCGGCTCAGTTATGCCTTACCTCTCGAAGCAAGTTACCTGCACGGGGAGTCCGGGCATCTTTCGCGAGCGTGGTAATTTCGATTTGTACTCTCGAGCGCACAGAATCTTTTCGTCTGAGTAGTCTCCGATGCGCAAATTTTTCAATGATCTGAGTATTCGCAGCAAGCTCAGCGCTCAGCGGCAAATGCCGGACCGCGCATCCCGACAAGCGTTGATCCTGGTGCCATCGAAATCCGACCCGGCGCTGGCTTCCTGTTGGAAGCACTCACGGTCGAACGGTCCGACCCAGGCCGTTAAGACCTTCAAAACACCGGTCAGGAGACAGAAATCGCACATTCATTTTCCGAGAGTCACCGTGCCGTAGAGGGCCTTCAACAGCACCAGACCGCCGAGGATTCCTAGCGTCACACTGAGGAGTGTCCCGATCAGGAAGTATTCCGCGAACCGCACCGACTTTAGCTCGGGATAACGCGCAATCGATTTCGCTGTAAGGATCAGCCCGACCGTGGCCGGCGATTGCAGGACGAGAGAGGTCAGGACGACAAATCTCTCCAACCACCCAATATACATACCCGCATTTTCAAGCTCATTCGTCGTTTCCCCGACGAGTTCCGCGTTCCTTTTCACCAACGGTTTTGTCAGATAACGGACCACATATCCCCCTCCAAAAATAACGCCGACGTATACAACTAACAAAAGGAGGGGTTTCTCGATCTCTGACCGAAACCAAAGGATCTTGGCCATCACACTCGCTGCGGAGGGACGAGCAATCCACCCTGCCGCGATACAAACAGTCAGAAAATGAACGCATTGGTCTCCAAAAAATGTTGCTGCCCCGTCGGTGACCCTTTTGGAACGAACCAGACTCATCTTGCACCAATCAATTCCCAAGTGGACCGAGGTCAGTGCGACTAGGACACCGTAGAAACCAGGATTCCTCCACAACCCGGGAACCGCAAATCCCAGAAAGGACGCACCGGCGACGAAATGGATTCCCCCGTGCTCTAGATACGCTAAAACCGATCCCCGTCTCTTTCCGGCCGCCACCCGCCCCGACTGCAGCACAAAGTCGGTGACCAGGTGAGCTAGATAGAGCGCAAAAAAGCTGGTTAGTAATGCATGCATGATTTCGTGCAATCCTTTCGTTTTAGACGGAATCGTGCAATTTCGGAAATGACGAGTCGACGATCTTTTTCATCACCTCGATCGTCTCAAGCGATTGCCAGAAGTGGCTCCTGCTCAGGTTTCGCGAAGCAGTCGAGGAATGGAGTCTTAAAGAGCGGGCCGCGAGATCCACCCGCCCCTTTGCCAGGAAGGCATCGACCGTCTCCCATTGCCTCTCGCTCGGATTCCCTACCAGTGCATCGTGCAGCCCGTATATCAAGTCCGCCACCAAATCAAACTGCTCATTTGTGGATTGAAAGCTTGTGCCTTTGCTGGAATGCGCTCGCGGCTGTTTGCTTTTTTCTATGGCGGCGCGTGCAAATTCAAATGCCTGCCCCGTCAGTTGATTGACCGGTGGCCGCAGGCGCCCGGAGATGAACCCAATACCCACTCCAATGCGTAAGCGCAATGGCCGCAATTGCCTGCGCAAGTCAAACAAGAGCCCCGGTATTTGATCGAGGTCGCTCGCGACCGTTTGAAATTCATCCCCGGCCGTCACCGCATACGGCAGGTGAATTCGCTTTTCCTGGAGATGTACCATCGTTGCGACTCGGAGTTTCGGACCGAGCACGGAGCGCACGTCCTCGGTGCGCGCCGAGCCCACGATGTCCGCCACGAGGACGCCCCAGATTTTGCGGCTCACTTGCATAATTTCGTGCAATTCTACACTTTTGCACGAATACGTGCAATCAAAATGCCCACCGGGCTGGCGCTTCGGGTAGCTCTTCGAAGTACGTGAGAAATCTAGACTTAGCTGCGCTCGCGGAAGTTGAGGAACAACCCCAAGCCGGCAAGGTCTATAGATCACCCAGCAGCGGACCCATTTTGTGTTTCTTGGTTCGCAGATAGCCGCGGCAGACCTGTGAGACGCGGGGTTGACAGGGAACAAGCTGAAGGATTCGAATTCCGGACCTCTCGAGTTGGCGAGCTTTTTCGGGATTATTGGAGAGCAAACGGATCCTTGTTATCCCGAGTCTTTTCAAGACCAGCGCCGAGAAACCGTAGTCCCGTGGGTCGGCGGGGAAGCCGAGTCTTTCGTTCGCCTCGACCGTATCCATGCCGCGGTCTTGCAATGCATATGCACGGAGTTTGTTCATCAAGCCAATGCCCCGGCCTTCCTGTGGCAAATACAACAAGACGCCTGAACCAGCTTGACCGATTTCTCTCAAAGCAAACTCGAGCTGCGCCCTGCAATCGCACCGCAGCGATGTCAGAACGTCCCCCGTCAGGCATTGTGAGTGGATGCGAACAAGCGGGGTGGTTTTATGATTGACCCTGCCGCAGACTAGCGCAATCGCACCTGTCCCAGGATCACTGCCGGAGAAACTGTAGATAAAGAACAGACCGTATCGCGTCGGTAGAACCGCACGAGCAACGAGCCTGGCTGCGCCACCCTTCTCACCAGGAAGTTGTTCCGAGCGTATCTTTTTCTTCCTAGCAGTAAGTGCGCTTGCGGTTTGCATTTTTCCACAGCTGCAATGCGTCATCATGGAAATCAACCACGGGACTTCGCCATTTTCAGAAATTGCCAACGAAGAAGGCAGAGCGGGTAAAGAAAGAGAAACTTTCCATGGAACCCGAGCTTCTGGAGCATGAAGTCAAGCTGATTGCGGCGATCAGCAATCGTAGGGACGACCGTTTTTCCGCAGATTTTCGATAAGTAGTGTTTCGATCGCATTGGAAACAACCTTTGCACCAAGTGCTTGGACCAAAACACTCTGTCCTGAATAAAATGCCGCTGGATCAAAAGCGCAGCCTTGTCTCCCATGGGGCCGGACAAAGTTACCCGTTCCGCGAAATGGCGGTTCCACAGGACGATCTCCGAAGGTAAGTTCGACAAGCAATATGCCGCCAGGACTGGCGAGACGCGTGGCGAAAATAGCTGTGAAACCAGATCGATCACCATTCCTACCGCTTCTCGGAGAACGGCGTTCCCACCGATCGAAACGCACACGTCCGTCCACAAAGATTCACAGTCAGGATGGGCATCGAGGAACCGCCCTATCTCGTAGAGCCACGATAGGCGCGTCCAATAACTCACAAGATGAGTAAAAGCGTGGTAGGCCTGGTAGATAAACATGTCCGCAGGCGCTAAGCTCGAGAACGCAATTTTAGAGAAGCGGCGCTCGACCGCGCGTTCCCATTGCCCCTCCGGGTATGCTACTTGGAAGGGCAAATCATCTTCCAACAGCGAAAAGTGCAGCTCCAGCATTCTCGGGCGGCCGGGTTTGTAAATGGATTCGTTCAGAGACGCGCGTTCGTCTCCGGGGCCCGTCAAAGACATGTGGCTTTTTGTGGCACCCCCTCGCGGTGCAAAGCCGTGCTCGGCTAACAGGGATAGAATGTCGTCAAGATCTCTACGCTCAACCCAAAGGTCCATATCTGCTTGATGGCGAACTTCGAGGCGCGGGCAATATTGCGGCACAAGCGTCAGTCCCTTCAGGGCTACCCATCGAATTTTGCGCCTTCCAAGCGATTCGCTGATGAGTGCGAAGTCCCGAAGCCATTCCTCAGTCCTTGCCCGGTTCAGCTGCAAACGTTTTTCCAGGGCGCCGAGGAAATTTCGCGGAAGGCGATTCTCGATCGACTCTTCGTTAAGCCTGGAAAGCAGATATAACGACAACCCGCTCTGGTCTAACCACCTGAGTAGCTTCGCGGAGTCAGCCTCCCCAAGCTTGCAGAACATTTCCAGTTGCGCATAGTCCGGCGCAAACCTGAGGGCCCTTAGAACCGCCCGCTTGTGCCGCCAATGGGACATCGATTCCCTTCCCAACGCCAAAGCTCCCTGCAGCATCCCAAAGTTGATAGTCTATCTGCGTGTCGAGCGGTTTCAACGTCCGTGACGAGGAAATGACATGGATTTGACAATTCACGGACGACGCCATATCTAATTCAATCAGATTCTCGTTGCAGGAGGAACCATGCGGCGAAAACAATGCGTGAAATTAAGTGTTTTGTCGTATGTGGGTTTGTTTTTGATCAGTCCCGCGGTTCCCGTCTTGCTGGCGCAAAGCACCCCGCCGGCCTCTGCTTACCCTACATCGAAACAGGAAGCGAATCCTCAGGTTCTCGTAGATTTGATTGTCAACTTGCAGCGCCAAGTCGATCAACTCCATAGCCAGCTGAAAGAGGTTCGTTCCGAACAAGAAGCCGAGCGATCCCGGAACGAAGAGATTCTCAGGGAGCTCGAGGCGGTCAAGAAACAATTTGGCCAGCCCGCCCCCGGCGGGCCGACGTTTAGTGCCGGTCCGTCGGGATCGGGCCAGCTGAGCGCGCAAGGCCATGAAGAAAACGCTAAACAGGAATCTTCACTCGATGATCGATTCACAAGCATGGAGGAAACGCAACAGCTTACCGACGAGAAGCTTCGGGATCTGAACCAAACGAAAGTCGAGAGCTATTCGAAATACCGTCTGCGTCTCTCAGGAATCGTGTTGCTGAACTTGTTCTCGACCCGCGGGTCGGTTGACTACCGAGATGTACCGCAACTTGCGGTTCCAGGAGGTCCGCTCGGTACCGACGGCTCATTTGGAGGGTCTCTAAGGCAGTCCCAAGTAGGATTGGAGGGATTTGGACCTCAGATTTGGGGCGCCAAGACAAGCGCGAGTGTGAAGTTTGATTTTGCAGGCGGCTTTCCCGGCACTCCAAACGGCGAAACACAGGGCATTGCTCGCCTGCGCACAGGCATTGTCCGATTCGACTGGGAGAATACTTCGTTGATAGCCGGACAGGATGCATTGTTCCTGAGTCCGCTCTCGCCAACATCCCTCGCGTCTCTCGCTGTGCCTGCGCTTTCATACTCAGGAAATCTATGGAACTGGGCACCGCAAGTGCGAATTGAACGAAAGATTCCGCTCACCGACAAGTCGAAGCTTCTGTTGCAAGGGGCTCTGATGGACAATCTTACAGGCGACGTACCATCTCCCGAAAATGCCTCCGGCGCCAATAGTTCCCCTAGCTTCGGCGAGAAGTCAGGGCAACCCGCCTACGCTATACGGATTTCGTGGACGCACTTGCTTGGGGGGCAGGCCATGACCCTTGGCGCCGGTGGATACTATAGCCGTCAGGACTGGGGATTTGGCAGGACCGTTGATGGATGGGCCGGCACCTTGGACCTCACGCAGCCCCTAGGGCGGATGGTCGAGTTCGATGGCGAATTCTACCGGGGCAAAGCTGTGGGCGGCCTCGCGGGCGGCATTGGTCAAACGGCGCTGTGGCGTACTTCCCTGCTGGACCCGGCGACCGAGGTCTATGGGCTTGATTCGATGGGTGGATGGGCACAGCTTAAATTCAAACTCACCCCTACAGTCGAGCTCAACGGTTCATTTGGCCAGGACAATCCGTTTGCCAATGAGTTGCGCACCCTCGGCGGCAACGTCGGCTTCTACAATGCCGTCGTTTCCAGAAACCTGACGGCCTTGGCCAACGTCATCTACCATCCACGGTCTAACGTGGTTGCATCGATCGAATACCGTTATATTAGAACCTCCCAGCTCGACACCTTACCCAATACGGCTCATCACGTGAATTTGAGTCTGGGATATATTTTCTAGGATATTCATGCGCATCTTATCGGTAGCTACAAGAAGAATCTGGCTCGCGGGCCTGCTGGCATTGTCCTGTTTCACCTCGGCCGACGAGGAAAGAAAAACCGCAACATTTCGTGTGCAGCTTGGAGCTGTTGGCTCCGACACGGCGTCAACCCGAAAAAACAGGGATCTATCAAACATTGTGATTTGGCTGAAGCCGCTCGATTTCTCGACAACAAAAGCTGTGGCCTCAGCAAGACGTCGTCCCCAAGTGGTCCAGAAAAACAAGACCTTTGAACCTCATCTGCTGGTCGTGCCTGCCGGTTCCACGGTGGATTTTCCCAACCACGATCCCTTTTTTCACAATGTTTTCTCGCTTTTCGACGGGAAGCGCTTCGACCTCGGATTGTATGAGTCGGGCGCCGTCAACTCCGTCCATTTCGATAAGCCCGGTATCAGCTTTCTATTCTGCAATATTCATCCGCAAATGAACGCCGTGATCGTGGCGGTTGACAGCCCTTATTTTGGGGTCTCCGACAAGAACGGAGGAGTTTCAATTCCTGACATTCCTCAAGGCCGCTTCGAATTACATGTCTGGGACGAACGGAGCTCCGCAGAAAGCCTGCGGCATCTTACCCGCACCATAGAGATTTCCTCCTCGTCGAACAAGCTCGAAACGATCGTCATCCCTGAAAGCCAGGAGCCCCCGATGCCTCACAAAGACATCTATGGACAGGATTATGCCCCGCCAGCCGATGTGTATATTCCTCACTAAGCTCACAACACGCACCGATTGAAATCCTTCGAGGTCTTTCATGAAACCGCGACTTTCCGCACCGACGCGAAGCATCACCTCCATTCTCGCCGCCGAAACGAACCAAAATATTGAGAAAACGGCGCAGCTCATCTCGCTTCTGAAGCCCTCTCAGCTCTCGCACCAGCCCTCCGTGCCGCCGGGGTGCGTCCCGGTCATCAGCCTGGGCCATTTATTGGGACACTTGCTCGATTGCATGGCAGGCTTTTGTGCGGCCTTCTACGTCGCATTTCCAAAAAGGCTGGCTTCCTTCGAAAATCTCCGGAAAGGCCAGGTAAATCACTTTTGCGAGCCTGCAGAAGCACTCGCAAGAATACGTATCTATCGAAAAGAAATTGCCCGGGGATTCGGCGCCTGTACGGACAACGATCTAAAACGCAAGCTGCCGACCGTTTTTCGACCGGGTGGTGAGCCGTTCCTCGCGGTCTTACTCGCCAATCTAGAGCATTTGCTCAATCACAAATACCAACTGTTTTTCTGTTTGAGACTGCTCGGAGCGCCCGTGGGCACCAAGGATCTCTACTACGTCCGGCAAACTACCTACAAGATCAGGAAGAAACGGAAGTAGTCCGTGAGTGCGCCACGACGAGTGAGCGCGGAAGCTTCATCAGGACCACAGTCCCTTGTTCCGACGTCTGCTCGACGCCAACGGTACCGCCGTGGTCGGAAATAACCTTGCTCACGATCGCCAGTCCCACCCCTGTTCCGTTTGGCTTTCCAAAGCTGACGAATGGATCGAACAACGTTTCGCGGATGCTTTCGGGAATACCCAGCCCATTGTCCCTCACACGAATCTCCAGACTGGATTCTGTCAATCGCGCATTCATTACAATTTCCGCGGTCTCCGGGTTGGTTGCTTCGCACGAATTTAGGATGAGATTGAAGAAAGCACGTTCTAGCTTCTGAGGATCGAACATGCCTTCCAGATCGGGCGGTATATTGGAAACCACGCGGGTCCGCCGGAATTCCGGCTTGGAATGAATGGCGTCAATCGACCGGCAGGCCACCTGGGAAAGGCTCGCCTGTTCCCGGTGCAAGGTGCTGCGCTGGGAAGAGATTTCCCGCAATGAATCGATCAGGTCGGTCATTTGGCTTGACGCTGTTTGGATCTCTCCGTAAACCTCCGCTTTGTTTATATTTCCCAGTGAGTCCGCCTCGTAGAGGAATTCAGCGTTGGCCACAATTGCGGCAAGATAGTGCCTCAAATCGTGGGAGATGGAACTCGCCGCCCGTGCCAGCGCAGTAAGGCGCTCGGCTTCGATGCGCTGATGTTGCGAAGCAAGCAATTTGCTGCGCATCTGCGAAAAAGCTGTGCTGAGCTGAGCAATTTCATCGCTGCCGCTAGGTGAAATCGAATAGTCGTAGTCGTCATTCGCAAGGGCGCGCACGCCACCCACTAATTCGTCGAGCGGCCGGGTTATGGCCCGAGCAAGAAAAATAAACAACAGAGCGCCCGCCAGCACAGCAAGTCCACCGAGAAAATAAATTATCCGATTCAGCCTCTGCAAGAATATGTCCACCGAAGCCATCGGCATCAACACAAAACACCGTATCTCAGGTCCGGGAGATGCACGCAGGACCATAGAGGCGAGAGTATATTTTTCAGTTGCCAGGGTAACCTGCATCGGAGCCGTACCCGTATATATTTGGCCGCTTCGGATAATGTGCTGCAGGGCAGCTTCGTCCGCGCGAAGCAATGTCGAGGCAATCACGTGGTCGCCTGTCGTAAGTGCAATCTGGTTGCCCACGATCGAGGACAATTGCGAAGCAATCGATGCATCCACCTCATAGCCGACCGCCAATAGGCCCACCAAGCGCTGGTTCGCACCTGCTCCAACTGTGACAGGCCGCACGAATACCCAGTACAAGCGGTCACTATCCGCCCACCAGGACGTCTTTTCTCCCCGTTCGATAGTGTGACTCAGATTCTGCTCGACCGCTTCTTTCGACCAACCGGGATCGGAACCGTGCAGCGCGACAACCTTCTTATCGGGCGTAACCAGCACAAACAGATCGCTATGCGCCAACTGCCAGAACGTCGTCGAGGCATCTTGTATGGTCAGTGCGTGTTCGGTCGTCATCAGAGATTTCAGTGGAGGCAGATCGGCCAAGAGCGCCGCAGCGCTGGACAACTGCTGCTCCCTCTGACGCTCCACGGTTTCGAACGCGCGCACCGACGCCTCCGTGCCTTTCCGAACCTGATGGCCAACTTCTTCTCGAAGAATGAGGTGGACAAGAAATAAAAGACAACCAATCAAGGTCACGACTATGACCAGATTCGCAAGAAACAGTTGTGTCCGCAGCTTGAGGGGCGCCATGTGTGCTGGGCTATTTCTGGAATTCAGCCGTACTCTCGGCATTGGACAAAATCAACTTGTACCCTACCCCGTGCACAGTCATAAAGTACCGAGGATTTGCGGGATCAGGCTCAAACTTCTGCCGGAGGCGCAAAATATGGTTGTCTACGGTCCGGGTGGACGGAAAATTCTGATATCCCCAAACCTCATTTAAGAGCACATCTCTCGACAAGACCACATCCTGCGAAGATGCCAGAAACTTCAGCAACTTAAATTCCTGGGCTGTCAGCGTAAGTGGTTTTCCGGAGCGTGTAGCTTCCATGCTCGTGAAATCAATTCGGTTGTCGCCAAAGCACAGAATCTCATGTGGAATATTCTTTGAAATCACCGACGATGCCAGAGGGTCTTTCTGACGTGTACGCCGCATGACGCGACGAACGCGCGCGAGCAGCTCCTTCGGACTGAATGGCTTGGTAACGTAGTCATCCGCACCGAGTTCGAGAAGGAGAACCTTGTCCTCCACGTCTGAATTGGCGCTCAATACAACGATAGGTACCGAAGCCATCATGGACTTGAACTCGCGGCACAGCTCCTTACCGCTCATGCCCGGCAGTTTAAGATCTAGAATTACGGCACTGGGGGAATGCTTGCGAAATTGTTCCAAGCCAGACTGCGCATCGGAAGCGATCAACACTTGCAGAGAGTCGGCCTCAAACAGGCGCCGGAGCGTCCTCTGCATTACCCGGCTGTCTTCGACAATCAACACGGTTTCCATGGGTACATTCCCTCCAACAAGCGGCCTCACAGTCTAGATCCGCGTCTCGGTTAGCCTCCCAAATCTGAAAGCTCACACAATATGGGCAAAATACGGTGCTGGTATTCCCCTGTATCTACCTGGGAACCGATAAAGGAAACTAGCTGCGACTCTTCCCGGTCCACAGCGATTAAACATGCACCCCCCATGAACACCGCGAACACTGTACCAAAAATAGAAACTTTCGTAGGCGGCTCGAGCCGTCCAGGAGCTTTTGGATCGCGAATCAATTTCCAGGAGAAGCACTCTCTTGAGGAAACCGGCGAACTTTGCGGCACGCCGGGAGGCAACAGCGCCGCGTCGTTGCTTTCCGCCTGTATCAGTTTGCCGCCCAGATAGACCTCGCTTTGAAAAGGCGTAGGTGTAAATCGGTGAAGAGCATCCAAAGGGTCGTTCAATAGCAGGCTCATAGCCGCTCCCTCCTGTAGAAGTCCGCAATCGCCCCTGCGGTTGCCTCCGGAGACTCGCCCGTTTCCAAGATCCAGCTCTTTGTAGAACTCATCTTGCGAATGATTTCCGTGCGTTGCATCTTGGCATCGAGAAGCTCGTCTGGCAGGCGCTCCATGCTCTGCTCAAAAAAGGAAAATGCGAACTCCTCGTCGCAAGGAGTGAACCGGCATCCGGGACGACTGACCCGCCTCAAGAACAAGGTACGACTAAGGGATGATTGCGTGATTTGCGGAACTCCCAGCCAAGTGGAGACATCCACCTCGTAGGAAAGTTCACCATTCATGGCCGTATGAAGATCCAGTTGGCACAACCCGGGGAAAGATCGGCTGGCGTCCGGTAACAACTTGGCGGGAGCACCCAGGCTGTGCAACGTCAACGCGCCATCTCTCGCCAGCAGATAAGTCCACTCGTCGGAGGCAAACGTAAACCCATAGTCTAGAAGCGCCAGTGCCAGGGTTGACTTACCGGCCCCGGCGTTACCCGCGATCAAAAGCCCTTCGCCGCCCGAATCCAAACATGCGCAATGCAGGGGAATCAACCCGAAAGTCGCTCCAAGGGTGCCAATTACAATGGGAAAGAATATGCGATGCCAGAATTTGCTATCGCGGGCGGCCTCGCAAGAAACGATTCCCGCGGCATGCCGTCGTCTAAAGTCCAGCACAAACCGATTCCCTTCTCCCAGTAGCGCAAATACGAAATGCTTCATGCCACGGAAATGCATGTCGCTCGACTGATCCTCCCCTACGGCGAGTTCAAGGACGGATACGCGAAAACCAGGCTCCCCTCCGGACGCCACGGGTGTAAAACGGCTTAAGTGAGCAAGTATCGCCGGGGAATTGGTCGAAATAGCACACCGAACCCCCGCAATCGAAAACTCGGTGTGCAGCGGGAGAGTGCCGGATTCAAGCAGTGCGTTTCTCATCCGAATAGCCCACTTTACAGCAAATTTGAGGCCTTGAGCGCTCGGTGGCAATAAATAACAGCCTGATGACATAACCGTGACAATCTCCCGCTTCGTCTAACGTAGCTTTGCCACTAGTTCGGCCCGGACGGATTCGATGTCAAAGAAAATTGTATTCTTTTTTCCTTCCTTCGCCAGCACCGAAGCAACGGCACCTCTTGGTATTCTGGCGGTTGCCACGCCGCTTCTGCGCGCCGGCTACACGGTTCAGCTCGTCGACTCGACCATAACGCCCAACTACAAAAAGCGAGTGCTCAGCGAGGTCCAAGACGCGCTCTGCCTTGGAATTTCTTTGGTAACGGGACCGATGATCCGAGAGACCGTCGCGATTGCTCGCGCAGTCAAAGAGTGGAACCCTGAATTCCCTATCATTCTGGGGGGATGGCACCCCTCGTTACTTCCCAAACAGACCTTGGAAGCACCGTATATCGATATTGTGGTTCGGGGCCAGGGGGAAGACGCCCTGCTCGAAGTCGTTCGGCACCTCGAGCAGAAATCGCCCCTCGATCTGATTCCAGGGGTCGGATTCAAGCGGGATGGCAAGCTTATCTTTACAACCGAACGGCCTCTCAAACCGATCGTCGAACTCCCCCCGAAGGCCTATCACATCGCAGACTTTGACGCGTACGAACGAAGTTGTGGGCGGCGATGGGCCATGTATATTTCTAGTCTCGCCTGTCCGTTCAATTGCTCCTATTGCACGAATGCCGGAGTCTATGGCCGTAAATGGAACGCGTTACCGCCGGAACAATTCGTCGAAGAAACCGTGGACCTCACGCGGCGCTACGGCCTCGAGATGCTATGGGTCGTGGACGACAATTTCCTGGTGGACCTCGATCGGGCGCGTTTGATTTCCGAAGGTCTGGTTCGTGCTGGCGCCGCTTTCAAATGGAGCATTCAAGCAACGACAAATCTTACCGCGCGACTGAGCCTGAACGACCTGAAGCTGTTGCGGGAAAGCGGTCTTCATCAAATTTGCCAGGGTGCCGAGTCAGGCTCACCAAAAATCCTAAAACTGATGAACAAGACCTTTCAGGATTTTGAATCTATCTTTGAAAGCGCCGATCGTTGTCTTCAGGCCGGTATCCGTCCTTCGTTCAACCTCATCTTCGCGTATCCTGGCGAGGGCCCGGTGGAGCGCCGTCAGACGATCGATTTCGTGATGAATGTGTGCCGGCGTTTTCCAGGAGCAGAATTCTGGACCAATATTTTCACTCCATATCCGGGATCTCCGGTCATGGAACAAGCAGAGGAACTAGGGATACAAGTTCCGACTTCCCTAGAGGGCTGGGCGGACTTTTTTCCGCGCTATACCGTTCTGCCATGGCTCAACGGAAGACAACATAAGCGCTTGCAAGTTATGCGCGATTATCTGCGCATCGCTTTCGATCGTGTTCCCATTGCAGCGGATACGCGCACGCGCTCCACGCGGTTAGCGCAAAAGCTTCTCTCATTCCCTGCTCGCTGGCGACTGGATCACGACATGTATGCACTGCCCGCGGAACTATGGATCAATGAAGCGCTAAAGCGCCATACGAAAGGTGGAAAGCCCGCAGTTGACGCAAAGCGGCTAGAGCCCAGTCCTGTTGAGGGGGCTTGCTGATGCCCTCGCGGGGGAATCCGTGGCTGATGTCCTTTTAACGCATTCCTATCATCTGTTTTATGACCGGAAACAGGCGCAACGGATGCAACCGTACCCGCCGCTTGGGACGCTGTATGCGGCCGCCGTGCTGCAGGAAGCCGGCTATTCGGTGGGCCTTTTCGACGGCATGCTGACAGAACCAATGGAGGGTTTTCGCCAAGCCCTCCAGATTCATCGGCCCCAAATCGTCGCGATCTACGAAGATGATTTCAACTTTCTGACAAAGATGTGCCTAACCCGCATGCGCGAATTGGCCTGGCGCATGACCGAGCAAGCGCGGCGCAGCGGAGCCCAGGTCGTCGTTCACGGCTCAGACGCCATCGACCACGCCTTTGAGTATTTGTCGCAGGGGAGTTCGTGCGTCCTACTTGGCGAGTCGGAAGGAAGCTTATTGGAGGTCGTGCGGGAGATCGGCGCGGGCCGCAGCGTTACGAATGTTCCAGGCGTGGCCACGCTGCGTCGAAATTCGCAACCGCCGACGCTCAAGATTACTCCACGAAACATGGCTCGGCCCAATGTGCACCTTCCTTTCCCCGCTCGTGATTTGATTGACATGCGATCGTATCGGCTCGCGTGGTCGGTCGCCCACGGTTTTTTTTCGACCAATCTAGTCGCCAGCCGTGGGTGCCCATTTAGGTGCAACTGGTGTGCAAAACCCATTTTTGGAGACTCCTTCCAGGTTCGTCCGGCCGCAAGCGTTGCAGAGGAAATGTCCATACTGCGGAACGTACACGGCGCAGAACACCTCTGGTTTGCCGATGACATCTTTGGCCTTAACCGCCATTGGCTTGATGAATTTGCCGATGAGGTCACCGCCCGCAACTGCTCGGTTCCATTCAAGATCCAAGCCAGAGCGGACTTGCTCGACCAGAATGGCGCTGTTGCACTCAGCCGGGCGGGCTGCGCGGAAGTGTGGATGGGCATCGAATCTGGCTCTCAAAAAGTATTGGATGCCATGGATAAGGGACTGCAGGTCGAGCAAGTGGTTCAGGCGCGGGAACACCTGAAGCAGCAAGGCATCCGAGCCTGTTATTTTCTTCAGTTCGGCTATCCTGGAGAATCGTGGCAAGACCTCAAACGTACCATTGCACTTGTACGGAAGACTCGACCCGATGACATCGGGGTTTCCTTTTCTTATCCGCTGCCAAAAACGAAGTTCTACGAACGCGTCCAAGAGCAGCTTGGAGCAAAACGGAATTGGTCCGACAGCGAGGATCTCTGTGTGATGTTCAAGGGTGCCTACACTGACAGTTTTTACCGTTCTGTCAGGAATTTGCTCCACGCAGAAGTAAATAGCTGGAAAACAGGCTCGCCGGGGGTAGCTTCTGGCGATTATGAGGAACCATGGCGGCAAATTGAACTTCTCGAGCCCTGCAGCAGGAATTCTGACGCGACGCAGTTATGGGACTCCTCTGCGGTTTGTCCTGGCCCGGCAAAACGCAAGAGCAAGACCCTCGTGTCTGTTTCCAACAGCAGCTTGGCTACGGAGTTAAGTAAATGAGCCAGCTTTTGCTTACCCATGGCTATTTTCTCAATGAGGATCCGAAGGAACTCCAGATCATGAAGCCCTATCCCCCCCTCGGGATCCTTTATTTATGCTCTCATTTGCAGAAAAAAGGGTTTCGTGTAGACGTGTTCGACAGTACGTTCGCCACGCCTCAGGAGTTATTTGGAGTGCTTCAAACTGAACACCCCAGCGTGTTGGGGATCTATGCAAACCTGATGACCCGTAAAAAAGTTGTCGAGATTGCCCGGGTGGCCAAGGATGCCGGATGGAAAATCGTGGTGGGTGGCCCGGAGCCCGGGGCATACATCAATGAATATTTGAGTATAGGCGCGGATGTCGTTGTGATCGGCGAAGGAGAACTCACGATGGAGGAACTCCTGCCCGCGCTTGAGGAAGGGAGCGATTCTTCCCTCGCGCGAGTCCCTGGAATTGCGTTTAAGGATAGCCAAGGTCAAGTGCGTCTCACGATGCCCCGTCCTCAGATAGCCGATCTGGATGCTCAGCCCTGGCCTGCCAGAGATGCGATTGACATCTCCCGGTACGTGGAAACATGGCGCAAGGCCCACGGCCTAGGCTCGCTCTCCTTCATTACGGCGCGCGGATGCCCCTATAAGTGTCAATGGTGCAGTCACCAGGTGTTTGGTCTCACGCATCGCCGGCGGGACCCGTGCAAAGTGGTCGACGAGGTCGAATGGCTTTATACGCGGTATCAGCCGGACATGTTCTGGATCGCCGACGACGTCTTCACGATTCATCACGGGTGGCTTCGCAAGTACGCCGCAGAGATGCGCCGGCGTGGCCTCCGTATTCCTTTTGAATGCATTTCCCGGGCTGACCGTTTGAATAATGAAGTTGCGGATCTGCTCGCGGAACTGGGTTGCTTTCGGCTGTGGATCGGGTCGGAGAGCGGATCGCAACGGGTGCTTGATCGGATGGAACGCGGCGTGAGCGTCGAACAAGTCCACGCAGGCGTTGCGCTGTGCAAGGAGCGCAGCATTCAGACAGGCATGTTTTTGATGTGGGGTTATGAAAATGAAGATCTCGCCGACATCGAGGCAACCATTGCCCATGTAAAGCGCACCGACCCCGATGTTTTCTTCACCACCGTAGCCTACCCGATCAAAGGAACGCCATATTACGAACGCGCCGCCAATTCTCTGGTTCACCTCAAGCCGTGGCACGAATCGTCCGATCGGGAAATTGTCCTTAGGGGCCGCCGTCCCGCCGAGTTCTACAAGTGCGCAGACTTACTGTTGCGAGAGGAAGTCCGCCTAGCGCGAATGCAGCGCGAGCAAGAAAGCTCGGCGAACGAAATAGAGCTTCTCAGCCGAGTCACCATGCTTCGCGAAAGCCTGTACGAGCTGGCAAACGGAGAATCACCATGAGTTCGGTGGATGTTCCTCCTCTGGCCGCAGCGCAAGCGTTCGATCGCATCGCGGCAACCTATGACCAACGGTTTACCAACTCGCTGCTCGGACGCCTGCAACGCCAAGTAGTCTGGGACACCCTCTCGAAGGCGTTCGAGCCGGGGCATGCAGTCCTTGAACTTAATTGTGGGACTGGAGAAGACGCGCTCTTCCTTGTGAATCGCGGCGTGAACGTCGTGGCCTGCGACGCATCGCCGCGGATGATCGAGATCGCGAAAAGAAAGGCAGCGCAGCGGCAAGGGGACGCCTCGATCCGCTTTGAAGTCTTGCCCAACGAGCGATTGGATGCCTTGCCGGTTGCTGCGCAATTTGACGGAGTTTTATCCAATTTTTCCGGCCTCAACTGTGTTGTGGACTTGCCGCAAGTCGCAAGGCATCTAGGCCGGCTAGTCAGGCCGCGCGGCCGCGCACTTGCTTGCATGTCAACCCGGATCTGTCTCTGGGAGATACTCTGGTTTCTTTGTCATGGGAATCCCCAGAAGGCATTTCGTCGACTGTCCGGAAAAACCGTCGCCAACATTGAGGAAATCTCCCTTCCTGTTCGTTACCCTTCCAAACACTCGGTCTGCAAGGCCTTCTCGCCCTGGTTTCTTCTCCGGAAAGTGAAAGCGGTGGGGTTGTTCATTCCTCCGTCGTATGCCGAAGATTGGAGTTCGCGGCATACACGGACCATTGCAGCGCTTCAGTTCTTGGATCGCCTCTCCCGAAATCTCCCAGGCCTCGCAGAGTTCGGTGATCACGTCCTGTTTGAATTTGAGAGGACAGACAAATGAGTGTCGCGGCGACCCATTTGCCGGCGCCGCCGCAGGCGCATAACTACGGCAAGGTCAGCTGGACGCTGGACCTGCGGTGCGTGGTTTGCAACGGAGCCTTGGGCTCGTTGCCGCAACCTTTGTCCTTAAGCTCACCGTGCGTGCTTCTTTGCTCGCACTGCGATTTTGCCTTAACTTCTCAGGACGGTATTTGGAAGGCTTTGCCGCCCGGACGTGCCGAATGCTTTCGGCAGTTCGTTGACGAGTACCAGACTGTGCGTGCCGCGGAGGGCCGCGGGAGCCTCGACAGCAACTTCTATTTGCAGCTGCCATTTGCAGATTTGTCGGGGCGCAATTGCTGGCAATGGAGAATTCGCGCACGTTCTTACCGCTATTTCGTGAGACGTATTCTTCCCGCGGTTGGCGCGGGTTCGCTGCGTGTCTTAGATCTTGGCGCCGGCAACGGCTGGTTGAGCCACCGCCTTGCCCTACTGGGCCACAGGCCCGTGGCCGTCGATCTGCTCGTCAATCCACTGGACGGTCTCGCGGCTGCCTCACACTATCTCTTTGACTTACCGGCGCTGTTTCCACGATTTCAGGCGGAGATGGACCGTTTGCCATTCGAAGACAGCCAGTTTGAATGCGCAATCTTCAACGCCTCGTTGCACTACTCGGAGGATTACGGCGTCACCGTTGCAGAAGCGCTCCGTTGCGTGCGTCCAGGCGGCTTCATCGCTATCCTCGATTCACCTTGGTATCGAAATCCCGCTGCGGGACTCCAGATGGTTTCTGAGCGTCGAGGGGCCTTTCAACAGCAATTTGGCTTTCCCTCAGACGCTCTTCGCAGTCGTGAGTTTTTGACCGATGCCGACCTGCAGAGCCTCGAAAGACAGTTTTCGATCCAATGGGAGATTCACTGTCCCTGGTATGGACCGCGCATGGCGGCGAGGCCCTGGCTGGCAGCCTTAAGGGGAAAGCGACAGCCTGCGACATTCCGCATTTATTTTGCAAAGGCGTCTATTCGATGATCATTTTGTTCAACCCACGATCAACGAAACCGCGTAACCGGCGGTTTCCGCTCTCCGTTCTCGCCTTAGCCGCGGTGTTAGAGGGGCGGGAAGAATATGCCATCGTTGATGGAAACGTGGATGCGGATCCGGTTTCGACGATTTCAAGGCTCATTCACGAACAATCCATCGAACTTCTGGGCGTGACCGTTATGCCCGGACCGCAAATGGTCGCTGCCATCGAGAGCTGTCGGGAGATCCGCCGTCGCTTTCCTAAAATTCCCATCGTCTGGGGGGGCTATTTCCCGTCTATTTATTCCGACGCTGCCCTGAACGCGCGTTATGTCGACTACGTCGTGCGGGGTCAAGGAGAAGAGACTCTTTTGGAGCTGCTCTGCGCCTTGCGCGGTCAGTGCCGACTCGATACGATTGCGGGCCTGTCTTACAAGGATATCTTCGGGTTGCATCGGCATAACCCCGAGCGTCAAATGAAGGGTCCAGACGCGTTTCCCTGGAGTCCATTCCACCGAATTCCCGCCGAGCAGTACCTCCGTCCTTCTTTTTTTGGTAAAAGAACGGCCGCACATCAAGCCAGCATCGGCTGCCCGTTCCGTTGCAGTTTCTGCGGAATTCACGCGGCCTACGGAAACCGCGAGCGCATGGAGACCCCCAGCCGGACCGAAGCCATTCTGCGCCATTTAGTCACCAATTACGGGGCAGATTCAGTCCAGTTTTACGATATGAATTTCTTCCTTCGAGAAGACCACACCAGGGAACTCGCTGATCGCCTCGCTCCTCTTGATATGCGCTGGTGGTGCGAAGCACGGGTCGATATCTTTGAAAAATACTCCGATGCCACGCTGGGAGCCCTGCGCCGCAGCGGATGCACGATGATTTTCTTTGGCGCTGAATCTGGATCCGATTGGGTTCTCAAAGAAATGCAGAAAGACATC
>Ga0126369_10000640_pt1 | contig 23120 bp, 15 predicted proteins | sample PanSoiMetaPlot_1_FD_109646 | JGI IMG/M metagenome (GOLD analysis project Ga0126369, IMG submission 109646) | Tropical forest soil microbial communities from Panama - MetaG Plot_1 | ecosystem: Environmental > Terrestrial > Soil > Tropical forest > Bulk soil | place: Panama | collected 2016-02-17
AGACGCGGCCGGGTGTCTTGCGCTGCCCAACTGCGCCGGGATGGCGTCGGTACTCGTGGGTGCCGTGCGTCTGCCGAAACCCCGCAAAGCTCCAGCGCTTCACCACGCCCTGGAAACCGCGACCCTTGGTGGTGCCGGTGACGTCCACGCGCTGACCCTTGGAGAACAATTCGACCGACACCGCGTCGCCCACTTTCAGCTTCTCAATTTCTTCCGCGGGGACTCGAAACTCTTTCAGGTGACGGCGAGCAGGGGCCCCGACTTTCTTGAACGCCCCAAGCGCGGCCTTCGTTAAGGATTTGTCTTTGACTTCCCCGAACCCGAGGGTCACCGCCGCGTACCGGTCCTGCTGCGGCGTGCGTAGGCCGACGATCACGCAGGAGCTCACATCAATGACCGTCACCGGGACCAGGGTACCGTCCTCCGCGAACACCTGCGTCATTCCAACCTTCTTGCCAATGAGACCTTTCACGATGGTTCCTCTTGCGCCCTCGAAGCGGCCCGTCGGCCGCCGGAAACAGACGGCCGAATCCCTACTTAGCTCCCGAAGGGCGGCGGAATGTATCCAGGGGCAACTGCAAAATCAAGGATGCCGACGGCATTCGAGGGCGCGCGATGCCACGCGCCGCCACAGGGGTGAGCAAACAGCCCACCTTCCATTGCGGCTAGACTGGAAGGCCCATCCCCCGAATGAGCAGCCCCGCGCGGACTCTGCAGCTTCCGTTTGATCCGAGCACCGCGCCCGCGGTTTTGAACCGGCTCGCGGAGAACCTGGCGCGGGTCGTGATGGGCAAAGAAAAGCCAACTCGCTTGGCCGTAACTTGCCTGATCGCCGGGGGGCATCTGTTGCTCGAGGATGTCCCTGGGGTTGGGAAAACGACGCTCGCAGAGGCGATGGCGATTTCCTGCAGTCTCTCCTTCGCCCGGATTCAGTTCACCGCGGATTTGCTTCCCGCGGACATTCTCGGCGCTCAGGTATTCCACGCCGCGAGCGCGAGCTTCGAATTTCGCCCTGGTCCCCTGTTTCACCAGCTCGTCCTGGCGGACGAATTGAACCGGGCGCCGCCGAGAACCCAGTCGGCGCTTCTGGAGGCGATGGCCCACCAACAAGTCAGCCTCGATGGAACGAGTCATCCCCTGCCCCACCCGTTTTGCGTCATCGCCACCCAGAACCCGATCGACATTTCTGGCACCTATCCTCTGCCCGACTCGCAGCTGGATCGCTTTTTGATGCGTTTGTCGTTGGGACATCCCAGCCCAGAAGTCGAATCGCAGATCTTGCGAACACGTGGTGCCCGAGAGCCCATTCGCTCGTTGCGTGCAGTCACTTCGCCGCAGGAGATCGCCCTGCTGCAAGAGCGAGCGGCCGAGACGCACTTGGATCCCGCGGTCGCGGACTATGCCGTTCAGTTGGTCAGCGCCACGCGGAAACACCCGGACGTGGAACGGGGCGCCTCCACCCGCGCGGCCTTGGCCCTGGTCTCCGCGGCCAAAGCACATGCCCTCTGGGACGCTCGAGACTTTGCCACGCCTGGAGACATCAAAGCCGTGGCGGTGCCCACCCTGGCGCACCGCCTCTTACTCAAGAACGCCATGCACGGGACCTTCTCGCGCGAGGAAAGTGCCTTGCTGGTTCAGGAAATCGCGCAGAGGGTTCCGGTACCCCGCTGAGCTTTAGGCTTCGCCGTTGGTTCCGACCGCCGCGGACCCTAAAGAGCACGCGAGCTGGCCGCGTCTGTGTGCTGATGAGCTTGGGCGTAGGAGTCGGCGCCCTCAATACCGGCAATAACCTGCTCTACCTGGTCCTCGGCCTTCTGCTCAGTGCCATCGTGGCGTCAGGAATCCTCTCCGAGCTCTCTCTCAGAGCGATTGAGGTGCGCCGTCTGGGAACCGACGGCGCCTTCGCCCATGAGCCCTTTGCCTTTCGCTGGGCGATCTCGAACCCGAGGGGTTGGTCGTTCGCGCTGAGTCTGTCCGAAGACGGTGTTCCACTCGAAGGTGAAGGGTGGATCTCCCACCTTTCCCCTAGATCTGAGCACGTGGTTCGAGGTGAGCTTCGCGCCCGCCGTCGAGGGCCAGTGACCTTGACGGGCATCAAGGTAACCACCGGCTACCCCTTTGGGCTCTTCATCAAGGGGCGCATCATCCGCCAACGCGACATCCTGCTGGTCTACCCCGCTCGAATTCCTCCCGCGGCTTCGGTGCCGCCGGCCACGCAACCCAAACCGACCGGCGAAATGAGCAACCCACGGCAAGGTGGAGGTAGCGGCGACCTGCTCGATCTTCGAGAGCTGAGTCCAGGTGATGACTCGCGCGGGATCCACTGGGTCAAGAGCGCGGGCACCGGGAAGTTGCTGCGGGCGGTTCGAGAGCGCGAAGAAGGCGATAGCTTTACCCTGCGCCTCGAAAGCGATCTCCCTTCCGAACGCCTCGAGGCGCGGTGCTCGGAGATCGCGGCGCTGGCCGCGCGACTACTGCAACGGGGTTGCGAGGTGGGTCTCGAGGGGGCGGCCGGTGAGGTTCCACCCGGGCGCGGCCCAACCCACCAACGCCGGATTCTGGAGGCCCTTGCGTGGGCAGGTTTTCCCCCAGCCGCAAAGTGAGCGATACAGGCCAGAAGAGACTTCGGCTCGCCTGTCGAGATTTGGCCGCGGGTGCGGCGTTTGGTGCAATGGCGATTTCCGGCGCGCTGCCCACCTGGATGGTTGCGCTATTCGCGGGTGCGTTGATCTTCGCGCTCTGGAACTGGCGGGCGCTCGGCGAGCGAACACTGCTCACGGTCTTCATCCTCGCCGTCGGCGCTTTGCTGCTGTACTCGGCAGCCGCCGCGGATAAGCTCGACTTGGTCGTTGCCGCATGCACCTTCGCGGCGCTGATGACGCTCTCGCGCATCCACGCGACTCCCTCCCCGGCGGCCGATGCACAGGTTCATCTCAGCAGCCTCTTGATGATCGCCGGCGGTGCCGCGCTCTCCGCGGAAATGCTGTTCGCGCTGTTCCTGATTGCTTTCGCGCTGCTGACCGCAACTTCGCTCGGATTGCAAACGATCCAGTCTCGGGGCTCGACCGAGCCAGAGGCGGTTGTTGCGGCAATGCGACAACTGCTTTTCGGTGCGGCTTTTGCGATCCTGGGCTGCGTTGTTTTCTTTGCCGTCTTCCCGCGACTTTCCTGGAACCTCGCGTCTCGCCGAGGGAACCGATTGCAGGGCGCGCTGATGGGCTTCGCGGATCCGGTCCGCCCGCGCGGCAATGGGCGGATCAAGAGCAATCCCAGGCTCGTCGCTCGGATCACGGTGACCCCCGACCCGGGGGTGAAATCTCTCAACGCCTACTGGATGGGACGCGCGTTCAGCCAGTTCGACGGTCGGGAGTGGTCATCGCCTGATGAAACCGCGCAAATCGCCTCGCGGGTGACGATCCGGCGCGCCGAGCGCCTGTTGCACCAGGATGTCGAGCTCCTTCCCGCGTACGGTTCCCCGGCGCTGATTGCGATCGAGCGGCCGGCGATGTTTGGGAACGCTCGGGTTCACCTGGAAAACGGCCAAACCGTTCCCACCTGGTTGCGCCAGTTCGGAGAGACCCACGTTCGGTTCGTCGAAAACGGAGTCGGCTACTCCTATCAGGCGTACAGCACCGCTCCGCTGGAGGGAACCCCCGAGGACGAGGCCCTCGACGTTGACGTCGACCCGCAACCACATTTGCAGTTGCCGGCATCGCTCGACCCCCGAGTTGGGGCGCTGGCCGCGGAGGTGCTCGGGTCAGAGAAGGACCCGCTGCGTGCGGCGCACAAGCTCGAGGCGTACCTCAAGCGCGGCTACCGATACTCGTTGGAGCTTTCGGACGCGGCCGATCCCCTCGCCGACTTTCTGTTCCAGCGCAAGGCGGGGCACTGCGAAGACTTCGCCACCGCACTCGCCGTGTTGCTACGGACTCAGGGAATTCCAAGCCGCGTAGCGATCGGCTTTTACGGAGGCGAACGCGTCGGAAATCAATACGTGCTTCGCGCGGGAGACGCCCATTCCTGGACTCAAGTACTCGTCCCAACTCATGGCTTCGTGACCGTCGATGCGACCCCCGAGGCGCATCGAGCCGCCCAACCGTCGGCCGCGCTCGGCTGGCTGACGCCGCTCTATGACTTTCTCGACGTGCGTTGGCGGACATGGGTCGTCGACTATTCGTTCAAGGACCAAGCGGGATTCGCACGCTCACTCGCCCAACCCTCGTGGGGGCTGCGGATCAAGGTGCCGAAGCTGAATTGGCAAGGACTTGGAATCGTGGCCGCGGTTTCGATTGGGATTACAGCCTGCTTACTCGCCGGGGTTAGCCGCCGTCGCAAGCCGGCTGATGCCGCGTCGGTTTTGCTCGAGCGAGTTGAGCGCGCTCTCCGCAGGGTCGGCCTACAGCTCGAAAAAGAAGATCTCGAAGGCGCAACTTTGAGGCTTGCGAGGGAACGGCATCCCATCATTCGCGAGCTGCTGCCCATCACCCGTCGCTACCTGGAAGTCCGATTCGGGGGGAGGTCCCTGCGGGACGGAGAAGCCGCCTCTCTGGCGCGCGGATTCGAGACCGTCTGTGATCAGTACCGCCGTGCCTACAGGACGCGGTTTTCCATGGTGCAGCTACCTTGACCCATCCAACGCGCCGATACGCCTAGAGCAGTCGGTCAATGTGAGTGGCCGTCGCAGAAGCCCAGTTCGCTGGCGCTTTGCTAAATTTGTGACGGGTGCTTCCGCGGCTGATTGAGCTTCTGTTTCCCGCCAGGCAAGGCGAGCGACGGCTCACGGCAATCCTGTTCATCCATGGCTTGCTCGTGGTCGGCACGTTCGTAGCCGGCCGGACGGTACGAGACAGCCTCTTTCTGGCGCACAGCGATCAGGAGGGGTTGGCGTGGATGTACGTCTTATCCTCGATCGCGGTCGCCGGCGTCGGCTTGGCGTATCGGCCGTTCGCGGTTCGGCTACGTCGCGAGCGCGTGGCGGTGGGGAGTTCGATCATTTTCGCCGCTCTGTTTATGGTCTTTTGGTTCCTTGAGCCCGGGCATCGGACTTGGGTCTACGCCGCGCTTTACATCTACGTGGAGGCGTTGGGGGCTATCGCGGTGATGCAGTTTTGGATGCTGGTGAACGACCTCTTTCATTCCCGCGAAGCCCGTCGGCTCTATGGGGTGATCGGCGCCGGCGGCACGGCGTCCAACATCGTCGCCGGTTTTGCCACGATGAAGATTGCAGCCTCACTCGGGGCGCGCGCCTTACTCGTGCTCTGCGCCTTGCTGTCTCTGGGCGCAGCGGCGAGCGCCTGGATCGCGGGCAGCTCGGGCCAAGATCGGATTGTGGAGCGGACCATCGGCGGGCAGCTTTCCGGCCGGGCTCGCCCGAGCGCACTCATCGAGTCGGCGCACTTGCGGTGGATCGCGTTGCTCACCGTGATCACCTTCTTCACCACCACCCTGGTCGACTTTCAGTTCAAGGTTGCCGCGGGTGCTCAATTGCACGGGGACGAGCTGGCGGTTTACTTCGGCAAATTCTACCTGGTGATCGGATCGCTGACGCTGCTGCTACAACTCTTCGGAACCTCGGAGCTGCTCAAACGCGGCGGAGTCGTCGGGGCCTTGGCCCTGCTCCCGGTAAGCCTCGCAACCGGCAGCCTCGGCATGATTCTTCTCCCCGGCCTGGGGACAGCGGCGGCGAGTAAGGGCGCCGATGCGTTGCTGCGGTATTCCATCAACGAGCCGGCGACTCAAATCCTCTATCTGCCGGTGGCACCTCAATTGCGAGTCGCGGCGAAAGCCTTCATCGAAGGAATGGTGAAGCCCACGGCGATTGCGCTCTGTGGCTTGGCACTGGTCGCCTATTGCCAATATCTGCGTATCAATCCTGCTTACCTTGCTTGGGGCGGCTTGGCTCTGGCGCTCGCTTGGGCAGCCGTGGTCTCCGGCTTGCGGCCGCGCTACCTACGCTCTTTGGAGGGGAGCCTGCGCCAGCGGCGGTTGAACCTCGATGTGGGAGCGCTGCGAACCCAGGATGGAACTGCCAAGCAGGTGCTGTCGCAAGTGCTTCGGGAGGGTGACCCGTCCGAGGTGCTGCACGCCCTGCAGCTGCTTCCGCAGCTCGAGGATCTGGATCTCGATCATCAAGTGGAATTCCTGTTGGAGCATACACTTCCAGAAATTCGAATCGCCTCGCTCGAGTATTTCCGTCGCCGGGAGACGATGCGCTTTGCGAACTCGATCTTTCGCCGATTCGAAGACCCGGATGCCAAGGTGCGCGCAGCGGCGGTGGGCGCCTTCTGCGCGATCGGGCGCGACAGGGCGGTCAAAAACGTTCGGCCCTTCCTGAGCGACGTCGATCCTGATGTGCGCGGAGCTGCAATCACCGGGATGATCCGTTTCGGAGGTTTGGACGGGGTGCTGGCCGCGGGAGAGGCACTCAAACTGCTGCTGAACGACCCGGAGCCGCAGATGCGAGAGACCGCCGCGCGCGTCCTGGGAGCGGTGGGGGTCAAGACCTTCTATCCGCCGATCCTGGAGTTGATGAAGGACCCCGACCGCGGCGTCCGCCGCCAGGCAATCTGGGCCGCTGGCCAGCTTCAGTCGCCGGAGCTGGCAACCGCTCTCATCTCCTGCTGTGGAGAAAAGGAAAGCGGACGTGAAGCCAGCGATGCCCTGGTATGCTTCGGCGCGGGCGTCATCCCCAGGCTCGCGAAGGTGCTCGACAGTACCTTGGAGGACCCGGCGGCTCGGCGGGGTGCGGCGATGGTTTTGGGTCGGATTGGGGGCACGGACGCTCTCGAGGCAGTTTTGGGTCAAATCAACGCTGAGCAGGAAGACTTGCGAACTGAAGTCCACCGATCGCTGGCGCGGGCCGGCCGGCGCGTCCGGCTCGGCAGCCCGCAACGCAAGCGCGTGCGCGATGGACTTCTCGCCGAAGTGCAGCGCGCCTATCAACTGCTGCTCAACGCCGAAGTCCTCGAGCTGGGCGCGAGCGCTACCTCGCAAATGCCGTATTCCGGTCCCAAGGCCGCGAGCGCATTGCTGTCCTCCGCGTTGGTCGACAAACTGGTTCAAACGGAGCGGCGGATCTTCATGCTCCTGGGAGTGCTTCATTCCGATCCGATCATCGAGCCGATTCGTGCCGGAATTCAGGACCCGGGGACGCTCGATGGGTCGCGCCGAAGGGCGAATGCGATCGAGCTGCTGGAAAACATCCTCTCGAAGCCCTTGCGCCGGGTGATCTTGCCCTTGTTCGACGATCTCGCGCGGGTCGAGAAAATTCGCGCCGCGTCGGACCTGCTCACCTTGACGCAACGGTCCCCGCCGGAAACGGTGGTTGGCTTATGTCGCGATCAGATGGCCTGGGTTCGCGCCTGCGCGATCTACTATGCCGCCGAGCACCAGATGACCGGCGTGACCGAAGCGCTGATCGAGGCCTGCCGGGATGCGCATCCGATCGTTCGCGAAACTGCGTTGCTCGGATGCGCGCGCCTGGCCCCGAAACGAGCCCAGGAGATTGCGCAAGCGCTGCTTCAGGACGAAGCGCCGATGGTTCGACGGCGAGCGACCTTGATGGCGGGGTACGAGTTGGCGATCGGGTAGACGCCGCGATCGCCGGGCGTGTGATAGGACTGCTCGATGCTTTCGACCGTGGAGAAGGTCCTGTTTTTAAAGTCGATCGACCTTTTCTCTCAAATCCCCGGGGACAACTTGGCGGAGGTCGCACTCATTGCCACCGAAGAGAACCGCGATGCGGGTGAAGAGATACTGGTGGAAGGGGAATTGGGCGATGCACTCTATCTCATCCTCGAGGGCAGAATTCGGCTGCACCATGGCGATAAAGCAATCGCCGAGCTGGGCGAACGAGAATGTCTGGCGGAAATGGCGCTTCTGGACCCCAGGCCTGAATCGGGTTCAGCAACGGCTGCAACGGCGGCACAGCTTCTGCGAATCTCCCGCCAGGATTTTCAAGAGCTCCTGATCCAAAGCCCCGAAATCGCCTTGGCGATCATCAAGGTTCTCTCCCGTCGACTGCGCGACGCCACTCGATGACCCCGTTTCAGCCGTACGTGCCGGCGAGCCGGTCGTTGCCCGAGCTGACGGCGCGGGGGCTGGTGCTCGGATCGGTGCTCGGCATCCTCTTTGCCGCTTCCTCCGTTTATCTCTCGGTCAAAGTGGGGCTGACGGTTTCCGCATCGATACCGATCGCGGTGATCTCCATTGCCATCTTTCGCGCGCTCGGGCGCTCGAGCATTTTGGAGAACACCATTGTTCAAACGGTCGGCTCCGCGGGCGAATCGCTGGCCTTTCCGATCGCGGCGGCGCTGCCCTCGTTGCTGCTGTTGGGCTACGACATCGATTTGCTCCATTCCTTTTTGGTGTCGGTCCTCGGCGGAACGCTGGGGGTTTTGATGATGATCCCGCTGCGCCAGGGCCTGATCGTCGAGGAACACGGGACCCTGACCTATCCGGAAGGCACCGCCTGTGCCGACGTATTGATCGCGGGCGATCAGGGCGGCAGCAACGCTCGCACCGTGGTCATCGGGTTCGCTTGGGGTTTGCTCTACAAGTTCGGCTACCTCGGCCTTCGACTCTGGCGCGAAATCGTGGGTACCGAGCTGAGCTGGTCGTCGATCGATCCGGTCAAGAAAAGCAGCGTCACCCATGGATTCCTTGGGGCCTCGGTCGCGATGGAGATCAGCCCCGAGCTGCTCGGCGTCGGTTACATCATCGGGCCGCGGATCGGCGGGATTACTTTCGCGGGTGGCGTTCTCTCGTCCCTGGTGCTGATCCCGGCGATCAAGTTCTTCGGGGCCGGTTTGCAGGCTCCGCTGCTCTCCCCGAGCGGGACGCTGATTCGGGACATGGATCCGACGACGGTCCAGAGGCATTACGTCCTCTACATTGGCGCCGGGGCGGTGGCCACGGGGGGCTTGATCAGCTTAGTGCGCTCGCTTCCAACGATCCTTGCGGCCTTTCGGCGCGGGCTTCGCAACCTTTCCCCCAAGTCCACCGCAGCGCTGCCGCGAACCGAGCAGGACTTGCCGATGAGCGCGGTGGTGCTGGGCTCGGCGGCATTGACGCTCGCTATCTGGCTGGCTCCACCGTTGCACATCAATCTGCTCGCAGCGCTGTTGATGGTCATCTTCAGCTTCTTCTTCGTCACCGTGAGCTCGCGAATCACCGGAGAGATTGGATCTTCGTCAAACCCAGTTTCCGGCATGGTGGTGGCAACGCTGCTCGCCACCTGCGTCATCTTCCTTGCGCTCGGGTGGACTTCTTCACAGGACCGATTCGTGGTCCTCACCACCGCGGTGATCGTCGGGCTCGCGGCTTCTAACGGCGGCACCATCTCGCAAGATCTGAAGACCGCTTTTCTGGTGGGAGGAACGCCCTGGCGTCAACAGCTCGCGCTGTTCGTCGGAGTAGTCACCAGCGCTTTGTTCATCGGGGGCACGCTGACCCTGCTCAACCGCGGTGCAACCGCGATCATCCCCGAGCACCACGAAGGGACCAAAGTCGACCTCAGCGCGGACCGGGTTTCGCAGTGGGAGCTCGATTTTCGGATCAATCCCGCCGCGTTGCAGTCCAAGGGAGTTTCCGTCGCGCAGCTTCGACAAGCACTTTGGGCCGAAGGCTTTGAGCTTGCCACGTCTGAGATCAGCGCAATCTCGCCACTCAAGATCTTCTCGCCGCCCACCGATGTGTCCCAGTTGGTTCTCCGCCCGGCTCCCGGGGTTGCGATTCCCCTCGGGCAGCTCGGAGAGATTCTCGGGCAGCGAACTCGTTCCTACCAGGTTGCCTACGTCCGCGATGATCCGAACGTGCCGGCCGGCAAGTACCTGGTCGACGCCGCGGGCGCGATTGAATACGTCGTTGATCCGGGGATTGGAGGCCGGATCTCCGAGTACGAAGGCAAGAAGCTCACCCGCTACGAGGCTCCCAAGGCGCGTCTGTTCTCGCTGATCGTCGACGGCATCCTGACCCAGCGGCTCCCGTTGGATCTGGTTTTGCTCGGCGTCTTCATTGCCCTGATGCTGGAATTGTGCGGGATCTCCTCCCTCCCCTTCGCGGTGGGACTGTATTTGCCGATGTCCACCAGCGCTCCGATGTTCGTCGGCGGCATGGCCCGCTATTGGGTCGATAAACACCGGCGAAGTCGCGAATCCGAGGCGGAGTTTTCACCCGGGGTGCTCCTCTCTTCGGGCTACATTGCCGGGGCGGCAATCACCGGCGTGCTGCTGGCGATCATCGCGCTTCCCGCCGAAGGCACTTACCTACGCGCCATCGACATTCCTTGGCTGCTCGAGCGGCACTTTCCGGGAGCCATTGCGACTTGGTTCGCCCGGGTCGGAGGCGAAGGCAGCAACCCCTTGTGGTCCAATCTCTGGGGACTGATCTTCTTCTCGGGGCTGGTCGCGTACCTGCTTCGGACCGGTGTTCGCGACCCGCGCGCGTCGCGCGCAACGGACAGCTAGGCGATGGCCGAGTTTCAAACCCGTTTTCGCAGCGCCTCGATCGCAGCTTGAAAGTCCTTCGGAACCGGAGCCTCGAAGCAAGCGGGCTGACCTGTCCGAGGATGCGGGAATCGCAGCTTAAAGGCGTGCAGCGCCGGCCGAGCCAGCTGCTGCTGGATCTGCCGAATCGGGCCTACGGCGCGGCGACCAGCGCCGTAGGTTAGGTCCCCAACGAGGGGGTGTCCGGCTTCCGAGAAATGTACGCGCACCTGGTGCGTCCGACCCGTAAACAGTCTGACCTCGACCAGCGACGCATGCGCCAGACGCTCGCGAACCTGGTACTCGGTGAGCGCCAACCTTCCGGACTTCACCCGGGCCGTGAAGCGGGTGCGATGCACTGGGTGCCTGCCATAAGCAGTTTCGAAGCGCCCGGTCGCTGGAGGTTGTCCGTGGACCAGTGCCAAGTAAATCTTCTCAACGGAGCCCGACTTGAATTGCGCCTGAAGGCTGGCCAACGCAAAATCGTTTTTCGCCACCACGATGCAGCCAGAGGTTCCTTTGTCCAAACGGTGCACCAGGCCGGGCCGAAGTTCGCCGCCGATCCCTGCGAGGTCCGAAAGGCTGAAGAGCAGAGCGTTCACCAGCGTGCCTTGCCAATTGCCGGCGCCCGGATGGACCACCATCCCGGCCGCCTTGTTGATCACCGCGATGTCCTGGTCCTGATAGAGGATTTCGAGAGGGAGTCTTTCCGCCTGCGGCTTCGCGGAAACCGGCGGCGGAATCTCGATCTCAACCCGCTCGCCACCCTTGAGCCTTCGCGCGGGTTTGGTCCGCTTGCCGTCAACCCTCACCCGGCCCTGCTCGATGAGGTGCTTGATCCGCGCACGGCTCAAGTCCGCCAACGCCGCCGACAGATGGTGATCCAGCCGCTCCCCCGCCCCGAGGGCGGGAACCTGATAACTGCGCCGCGAGTCCGCTACCAAATCTTCGACTTCACGTGGGCTTTGGATCGAAGAATGATGTCGACGATCGCCCGATCGTAGAAGTTGGTAGAGGCGTAGAGCTCCGGGCTGACCCGACCCTTATAGTGTTCTCTGCCCTCGTCGATCTCATCCTTGAGTACATCGAAGAGGTTGTCGTGTTCGATCCCTTTGATGATCTTCTGCTCGTTGTAGATCGAGATGTCTGAGGCAATGGCTCGCGCCCACCGGATTGCCTTGGTCTTTTCTTCCTCGGTCATGCAACCTCCAGGATCACTTTTCCCTCGCCTGCGCACCAGCTACCAGCGCCAGATAGCTCCGAGAGACTCGACTCGGGTCCAACCTCAATTCGCGGGCCAGATTCATCAACATCCCCCGCAAGTAAACCGTCGCCGGAAGTGCATCGTAGCGGTCCGCCTCGACGTTCTCCAAGTGCCTTACCGAAATCCGAGTGCGCTCACTCAGTTGTGGGAGAGTCAACCCGGCGGCCTCGCGCAGTTCCCGGAGCAATTCACCGTTGAATTCCGCGTCGGCGGGGATTTCTTTGAGGCGTGCTCGAACGGGCGATGGCGTTGTCACCGCGACAGGTACGGCTTCACCGTTCAATGTGCTTCCATCGGGGCCTCTGAGGGCCTGGGTCGCATGAGTGTCGGCCCGATCCGCTGGCTCCGGCCCCAAATATACGTCCAAGAAATCGGTCGCTCGGTAACGCTCGATGGGGGGTGGAGGGCGAGGGGGCGCCGAGCCTGCTCGAAGCAGTTCGTCCATGGAAAGCTGAGCCGGAGCCGGATTTTCCTCCGGAAGCCCAAGCGAGCGGTGGTACTCGGCCCGTCGCCAGGGGTCGCTGAGGGTATCCCTGGCGCGAGCCAACAGATTTCGCAAATCTTGGACCTGAACCGGGTCCGCCAACGCGTACATCGCCGCTGAGGCTGGATCATAGAGCGCCACGGCGCGCCTATAGGCGGAGTGAATTTGATCCACCGACGCGCTGGCCGAGATTTCAAGAAGCTCGTAGTAGTTCTGTGACTGGTAGGGGTTCATCTCACCAGAGCGAGCCGGCGATCCAGGGCCAGGACATTATCCGCCACCTTCGCTAGGCCCGCTGCGGCCTCGCAGTTGGGCCGATCCAGCAAAAGCGGGCGCCGTTCGCGCACCGCCCGCCAGGCGTCATCGTCGTACCCGATGGCACCGACGTAATCCAAGCTCAGCCCGAAGAATTTGTTCCAAGCCGAAGCGACGGCATGACCCAGATCTTGGTCGGTTTCAGTACGCGACTGATTCACCACCAGTCCGACGCGGAAAGCGTTGGCCTCTTGGCGCAGCCGTTCCGCGGCGAGCGGGTTGTGAGCTTTCACCCAGGCGACGAATTCAAAGGGAGTTCTCAGAGCTGGCTCATCGTTGGCCATCGCTTCATTCACCAGCTCCGCCACCCCATCGGGGTCCTTGGCCAGCTGCAGGCGCCGAAAGAAAGCCGCCCGGATGAACCGATAGGCGTTTTCGATCGAGGTGGGCTCGGGCAGCAGCACCACCAGTCCCCGGTCCGCGATCAGGAAAAAATCGAGAACATTGAGGCTGGTGCCGGCGGCCAGGTCGAGCAGGAGGTAATCCACTTCGAGGGAGATCAGGTTCCTGAGCAACTTGCTCTTTTGTTGGTACTTGGGGTTTGCCGCGTCCAGCGCGTCTCGAGCACCGGGAATCAGCGCCAGGTTGTCGATCCCCGCGGGGACCATCACTTCCTGAAGTTTTTTCGCCCGACCGCTCACATAGTCCGACAAAGTCACGGCGGGTTGCTCTATTCCCAGACAAGTGTGAAGGTTGGCGCCGCCCAGGTCTGCATCCACGAGCACCACTTTGCAGCCGCGCTGTGCAATGGCGATCCCCAGATTCGCGGTCACCAGCGTCTTGCCGATGCCGCCCTTTCCCCCACCCACCGAGATGATCCGGCACGCGCGCTTGCGGCGAAGTCCAGGTGGCGCAACGGGAGCGACATTCCCGATTGCAGTTTCATTCGTCGAGGAGTTCCACATTCCAGTAGGAGGCCTCGGCCGCGTTCAAGAAGGGCAGCCACTCGCGGTAGGTGATCCGCTTCGCCGGGCTTCGGAAGAAGGGGGTCCAGCGAGGGCGCACCGGCTTCTTGAGCAACTTCATCTCCGCCTGCTGGGGGGTGCGCCCGCCTTTCTTAAGATTGCAGGGCAAGCACGAGCAAACCACATTTTCCCAACTGGTCTTTCCGCCCTGGGAGCGCGGCAACACGTGATCCAAGTTCAACTCGAAGCGCGCCAACTGGTGGCCGCAATACTGGCAGGTGTCGTTGTCGCGCGCATAGATGTTCAACCGGGAAAAGCGAACCTTGCCGCGGGGAAGGTGCTCATAGGCCGAGAGCACCAAAACCCTGGGAATCCGGATCCGTCGGGTGACGGTTCCCACCGAATCGTGGTTGGCGGCGGACAGCTGCGCCCAGTCGGAAAACTCGTACAATCGATACTGGTTGTCGATGGCGCGGGCCACGCCTTGGTAGAGCAACGACAAGCCTCTTTTTACCGAGGTGACGTGGACTGGCTGGTAGAGGCGGTTGAGAACCAGAACATGGCTGTTCAACATGATGGATTCCTTACGCTTCGGCAGTGACGATCCGGGCCACCAGCTCCAATTCTCGGTCCTCCAGACAGCGGACGTCGATCAGCAGTCTATCACCCGTAACTCGCGTAATTAGGGGGGGATCCGCGCGGCGCAGCTTCTCTTGAAGCTTCAAGGGCGAGTGAGGAACCAGCGCACAGGCATAGGAAGGCGGAGCCGCTGAAGGCAGCGCTCCTCCTCCGACCTGACCCGAGCTGCGCTCCACGGTGGCTTCCACCCCAGCGGCCTGCAAAAGAAGGCGCAGACGCTCGGCGCGAGCGCGAAGCTCCGCCGGGCTTTGCCGCAACAGTCGCTGCACCGGAATCTCTTCGAGACGGGCGTCACGATAAAGCTCCAGCGTCGCTTCCAGGGCGGCGACTGTCATCTTGTCCACACGCACCGCGCGGTTGAGCGGGTGTGCGGCAATTTTCTCCACCAGGGCGCTGGTGCCCAAAATGACACCCGCCTGAGGTCCACCCAGCAGTTTGTCCCCGGAGAAGCTGACCAAATCCACCCCCGAAGATACGGCTTGGGAGACGATCGGCTCGCCCTCGAGCTCGTCGAACGCAACCAGCGCACCGGAGCCGAGGTCCTCGAACACCGGGAGGGAAACTCTTTGACCAAGCGAGGCCAACTGCGCGGAGGAGACCTCTTCGGTAAAGCCAATCAGGGCAAAATTGGACTTGTGCACTTTCAACAAAAGCTTGGTTTGCGGCGTGATCGCGGCCTCGTAGTCCGCCAGCCGAGTGCGGTTGGTGGTCCCCACCTCAACGATCCGGGCGCCCGACTGTCGCATCACGTCGGGAATCCGGAATCCGCCGCCAATCTCGACCAGCTCGCCCCGGGAAACAATAACCTCTCCACCCTGCGCGATCGCCGCGAGCGTCAAGAGGACCGCCGCAGCATTGTTGTTGACCACCACCGCCGCTTCTGCACCGGTCAGCTCGGAAAGCAGCGCCACCAACGGCGCGTAGCGGCTGCCACGCTCGCCCTCTTCGACGTCGTACTCGAGATTCGAGTAGCAGGTCGCGATTTCCACGACGCGGTCGGCGGCCACTTCAGCCAGCGGGGCACGACCTAGGTTGGTATGCAGCACCACGCCCGTGGCGTTGAGAACGCGGCGCAGTCCCGGGGTGTTCACCTCCTTGAGCGCCTCGACGACATCCTCCTCTTCCAGGCCGCGCTCTTCGCCCTGCAACAGCCGGTGGCGGGCGCGCTCCACTGCCCGGCGCAGCACGGCCACCTTGCGCGGTCGGGGTTGGTCGGCCAACAGATGCTCCAAGGATGGCTGGCTCAAAAGTGAGTCAATCGATGGAAGCGACCGCAGACGCGCGCCTTTCTTTGCGCCATCACTCACCGAATTCACCTGCCCCCAGAGTGTAAGCTGCTTCCACTTTACTGCCTAGCGTCCGGAACGGCCTTCACCGGGCGAGCAGCCCGGAAAGCAGTGGTGCTTCGGACTGCACTTCTCGCGCATAGAGAAGACGATAGGTGTTGTACGTTCGTAACACGCGCTTGACGTAGCCGCGCGTCTCCGAGATCGGGATTTCTTCTATCCATTCATCCAACTCCGCTTCCGGCAAAGCAGCACTCCAGCGCCTCACGGCGAGGGGGCCGGCATTGTACGCGGCCAACGCATGCGCGACATTGCCGTTGAACTGCCTCAGCAAGGTAGCCAGGTAGTGAGCGCCCAGGCGGATGCTGTAGTCCGGCCGGAGCAGAGACTCCGAGGTCATTCGGGGCATCTTCAGGGCCTTGGCCAACACCTGGGCCGTCGGAAGCATGAGCTGGGTCAACCCAAGCGCGCCAGCGGGTGAGAGTGCTCTGGGGTCCAGCGCGCTTTCTTCGCGCATCAGGGCCTGAAGAAGGTCTGGGTCGACATCCTCCGCACGGCAGTGCTGCTCGGTGAAGTCACGAAACGGCAACGGATAGGCGCGTTCCCAGAGAGCTCGATTCTCGCCGGTGATTTGACCGGCCATCTCCACCCGCAGGGATTCCCGAGCCACAGCCTGTGCGGAACGGACATCTCCGGCAAGCGTCAGCAGTTGCGCCAGCAAGCGCAGCGCTTGCGGTGGGCGGGCGGAACGATTGACCGCCAGCAGCTCGGAAATTGCGGATTCCGGGAAGCCGAGCCGCAGCAGCTCGACCGCGCTTTGGAAGTGCGGCTCTTGCTCCATCGCTCCTGGGTAGAAGGGCCATGGATCCGAAGCCGCGTCGGCCACCCGCGACCAAGGGGCAACTTGTGAGTAAGCCTGGCTGTCGAGCTTCTCCACCCGCAGCCGCGCCATCAAACCGTAGTAGCTGGTCGGGTACTTTTGGCTCAGCGAAGACAGCAGTTCCACCGCCTGGCGCCGGTCTCCGAGCGACTCAAGGGTTCGCGCTCGCCAGTACTGCGCACGTTGAACCTCGTAGGGATCGGAGTTGGCGAACCGAACCTCGAGCTCATTCAATAGCCTCAACTGCGACTCGGTCTGATTCTGGTGACGGTGAATCCAAGCGCTTCGGAACAGCGCCTCGGCAAAGAAATCACCGGCGGGGTATTTCTCCGCGAGCTCCTCGAGGCGGCTCAAGGCGAGCTGCGGCTGCCCAGCTCTGAGGTGGAGATCCGCGGCGTAGAAGAGAGCGTCGTCCGCGAAGGCCTGGCCAGGGAAATCCTTGGCCAATGCCTCGTAGGTTTCCGCCGCCCGTTGAGGATCGATGATCGACCGCGACGAACTGAGGGCAAAAAGGCCTCGCGCGAGGAGATCCGGCTCGCGGCATTGGGCTGTGACCGGCCCCAGCACGGCCACCGCCGCCGCGTGCCTGCGTTCCTTACGCAGCGCTTTGCCATAGGCGAAATGGGCGCGGCAACCGAGTGCATCGGGCGGCGAAACCGACTGCAGCAAGGGCTCAAGCAGCACCATTCCCTGTCGATTACGGTGTGCATCGATGAGTCGTTCCGCGCGGAGGACAACAGCCTCGGGCGGAAGCTTGATACCCTTGAGCCGCCGCGCCGCTTCCGAAGCAAAAGGCGAGAGTGGATGCCTGGACCACAACTGGATCAAGGTGTCGCGCTCCGCAGCGGGGTCGCGAGATTCGCGCTGCATATCGGCCGCGGCAAACAGCGCCTCTGCGGCCACATCGCGCCCCTGTACGGTTCCGACCTCTTTGGCGAGCTGGGTTGCCACTTCGATCGCCCGATTCCGCTGCCCACCGTGATGAAGCGCCCGCGCCAGGCCAAGTCGTGCATCAGGGTAGAGACTCGACGCGCCCTCGACGCGCCCGAAGTGATCTGCCGCGGCGTCCCATTGGCGCAGCTCCTCGTACGCCGTGGCCGCGTAGAACAGGCAGCGGTCGCGGAGCGCGAGGTATTCGGCCCCCAACGCGGACATCTCCAGGGCCGCAGCTTGGTAATCCTCCGCCCGCAACGCGCTGAGCGCGCGCAAGTACCGAACCGGAAGCGTGGTTGCTTCGTTGAGCAGCAGCGTGCGGGCGAGGGCGAAATGTCCGCGGTCAAATTCTACCTTGGATTCTCGCGCGCGCCCGCTGCTGAAGTAACCGTCCAGATCCGACGCCGTAAAAGGCCTGTTTTTAGAAGGTTCCGCTCGCGCCGGAACTGATGGGAAAGCCGGGTTGGCGATGGGGCTCACGCCCCCGATTTCCGAGGGAGCACCACCCAGAGCGCCGAGCGCAATCAGGACAAGCGCGGCAAAGGGGCGCATACTAAAGAGGTTACCTTAGGCGAAGTCACTGAATGGATATCCGCACCCAGAGCGCGCTCCTGGCAGCCATCGTAGGCCTCGCGCTTGGCTTGTCCATGTTGCTGCGGGGCGGCCGCGCCCGGGTGCTGACGCTCTACTCCTTCTTTGCGTTGAATGTTGGGGGCTACTACTTCGCCCAGTTCCTTTTTAGCCTATTTTGGGCTTCCTCCCGATTTCCTTGGGTCGCTCGCATCGCGCTGAGCGCCACGGTGGTGCTCGCGGCGCTGGTGCCCTCGACCGCACTGGCATTTTTCCTGGAATTCCTTGGTGTTCGGCCACGCATCTACCGATATGCCCGTCCTGTCGCCCTACTGTCGATCATCCTGGGAATCGTCGTCGGCCTGACGCCGCTTGCCTACCAGTTGTGGGCCCGGATCGTGGTTTCGGCGTGGGTCTTTGCTGCCCTCTCGGCCTCGGTGTCCTTGCTGATGTACCGGATTCGACACAGCGATTCCCGCATCGAGCGCGGTCGGCTTACCTATCTTGCGATCGGCGCCGCGGCATCGATCGTTTTCGCCGCTCTCGACTTCTTATCCGGGCGGGTGTTCCCGTTTCCTCCACTGGGTCCAATCGTCATCACCCTCTACCTCTTCTTCCTGGCGCAGACCTTGCTCCGCCTTCGCCTCATGGACCTTCACGAGCTGCTGGGGAAGTTTGCCTCGCAAGCGGTCTTGGCCGCGATTTTGGCTGCGGTATTCGCCACCCTCACGGCCTGGGTGCAGGGGAACTCCTCGCTCTTTCTCTTCAACACGGCGGTCGGCGCGTTCGTGATGATCATCCTCCTCGAACCCCTGCGGGCGAAGGTCGAAGAGCGGGTGGTGGCCATCTTCTTTCGCGAGCGGTTCGAGCTGATCCGGAGCCTCACCAACTTACGCGCCCGGATGGCAAACATCATTGATGTCGGTGAGCTCGCCAACGTCGTGTTGGACTCCATTGACGAGACCCGTCGGGTCACTCACGTGTCCATCTACCTGCTCGCCGAAGATCGCCCGGGTTATCGGCTGCTCGATCATCGAGGACCGCAGCCGGTTCCCTTCCTGGACGCGGCGGCGGCTCGCGGGTTGCTCCATGCGGCCTCCGGCGGGCAGAAGGCGCTGCTGCTGGAAAACCTCGAACGGCGAATCATCGAGATGCGCAATCAGGTGCCCGAGGGTCGCCGCAGCCGAGAAGAGCTCAAGCGCGTGCATGACACGCGAAGTGCTCTCACGCAGATGAAGGCAGGCATCAGCGTCCCCCTCGTGGGCAATGATCGAGTGATCGGCTTTCTCAATCTGTGGGACGAGCGCGTACCGGAAGCGTACGCCTCCGACGAGATCGCCTTGATCCTGGACATCGCGGAGCGCCTCTCCACCGCAATCGAGAACTCCAAGCTCTACGAGCGGATGCGCGAGCGCGATCGCCTCGCGGCGTTGGGCGAAATGGCAGCGGGCTTGGCGCACGAAATCCGCAACCCGCTTGGGGCGATCAAGGGAGCGGCGCAATGCCTCGACCCGCAACGGCTTCCTGGTGAGGAGGGCGAATTTCTCGAGGTGATTGTCGATGAGGTCAATCGCCTCAACGGCGTGGTAACCGCGTTCCTGGATTACGCGCGGCCCTTGAAACAAAACTTTGGGCCCACCGACCTCAATGAAGTGGTCACCCGGACGCTCAAACTGATTCAGAACGAGATTCCTGAGAACGTCGAGTTGCAGCTGGAGCTGAGCGAATCCGTGAACCGAGTGGAGGCGGATGCCGAGCAACTCAAGCAGGTGCTCATCAACCTGGTGCAGAACGCGATCCACGCTATTGGACGTAAACCGGGGAAGATCGTCATCAAAACGCTTCGCCCGGAGCGATTCAGCGACTTTCGAGGTGCTGAAACGGTAGAGCTACAGGTCACCGACAATGGTCCCGGCATTCCGATCGAACAGCAATTGCACATCTTCGTGCCTTTTTTCACCACCAAGCAAAAGGGGACGGGCTTGGGCCTTGCGATCTGTCAGCGCATCGTCAAAAACCACGGAGGGACGGTCTCAGTCCAAAGTCGACTTGGCGAGGGGGCAAGTTTCTTGATCCGGCTGCCCGCCTTGCCGTCCGAAGCTCCCACCACCGACACTCCCGTCCCCGAGGCGGCTTTGCCGAGTGCCCGCGGTCGACTCGAACAGGCTCAAGTCTCCGCCGAGAGCGTCACCTCGGTCTCGCCGTCCGGTTCGCGTCACAAGCTGAAGAAAAAGCGGCGAATGGCGTCCGGTTAGAGCTCGGCCAGCGCTTTCTGTCTGTCCTCCCAGCGCTCGTAAAGAGATTCCAACTTCGCGCGGTTGAGGCGGTGCGATTCCATGACTTCCTTAGCCTTGTCAAAGTCGAGGTACAGCGCAGGGTCCGCGAGCACGGCTTCATGCTCCTTCTGTTGCGCTTCCAGCTCGGCGATGCGCGATTCCATCTCTTCGATCTCGCGCTGGATCGGTCGCACCTTGGCGCTGCGTTCGTTCCGAGCCTCGGCTTCCGCCCGACGGCGTCCCCGGGAGCTGCTGCTCAGGGACCCGACGGATTTCTTCTCGCCCGAGACGGCCGCCGGCTCAAGGCCCACAACCTCCTGTTGAAGATGGTACAAATAGTCGTCCAGGTTTCCTGGGTGCCGAACCGCTCCTCGGTTCTTGACCTCCCACACCACGCTGCCGAGCCGGTTCAAGAAACTCCGGTTGTGGGATACGAACAGCAGCGTTCCGTCGAAGCCTTCGAGGGCATCGATCAGCGCCTCCGAGGAGTCCAGGTCGAGATGGTTGGTGGGCTCGTCCATCAGCAACAAGTTGCAGGGTGCGCACAGTAGCTTCGCAAGGGCCACTCGAGCCTTTTCTCCTCCGGAGAGTACTCCCACGCGCCGATCCACCGCCTCGGAGGAGAACAGAAATGCTCCGAGGATGCTGCGCAGCTCCCGGTCGCTCTTGTCTGGCGCAACCTGCCTCACTTCTTCAAGAATAGTCGCTGTCGGATTGAGCTCGTCGGCTTGATGCTGAGCGTAGTAACCGAGCTGCACGTTTTCGCCTAGGACGACCTCTCCCACATCCGGTGCAGCTGCCCCCGCAAGCAGTCTGAGCAGCGTGGTTTTTCCGGCCCCGTTGGGCCCAACGATTGCGATGCGCTCACCCCGTTCGACCCTGGCGTCCAAGCCTTCGAAGACCCTGACCTCCCCGTACGACTTGGAGATCTTTCTCAGGACAACGACATCCCGCACCGACTTGGAGCAAGGCGGGAATTGAAAGGTCATTGGACCGCGCTCCTGGCGAATCTCGATGAGCTGTTCCCGCTCGAGCATCCTGGCGCGGCTTCGCGCTTGCCGCGCTTTGCTGGCCTTTGCTCCAAACCGCGCAATGAACGCCTCCATCTCCGCACGGCGAGCCTGCTGTATCTCCACTTCGGCGCGAAGCCGTTCCAGCTCTTCGGCGCGCTGGGCTTTGAACTGGGTGTAGTTTCCCCGGAAGGTTCGCAGTCCCTCGGTCCCCAGGGCGATGACCCGATCGATCTGTCGGTCCAAGAACTCTGGGTCGTGGGAGACGATGATCATCGCCTTTCGAGATTTGCGCAGAAAATGCTCGAACCAGGTCAGGGTGGGTAGGTCCAGGTGGTTCGTCGGTTCGTCGAGAAGCAACAGCTCGGGGTCCTGCAGCAGCAAGCCCGCGAGCGCCGCCCGCATCCGCCATCCGCCCGACAAAGACGATGCGGGGTTGGAGAAATCCTGGACGCGGAAGCCCAAGCCGAGAAGGATGGCCTCGGCCCGATGCCGGCCGTAGAGCTCGTCGAAGTGATCCAGCTCCTGGTGCCGATCCGCCAACTCCTGCGAAAGCTCAATCTGCTCCGCTTCCATCGTTGCTTGGGACAAAGCCTCTTCGGTCGACCGAAGCCGCGCCCCAAGCTCGCGTCGCCCGGGAACCGCGTGAAGCACCGAATCCACGAGTCTTTCAGGACCCACCTCCCCAAGCTCCTGAGGCAGATAGCCGACTCGTGCCTGGCGACTGAACCGGATTGATCCGTCGTCTGGGACCTGAAGCCCGACGAGAAGGCGCAGCAAAGAAGACTTGCCGGTTCCGTTTGCTCCGACCAACCCAACGCGATCTTTGGGCCCAATTGAAAAGCTCGCGTGATTGAAAACCACCTTGCCGCCGAACGAGAGGCAAAGGTCTTGCACCAGAGCCAAGCTCACCTCGGATCCCTCCAGCCGGCCCCCGGGGCCCTACAGAAACCTCGCCTGTCTGGTGCCTGACAACCTCGCAAATTATTGATTTTACTTCAGTTCATGGGTCGAAAAGCAACTTTGTCGTTATCGGTTGAAGATTCAATAGACTCCACATACGAGCTTTACCAGCCATGGTTCCCGCCTCTGCCATGCTGTTTCGAGAAAAGCCCACCGGAGATCTTCGTGAGCACGGTTTGGGCAGCCTACCCGCGGACAGTCAGAATCTGCTGCAAGCGCGAATCAAGGATCTCAAGCTCCACCTGAGCGGAACCCCCCTTGAGAAGCACATCCACCAGCTGTACGCCGAACTTGAGACTCAAGGACTTTCGCTCCGGCCGCAATGCTACTTATCTGACCAGTGGGGATGCCCCTCCGGCGTGCCGGTGATTGGCATTCCCTTCTACCTGGCGGATCCGCAGCTACACACCATCGAGGCCGAGTTGGGCGCGGGTGCGGAGAGCGAGCGGGAAATCATGATGTACCTGCGCCACGAGGCTGGGCATTGCTTCAACTACGCCTACAAGCTCTACGAAAGCGACGAGTGGCGTAAGATTTTCGGGGACTACACCAAACCCTACCGGGACGATTACAAGCCTCAACCCTTTTCGCGGAAGTACGTGGTCCATATTTCTGGGTGGTACGCGCAGAAGCACCCGGATGAGGACTTCGCGGAGACGTTCGCGGTCTGGTTGACCCCCAACTCCGATTGGGGCAAGCGCTACAGTGGCTGGGGCGCGTTGAAGAAGCTTCACTACGTGGAATCGACCGCCCAGCGGATTGGTCGCACCATTCCCCTCACCCAGATCGACTCACGCGACGTGGACGTGGAACAGATGGAGGAGACCGTTCTCGATCACTACCGGCAGCGGAACCTGGAGGAGAAAGTCGACGTCCAGCTCCGCGAGCAACTGGACCAGGACCTCTGCAACCTCTTCGAGGCCCCCGGCGCAGCGCCGGCAAAGGCCGAGACCTTGGTTCGCGCGGAACGGCAATCGGTGATCCAGGCGGTCACGCAGTACTCGGGCGTGAGCCGCGCGGTGGTGCGCTCGGTGGTGGATCACCTCGCAGAGCGCGCCGCGGTGCTCGGGCTCACTGTCCACCTTCACCGCACCGCGGAGTACCTCACCCG
>Ga0126369_10000641_pt1 | contig 23119 bp, 19 predicted proteins | sample PanSoiMetaPlot_1_FD_109646 | JGI IMG/M metagenome (GOLD analysis project Ga0126369, IMG submission 109646) | Tropical forest soil microbial communities from Panama - MetaG Plot_1 | ecosystem: Environmental > Terrestrial > Soil > Tropical forest > Bulk soil | place: Panama | collected 2016-02-17
GCCAGTCCGCGATCGCATCAGAGCCGTCCGCCATGCCCTCGGTCTCCCGGTACGGGGACGCCACCGATCCGCAATCGAGGTGATCGCGGCCGAGCACAATCGGCGCTCTCACCTCACCGCGCGCGACCAAGTCGTTGAAGCGCAGCCCGGCCTTGTCCCGCTCTCCGTATCCCAGCCAGCAGATCCGGGCGGGCAGCCCCTGGAAGTGAACTTTCTTCCCGGCCATCTCGATCCACCTGGCCAGCGCCTGGTTCTGCGGGAACAGCTCGAGAATCGCCCGGTCGGTGGCCGCGATGTCGGCGGGGTCGCCGGAGAGCGCCGCCCACCGGAACGGGCCCTTGCCCTCGCAGAACAGCGGCCTAATGTAAGCGGGCACGAAGCCCGGGAAGGCGAATGCCCGCTCGTAGCCCGCCAGCAGCGCCTCGCCGCGGATCGAGTTGCCGTAGTCGAACACTTCGGCGCCCGCGTCCATGAACCCGACCATGGCCTCCACGTGCGCGGCCATCGACTCGCGCGCCCGATCGGTAAAGCCTGCCGGGTCCTCGGCGCGCAGCGCCCCCATGTCGGCGAAGGCCACGCCGCGCGGAAGGTAGGACAGCGGGTCATGGGCGGAGGTCTGGTCGGTCACCACGTTGACCGGGGCGCTGCGGGCGAGCATCGCGGGCACCACGTCAGCGGCGTTGCCGAGCAATCCGATCGACAGCGGCTGCCCGACGCCGGCGGCAGCGACCGCGCGTGTGATCGCGTCCTCGGTGTCGTCGGCGGCCACGTCCAGGTACCCGTGCTCGATCCGGCGGGCGATTCGGGACGGGTCGCAGTCCACGCAGATCGCGACGCCCCCGTTCATCGTGACCGCCAGCGGCTGGGCGCCTCCCATCCCGCCCAGGCCGGCCGTGAGGGTGATCGTGCCGGCGAGCGATCCGCCGAACCGCTTCGCGGCGATCGCCGCGAACGTCTCGTAGGTGCCCTGGAGGATGCCCTGGGTGCCGATGTAGATCCACGACCCGGCCGTCATCTGGCCGAACATGGTCAGCCCGAGCGACTCGAGCCGCCGGAACTCATCCCAGGTCGCCCATTGCGGAACCAGGTTCGAATTGGCGATCAGCACCCGGGGCGCCCACTCATGCGTCCGGAATACGCCGACCGGCTTGCCCGACTGCACCAGCAGCGTCTCGTCGCCCGCCAGGTCGCGGAGCGAGCCGACGATCGCGTCGTACGCCTGCCAGCTGCGCGCCGCCCGGCCGGAGCCGCCGTACACGATGAGCTGGTCCGGATGCTCTGCCACTTCAGGATCGAGGTTGTTCATCAGCATCCGCATGGCCGCCTCTTGCGGCCAGCCCCGGCAGGAAAGGGCCGCCCCGCGCGGTGCCCTGACCTGGCGCGCACCGGGTCGCGCGACCCGGCCAGCGGATTCGGCGTCCGTCATTCTGGCTCCTCATGCTGCCTTGCGTCGGCGTGCGGCTACGTCGGCATCCTTCGGTGGCTATCATTCCCGTTTCGCCGCTCTGCTGACGCGGAGCACACAGCATCGACGGACCGTTGATGCTGTCCTGACGACATCAACGGTCCGTCGATGTTGGTGGCCGGCCCGATGGGCCGACCCTTGTGGGTTGCGTTACATGAGGCCGACCGACTTCAGCCAGTTGGTGGCCACGGTTGAATAACTTTGGCCCTGGCTGAGCTGCAGGTTCATCTTGACCAGGTCCGCGGTGGTGAGCTTCGCCGAGATCGCGTTGAGCTCGTTGATGATCTTGGTGTTGACGCCCTTCTTGTAAACAAGCGGCAGCACGTTCTGCGCCGCGAACAGGCTCTTCGGGTCGGAGAGGGTCAGCAGCTTGTCGCTCAGGATCTGTGGCGTCGTGGTGAAGATGTCCGATGCCTGGATCTTGCCGCTCTTGAGGTCCGCAAGCGAGACCGGTCCGGACAGGTCGGTGGGCAGGAAGCTCTTGAAGGTCAGGCCGTACAGCTTCTTCAGGCCCACCAGCCCCTCGTACCTGGTCTTGAACTCAGGTGATGCGCCGATCACCATCGTGTTGGCGACCTTCTTCAGGTCCGCGATGGACGCTATATGATGCGCCGCGGCGAAGGCCTGGGTCACCGTGACCGAGTCCTTGTCCTGGGCGGCTGAGGGGTTGAGAATCTCCAGCGAGCTCGGCAGCCCGGACGTCAATGCGGCATCGACCGCCGCCGTCGTCGTAGCCGTGCTGCTCGTGTTCACTGAGGTCGTCAGCAGGGCGCCGTTGTATTCAGGCAGGATCGTCACGGCGCCCTTGACGATCTCCGGGTAGTAGACCTCACGCGAGCCGATATTGAACTTGTCGGTCACCTTCACGCCGATGTGCTGTAGCGCCAGCGAGTAGATCTCGGCGAGCACCTCGGCCTCAGGGAAATTAGCCGACCCCACTACCACCGATGTCGCCTTGGGCGGGGTAATCGGGTTGGTGCTGCTGCTGCTGCAGGCAGCCAGTGTCAGGCCGGCCGCCGCAGCCAGGCTCACCGCGACCAAGCGCCGCCCTGTTCTCATGATCAGCAAACGCGGCATGGCTTCCATCCTTCCGTTGGATTCGACAATCAGATCACGAACCGGTCGCCCGCGTGCGCAGGCCGGCCGGTACCAGCACTCGCCTGATACCCACGAACAGCACCTGCACGGCGAGCGCCAGCAGGACGACGAGCAGCGCACCGCTGGCGACCGTGGCGTAATCGTTCGTCGCCAGGCCGTCAAAGATGTAGCGCCCGAAACCGCCCAGGCTGATATAGGCGGCGATGGTCGCGGTGGCGACGACCTGGATCGCGGCGGTCCGCACGCCGACGATGATCAGCGGCAGCGCCACCGGGAACTCCGCGCGCAGCAGCACCTGGGTGCCGGTCATTCCCATCCCGCGCGCCGCGTCCGTGATGTCCGCATCGACGCCAAGCACGCCCTCATAGGTGTTCACCAGGATCGGCGGGATCGCAAGCACGGCCAGCGGGATCAGCCACGCCCAGGAGGATGCGTTGGTCAGCAGGTAGACCAGGATCAGCAAGCCAAGGGTCGGGACGGCCCGCCCGGCCGTGGCGACACTGACCACAGTGAACGCGCCGCGGCGGCGATGCCCGATCAGAAGCCCGATGGGCAGCGCGATCAACACCGCGATCAGCAATGCCAGGCCGCTGTAAGCCAGGTGCTCGACCAGCCTGGCGGGCACGCCGTCGGGGCCGTGCCAGTGGTGGGAGTTGCTGATCCACGGCCAGATCCAGCGGGTCCAGATGTTCATGCCGCAGCACCTCGTGGCGACCTGCGCTGCCAGGGCGTCAACAGGCGCCGTGCGAGAACCAGCAGCACGTCCGCGGTGAGCGCGAGCGCGACTATCAGCACTATCCCCGTGTAGACCTCGACGTACAGGCTGAGCTGAAAGCCATTGATCAATAGGTAGCCCAGCCCGCCGATGCCGATCAGCTGGGCGACGCTGACCAGGCTGATGCTGGCGACAGTGGCGACCCGCAGCCCGGCGATGACGATCGGGGTTGCGATGGGCAGCTCCACCTGCACGAGGCGGCGCAACGGCGTGAAGCCCATAGCCGTCGCGGCCTGGCGGACCGGCTCAGGTACCGACCGCAGCCCGTCAACCACATTAGGCAACAGGATGGACAGTGAGAACAGCGTGAGCGGGATGATGACCGTGTTGTTGGTCAGCCCGGTGTAGTCCAGCAGGATCAAGAACAGCGCCAGCGACGGCAGCGCGTACAAGGCGTTGGCTACGCTCAGCGCGGGCCCGTACAGCCAGCGCCAACGCGCGCAAGCCACGCCGAGCGGCACGGAGATGATCGTGCCGTACAACACCGGCATCAGCCCGAGGTAGGCATTCTGCTTGACGAGGGACCAGAGCAGGCCGATGTTCTGGCCAATCCACGTCCACGGGCTCATGGCGCCGCCTGCCCGGGCCGCTCGGTGGCATCGGCCCAGCCACCCGAGGCCGCGACGTCGGCTTCCTGGATCGCGGCCCGAAGCCGCTCGTAGGAGGTCACGCCGACCACCCGACCATCGTCATCGACGCCGATCGCCCGGCCGCTGCGGGACAACACCGTGGCATCGAGCGCTGCCCGCAACGAGTCCGCGCCGACCGTGAACGTGTGCCCGTAGCCCTCGACGGATGCCGAGGCCAGCAACGTGTCAGCGGGCAACGACTCCAGCATGGCGAGCGACAGCCAGCCCCGCGGCTTGCGTTCTGAATCTACGAGCAGTACCCACTGCTCGCCTGTGTTCTTGGCCGCACGCACGGCCTCGGCCACGGTCTGGTCCTGCGACGCCACCGCCTCCAGGCCGAGGGCGATGCCGGTCGTGCCGAAGAACGACAGGCGCCGGATGCCGCGGTCGAAGCCGACGAACTGCCGCACGTAATCGTCGGTGGGCGCGCCGAGCAGTCGCTCCGGCGCGTCCACCTGGGCCAGGTGCCCGCCGGGGCGGAACACTGCCACCAGGTCTCCGACCTTGATCGCCTCCTCGACGTCATGCGTCACTAGGACGACCGTCTTGTGCAGTTCACCCTGGAGCCTGATCAGCTCATCTTGCAGTGCGGCTCTGACAATCGGGTCAACGGCGCTGAACGGCTCGTCCATCAGCAGCACGGGCGGGTCGGCTGCCAGAGCCCTGGCCACCCCCACGCGCTGTTGCTGGCCGCCGGAAAGCTGGTAGGGATAGCGCCGCGCGAACGCCTGATCCAGGCCGACCAGGTCCATGAGCTCGCGGGACCTGGCGCGAGCCTTGGCCCTGCCCCACCCGCTGAGCAGCGGCACCGTCGCGATGTTGTCCTCGATGGTCCGGTGCGGGAAGAGCCCGGTCTGCTGGATGACATAGCCAATGCCCCGGCGCAGCTCCGGGGGATTCACGGTCTGCACGTCCTTGCCGTCGAGGAGGATGCGCCCCGACGTCGGCTCGACCAGCCGGTTGATCATGCGCAACGAGGTCGTCTTGCCGCAACCGCTCGGTCCGACGAGCACCATGATCTTCCCGGCGGGGACCTCGAGGTTCAGGCTGTCCACGGCGACGGTGCCGCCAGGGTAGCGCTTCGTCACGTTCTCAAAGGTGATCAAGGCGGCCTTCCTGGCAGGCTGGGCCCCTCCGGCAGGCTCTCGCATCGACGCGATGCCGCGACCCGGCGCTATGTACCGCTAGGGCACAAGCCTAGACCCGACCCGGATATTCCGCGCATTTAAAACGCCGTTGCCGCCGGCGCCCCACAGGCCTGCAACATCGATGGGCCCTTGATGTAGCCAGGACAACATCAACGGTCCGTCGATGCTGTGGACGTGGGGAGACACGGCGCTCCGGCGCCGGTTTTCCGCCCGCCTATGCTGGGACGCGGGCCAGGACCCGGCGGTTAGCTCGCAGGGTTGCATGCACGAGGCGGCCCGCGAGCGCATCGGCACGCGCAGGGGTTGCGAAGACAGGGTGGACATGGCATCGGCCGAAGGCCAGCAGGGCCAGCAGGGCCAGCACAGCCAGCACGGCCAGCAGAGCACCGGATCCGTCGGGCTCAAGCAGGCGGCGCGAGGTGAGGCGCACGGCCACAGGCACCGCGACGTATCCGGCGGCTGGTTGCGCCCGGCGGTCTTCGGCGCCATGGACGGCCTGGTCACCAACGTGTCGCTGATCGCGGGCGTCGGCGGCGGCGGCGCACAGCGGCACTTCATCGTGCTCACCGGCCTGGCCGGCCTGTCTGCAGGCGCGTTCTCGATGGCGGCCGGGGAGTACGTCTCGGTCTCCTCACAAAACGAGCTCGTCGCGGCCGAGGTCTCCAAAGAGCGTTACGAGCTCGAGCACAACCCCGAGGCGGAGCGGCGTGAGCTGGCCGCCGTGCTTCGCGGCCAGGGAGTCGAGCCAGACCTCGCCGATCAGGTGGCCAGGCAGGTGTCGACCAAGCCGGAGCAAGCCCTGCGCATGCACGTACGTGAGGAACTCGGCGTCGACCACCACGAGCTCCCGTCGCCCGTCGTCGCCGCCGCGGCCTCGCTGGTCACGTTCGCGGTGGGAGCGCTGATCCCACTGCTGCCTTACCTGGTCGGGTTCACCTCGCTGGTGGCGGCGCTGATCCTGGCCGGGCTGGCGGCCGTCGTCGGCGGCGGCCTGGTGGCCCGGCTCACCGATCGCCCGTTCTGGCGCGGCGCACTCCGCCAGCTGCTGCTGGCCGCGGCTGCCGCCGGGCTCACCTACGCGATCGGACGAGGGTTCCACGCCGCGGTCGGCTGACGCCGCTCATGGTGACCAGATTCACGCCGACACCGACCGCTCACCAGGTGTCGATGCCGAACGAGTCCTCGGCATCCCCGCCGGACGACACCAGCTCGAGATCCGCCTCGACCATCATCGCCACAAGCTCCTCGAAGCCGACCTTCGGCTCCCAGCCGAGCCGCTCCCGGGCTTCAGTGGCATCGGCGCATAGCTTGTCCACCTCGGCCGGCCTGATGAAGGCCGCGTCCGTGACCACGTGGTCCCGCCAGTCCAGCCCCGCCACTTTGAACGCCTGCTCGAGCAGGTCCTCGACCGAGTGCGTCACCCCGGTGCCGACCACGTAGTCGGCAGGATCGTCCTGGGAGATCATCAGGTGCATCGCCCTGACGTAATCGCCCGCGAACCCCCAGTCCCGCCGCGCTGACAGGTTGCCGAGGCGCAGCTGCCGCTCGTAGCCCAGCTTGATCCGGGCCACGCCGAGCGAGATCTTGCGGGTGACGAACTCGGCGCCGCGCCGCGGTGACTCGTGGTTGAACAAAATCCCTGCGACCGCGAACATGCCGTACGACTCGCGATAGTTCTGGGTCAGGAAGTGGCCGTATGCCTTCGCCACCCCGTAGGGGCTGCGCGGGTGAAACGGGGTCTGCTCGGTCTGCGGCGACTCGCGCACCATGCCGAACATCTCCGACGAGGACGCCTGGTAGAACCGGATCTGCCCGCGCCCGGGCGACCGTGAGGCGCTGATCCCGCTGCACACCCGGATGGCCTCGAGCACCCGCAGCACGCCGAGGCCGGTTACCTCGCCGGTGAGCTCGGCCTGCTGCCAGGACATCGGCACGTACGAGATCGCCGCCAGGTTGTACACCTCGTCCGGCTGCACCCGCTCCACGGCTGAGATCAGGCTGCCCTGGTCCAGCAGGTCGCCACGGACGAGCCTGACCTCGCCGAGTAGCTGGCGAAGCTGGCGCACCCGCGGATTCTGCTGGCCGCGCACCAGGCCCCAGACTTCATATCCCTGGTCGCTCAGGTACTCGGCCAGGTATGACCCGTCCTGGCCGGTGATTCCCGTAATCAGGGCTCGTCGCGACAGGGCCGCCTCCGGTGCTTGCCGATGTTCCCTACGTCGCGGCAGCATATCGGGTCGGTCCGGGGATTGAGGGTGCCGATGTGGCCAGTGATATGTTCTCGCAAGACCTGCGCACGGCCAGCGCAGCGCCCACGACGACGGGGCAGGCAGGAGGCAGACCGGAGTGACGACCCGCGAGGCCCCCGAGGTCCGGGCCGCCCCGCCCCGCCCCGCTACCGAGGACCGGCCCCGTGTGGGCCGCGGGGAGCGACACCCTGAGTCCCCGCTTCGCGTTGCGCTGCTGTCCTACCGGAGCAAGCCGCACTGCGGAGGCCAGGGCATCTACCTGCGCCACCTGTCCAGGGAGCTGCACGCGCTTGGCCATCACGTGGAGGTCTTCTCGGGCCAGCCCTACCCCGAGCTCGAGGCAGGCCCGCTGCTGCGCACCCTGCCCAGCTTGGACCTGTACCGCGATGAAGACCCGTTCCGCACGCCGCGTCCGAGCGAGTACCGGGACTGGATCGACCTGCTCGAGGTCGGCATGATGTGGACAGCCTCGTTCCCTGAGCCGCTTACGTTCAGCATCCGAGCGCTGCGCGCGCTCCGCGACCGTCGCGCCGACTTCGACATCGTGCACGACAATCAGGTGCTCGCCTACGGCATGCTCGGCATCGCCCGCCTTGGCCTGCCGCTGGTCACCAGCATCCACCACCCGATCAGCGTGGACCGCAGGATCGAGCTCGCCCAGGCCAGGGGACTGTCCCGGCTGACGAAGCGCCGCTGGTACTCGTTCGTCCGGATGCAGGCGCGGGTCGCCCGCCGGGTCGGCCCGGTGCTCACCGGGTCTGAGTCTTCGCGCGCCGACATCCTCGCGGACTTCAAGGTGCCACCCGGCAACGTGCGCGTGATCCCGCTCGGCGTGGATACCCGGCTCTTCCACCCGCGGCCGGGGCCCCGAGTGCCTGGCAGCATCATCGCCGTCGCCAGCGCCGACTCGCCGGTCAAGGGCATACCGACGCTGCTGCGAGCCTTCGCCAAGATTCAGACGGAACGGCCCGTTGCCCTCACCGTGGTCGGCAAGCCCGCTCCGGGCGGGCCGACGGAGCAGCTGCTCGGCGAGCTCAGCCTGCAGGGCAAGGTGCGGTTCGTCACTGGGATCAGTGACACCGAGCTCGCCGAGCTGGTCGCGAGCACCGAGCTCGCCGTCGTGCCGTCGCTCTATGAGGGGTTCTCGCTGCCCGCCGTCGAGCACATGGCCTCGGGCACGCCGTTGATCGCGAGCAGGACGGGCGCTCTGCCCGAGGTCACTGGCGACGCCGCGGTTCTGGTGTCCCCGGGCGATCCCGAGGAACTGGCGACTGCGATCGGCCGGCTGCTCGATTCGCCGCGCGAGCGGGAGCTGCTCTCCGCATCCGCCTTGCACCGGGTGCGGGAGCGCTTCGCCTGGTCGGCGGTGGCGCGCGCGACCGTCACCGAGTACCGGCGGGAGATCGACGTCGCGTCGGCTAGGACAGGAGGCGCCGCCGGTCGGGCCGGCCGTGCGAGCGGCCCGTGCTGACCGTGGACTTCGCCCGGCTCGCGATCGCGCCAGGCGATCGGGTGCTCGACCTGGGCTGCGGTGCCGGCAGGCACGCGTTCGAGGCGGTGCGCCGCGGCGCCAGGGTGGTGGCGCTCGACACCGACCGGGGAGAGCTTGAGCGGGTACGCGGCATGTTCGCCGCGATGGGCGGGGCCGGTGAGATCCCGGCTGGCGCTCACGGCCGGACCGCGGTGGGCGACGCCACCGCGATGCCCTTCGGCGACGGGTCGTTCGACAAGGTGATCGCTGCTGAGGTGCTCGAGCACATCCCCGCCGACCAGGCGGCGATGAACGAGATCGCCCGGGTCCTTCGGCCGGGCGGCGTCGCGGCGGTCACCGTGCCGTCCTGGCTGCCCGAGCGGATCTGCTGGCGGCTGTCAGACGACTATCACGACGTGCCGGGCGGGCACGTGCGGATCTTCACTCGCCGCGAACTCGACACCAAGCTGACCCGGTCTGGGCTGGCCGTGCGCGGCCACCACCATGCCCACGGCTTGCACTCGGCCTACTGGTGGATCAAGTGCGCGGTGGGCGTTCACAATGATGATCACTGGCTTGCCGCCGCGTATCACCGGCTGCTGGTGTGGGACATCATGCGAGGCCCGGCGCTCACCCGCTACTCCGAGCGCGCGCTCAACCCCGTGCTGGGCAAGAGCCTGGTCGTCTACGCGGACAAGCATGCTCCGGCCTGAGCGGGGCGCCTTGGCCGCGCGCCGCGCGACGCGCCAATGGGTGCCCGAGGTGGCGGGCATCCTGACCGCGGACGACATTCTCGCCACCGCCCGGGCCATCGCTGCCGAACAGCAAGCCGATGGCGCGATCGGATGGCCAGACGGGCACGTGGACGCATGGAACCACGTCGAGTGCGCGATGGCGCTGTCGGCCGCGGGCCTGCGCGACCCCGCCGGGCGGGCCTACGAGTGGCTGCGCGAGAACCAGCGCCCCGACGGCTCGTGGCGCAAGAAGATGCCGCCCGGCCAGGCCGACGCGACGACCGAGTCGAACCACGCCGCCTACTGCGCCGTGGGCGTCTGGCACGAGCTGCTCGTCACCAGCGACGAGAGCTTCGCCGCCCGGATGTGGCCGATGGTGCGCGCGGCAATGGACTTCGTACTTGGCCTCCAGACGCCGCGCGGCGAGGTCATCTGGCGCCGCGAGGAGGACGGCCGCCCGGGCGAGTACGCGCTGCTCGCGGGCAGCGCGAGCATGTACACGTCGTTGCGCTGCGCGATCGGCCTGGCCGAGTACCTGGCGCAGCCGCAACCGGACTGGGAGCTGGCCGCGGGTCAGCTCGCGCACGCCGTGGTCGGCCATGGCGAGGCGTTCGCCGACAAGAGCCGGTTCTCGATGGACTGGTACTACCCGGTGCTCGGCGGCACACTGCGCGGCGAGGCGGGCCGCGAGCGGCTCGCGGCGGGCTGGAGCACCTACGTCGTGCCCGGCATCGGCGTGCGCTGCGTCAGCGACGAGCCGTGGGTGACAGCGGCCGAGACCGCCGAGCTCGCGATCACGCTCGACGCTCTCGGCGACCGGGCCGGCGCGCACGACCTGCTCGAGGAAATCCAGTTCCTGCGCGACCCCGACGGCGCCTACTGGACCGGCTGGCAGTTCGTGACCTCCCGGCACTTCCCCAATGAGCGTTCGAGCTACACGGCGGCGGCGATCGTGCTCGCCGCCGACGCCCTGTGCGGCGGCACGGGCGGCTCGGCGATATTCCGAGATGTCGCCGCCGACCCGGCCGGCGCGATGCCCGCCGACGATGCCGCGTGCGGCTGCGAGCCGGCGGCTGATAACCCATTGCGCCGCTAGCCCCCTGGGGCGCAGACTCCCCGGGTGGACCTGACGGCGCAGCTGGGCGAGCGTTTCGGCTCGCGGCCGCTGGAGGCGAGTCAGGTCCGGCCGTGGACGGTCATGCTCGCCGCCGTAGAGGCCGCCGACCAGACCGGCGAGCACCTTGGTGAGGCCGACCTCCTCGCTCTGCTGTCCGGGCCAAACATCGACGTCTCGCGAGGTTCGATCGCCGTCTACGACGGCGACGCCATGGTCGCCGATGCGCTGCTCGAGTCCGCGGCATCGGCCGATCCCGTGCACCAGATGCGGCTGTATGCCGACGTGCATCCCGCGTACCGTGGGCTCGGGATCGGCTCGGCGCTCCTGGCCTGGGCCGAAGAGGCCGCCCTACCGCTGCACGCCGAGCGGTTCGCCGGGCGGCCGCTCTCGTTGGACGCCGGCTGCCTGGCCACGAACTCAGCCGCGCTGGAGCTGCTGTCTGCCAACGGTTACCGGCCGGCGCGCTGGTTTCACCACATGGTGTGCAGCTTGTCCGGCGACGACCTGCCCGAGGTCCCGGTCCCGCCGGATGTGCGGGTCGTGGCGCTGACTCAGGACCGCATCGCGGATGCCCGCCTGATCAGGAACGAGGCGTTCCGCGATCACTGGGGATCGACGCAGCAATCCATGGAGGCCTGGGAGCATCGGGTGCGCGAGCCGTCGTTCAGGCCTGGATACAGCTTCCTGGCCTATGCGGGGACGGAGCCGCTCAGCCTGGTGTTCGGTCGCGAGTACGACGCGCACACCCGGGAGACGGGCGAGCGGGAACTCTACGTGGCGACGGTGGCCACCAGGCGCGCCGGGCGCGGCCGTGGTATCGCGTCCGCGCTGATCGCCCGGGCTCTGGCCGCTGCCAGGGCCGACGGCTTCGGCAGCGCATCGCTAGATGTCGATGCGGATTCCATGACCGGCGCGCTCGGGTTGTACCAGCGGCTCGGCTTCGCGGTCCGGCTCACTTCGGTCGCGCACGAGAAGGTCCTGATCCCCTAGCTGGTCCGGGTGCCCCCGGCGTGGCCGAGAACTCGGTTAGCCGATGCCGTCCGCGACTCGCTCCAGCACCCGCAGCGACCCGTCGACCCGGACCTGCGAGAAAGCACCAGAAGCTAGCGCGCGCTGATACACCCGGTACGGCGCCTGCCCCCCGTCGGCCGGGTCGGGGAATACATCGTGGATGGCCAGGACGCCGCCAATCCGGATCTTCGGAGCCCAGCCTTCGTAGTCGGCCGTAGCCGCCGCGTCCGTATGACCTCCGTCGATGAACAGCATGCCGACCGGCTCGTGCCACATCCTCGCCACGTCGGCCGATCGGCCGACGATCGCGATCACGTGCCCCTCTAGGCCGGTGGGCGCCAATGTCGAGCGGAATACCGGCAGCGTGTCGAGCAGGCCGACGACCGGATCGACAAGCTCGGCGTCGTGGTACTCCCAGCCGGGCTGGTTCTCTTCCGAACCGCGATGGTGATCGACCGTCAGCACGACCTGCCCGGCCTGGCTGGCCGCGGCGGCCAGGTAGATGGTGGACTTGCCGCAGTAGGTGCCGATCTCGACGATCGGGCCAACCCCGGCATACCGCGCGGCGACCTCGAACAAGGCCTCGCCCTCGGCCGGGGGCATGAACCCCCTCGCCGCCTCGGCCGCCCGCCTATGCTTGTCGGGCAGGACAAATGTCATATCCACAGTCTGCCGCCCCGGCGACCGGCTGCGAGTACGAAGGAGAGCATGCGGTGCGGGTTGAGGTCGATCGGGATGCGTGCGAGGCGAACGCCGTCTGCGTCGGGCTGGTGCCCGAGGTATTCGAGGTCGACGACGAGGACGTCCTGCATATCAAGGTCGACGAGGTACCGGCCGGCCATGCCGACGCGGTCAGGCACGCGGTCCGATCGTGCCCGAAGGCCGCGCTCACCGTGAGTGAGTGACCCGCGGCGGCCCAGGTCTGTCAGCCGAAGGCCCCGAAGCCAATGGCCAGGCCGACGCCGACCAGGACGGCGCCGCCGATCAGCTCGCCGCGCTCGCTTGCTCCCCGGCCGATCCTGGCCCCGAATTCGAGGCCGGCCAGTGCCATGACCGTGCTTACCGTCCCGAACACGACCACTCCAGCGATGATGCTGACCCGGTAGGTGCCCAGCGCGAAGCCGGCGACCAGGTTATCGAGGCTGAGCGCGAACCCGGTGACGGCGATCCTGGCTAGCTCGCGCCCGCCGTGCCCTGACCCACCGACTGCGACGGCGGTATCGCTAGCTGGTCTCGTTCCGTCGCCAACCTGCCACCTGCCACCGGGAAGCCCGCCCGCCCGCACCGCCTTGACCGCGCCGTACAAACCGATGACGACGAGCAACGCGGCGGCGATCCAGGTCGCCTGCCGCCCCACTTCCGTCGCCAGCCCGTGCCCGATCAGCAGGCCGACGATGGGCATGCCCGCCTCGAGCACCCCGAAGATCACCAGAACCCGCATCCGGGTGCGCCTGTCGATCCCGCTCGCGCCCAGCCCGATGGCCGCCGCGAGGTTCGACAGGCCGACCGACGCGGCGACCAGAATCAGGGCGAGCATGCCGAAACGGTATTGCACCCGGCGGCCTAAGGTGTCTGGTTGCCCACTGTCACCATGTGGGCCTCCCGCGAGCCAGCAAGCGGCTAAGGTGGCGGGGCGCCCGAGGGCCCGCCTGGGTCGCGATCACCTGGATGTGCCAATTGTGGGGAGAGACCATGCGCCAACTCAGGCGGATCTTGGCCGCGCGCGCGACCCGGGTCATCGGCGCGACGGTGGCAGCGCCGCTGGCGCTGACGGCCGTGGCGCTGCCTGCCCGGCCACCCGCGCACGCCGGGCCCGGCCGCGGCGCGCTGGCCGAGGTGAGGATCTTCCCGATGGTGCGCGCCGGCAAGCCCTACCCGAACCCTGCACTGGTCGGCGGCTACACGCCCAAGCAGATCAGGGCCGCCTATGACGTGCCCGCGCTGCTGCGAGCCGGGATCAACGGCAGGGGCCAGTCGATCGTCATCGTCGACAGCTTCGGCTCCCCCACCATCAGGCACGACCTCGATGTCTTCGACGACCACTTCGGCCTGGCTGATCCCCCGGCGCTGCGGATCATTCACCCGGCCGGGCCGATCCCGAGGTTCAACCCAAACGGCCTTTTCATGCCAGGCTGGGCGCTCGAGACGACGCTCGACGTCGAGTGGGCGCACGTCATGGCTCCGGGCGCGCGGATCGTGCTCGTGGAGACGCCGGTCTCGGAGAACGAGGGAACGAGCGGATTCCCGCAGATCGTCAGGGCGGAGAAGTACGTAATCGCGCACCATCTGGGCGGAGTGATCAGCCAGAGCTTCGGTGCGACCGAGCAGACATTCCCCGAGGGCACGCTCCGGCCGCTGCGCGGCGCCTACCAGCTGGCAGCCAGAACCAGGCACGGCCCGACTGTAGTGAGCGCGTCGGGCGACGCGGGCGCCACCGACCTGCTCTCCAACCTGTCGTGCTGCTACCCGATGCGGGTCACCTCGTGGCCCGCGAGTGATCCGCTGGTCACCGCCGTGGGCGGGACCGACCTCAGGCTCGGCAGGCTCGGCCACAGGACCGCGCCCGACCGGGTGTGGAATGACGGCGGGGCCAACGCGGGCGGCGGAGGCCGGTCGGTCGTTTTCGGCCGCCCTTCGTACCAGAACGGATGGACTGCCGTCGTCGGCAGCCGCCGTGGCGTTCCCGACGTATCGCTGAGCTCCTCCTGCTCACATTCGGTCCGCATCTTCGCGAGCTTCGCCGGGGCGGACGGCTGGTCGACAATCTGCGGGACGAGCGAGGCGACCCCGCTGTTCGCCGGCATCATCGCGCTCGCGGACCAGAAAGCGGGCCATCCGATCGGCCCGATCAACAAGTTCCTGTACGCGATGGTCAAGGCGCATGACCCCGGGATCGTGGACATCACGCGCGGCAACAACACAGTGAGTTTCACTAACAGTCACGGACGGCCCATCACCGTGCACGGCTGGACCGCGGTGCCCGGCTATGACCTGGCCTCGGGCCTGGGCACCATCGATGCGGCCAGGTTCGTGCCCGAACTCGCGGCGCTCGGTCGGTAGCCCGCGGCGCGCTATCCGGCCCGGCGCTCCTTCACGCCATGGAACCTGGCCGGAATGCTGCCGACCTCGTGGGTGAGCCGCACCCGGTCAGCCCGGTAGATGTAGCGGGTCAGCCTGATCGGCCGGTCCTGGCTGTACGCGGTGCGGTTGACCACGATCACCGGCGTCCCCGTGGACAAGCCGAAGAACGCGAACTCGCGCGAGCTGGGCATCCTCGCGCCGATCTCGTCCACGAAGCCAACCTGCGGGTACCCGAGCTCGGCGAGCAGCGTGATGCTGCCATGCGCGATCTCTCCGGCCTGCTCAAGCGCCGTGCCCTCCGCGATATCGAGCGGGAAATACGACGCGTACATCATCCACGGGATGGCGCGGATCGCGCCCTGGCGCCTGCGGATGACCACCATGTCCCCGGGCTCGATCTCCAGCTTCTCGGCGACGCTGGGCGAGGCAGGTGCCTTCTCCACGACCTGCCTGGTGGTCTCGGCCACCGCCTGGACGTCACTGACCACGGGCAACATCGCTGAGCCCGCCTGCGGCGGTGACTGTTCGGGCAGGCGCGACAGCAGGGCGGTGAACGGCCTGGCCGGCTCGGTCACGAACGTGCCGAGCCCCTGCCTGGTCACGACCAGGCCCTGATTGGTCAGCAAGGCGATCGCCAATCGCACCGTGTTGCGCGAGGCATCGAACTCGCGCACCAGATCAGGTTCGCTGGGCAGGCGCTCCCCGGGCTGCAGCGCGCCGCTGTCGATCTGGTCACGCAGCCGGTCCGCGATCGCCTGGTACTTGGCCTGAGCCATGCCTGGCCTCCTCCGGGCCCACGAAACTGTCACCTTCGGGATAGGGATGTACTACCCCTCTGGATCGTTTCAAACAGCCAACTGTTTGGTATGAGTTAGATGAGATGGAACATTGGACTGAATGGTAGACGGAGAGTGGCCAAGAGTAAACATCCCGCGCCGGACGCGCCGGCCAGAGGCGCGAATCGGTTCGGGATCACGGGACGGCCAGTTCAGTCCTCGGGAAAGGAGGAGCCATGGAACGATTCTGGATCGCCGTCGCCACGGTGGCCGTGGTCAGCGCGGTAGCGCTGCCGCTCATCGCCGCCGTTCTGGTGAGCCTGGCGAGCATGCGCGAAGAGTATGCACGCAGCCTGGGCGGGGAGGCACCGGGCCTGATGGCGCGGATGGCCCGGCTCGTGCTCGCGTTCCGTGCCGAGCGTGACTTGTCACCGCGCGGCGGAGCCGACCCAGACTGGCCGCAGCGCCGCCGGGCCCGGCACTCCCGGCGCGCCGCCGAGCGCGAAGTACGCTTCGCTCATGCGCGTCGCACTCTGCCAGATACCCGCAAGCAGCCAGCCAACGGTCAACCTCAGCCGGATCCGCGCAGCGCTGACCGACGCCAGCCAGCAGGGGTCTGACCTGGCCCTGTTCCCGGAGGGAACGCAGGCCAGGTTCTCCGCCGACTTGCGCGCCGTGGCCGAGCCTCTGGACGGCCCGTTCTGCAGCGAATTGTCGGCAGCCGCCCGCTCCAGCGGGTTGGCCCTGGTGGCCGGCGTCTTCGAGCCGGCCCCAGATGGCCGCGTGTACAACACGACGGTCGCATTCGATGCCTCAGGCAGCCTCGTGGCGGCCTACCGGAAGATCCATCTCTTCGACGCGCTCGGACAGCGTGAGTCGGACAGTGTCGCACCCGGTGACGCCATCGTCATCGCCAAGCTCGCCGGGCACTCGATCGGCTTCCTCACCTGTTATGACGTTCGCTTCCCCGAGTTGGCCCGGGCCCTCGCAGTGCGCGGCGCCGACCTGATCGTCATCCCGGCGGCCTGGGCGGCAGGCCTGTTCAAGGAAGAGCACTGGGTCACACTTGTCCGCGCTCGGGCGATCGAGAACACCATCTGGATTGCCGCGGCGGGCCAGGTTCCGGACCCGGACGAGCGGCCGACGTCGGCGCCGACCGGCATCGGGCGCAGCCTGCTCGTTGATCCGATGGGCGTGGCACAACTGGATCTCGGCTCCGCACCCGTGGTCCGCAGCGGCATCGTGGACACGGAGCTGACGACAAAGGTGCGGGCGGTGCTACCGGGCCTGGCCAACCGGCGCCCCGAGGTATTCACCGATTAGGACGTGACTGGCCGATCCGCTCACTCGCTGTGATCTAGTTGTACATAATGCGTTTAGGATCCCGGGGAGGAGGCTCGGCGCCAGCCATGTCCCAGCCGTCATCACTGCGCGTGCACAGCCAGCCCGGCAGCGGGCAGCTCTGGCCTGGCGATCCGGCGACGCAGAACGCGCCGCCGTGGCCAGCCGCCCAGGCGCCGGCCCCGAACACGCCGCCCTGGCCCGCCGCCCAGGCCCCGGCACCGAACACGCCGCCCTGGCCCGCCGCCGCGCAGCCGCAGCACAGCATCCCTCCCTGGTCAGCGGCCGAACCGCCCGCCGCCGCGCAGGCGTGGACGGCGGGCGGCCAGCGCACCGCGGGCGTGGCACCGGCCCCCAGCGGGCCAGCCTGGGCCGCTGCGCCGTCGCAGGCGCCGCCAGGCGCCGCCAGCGACACGATCGGCGGCACCGGGAGCCTGACGGCCATCGCCGGCGACCTCATCAGGCGCCAGGGCGCCTTCGACAGCTGGATCACCAGGGACGGCTCAAGCAGCTTCCTCGCCGAGCCTGCCAGGTACCACCTCTACGCCTCGCTCGCGTGCCCGTGGTCGCAGCGCACGCTCATCGCCTGCCGCCTGCTCGGGCTCGACCGGGTGATCGGCCTGACCCTGACCGAGCCCGTCGCGGACGAGCGGGGCTGGCGGTTCACCGACGACGGCCGTGAGGACCCGGTGACCGGCGCCCGCTTCGTCGCCGAGCTCTACCGGGCCACCGACCCTGGCTATCCTGGGCCGTACACCATTCCGCTGATCTGGGACCTGCGCACGCGCCGCATCGTCAGCAACGACGTAGCTCATATGACGATCATGCTGGAGACCGAGTTCCGCCCGTTCCACCGGCAGGGCGCCCCTGACCTTTATCCGGCCTCGAGGCGCCGTGAGATCGAGTCGCTCGCCACGCTCATCTATCACACCGTGAACACCGGGGTGTATAAGGCCGGCCTGGCACGTACGCAAGAGTCCTACGACCAGGCCGTCGAGGCCCTGTTCACCACGCTCGATGCGCTCGACGAGCGGCTGGCGCGCCGCCGCTTCCTGCTCGGTGACCTGCTGACCGATGCCGACGTGCGGCTCTACCCGACGCTGGCCAGGTTCGATGCCGTCTACTACCAGATGTTCGGCTGCAACCTGCGGCGCTTGACGGACTACCGGCACCTGTGGGCCTACGCGCGCGACCTGTACACTCACCCCGGCTTCGGCGAGACGACCGACCTCGGCCAGATCAAGCGGCATTACTACAGGTCCGCAGACTGGGCGGAGTTCGGCAGATCCGGCATCGTGCCGGTGGGTCCCGAGGTGGACTGGACCGAGCCGCACGGCCGGTCGCGCATGCCCAGCTGACCGCGGCCCGGGCACGCTCACGCCGCACCGCGGCGATCGCCGGAATGCCACGCCAGGCAGCCGACGCCACATCGATCTCGCGGGGCTGCGAAGGGTAGCCTGAATGCGCGGTTGCAGGCAATCAAGGTCTGGAAGAGGCGATGTCGGACGTGTCTGCCGAGTTCTCGCGTGCGTCCGCGGACTTGGGCACTGGCCGTGACGGACGCTCCGGCGGTGCCGCGAACGCCGATTTCGGCCCGAACGAATGGCTCGTAGACGAGCTCTACCAGCGCTATCAGGCCGACCCAGACTCGGTGGACCAGGCCTGGTGGAACTTCTTCGCTGATTACCGGCCAGAGCAGCCGGCCGCCGCGCCAGCACCGCAGGCGGCTCCCGCGCCCCCGGCTCAAGCAGCACCGCCGGCCACCCCGCCGCCGGCGGCGGCACCGCCCAGCCCCGCACCGCAGCCGGCAGCCCCGCCTGTCGCGCCGACCCCGCCGGGCGACGCCACGGAGCAGCGCCTGCGCGGGGCCGCGGCCCGCACGGCGGCGAACATGGAGGCAAGTCTTGGCGTGCCCACCGCGACCTCAGTCCGGGACGTGCCCGCCAAGCTACTGATCGACAACCGGATCGTCATCAACAATCACCTCGCTCGTGGCAGGGGCGGCAAGGTCTCGTTTACGCACCTGATCGGGCACGCGATCGTCACCGCGCTGGCGAAGGCGCCGGAGCTGAATGACTCCTACGCCGAGGTCGACGGTAAGCCCGTGCTGGTCCGGCCCGAGCACGTCAACCTCGGCCTGGCCATCGACGTGCGCAGGCCGGACGGCACTCGCCAGCTGCTCGTGCCGAGCATCAAGGCCGCGGAGCAGATGGACTTCAGGCAGTTCTGGATGTCGTACGAGGACCTCGTCCGCAAGGCACGAGCGGGCAAGCTGGCGGTTGACGACTTCGCGGGCACCACGATCAGCCTGACCAATCCGGGCACGATCGGAACGGTCCACTCAGTGCCACGGCTCATGCCCGGGCAGGGCTGCATCGTCGGCGTCGGTGCGATGGAGTACCCCGCGGCCTATCAGGGCGCTTCCGCCGAGACCCTCGCCAGGCTCGCGGTCAGCCGGATCGTGACGCTGACGTCGACCTACGATCACCGGATCATCCAGGGCGCCCAGTCCGGCGAGTTCCTGAAGATCATCGCTGGCCTCCTGCTCGGTGAAGAGGACTTCTACGACAAGGTGTTCGCGTCTCTGCGGATCCCGTACGAGCCGGTCCGCTGGGTACGGGATATTCCGGCCGGCCATGAGAACGACATCAGCAAGGCCGCGCGGGTGCACGAGCTGATCCATGCCTACCGGGTGCGCGGTCACCTGCTCGCCGACACCGACCCGCTGCAGTACACCCAGCGCAAGCACCCGGACCTGGACATCAATGAGCACGGCCTGACGCTGTGGGATCTGGAGCGCGAGTTCGCCACCGGCGGCTTCGGCGGGCGGCCACGGATGCTGCTGCGCGAGATACTTGGCGTGCTCCGCGACGCTTACTGCCGCACCATCGGCCTGGAGTACATGCACATCCAGAACCCAGCCGAGCGCGCCTGGCTGCAGGACCGGGTGGAACGTCCGCACCGCGCCACCGACCGCGATGAGCAGGCGCGGATCTTGTCCAGGCTGAACGTCGCCGAGGCCTTCGAGATGTTCCTGCAGACCAAGTACGTCGGCCAGCGCAGGTTCTCCCTGGAGGGCGCCGAGTCCCTGATCCCGCTGCTGGACGCCGTGCTCACGGAGGCTGCCAAGGACAACCTGCACGAGGCGGTCATCGGCATGGCCCACCGTGGACGCCTGAACGTGCTGGCGAACATCGTGGGCAAGTCATACGGGCAGATCTTCAACGAGTTCGAGGGCTACCTGGACCCGAGCACCGCGCACGGCTCGGGCGACGTCAAGTATCACCTCGGGGCCGAGGGCCGGTACACGGCCGCGCAGGGCCTTACGATCCCGGTGAGCCTGGTCGCGAACCCCAGCCACCTGGAGGCGGTCGACCCCGTCCTCGAGGGCGTGGTCCGGGCCAAGCAGGACCTGCTCGACATCGGCGCGCCCGGCTACACGGTGCTGCCGGTTCTGATCCACGGCGACGCCGCGTTCGCTGGCCAGGGCGTAGTGGCCGAGACCCTCGAGCTGTCCCAGCTCCGCGGCTATCGCACAGGCGGCAGCGTGCACATCGTGGTGAACAACCAGGTCGGATTCACCACGGATCCGCAATCCTCCAGGTCCAGCGTCTACAGCACCGACGTCGCGCGCACGATCCAGGCACCGATTTTCCATGTCAACGGCGACGACCCGGAGGCGGTCGTGCGCGTTGCTAAGCTCGCGCTCGCCTACCGCGAGGCGTTCGCCAAGGACGTCGTCATCGACATGGTCTGCTACCGCCGCCGTGGCCACAACGAGGCCGACAACCCCTCGTTCACCCAGCCGCTTATGTATGACCTGATCGATGCCAAGCGATCGGTGCGCAAGCAGTACACCGAGACGCTGATCGGCCGCGGTGACATCACGCTCGATGAGGCGGAGCAGATCCTGCGCGATTACCAGGCCCTGCTCGAGCGCGCGTTCACCGAAACCCGCGACACCATATCCGAATCGACCGCGCCCGCCGCGCAGGCACCGTCTGCGCCGGACGTGCACCGGCCAGACGTCCATGCCCCGGCCACGCCACTGGTACCGGCGATCGACCACGCCGCCACGCCGACCGCGATCAGCGACGAGATCGTCAAGCGAATCATCGACACCCAGCTCAACGTGCCGGAGGGCTTCACGCTGCACCCGAGGCTGGCGCCGCAGATCGCCAGGCGTGCCGCAATGGTCGAGCAGGACGAGATCGACTGGGCGACGGGCGAGCTGCTCGCGTTCGGCGCCACCCTGATCGACGGCGCCGCTGTGCGCCTGATCGGCCAGGACTCAAGGCGCGGCACGTTCGGCCAGCGGCACGCCGTCGTGGTGGACAGGAATTCCGGCGAGGAGTACATCCCGCTGCGCCGATTGAACAACGGCAGCGCCAAGTTCTACGCCTACGATTCGCTGCTGTCGGAGTTCGCTGCCCTTGGGTTCGAGTACGGCTACTCGGTGGCCAGGCCAGATGCCCTGGTCTGTTGGGAGGCGCAGTTCGGGGACTTCATCAACGGAGCGCAGACGATCGTCGACGAGTTCATCTCCTCTGGCGAGCAGAAGTGGGGCCAGCGCTCCCGCGTGACGCTGCTGCTGCCGCATGGGTACGAGGGCCAGGGCCCGGACCACTCGTCGGCGAGAGTCGAACGGTTCCTGTCCCTGTGCGCGCAGGACAACATGACGGTGGCGATGCCGAGTACGCCGGCCAGCTACTTCCACCTGCTGCGCTGGCACGTGCTTTCGGAGCGGGTCAAGCCGCTGATCGTGTTCACGCCGAAGTCCATGCTCAGGCTCAAGACGGCCGCCTCGGCCGCGGCCGAGTTCACCAGCGGGGCGTTCCGGCCGATCATCGGCGAGCCAAGCGCGGCCGACGCACGCCGCGTCCTGCTCTGCAGCGGCAAGGTCTACTACGACCTGGCCGAGCGACGCAGAGCGGGCGGCCGAAGCGACGTGGCCATCGTCCGCGCCGAACGGCTTTACCCGTTGCCCGCTGCGGAGATCGCCGCTGAGCTCGCGGGCTACCCGGCCCACGCCGAGATCTGCTGGGTGCAGGAGGAGCCGGCCAACATGGGTGCATGGCCCTACCTCGCGATGCACCTGCCCGGTGTGCTCGGGCGGCGGGTCGACGTGGTCGCCCGGCCGGAGAGCTCGGCGCCGGCATCGGGCTCGGCTAGGGCCCACGGCACCGAGCTGGCCGAGCTGCTCGCGTCGGCGCTGGGCTAGGGGAGGCGATGTACTTCACCGACCGTGGCATTTCCGAGCTGGCCGACCGGCGCGGCGACGAGGACGTCACGCTGGCGTGGCTGGCCAGCAAGCTCGTCGAGTTCGTGGACCTGCATCCCGAGCATGAGGCCGCGATCGAGCGGCTCGCCACCTGGCTCGCCCGGGCCGACGAAGACCCGGACTAACCAGCCGCGCCGCAATCCCAGTGCGGGCAGACACCGACGCCGCGCTGCAACCCCAGCGCGGGACCGACACCGACGCCGCGCTGCAACCCCAGCGCGGGACCGACACCGACGCCGCGCTGCAACCCCATCGACGGACCGTTGATGGGGTTATAGCGCCATCAACGGACCGTTGATGGCGCTGCGCCTGGGCTCGCGCCGGGCTCGCGCCGGGCTCGCGCCTGGGCCCCCACCAGGGCTCGCACGGCCGCTTGACTTTCGCCAGACGAGATATATCGTATCTGGGGAAGAGTGGCCGATCGCGGGGAAGCCGCAGGCACGCGGTGGAAGGAGGCGGTCCGGATGAGCCCGGTCTTCAGGCACGGAGGGCTGCGTCTGTACCTGCTCAAATTGCTGGACGAGGAGCCGCGGCACGGCTACGACGTTATCCGGCTGCTCCAGGACAGGTTCCTGGGCGTCTACTCCCCCTCGCCGGGCACCATCTACCCGCGGCTGGCCAGGCTCGAGGAGGAGGGCCTGGTGACGCACGAGGTCGTCGATGGCAAGAAGATCTACAAGATCACCGACGCCGGGCGTGAGGAGCTCAACCGGCGGCTCGATGACCTGGCTGACCTCGAGGACGAACTCACAGCCTCGGTCCGCGACATTGCCAGGGAAATCTCGCGCGACGTGCGACAGACCGTGCGCACCCTCCGCGACGAACTGACCTGGGCGGTCCGCGAGGCAAGCCGCGCGCCGCGCGACCGCGAGCACGCCTCGGCCGGCGCACAGACCGACCACTGGGCTGCCGAGACCGACTCGGCGCGAACCGGCGAGTCACC
>Ga0126369_10000642_pt1 | contig 23108 bp, 21 predicted proteins | sample PanSoiMetaPlot_1_FD_109646 | JGI IMG/M metagenome (GOLD analysis project Ga0126369, IMG submission 109646) | Tropical forest soil microbial communities from Panama - MetaG Plot_1 | ecosystem: Environmental > Terrestrial > Soil > Tropical forest > Bulk soil | place: Panama | collected 2016-02-17
CTAAACGAATCGAAGGTTGCGGCCGAAGGCTGTTTGAAGTGTCACGCCCAGATCGAGCCGATGCACCGCTTTGGTCCCACGGCGACGTTGGACAAACTCGAGAACGGCAAAGATGCGCTGGGTCTGACCTGCACCGCTTGCCACGGTGGCAATCCCGTCGCCACGACCAAAGAAGAAGCGCATGTGCAGCCCCGTTTCCCGCGCGAGTGGATGCGCAACGGAAAGTTTCGCGTGCCTGAAAGGTCAGGCCCACTAATCGAGCGCGAGAGTCTTGAATTCGTTCGCTTCATCAATCCCGGAGACTTGCGGGTTGCCGAAAAGACCTGCGGCAGCTCTGAATGCCACAGCAGCGAGAGTGCGGCCGTCGGCAAAAGCATGATGCGACATGGCGCCATGCTCTGGGGCGCGGCGCTTTACAACAACAGCGGCTTTCCGATCAAGGACTCGAGTTTTGGCGAGAGCTACAGCCCGAGCGGCGCCCCGCAAAGCCTCATTCAAATTCCGCCGCCCACGAATGAGCAGACGCGTTTGAGAGGAATTCTGTCGTTTCTTGATCCGTTGCCGCGTTGGGAGATTTCCCAACCGGGAAACATCCTGCGCGTGTTCGAGCGCGGCGGCCGGCGCCGTGCAGAGACCGGCCTGCCGGACAAAGATGAAGATGCGGGCAAGCCCGATAAGGGTTTGAGCGCGCGCGGGCTGGGCACGGCCCAGCGGACCGATCCGGTCTATCTCGGACTGCAGAAGACCAGGTTGCTCGATCCGACGCTGAATTTTCTCGGCACGAATAATCATCCCGGCGATTACCGCTCGTCAGGTTGTACTGCCTGTCACGTGATTTACGCCAACGATCGCGATGCCCGGCATTCGGCGTTCTACAGCTCTGCCGGAAATCTGGGCCGCTCGCAATCGGCCGACGTGAGTATTCCGAAAGATGAGTCGGGCCATCCCATTAAACATCAACTCACCAGCCGTATTCCGACTTCGCAATGCATGATCTGTCATATGCACCCGGGCGAAAATATGGTCGCCTCGTATCTCGGGCTGACGTGGTGGGACAACGAAAGCGATGGCGACAAGATGTATCCGGCTGCGCAACATGATCCCTCGCAGACGGAAGAGCAGCAGCAGTTGAACAACAATCCGGAAGCGGCCAGCCTGCGCGGTCTTTGGTCGCAGCCGGATTTTCTCAATCGCACCGGCACTCCCGAATTCAATTCACAGCTGAAGCAAACACAGTTTGCCGATTTTCACGGCCACGGCTGGTTGTTCCGGCAGGTCTTCAAACGCGATCGGGAAGGGAACTTGCTGGACGCCAAAAATGCGATCGTGGCGCCGGACGATCCCGATCGATTCAAAAAGACCGTACACCTGAATGACATCCACCTCGAGAAGGGCATGCACTGCGTCGATTGTCATTTCCGTCAGGATGCGCACGGCAACGGCATCCTTTACAACGAACCGCGCGCGGCGATCGAGATTGGCTGTATCGATTGTCATGGCACGATTCGCGAGCGCGCCTCGCTGGTCAGTTCAGGATTTGCGGCGGGCGCCGGCGTGAAAGACGGAAAGCTTGAAGAGGGCAAAGGACGTAATCTGGCGACCATCCGCTTTCGCGATCCCGAAGGCGGTCGTTTGTTTCTCTTTCAAAGAATTCGCAGCGACACAAAGAAGAAGGACGAGCAGGGTAACGAAATCCAGTTGAAAGCCGGCGACATTATTCAGAACTCGATGGTGGCCCCAGGACGTTGGTGGCGCGTCAAGCAGACCATCGACACGATCAATCCAAACGCACCGCACCCGGAAGACTACAGCCTGAAATCACGTTATGCGAAGACGATGCGCACTGACGCCGCCACCTGGGGGGATGTGCCGCCGAATGAACAGCTGCTGGCCCATCGCGATGAGAACATGACGTGCTTTTCATGTCACTCGTCATGGGTGACCAGTTGTTTCGGTTGCCACCTGTCAATGCAGGCCAACCGCAAGATGCCGAATCGCCACTTCGAGGGAGGTGATTCACGCAACTTCACGACCTATAACTATCAGGTCCTGCGTGACGACGTTTTCATGTTGGGCCGTGACGGCACCGTCACCGGCAACCGCATCGCCCCGGTGCGCTCGTCGAGCGCCGTGCTGGTCAGTTCGCAAAATCAGAATCGGGAATGGAATTATTCACAGCAGCAGACGGTATCAGCGGAAGGATTTTCCGGACAAACCTTCAATACTCACGTGCCGCACACCGTGCGCGCGACTGAAACCAGGACGTGCAGCGATTGTCATGTTTCCCAGGCCAATGACAACAATGCCTGGATGGCCCAGGTACTTTTGCAGGGCACCAACTTCGTTAACTTCATGGGCCGCTATGTCTATGTGGCCGCCGACGACGCGCTCGAAGCGGTGGTGGCGACGGAACGAACGGAACCTCAGGCGGTGTTTGGCAGCACGCTGCAGAAAGTCGCTTACCCGCGGAACTTTGAGAAATTTGTCGACGGCGGGCGAACCCTGCGCGAGGCGTACGAGCACAAAGGGAACCCGCGCGTCCTGGGCGTGCAGTTGCGTGGTGAATACGCTTACGTGGCGGCGGGCGAAGGAGGGCTGCGCGTCTATGACGTCGCGCAGATCGATCAGAAAGGATTCTCGGAACGCATCACGACCGCGCCCGTGTCGCGCTTCGGACAAAAATTCTGGGTCAAGACGAAGTACGCCACGGCCGTCGCCGCGCCTTCGACACTCGCCGTTGATCCGGCGCGCTGGCGCATGACTACCGATGGCCGCATGGTTTCGCCGGGCGAGGCCCGGACGTTGCCGCCTGAGAAGCTGGTCAATCAGGAACAAGCAATTCATCCGCTGTACGGCTATCTCTATGTCGTCGACAAGTACGAAGGATTGATTGTGATTAACGCGGGAACGCTGCTGGACGGCGATCCGCTTAACAACTACTTGCAGCGGCAACTCGACGAAGCGAAATATCCGAACAGCGCCTTCAATCCCGACAACGCCCTCACCGGTGCGAACAACATCACGATTGCCGGAACCAATGCCTACATCACCACGGACCGCGAGCTCGTGGTAGTCAGCATTGATGATCCACTCAATCCAAGAATCCTGAGTCGCCTGGGAGCGCCTTCGCTACGGCATCCGCGCGCGATTGCGATTCAGTTTCGCTATGGGTTTGTAGTAGATGACGAGGGATTGAAGACGGTCGACCTGAGTTCGCCCGGGCAGATTCGCTACGACGGGATTTATATTCCGCTGAGCGACGCCCGCGATGTTTACGTGGCGCGCACTTTTGCTTATGTTGCGGCTGGCAAAAACGGCATCGCCATTGTTAATGTCACCCGGCCCGATGACCCTCATGTCGATCAGATCTACAACGCCGGCGGCCAGCTCAACGACGTGCGCCAGGTGAAGGTGGCGATGACTAATGCGAGCTTGTTTGCCTACGTCGCCGACGGCAGGAATGGATTGCGGATATTGCAGCTGACTTCGCCTGAGACCACCCCGACCTACGCGGGTTTCAGCCCGCGGCCGCAGCCGCAATTAATCGCAACCCGCCAGACCCGGGGTGAAGCGTTGGCAATCTCGAAAGGTCTCGACCGCGATCGCGCCGTCGATGAGAGCGGCAATCAGATTGCCGTGTTTAGCCGGCGCGGCGCTCGACCATTCAACTTTGCCGAGGTAGAGCGGATGCTGCGCACGCAAAACGGCGCCGGCGATTATTTCCGGGTCAGCGACGAACCCACGACCGCGCCGCGCGATTTTCAGAGCGCGAATGGCGTTGGGTGGCGCAAGCTTATCGGAGTGTTAATCGGATTCGCTTTGATGGCCTGCTTCGCGTCGAGGTTCCGCCGTCAATAATCCGCTGATTGTCTCTGAAGCTTCTTTTTTCCATTGAAAGAATGCGCCGGATAGTTTGACGTAGACAATCCTGTTGCAAAATCCCGCGTCCGCCGCTAGATTCATTCCGCTATTAATAATCGTTGGAGGTATTGAGCGGTGCCAACCGGAACGTGTCCCGAATGTGAAGCTGACGTCCACGTAGATACTGACGCCGACAAGGGAGAGACCGTTGAATGCGAAGAGTGCGGAGTGCAGTTGGAAGTCGTCGGCCTCGATCCCGTCGAGTTGGATATCGTTGAAGAAGAGGATATCGACGAAGACGAAGATGAAGACGAGTATTGACGAGTAAGAAAAGCGATTAGGACTGAGGGCTGAGGACTGAGATCAACATCATCTTAGTCCTCAGTCCTCATTATTTCAGTCCGCATCACTTTGTTTGGCTTTGGTATCCGGTTCGGCTCTGCCGCAAAGTCACTCCTGCCGGGCCCTCAATCCTGATAGTGTGAAACTTCCCGTCGTTACGGTTTTCCTTCGGAGGATAGAATCCCACCACATAGGCTGAGGCTACTTCTTCCGCAATCGCGCGGAACAGCGGGCCGAGGTCGCGCTCGCTGGCATAGACACTTTTGCCGCCGGTCTTGTCCACCAGCCCGCTGACATCCAGCGGGGTCGGCAGTGGCATCATTTTGGTTGAAGCAAGCACACGAGTGTACGAAGGCATGGTGACCACGTAGACGCTGGTGTCGGCGGCGTTGGCGCGGCTGATCACGGTCTCCGGCGAAACCAGGTCGCCCACCGGAAAGCCGTCGGTGATCATCACCACCGCGCGCTTGACCATCTGGTGTTGTTTGGTCAGCGGGGCATGACGCGCCAGCAGGCGCACCGCATCGTCAACCGCGTCGTAAGCATGCGTCGACATTCCGTTCGGCTCGTGGGAAAGTTTTTCGAATGCTCGCTCGAGCTTCTCGCGATCGCTGGTCAGGGTCTGAATCGTTTTCACGTGCATGCCGAAAGTCATGAGCGCAAAGGTCGCGGGATGATCGGCCAGTTGGCGAGAAAACTCCCGCATCGCATCGCTCACGCGGGCCACCTCTTCGGGTGTCATGCTGCCCGAAAGGTCGATCGCGAATACGATGGCCACCGGCCGCGGCGAGCCTTCGATTTTTTCTATGTTGAAGGCCGCGATGGGCCGCTCAATCCCGTCTTCGTAAAGCTTGAAATCTTCTTTCTTAAGATCGCGCACCAGGCGGCCCTTGGCGTCGGTGGCGATGATGTCCAATGGCACCAGGTCAGCGTCCACCTTGATGACGTCCTGGGGTTCGGCATCGGTGGGCAGCGCGCGGCGCGGTCTTTCCTGGGATGACGGATTTTGCTGGGCCACGATCGTGGCCGTAACTAGCAGCAACATCAGCGCGACGAGGAACGATCGATTGGCGATTGTGATGGAAGCAGGAAGCATAAAGATTGGGCTGATTATACGCCCGCGGCCAGGAGCGCGCTATTCTTAGGCAACCGCAGCAATATAAGCCGCTTCGTACGCATGGGGCAGTATTATCGATGTGAGGGATGGGCGATCTCCAACTGAAGTGAGCGGGGCAGTAGCCCGACCGTCAGGGAGGGCTCACAGCCGCAAATGGAGCCCTCCCTGACGGTCGGGCTACTGCCCCGAGTCGAGCTAGATGCTAATGGCCGCCACTGGTCCTTGCTTCCGCTCGCCACCAAATGAGGGTTCATGATAATTTCAGGCGGGAGATTGGAGTATCAATGAGTCTAATCAGGTCAATTCTTTGGGCGGCGGTATTGGTCACCTGCGCGGCGTTTGTCTGCGCAGCCCAGGACAAAACGACCGGAGCGATTAAAGGCAAGGTGCGTGTTGAGCGGGGCTCGGCCGGGGGCGTCGCCGTCATCCTGATGAAAGATGACCAGGAGATCTTGCGGGGCGCGACCGACAAGCGCGGCGATTTTACCCTGTCACACATAGCGCCCGGCACCTACAGTGTTAAGTTTCGCAAGGCAGGATTGAGTGTAGGCACGGTTGATGACGTTACGGTGAGAGCCGGCCAGACCCGGCCATTGGGCGATCGGCTTTATCTGACAGTTGATGAAGGCTCGATTGCTTTCATTCGCGGCAGCGTCTTCAGCGAAGACGGCCGCAGCGTGCCGGGTGTACGCGTGGATTTAACTCGCGTCAACGGCGCCTCAGTGCAAAAGCTTGATTCGCGCATGACCGGCGAGACGGGCGAATTTGTTTTTCGGGTGCCGCCTGATGCAGGAAAGTACCGGGTGTTGCTGAAGGCAGACGGCGCCGAAGCGGCAGTCAAAGATGTGGAAGTCGAAATGGCCGCCGTATATCGCGTGGCCCTGGCTTATAAGAAGAAGCCGTAAGTTGGAGCGCGGCTTGATGCCGCCACGTGTCGATACCCTGAGCGGTAGCGACGGGATCAATTGAGCCGTCGCTGCGAGACCTCCAAAGCGCCGTCAAGCCGGCGCACTCCAAAAATGTCGGATCGTGAAGAGTTCCTGACTGCCAAACAGCTTGCCGAAATTCTGCAGGTGAGCGAATCGACGGTGCGCCGTCTGGCCCAACGGCGTCGCATTCCTTCGGTCCGGCTCACGCCGCGCATTATCAGGTTTCATCTGGACGCGGTGCGCGAAGCTTTGGACGTGCCGCGGGTCTCAGCGCCGCACAACCTGCAAACCGACGACGCCCAACTTTCGTTTGAACATTTGCTCTTGAGTTAACCCGCCCCAAATCATTCCCCGACACACGTCAGTCCCAGGGTCAGTCAAAGGAGTCAGTCAAGGGAGTCAGTACCATTCACGTGAGCGAATGGATCAAAGATGAGCGATCGGATCACCTGATCCCACCCGCTGACGCAGGTAGTGCTTACCCGCGGCGCTGGCCGAGCGCGAACGGTTCCCACTTGCCGTTTTGATAAACGAACGCCTGCGGCTTCTTAATAGGAAAGCGGCGCGCAAAGGAGGGATTGCTCTTCAGCAGGTTGTTGATGGTGGCGCCGTCACCGACCAGCACCTTCCATTTTCCATCTTCGCGCACGACGTATTGCTGGGCCACCAGCTTGCCGTCGGCATTGACCGGTTTTAGATGCGCATACATGGTCGTGTTCACGACGGCCAGGTCTCCCGAGACGCTCACCGATCCGATCTCAATTCGCTGTAGTTCAAAGACCCCCTGGGTTTTTTGCAGCCCCTCCACGACCCGGTCTCGCGAGATGCGCGCGCGCGCAGATGATGGCAGCGCATCGTACGCGGCGCCGTATTCGCCATTCTTTAACTGGCTGAAAATGCGTTGCACTGCCGCGCGCACGTCCGCCTGATCGTTGGCCAGGGCGGCCCGCGGTGCGGCGATCACAATCGATCCCGCCAGCAGGGCGATCAGCAGATTAGTTTTCCAGGTGGTCGTGTTCGTGAGGGCCATCCGCGGAGCTTTCATCATCATCCTTGATCGTCTTTCTTAATTGCGTACGGTAACCGAGAAACCAGGCGCACGCGCCCAATGCAGCAGTAACGAAGGCGGCTGAGAAATTGTTCCGCCAGACAAAAATCGCAGCCAGGGCCAGCAGCGTTATCGACAGGAAATTCCAAAGACGTTCGATCATTGCCGGATCATCGCTGGATCATCGCTTGAGCGCATCGAGGTCTACCGGCAGCGCCGCGTCGAGACTTGCGGGCGGAAAACACTTTTCGCTGTCGCAGGCCTGCACCCGGATCTTAAAAGGTATCGTGCGTTGTCCTTTGGCGCCGGCCGCCGGCATAAGCGGAATCGGCACGGTCACGCTGCCTTCGTAGACCGCCAGCGGCTGGTCAGAGAAAGTGAACGTCTCCATTTTCGGCGGCGGGTACGTTAGTTTGCCGGCGACCGTGACGTCTTCGACTTTACCCGGCTGCACTTCGGTCGCAATTAAATAAGGAGCCGTAGCCGGGTTCGCGTTGATGTGATATCCGGGCGTGACGACCAGTTCAATATTAGCCTGCGGCGAGGCCGACGGAATGAAATGCGTGAAGGCCTTAACCACCTGATCGGATGAGGAGACCTCTTTCGGCGCCGGCGTCGATGAAGCGACCGGCGCGCTCGAGTTCTTGCAACCGGAGAATGCGAAGAGCAGACACAACAGCGCCGGGGCGCATTGATTAAGTCGTGGCACGGAACGTTTCCTGTCCTTTCTTTTCAGCAGCGGCTTATTCGCTGACGCCGGCAGTGGCCGTCGCTGTAGCCCGCCGCCGGCGCACAACCCTCAGTCCCAGCCTGGCGATCAGCGCCAACGGCAGAACAATGAGAAAGATGACTGGCAGCAACGCAATGATAGCGCGGATTGCAAATAAGATAATGCCGGCCGCGACGTCCACCCCATCCGCGAAGGCGCTGCGGGCGTTGTACCAAAAACCAGTCGCATTCACGATCGCTGGCGGCGGCTGCAAGGTTATGTTGATGGTTGAGAGGCTCGACTGGTTTTCCAGAAACCGGCGGCGCCCTTCCAGCTTCTCGATTTCAGTTCGCACACTGGCTAATTCGCTTTGCACGCTCAAGGCGTCTTCGACCTTGCTCGCGCGTTTCATGATTTCGAGGAACTGCATCTCCAGGGCCTTTTGATTCTTGATGCGTGCTTCCAGGTCCATGAACTCTTCAGTCACGTCCTGGCCGGAGACTTTTTCCTGTGTCACCCGTGCTCCGACCGCGCGGACTTCTTCCATCACCTGATTGAATTGGGCCGCCGGGACGCGGACCACGAGGTTCACCGTGATTTCAGGTTTGGCGCGGTCGCCGGATGTTTTTTGTGTCGCTTCGGACGTGACCACAAAGCCCTGATGTGATTCGGCGATAGCCACGATCTTGCGCTGACTGTCGGTGGCTGACGTGACCTCGACCGTCAGGTTGGCATTGCGGATGATCTTGCGATCGAAGGCCAGCGATGCGGTATTAGCGGAATCGGCCTCTCGCAGTGAAACCGGTTGCGATAACCCCGCCTGGGTGGTGATGGCATCACCCTGGCCCCGCAGCCGTTGCTCTGACTCGGTGGCCTTCATTTCCTGCTTTTGAACCACTTGCGAATCCGATTCAGCCGCTAGCGGCCTCTCGTTTCTGGCAGAGAGCGGCCTCTCGTTACTGGCAGATTCGCACGCCAAAAGAGTCGTTAAGCTAATGGTCAAGACAAGGAGAGCGGTGAATTTCATGACTTACCTCCGAAAAGTTTTGCCTTTAGAACGCGGTGTCCGAGAATGACTTGCGTTAACGGCAATTAGTACGTGGATCGCACGGACTGGTCGCCCGTGAAGCCACGCACAAGTGCGGCTGTCATACAAACACGCACTACTCTTCGTTGGTTTCCTTTTCTTTTCCGTCGGGTCGCTTAATCCCGAACTTCTCCAAACGGTATTGCAGAGTCCGGAAGGTAAGGCCGAGCAGCTTGGCTGACTTGGTGATGTTGTAATCGGTCTGATCCATCGCCTGCAGGATCAAGTTCTTTTCGACTTCTTCGAAATTGATTCCCTCCGCCGGCAATTTGAAACCGCCGGTCACCGCGGTCTGCGATTCCTGGCGTACCTCAGACGGCAGATCATCCGGCGTGATCGTGTCCCCTTCGCAGAGGAGGATGGCGCGTTCGATGGCTGATTCGAGCTGGCGCACGTTACCGGGCCAGCCGTAGTCGTGCAGCATTCGCCTGGTTTCGGTCGCGAGCCCTTTGATCAAACGCGAAGTATTGCGCGTGTGCTTTTTCAAAAAGTAGTCGATCAAAACCGGAATGTCCTCGCGCCGTTCGCGCAGCGGCGGCACGTCGATCGACAGGACATTGATCCGGTAATAGAGATCATCGCGGAAGCGGCCGTCGCCGACCATCGCGCGCAAATCACGATTGGTGGCGGCGACCACCCGCACGTCGACCGGAATTTCATGCGTGCCGCCGACGCGGCGAATGCGCCGTTCCTGCAATGCCCGCAACAGCTTGGCCTGCATGCCGATGTCCAGTTCGGCGATCTCGTCGAGAAACAGGGTGCCGCGATCCGCGACTTCGAACAGGCCCTTCTTGTCGGCGTGGGCGCCGGTGAACGAACCTTTTTCGTGGCCGAACAGTTCCGACTCCAAAAGATTTTCGTTGATGGCCGCGCAATTGACGGCCTGGAACATCTCGGACGAGCGTGGCGATTGATTGTGAATGGCGCGGGCAATCAACTCCTTGCCGGTGCCCGATTCGCCGCGAATCAGGACGGTTGAGTTCGAACGCGCGACTTTCAAGATCATCTTTTTGACGGCTTCCATCTTTGGCGACGCGGAAATGATCTCGACGTCGATCCGATCGAGGGTGCCGAGCGCGCGTTTGATGGTGGCCATCAGCCGGTCGCGATCGAAAGGCTTCTGCAAGTAGTCGAACGCGCCGCGCCGCAGGGCCTCTTTAGCTGATTCAATGGTGCCGTGAGCAGTCAAAAGGATGACGATGATCGACGAGTCGAGCGCGAGTAACTGCTGCAACAACTCGATCCCGTCCATGCCGGTCATCTTCAGATCGGTCAGGGCCAGATCGAAGCTGCGTTCCTTGGCGAACTTCATGGCCGCCTCGCCTGAGGCGGCCGAGGTTACGTCGTATCCGGCGCTCGACAGGATTTCCTGAAGAATGTCGCGCTGTGGCTTTTCGTCGTCGACTACAAGTATGGATTTTCGTGGCATGATCAAATTGTACGGGTCGATGCTTGCAGCGTGTCAGTACCGGGGCGGTAGCGAACGGGTCGGTTGACTCGTCACCGATCGCTGGACCCGGTCGCCAGCGCTCCCGGTACTGGCACTGTTACCGGCAGTGTAATGGTAAACGTCGTCCCTTCGCCGACTTTTGATTTTACCGTAATCGTGCCGTGGTGATCTTCGATCGCCTTTTTCACAATCGCCAGGCCGAGTCCCGTGCCGGTCTCCTTGGTTGAATAATAGGCTTCGAAGATTTTCGAAATATCATCCGGGGCAATCCCGCGGCCGCTGTCGATCACGTCGATGCGGGCCCGCCGGCCTCTGTCCTCGCTGGATAACGCCACCTCAATCTTGCCGCCGGTGCCATCCATCGCCTGCAACCCATTGATGATTAAGTTCGTCAGCGCTGAATGCAGGGAGTCGGGATCGGCAGTGATTTGCGGCACGTTGCCATTCGTGGTGACTCTCGCGTCCACCCCGGTTTCCATTGTCTGTACTTCAAAAATTCGCAACGCGTCGCGCGCCAGGTCTTCGAGATCGACAGGTTCAGGATGCAGCTTCGGCGGGCGTGAATAGTTCAGGAACTCGGTGATGCGATCGTTGATGCGCGCCACTTCTGACTTTAACTGCTTGGTCAGGCTTTCAAACTTCTCCTGCTTTTGCGGATCGTTCGGCGCAAACGTGGTCTGCAAATGATCCAGCGTGAGGTTGATGTAGTTAAGCGGGTTGCGAATCTCGTGGGCGATGGCCGAAGCCAGCCGGCTGACCACCACCGCCTTTTCGGCATTGTAAAGCTGCGCTTCGAGTTCGCGAGTGCGCGCCAATTTTACGGTCATCTCATTGAAGAGTTCGGTTAACTCTCCCATCTCGTCGCGCCGCCGCATCTGCTGAACGCGATAAGAAAAATCGCCGCCGGCCACGCGGCGCGCTGCGATCGAGAGAGATTTGATTGGCCGCGTGAATTGCCAGACCACGATGGCCGTCAGACCAGTCATCGCCAGTAACACTGCCAGAGTGTAGATGAGCGCCTGCCGGCCCTGGCGGCGAAAGACAATGCCCATGGTGTTGGCTGAGTCGAGCAAGACGATTACGTAGTGGCGGCCTTTGTCGGTCTCGACCGGAAAATAGAAGGCGCCGGCTGAGCCGGCCCGGTTCTCCGGGACGACATTCATGCCCTCAGGCAACGGGGTGTCATCAGACAGGGGCCCGCCGGCGCTGTTAAGCGGAGGCAGCGAGATCTCTTTCACTCTCACATAGCGCGTGGTCTTATCGGGATTCACCTGCGGGCTTTGATTCTTGTCCAGGCTGTCCTCAATATTGCCGTCGTCATCGACAATCAGGACGTTCTTGACGCGACCGTTTTGCGCGCCCAGCAAAGGCTGTTTGGCTTCATCCTGCAATTGGTCGAGGTACTTGTTGCTGTTGAGGGCTTTCACTCCGAGCGAGACGCCGGCCAGGATCGCTTCGCGCTGATCAATCATGAAGCGGGTGTTCGTCCTTGCGGTACGCAAATTGACGTAGTATTGCGCGGCGAGCGTGAGCACGAGCAAAGCCGCCAATAAAAGCAGCAGTCGGACGCGAAAGCTGTTGAGCAGCGATTTCGACAAGGGCATTTAGCCGCAGCAAAATACACGCCAATCACGTATAAGATTCGCTGATTTTCGTGTTGCTGTTTCGTTATCGGCGATGTTATAGTTCAGCCGGTCTCAACGCAAACCCGGCTGAGGCTACCCGCGGGAAGCTGGTCCCGCCTCACGTAAGGTTAAACGGTGGAATTTCGATCTCGGGCGATTTTTGATAAGAAATTCAACGTCTTCGGTTTCAGAAGCACATAGGACGACATCGCGCCTCGCCCCTTCGTAGCGCGAAAAAAAATCTGCAAGAGTAATTAGTTCCACCTAGGTATACGTCGGATTAGTTTTTTCTGAGGGAGTTGCCAATGCATCTAAGACGTTCCCCGAGGGTTGCACTCATATCGTTTACTTTCATTCTCCTCTTCACACTAATTGGTTCAGTAACCTGGGAAACGTCCGCGGCGGCGCGCAAAGGGCGCGGCCGTTCGGCCGGACGTTCATCGGGAAAACACGGTGGCCGATCCTCCTCGCGGCGGGGCGGGTCCCGGTCCAGCCGGGGCGGACGCCGGATGTCGAAGCGCGAGATGCGCGCGGCGAATGCCAGGATCGCGAAAGATCGATCGGCTTACATGGCGAAGCTGCAAAAGCACGGTAAGTTAAGCAAGCGCGAGCTCGCGGCTGAGATGCGTAAATTCGATGCGACGCATCGCCGGGCGCAGGAAGAAGCGCGACGTCGCGCGGAAGCCGCGCGGCTGGCGGCCATTGCTCGTCAAAGAGCGATCGATGAAGGCATGCGTAATGAAGCTGCAGATCTGATCGCGAAAGACAGCACCGTCGGTGAAGATCTGGATGTCCGCCGCGCCGCAGTCAATGCGCTGGGTCACCACGCCGGCACGGTCGTCGTGATGGATCCCAAGAGCGGGCGCGTCTACACAGTCGTTAACCAGGAGTGGGGATTGCGACGCGGCTTCAAGCCTTGCTCGACGATCAAACTCGTGACCGGCGTGGCCGGCATTTCGGAAAAAGTTATCCAACCGGTCGAGACCGTCAGCGTCGGCGGAAATTACAGCCTTAACCTGACTGAGGCGCTGGCCCATTCAAACAATACATATTTCCAACGCGTGGGTGGCGAAGTTGGTTTTGACAAGATGGTTACCTACGCGCGCGAGATGGGCCTGGGCGAAAAAACCGGAATCAACTATCCGAATGAATATGCGGGACGCATTCCCTTGTTCAAATCGGGTTATGCCGTAAACCATATGAGTTCGCACGGTGACGATTTCGAAGTCACGGCGATCCAGCTGGCCGAGCTCGTCTCGGCGATGTCCAACGGCGGCAAGCTGCTCACGCCGCATCTGCCGCGCACGCCGGAAGAGAACGACAAGTTCAAATCTGAGACGCGTCGCCGAATCAATATCAGCCAGGAAACTTTGAACCGCATGCTGCCGGGTATGATTGGCGCGGTGAATTACGGTTCGGGCCGCAAGGCCTATCGGCCGGAACAGACCGTCGCCGGCAAGACCGGCACCTGCATCGGCCAGGGAGCGTGGCTGGGCCTGTTCACTTCATATGCTCCGGTGGTCAATCCGAAACTGGCGGTGGTCGTCATTACGCGTGGCACTGATGCGCACAACCACCTGCCGGCGGCGGTGGCCGGCGATATCTACCGGGCGTTGAGTCCGCGGTTCGGCACCCAAATCGACTTCCAGGTAGCGCAAACGGCTGACGACGAGGACGCGCCCAAGGGGAAGGACAAGAAGGCGGTCGCCCTGGACGAAGAAGCTCAGGAAACCAAGGCGGCAACCCAGGCGGAAGAAAAAGCCATCGAGGAGAAGGCTGAGCAGGCTGCGGCTGAAGCGACTGCCACAACTTCCGAAACCGGCGCTGACAAAAATGACAAAGCTGACAATCCGGCGGCCAGCAAAGTTAAGCCGACGGTGATGCCGGTCGACAACAAGCCGAAGACGACGCAGAAAACGACGACTCCGGCGAAGCCAGCGGCGACCCAACCGGCCGACGGACGCCCGCGCAAGATTAACGAACCGTAAGCTCACAGAACATCGGCGCGGCTCGTTTCACGACAACCGGGAATGCCGAACTCTCGTTGAGATTTTTGCGAGGGTTCGGCATTTTTGATGTGATCTGGTGGCATGACTGAATAGCGGATGATTTTCCCTTGACAGTGTTGCCGATGTTGCACGATTATTGCCGCTCTGCGCCGCACGGAAGTTCCCCGGAACAAGCAGACTGCAACGAGCGGCCCGCTGGTTGCATCTTACGGAATCGCTGAACCCTCGATGCGTGCAACCGGCAAGTTACATCCCAGGGTACTTAGCAAAAGATTTGATTTGGAGGCTGTTAACTGACAATGAAACGGATCATTAAATTATTGGCACTCACTGTGGCGATCGCGACATTTGCGATTCCCGCGCTCGCGCAAAGCTCCGAGTGCAACGATGAGAATAAAGGCGCCTGGTACAAGACATTTTATGACAACTACAAAGGCGATGCGGCGGCGCAAAAGGTGGCCTACGATGCCGCGAAGAAATATATCGACTCATGTCCTGATACTGACGTTGACGCGCAGCGAAAGTTCATGAAGAAGTTCGTCGATCTGGTCGACGCCAAGCACGCCGAGGGCGCGACGGGTAAAGCTTGCGATGACGCGATTAAGGGCAAGAACTACGCTGACCAGATGAAATACTGCAAGGACTTTCTGGCCAGCAATCCTGACAATGCAAATGTCACCGTGATGCTCGGGGTCGTCGGTCTGAATGATCCGAAGTTCCTGAACGAGTCAGTCGGTTATGCCACCAAGGGTATTCAACTGATCGAAGCCGGCAAACCGGTCACCGTTTACAATCACGATCAGGCGCTGGCTTATCTAAACTGGACCATCGGCAGATCCAAGCTGCAAAGCGCGCCGGCCGATGCGATTAACGATTTCCTGAAAGCGGCGAAGCTCGAGAGCGAGGTCAAGAAGAACTACGCGCTCTACATGGAACTGTCTGCGGCGTACGCCGGGCCGCACGCGAAATTGAGTAAGGACTACACCGAGTCGTTGAATCCGGACAAGACCGAGTCAGATAAAAGCAAGGTGATCCTCGAGAATCTTAACCGGATCATAGATAACGAGATTGATGCGATGGCCCGCGCCGCTGCGTTAGCTCCGGCGGATAAGAAGAAGGACATCCTGACGGATCTTACCGCGCTCTATAAGTACCGCAATAAGACCGCGACGGACGCGAACGTGAATGAGTTGGTCGCGAACGTACTTTCGAAGCCGATTCCGGACGTGCCGACTCCGGTGACCTCGGTTCCCGGCACGCCGAGTTCGACCCCGGCCAGCACTCCGGCGACTAACGCCGCCGGCAGCGGCGCCAGCGGCACTACTGCTCCGGGCGCGAGCAAACGTCCGCGCAATTAATCCATCGTCACGATGGGCCTTTTGCCAGACGCCGAATGCATCGTCAGTTTCGACGCTGCGTTCGGCGTTTTGTTAGAATCGACTTTCTGTGAAAACGCCCGCACTCGAAAACCTCGATAGCCTCGAACAGATTGTCCGGTATCGCTTTCGCGACCATTCTTTGCTCGCGCAAGCGATGACCCACCGCTCCTGGGCGCACGAACAGGTTTCGCCGCGTGCCCAGAAAGATGCGCGCAACCTGCACAACGAAGCCCTGGAGTTTCTCGGTGATTCGGTGCTCGGGCTGATCGTCGCCGACTATCTTTTCAAAGCTTACCCGCACGCCAGCGAAGGCGAATTATCGCGCATGAAGCATCGGCTGGTGAGCGCGCCGACTTTGGCCAAAGCTTCGACCGAACTCGGACTCGGCGAATTCCTTCGCTTTGGCCGCGGTGAAGAAAAGAGCGGCGGCCGCCGCAAGAACGCGCTGCTGGCCGATGTTTTTGAGGCGGTCACCGGCGCAATTTTTCTCGATGGCGGATTGGAGGCCGCACGCAGCTTTGTCGATCACGCGCTGGGAGAGGAACTGCGCGCCGCCGATCCGGTGGCCGCGGCCGCGGCCGATCCGAAGACTATGTTGCAGGAGCGGCTGCAGGCTGCGCGCGAACCCGCTCCGCAGTACGCCGTGGTCGAGACGTTGGGCCCGCCGCACAAACGTATGTTTCATGTCGAACTGAAGTGGAATGGCGGTTCGACGCGTGGGGAAGGTCAAACCATCAAGGCTGCGGAAGCCGCCGCGGCGCAAGCCGCCTTGAAACAGATGGACGCCGAGAACTGAAGGCCCGGCGGTTCGGTGAGACTGATCGAAGGAATGAATTGCCGCAGGTTACCGTGATTACCCAGAACGTTTCGTTTAATCTGTGTCATCGGCGTAATCTGCGGATAATTCTTTTGGTCGCCCGCGCGATGCATTACCCAATCGCTTGACCACATGAAGACGCCAATCTAGGATGAAGTCAATGCCTGAGCCTGCGATAACGTCAACGACAGAAGCTGCTGACAAAGCGGAAACCTTTGGGGCCCGTCCGGTACGCAGCAACGGACGCGAGCGCGATCTCCAGGCCGAAACCGAGCCCGTCACCGGGCCGCCTAAAACCTGGATTCGCGAATATTTCGAATCAGCCGTAGTCACGGTGATCATGGCGTTGTTCGGGATGACTTTCATCGTGCAGGCAGTGAAGGTCCCGACGGCTTCGATGGAGAACACCATCACGGTCGGCGATCACTTGCTGGTCAACAAGTTCATCTTTGCGCCGGGTCCGACGCTTCCCATTCTGCCCCAGCGCGATATCAAACGTTCCGACATTATTGTTTTCAAGTATCCCGGCAATCCGTTCAATAAGAGCCGCGACAGCGAGGAAGACAATATTCCTTTTAAGGTGAATTATGTGAAGCGCGTGATTGGCCTGCCCGGCGATAGCATTGAAGTGAAAGGCCTGCGCGTCTATGTCAACGGCAATCCCCTGCCGGAGCACATCGTGGCGGTCGATGGACAGAAGGCGCAGATGAACCAGAAAGCGCCGCTGGCCATCGTGGGCGAGGAACCGCGCCGCCCGGAGGATCGCTATGACGTCTACTACTACGAGCAAAACGTTGAGGCGGCCCGCCTGGGGCACGACCTGAACACGAGTGCCGATTTTAATTTTGCCGTCAACGGCAAGCCGGCGAAAGTTCCGCCTAACTGCTATTTCGTCATGGGCGACGATCGCGATAACAGCCTTGACAGCCGCGCCTGGGGATTTGTCCCCCGCGATTTGATCGTGGGCCGCGCGATGTTCGTCTATTGGTCCTATGACGAGACCCAGCCCTTTGAAAGCCCCTTCGATTTCTTCGGCAACACCCGCTGGAAGCGGACCGGTACCATGGTTCGTTAGCGCGACTGGCCGAAAAGACTATTGGCCATTTCTCATTTTTCATTTAGGCGTTCGCATAGCGGTTCGCATCAGATCGCGCTGCCTGTCTTCAAATGAACAAATTACAAATGGCCAATGACAAATGGCCAATCATCCTCTCCTTCCTCCAGTTCCAGCCTGCGAAACCCGCTGATAGTTTCAGAACGATGCGAAGCAACGTCCTCTTTTCATTCAAATAGGCCGTCCGAACATCAGAAAACCGCAGTAGTTGCATGGCATGGTCATTGCTCCTCTACCCACCTCGGAATCACGAGGTTATCTGAGAAAGGACGGACAGGATTATGTTGTGGACAATTTTGATGGTGTTGCTGGTGCTTTGGCTGCTCGGGTTGATTGGCGGCGTCGGCGGTAACCTGATTCACTTGTTGCTGCTGGTGGCACTGGTTGTCTTGGTTATTCAATTGATCACTGGCCGCCGTGCGGTAATCTGACGGCTGCCGACGGAGCGTGAAGGAGAACTGCAATGCGTTACGAGGATGAAATAAAAGGTAAGGCGAAGCAGGTAAAGGGAACGGCTAAAGCCGAACTTGGTAAGTTGACTAACGATCCCGATCTCCAATCCAGTGGCCGCGCCGATCGTGCGGAAGGCCACGTCCAGGAGAAGTTAGGAAAAGCCAAAAGAAAAGTAGGCGAGGCGCTTGAAGACCTCGGTGGAAAGATCGCCAGCTAACGGTGAAGCTGGCGATCTTTTTCCTGTGCCTCCCCTGAGTTAGTGAGGACTAATGAGTAAGAACGCAATACTGGTGGCGGCGCTTCTGGTTTCACTGGGCGCGTTTGCCGCTTGCAACGATACGTCGTCGAACACGAACACAAATACCAACACCAATACCGGGACCGTCGGCACGCGAACTGGGCCGGAGATGACGGCAACCCCGACGCCGACTCCGCGTTACAGCGAAGAACAGGCCCGGGAAGAACGCGAACGCGCCAAGGGCAACAAAGAAACCGTCGGGCAATCGCTCGAGGACGCCTGGGTCCACGCGAAGGTGGTGGCCAAGTTAATCAGCGATTCACAAACGCCGGAGCGAAAGATCAACGTGGATGTGGTCGATGGCGTAGTGACCCTGCGCGGGCAGGTAGACACGGCCGAGGGCAAGACAGAGGCTGAGCGTCTCACCAAAGAGACGGACGGCGTGAAATCTGTGAAGAACGAATTGAAAGTCGTGCCCGCGAAGTCCGGGAATACTAATGCCAATAACAAGCCGGCTGCCAACAAAAGCAAGACATCTTATTAAAAGAGCTGGCGCCATCAGACGGCGCGCTGCTCGTTAGTCGGCGGCGGCTCAATGCCGGGTGGAAAGAGAGAAATGCTGACGCATTTCTCTCTTTCGCGTTTTAAGGGTGAGTCGGTAATCATCGCGCGCTAAAATATCGGATGCTGATATTCGATCTTCGAGTCAGGTGATTTGGAATGCGCCGAATTGTCGGCGCATTGCCTGGCGCGTAAACCAAAGCGGTACCAGTTCACCGTACTCCAAAGCTGCTGAAACGTGATGGCCTCTTCTACCAGCCAATCCGCGATCGAAACTCGCCGCCGCGGGTCATCGGGCGCGTTTATCTTCCGTGCTCTGAGCCATCGCAACTATCAGCTTTTCTTCGCGGGCCAGAGCATCTCTTTGATCGGCACCTGGATGACGCGAATCGCGACCAGTTGGCTGGTCTATCGCCTGACCGGATCGGCTCTGCTCCTGGGAGTGGTCGGATTCGCCGGACAGATCCCCTCATTCGTTTTGGCCCCGCTAGCCGGCGTGCTGGTCGATCGTTGGAACCGCCACCGCTTACTGGTGGCAACTCAAATCCTGGCGTTGCTGCAATCGCTGGCGTTGGCCCTCTTAACGCTGACCGGAGTTATCAAGATTTGGCATGTCATCGCTTTGAGCGTTTTCCAGGGGTTAATCAACGCCTTCGATATGCCGGCGCGCCAGGCCTTCGTAGTTGAAATGGTCGATCGCCGCGAAGACCTCGCCAACGCGATCGCGTTGAACTCTTCGATGGTGAATGCGGCCCGGTTGTTGGGCCCGTCGATCGGCGGCGTGGTCATCGCGGGCGTGGGCGAAGGCTGGTGCTTTATGACCGATGCGATCAGTTACCTGGCGGTAATTGCCTCGCTGTTGGCAATGACCATTAGTTCCCGCATGACGCGACCCGCGAAAGACGCCAGGATATTCGCGCAGCTCTATGAAGGTTGGACTTATGCGACGCGGTTTACGCCGATACGCGACATCCTGATTTTGCTGGCGGTGGTAAGCCTGGTGGGCATGCCTTACTCGGTGCTGATGCCGGTTTTCGCGAATGACATTCTGCGTGGCGGGCCAAGCACCCTAGGTTGGTTGATGGCCGCCTCCGGCGTGGGCGCCCTGGCCGGGGCGCTCCTGCTCGCGGCCCGCAAATCTGTGCTGGGTCTGGGCAAATATATTCCTTTCATGGCCGCGGCTTTTGGCGTCGGGTTGATTGCCTTCTCATTCACCCGGGTTACGTGGCTCGCCTTATTGCTGATGATGGTTACCGGTCTGGGCTTCATGGTCCAGATGGCGGCGAGCAATACGGTGCTGCAGACAATCGTCGACGAAGATAAGCGTGGCCGGGTCATGAGCTTTTACACCATGGCGTTCATGGGCACCGCGCCATTCGGCAGCCTGCTGGCCGGCAGTGTTGCCGATCGCATCGGCACGCCGCACACACTTTTGTTTGGCGGTATCGGCTGCGTGCTCGGCGCGCTGTGGTTCGCCACCTCGCTGCCCGCCCTGCGGCGCGAGGTCAAGCCGATCTACGTAAAGATCGGCGTCCTGCCCGAAGTTGCGGAAGGCATCCATCAGACTTCAGAGTTGAGCGTCCCACCGGAAACGTGATTTGGAGTGCGGCGGCGATGCTGCTTTGGATCGTCTGAAAGCGGAAACAAATCTAAAGCGCCGTCAAGCCGGCGCACTCCAAAAATGAGAGACGTTTCAGCATATCCAGAAGGCATGCTGAACCGCTGTCTTGCTGGCAATGGGCAGTTGGGGTTTTTCTAAAGCCGCGCGAATTCGCGCCAGATGATGCCAACTGTGTCGCAGGGCATGATCCTCGATCACGAACTGTGCGGTAACCGGCGCGCCAAAGCTGAGCGAAAACGGCGCGGCCTGGTCCAACTGCTCGTCGGTGAACTCGCGCACCTTGCCGGCGGCGCCACGACTGTTGCGCCGCAGCAGCTCGAGCGTTTCCGCTTTGTTCACCCTGGTGAGCTGGCGTGCGTGATGAGCGTTCATTTGATTCACCACTTCCGGCGTCACGCCAGTTACCGCCTTGCCGGAAGCGATGGCCCGCGCCAGTTCGATTTCAACCGGGTAGACACTCGCGACATGGTGAACGACCACGCCAATCGAGCGGCGGTCCGTAGCTGATACCGGCATTTGCCATTCTCCCTCTGACAAACCTTCGGCAAAAGAAGCCAGGGCTTCAGCTCCCTGCTCAATTCGTGCTGCAAGTAATTCACTGCGATGACTCATAGATCCTCCTTAAGTCGTTCTGCGACGCGTCTCGGGGCAGTAGCCCGACTGTGAGGGAGGGCTATCACCTTGAGCATAAGGCCCTCACTCACGGTCGGGCGGCCGTCTGGCATGAAGCGGCACGGTAGACACCGAACTACCGCGCCGCTACCTGAGTGCTATCCCGGAACGGGAATGCGTGGCCCGGACAAAGCGGCGTCAAGCCGCCGCACTCAAATCAGTCCTGGGCCACTGATGCGTTCCCCGGCGCTCGGCTTTACTTCGCACTCGCGGCCAGCGCTTTAACGTCTTCAGTTGTCAGCGCATTCCCGCCGACGCCCCAACCGCCGCTCGCGGTCTCTTCGAAAATGACAACCGTGTACGGTCGCAGGGCCTCGCCTTCGATGGCCACCATGGCGTCGGTCAACTTCCTGACGACTTCCTTCTTCTGTTCCTGGTTGAAAACTCCCTCGATCGCTTTGACTTCGATTAATGGCATAACGCCCTCCTTTTTTGTTTTGTGCTCGGTCATCGTCACTATACGAAGGGCCGATATTGATTACTTGATTGCTCGTCCCGTATTCTTGGCCGCGACAACCGTTTCGGCGGCGGGAACGCAGCGCCGTTGAACGCAGCGAAAGACGGGCGAAAACGCCCGCAGTCCGCACGCCGGCATGTGTGCGATCCAGTCACAAATGGACGTTCTGGCTGACATCCTTAAGGTCGTGAAGCTCGATGCCGCGTTATTTTTTAACGCGGAATTCTCAGCTCCCTGGTGTTTCAGCGTGCGTCCTTCCCGGGAGATTGCGCACTATCTGTCTCCCAGTTCCGGCCATTTGATCGTCTATCACTTTGTGACCGAGGGCCGCGCCTATGCCGGACTCATTGACGGGCAGCGGGTTGAATTGGCGGCGGGAGATATCGTCATTCTGCCGCACGGCGATGCGCACCTGATGGGCAATGGCCGCTACCAGCAGCCGATCGATTCGCTCAGCAAGTTCGCGCAGAACATGGCGGGCCAGTTGCAGGTCGCGCGTTACGGCGGCGGCGGTGAGATGACCCGGTTCATCTGCGGATACATGGCCTGCTCGCCGCGTCTCAGCGAGGTCTTCCTGGCGGGCTTGCCGCGCATCTTTAAAGTGAACGTCAGCAAAACGCCTTCGGGAGAATGGATTGAAGAGTCCATTCGCTTCTCAGTCAACCGGGCCGAGCAGCCGGATACTGCCAGCTCCTCAGTGCGCACCAAGTTGTCAGAAGTATTATTCGTAGAAACCTTGCGCGGCTATATCAACTCACTGCCGGCGGATCAGATTGGCTGGTTGGCTGGCGCGCGCGATCCCGTGGTCGGTCAGGCGCTTTCGTTGCTGCACCAAGAGCCGGAGCAGGATTGGACGATCATGAATCTGGCCAAGTCTGTCGGTCTCTCGCGAACGCGTCTGGCGGAAAGGTTTCGCCACTTCCTCGGAGAGTCTCCGATCGCTTATCTGACGCACTGGCGGCTAAAGCTGGCCGCCGAGTTGCTCCAGACGAGCGACCACAGCGTCGCGCAGGTTGCCGCGACCGTAGGATATGGCTCAGAGGCTTCGTTCAATCGGGCTTTCAAACGTGAGTTCGCCTGTCCTCCGGCGCAGTTTCGCCGACAACGAAGAGCATTGGCATGAGCCCGGTCTCCAGCGCGACCGGATCCGGACTTTGAATGCCAGGAGCATCCGTGAATTCCCGCCCAAGGGCAAACCCTCTGGCACAAAACCGAAATACAATCGAGCAACTTTCGCGTCAAAGCGCAATTGATTTGTGTAACCTGCTTCGTTTGATGAGCGTCTGGTGATGTCAGTAAGCGAAATAGCTAATCAAGCTGTCTCCCCGCGCAGCATCGCGCCTCCGATGCGCTCCGAACCTGAGCCGCAATCTTCAGCCCTTGCGGTTGCGAGGATTTCCTATGGCTCGCTTTGCGCTTGGGCGCCCGAATCTTCTGGCCCGGGGCCTGGTGTTGTTTGTGGTACTGCTGGCGTTCGCGGCAGGTTACAAGCTGTCAGCCTATCTGCAGTTGCGCACGAAGGTCTCTGCCGCCGGCGTGCCGCCGACTGACTTTGCTATTCCGCTGCCTGAGGGTGAGACCCGCATCACCATCACCGATCCACAACTTGATAATACGCA
>Ga0126369_10000643_pt1 | contig 23082 bp, 20 predicted proteins | sample PanSoiMetaPlot_1_FD_109646 | JGI IMG/M metagenome (GOLD analysis project Ga0126369, IMG submission 109646) | Tropical forest soil microbial communities from Panama - MetaG Plot_1 | ecosystem: Environmental > Terrestrial > Soil > Tropical forest > Bulk soil | place: Panama | collected 2016-02-17
AGCTACGACAACCCGGCTGACCGGATGTTCCAGCCTGAGGCTATTGACCCGGCGGTCGGCCTGCTCGCCGAGCTGGCGGGCAGCGGGCCTGCCTTGGAGCTGGCCATCGGCACCGGCCGGATCGGGCTGCCGCTGTCTCAGCGTGGCGTGCCTGTGCATGGCATCGAACTGTCGAGGGCGATGGTGGCAAGGCTTCGCAGCAAGCCAGGAGGCGACGCCATCGCGGTGACCATCGGCGATATGGCCACCACCAGGGTGGATGGCACATTCACGCTGGCCTACCTGGTGTTCAATACGATCAACAACCTCACCACGCCAGAAGCCCAGCTCGCCTGCTTTCGCAATGTCGCCGAACACCTAGCCCCCGGCGGCCACTTCGTGATCGAGACCAGCATCCCGCCCCTACGCCAGCGGCCGCCCGGCCAGGACATCCTTGGATACCGGGCGGGCCCCGGGCGGATCGTCTCCTACAGCTTCGACCACGCCACACAGCAGTACCGCGGTCATTACGTCGAGTTCAGCGACGGCACAGGCGAGTACCACACGATCCCGTTCCGCTACGCGTGGCCCTCCGAACTCGACCTGATGGCGCAGCTCGCCGGACTCCGGCTGCGTGACCGCTGGGCCGGCTGGAACCGCGAGCCCTTCATGACCGACAGCCGCTCGCATGTCTCAGTCTGGGAGAAGCCGGCTGACTGATGGATGTGTTCATCGTCTGCGGGCACCCGCTACGCCAAGGCGGTGACAGGCCGGATACGGCGAGGAAGCGCTCGCTCCTGGAAACCCGGCCCTTTTAGCGCTTCGCCCGCCAGGGCAGGACCGTCGTCGGGGCGTGGATTAATACCCGGGACCGGCGTATCGTGGCGGTTCTTCGCCTAAAGCGGGCACAAAATGACCGAGATCCCCCTGCCACCAGGAACTGACGGTACCCCGCCGAAGGTACCCGCCGCGCCGGCGCCGCCGGAGCCAGGCTCAGCTGTGCCCGGCAATCCGGAGCCGAGCGACGGGCTGCCGGGGGACTCGCCGGGCTGGGCGGAGACCTGGCCGGTCACTCCGCCACCGCGCCGCAACGAGGCCACCGCACCGGCCTGGTTATCGGCATTGTCGCCGCGCTGTTCGTGCTCGCCGGTGTGGGGATCGGTGTCGGGGTCGCGCTGCGGGGGTCAGCCGCGGGGAGCATCAGCCTGCCCGGAAGGCTGCTCGGCGTCCCCAAGTACACCGGGCAGGGCGCCCGGCGTCTCGACGCAAGCATCGCCCGGCAAGAGGTGGCAGTGAGCAAGGGCCAGGAAGTCCACGTGGCGGGCGCCTTCTACGGTAACCCTGACCCTTCCGCCTCGGGCCCCACGTTCTTTGTCGGTGGCGGCGGGTGGTGTGGCACCTGCCGACCCAGCACGACGACCCAGATCATGAAGGCCGCGACAGGCAAGGGGGTCGCCGATGCCCGGTCGTTCCCGCTCGGTCCCGGCGGCGGCGCACTCGTGTGCTACTCCGCCGCCGTTCCGGGCGGCACGGCCATCGCCTGCACCTGGGCTGACCCGAGGACTGGCGGTGACGTCGTCTACCACGGCGGAGCCGCGTCCGGGCTTGCCGACGCCGCCGCCAAGACCAGGCGGATCCTCGCCGCGATCGAGCACTGATCCGCCGCTGTCGGCCGCATGCCGCGGTTGCGCGCCCTACTCGACTTCGATCGGAAGTTCGTAGATCTCGTCTGTGGGGTGCCCAGCCTTGTCGTGCACACGCAGGACTGCTTCTTTGGATGGGCCGGATGATAGGCAAAACACCTTGCCCGAGTCCGGGTCGAGCCATGCGCGCTCGAAGTGCACGCCCTCGGCTGCCTCGATCGCCAGATCTCGCTCGTGTGCCTCGCGGAGCTGGCTTTCGGTGACGCCGACGAATCCGCTGTGCATGTCCATGAACTTCGCCATGTCAGACTCCTCCTGACCAGTGATCGGGTGAGTCCAGCGTCGGCCAGGGGAGCCCTGCGGTTCATCGGTCAAATGCCCTAATCAGCAATGCTGGATACTTACTGACCAGGGGGGTGCCGTGCCTGGTCGTGACGTTGTCCAGTCCCCGGTGCTTGTCGGCCGGGACAGTCAGCTTGGGCTCATTGAGCAGAGGCTGGACGAGGCGGCTGCGGGCGAAGGTCGGTTGCTGTTTGTGGCCGGTGAGGCGGGCATCGGCAAGACACGATTGCTTGGTTCGGCCGCGCGTCGTGCGCAGCGTATCGGTTTCGCGGTCGTGCAGGCCGCGGCCTTCCCCGGCGATGTGCAGTCCTTTGCCGGACTGCTGCTGGACCTGGCCAGCAGCCTGATGTCCGCCGACGAGCCGGTGCTGAGCGAGGTGGGCCGGATACTGGCCTCGCGGGCGCGGGCGTTTCCCTCAGGTAGCGGGGACGCTCATCACCGGCGTCGTTTGCTGGTACAGGACCTCGCTGACCCTATTGTTGGCGCTCATGTCGACCGGCCCACGCTGATTATCCTTGAGGACCTGCACTGGGCCGACGAGCTGAGCTTGGATGTGCTTGGTCACCTCGCGGCGCGGCTCGCCGCCCGGCCCGTCCTGGTTGCCGGAGCGTACCGCAGCGACGAGCTGTATCCCCGGCTGCCGATGCGGCTACTGCGGGCCCGCCTCGTGGGCCAGCGTCTCGCCGAGGAGATCCGGCTACCCCGGCTGACCCTGGACCAGACCGCGTCGATGACCAGCGCTACGGCCGGCCGGCCGGCTCCGGCCCAGGTCGTCGCGGCGATTCAGGAACGCAGCGATGGCATACCACTGCACATTGAGGAGTTCCTCGCTGCCATCACCGATGAAGCAGTGCGGCCGCAGGCGAATGCCGCGGTGCAAGCAGCGGCGGTCCCCGATACCCTCCGCGATGCCGTGCTGAGCCGCGCGCAGCATCTGAGCACGGCCGCCCGGAGCGTGGCGTCGGCCGCGGCCGTCATCGGGCGGTCCTTCGACTTTGACCTGCTCACAGCCGTCACCGGCGCCGCCCCTGATGAGGTGGCTGATGCGCTACGCGAATTGCAGGATGCTTATTTCGTACTCCCCGGCGCGGACGCCGACAATTTCGACTTCCGGCACGCGCTGATCCGCGACACCCTGTATGCCGATGTCGGCCTGTCCCAGCGGCGTCGCCTGCATGAGCGGGTCGCCCGGACCGCCGTGGCCCGCGGCTACCGTGACGCCTTCGTCTCGGCCCATTTCGAGCAGGCCGGGAAGCCCGGACAGGCCTACCGGCACGCGATAAGCGCCGCGGCCGAGGCCGCTTTGATCTCGGCGCATGGCGAAGCGCTGGAACTGTATCGCCGGGCGGTGCGTAATCTGCCTGCCAGCCTGCCCGCTCCAGCGCGTGCCCGGGTATTTGCCGAGCTGGGCGATGAAGCGGCTGCCGCCGACGACAACACCGCCGCGGCCGAGGCCTACCAGATGGCGCACGAGCTGATAACCGCGACCGGCGACGTGCTGGCGGCGGCCGCGCTGGTGCCGCGAATGGTCGCGGTAGGGCATCTGCTCGGCGATGACCTCACAACGCGCGTGGGCAGGCTGCAAGCAGCGCTGGACAGTCTGGCGGGACTGCCCGCGGCGGACGGGGAGCGCGCCCAATTGAGCGCCGGCATGGCGGCTGCTTACATGCTGGACAGGCGACTTGATGAGGCCATCGACCATGGTGAGCGTGGCTGGGAGGAGAGTCGACGGACCGGCGATGAGCCGACAGCGCTCAACGTCGCTGCGACGCTCGGCTCGGTCTTGGTCTTCGCTGGGCGGATGGATGAGGGCTGGCAGATGCTGGAAGACGCGATAGCCCGTGCCGCCGCCACACACCGGGAGGCCGAGGCCGCACGCGCCCACCGGATGCTCACCTCGTGCGCGTCCGTGCTCGTGGAATACGACCGCGCCGAACGCCGAATGGCTGACGGCATCGGCTACGCGGAAAACGTGGAGTTGTGGAACCACCGGCACTACATGGCGTCCCACCTGGCCCACGTCCAGTGGTGCACCGGGCACTGGGCCGCGGCGGCGCGGATCGCGCAGCAGGTTCTCGCCGATGGTCGGGGCGGCATCACCACCGAGATCACTGCCCAGTACGTCCTTGGCTACTTGGCCCTGGGACGCGGTGACTGGGATGTCGCTACCCGGCGGCTCGAGGAGGCATTCGCACTCGGCCGGCGTATGGCTGAACTGCAGCGGCTCTCGCCGCCGCTATGGGGGCTGGCCGAAGCCGCCCAGTGCCAGCGCGACTACGAGGCCGCTCTGGCTCGGTGCGAGCTTGGCTACCAGGCCTCGGCCAGTGTCACCGACGCTGCTTACCTGTTCCCCTACCTGCTCACCGGCGTCCGGGCGCACCTGGCGCTGGGCCAGATCAGCTCGGCCGAAGCTTGGCTGGACCGGGTCAGCGCGATACTTGCACTCCGCGCCATCCCCGGCACACTCCCGGCGATCGAGCATGGGCGGGGCCTCATCCTCCTGTCCCGTGGCGAGGTAGCAGCCGCCTACCAGGCACTGGCATCGGCCCGCACCGCATGGCACCTCCGGAACCGGTTCTGGGAAGGCACGTGGGCCCTGCTCGACCTCGCCGCAGCCGCCGTCAAGATCCGACGGCGCGGCGAGGCAGCCCAGCTGGCGGGCCAGGCAAGCACCGCCGCTAGAGCCGCCGGCGCCCGCCCACTGGCCGATGCGGCGGCACAGCTCCTGACGTCGCTGCACAATGGGCCGCCCGTGTCACCGTGGCATCCATTGACCGACCGCGAATTCGAGATTGCCGGGCTCATCGCAGACGGCCGCACGAACAAGCAGATCGCTGAGCAACTCGTGCTCGCCCCGAAAACCATCTCCGCGCACGTCGCACACATTCTCACCAAGCTTGGCGCCGCCCGCCGTGCAGAGATCGCAGCGTGGTGTGCAACCGTCCGAGCGCAAAGCGCCAGTACTGATGATCCACCCACTCGCTTACGACCGGCCTGCTAGAAGTCCTTGAAAGAAGCCCAGGAGGCGGTGTCGGATCGGGGCAGAGGTGTTCGTAGCAGGGGTGAGCGGGCGCCTGTGAGGGGTGCCCGCGCCACACGAGATGAGGCGAAATGCAGTACCTGTTTTCCGTCATCTACGACAAGGCCGACTCCGCCACCTCGGATGAGATGGCTGCCATCGACGAGTACAACGACGGGCTTGAGGCCGCGGGCCACTGGGTCTTCGCCGGCGGCCTTGCGTCGCCCAGCACGGCTACCGTCATCGACAACCGGGGTGCGGAGGCAATGTTCACCGACGGGCCCTTCCTGGAATCGAAGGAGTACGTCGCGGGCTTCTGGATCATCGAAGCCGCCGACCTCGACGTGGCGCTCAAGCTCGCCGCTGAGGGGTCGAAGGCCTGTAACCGCAAGGTCGAGGTGCGGCCGTTCTTGTGAGCGGGATCGACGTCCGGGAGGCGATCACGAGGGCCCACTACGAGGAGTGGGCGCGGGTGGTCGCCTCCTTGACCAGTCGTTTCGGTGACCTCGACATCGCCGAGGAGGCGGCGGCCGAGGCGTTCGCGATCGCCGTCGAGCGGTGGCCGGCCGACGGCGTACCTCCCAACCCCGGCGCCTGGCTGACCACAACGGCCAACCGCAAGGCCATCGACCGGATCAGGCGCGAGAACAAGCGCGACGACAAGCAGAAGGAGGCCCGGATGCTGGACGACGTCGGCCCGCCTGAGCCTCTCGGCGCCCTCGAGGACGAGCGGCTCCGCCTGATCTTCACCTGCTGCCACCCGGCGCTCGCGATGGAGACCCGCGTGGCGCTGACGCTGCGCATGGTCGGCGGTCTGACCGTGCCCGAGATCGCCCGTGCCTTCCTGGTGCAGCAGACCACGATGGAGAAGCGGATCACCCGCGCGAAGGCGAAGATCAAGGCGGCTCGCATCCCTTATCGGGTGCCGTCCGCCGAGGATCTCCCGGCGCGCGTCTCCGGAGTACTGGCCGTCCTCTTCCTTGTCTTCAACGAGGGCTACCTGGCCACCGGCCGCGACACCGAGCCCGTACGTCACGACCTGACCGCCGAGGCGATCCGGCTCACTCGCCTGATCCGTGCCCTGATGCCGGAGGACGGTGAGGTGGCCGGGCTGCTGGCGCTGATGCTCCTCACCGAGGCCCGCCGCGCCGCCCGGGTTTCGGCGGGCGGCGAACTGGTCACCCTGGACGAGCAGGACCGCGGGGCCTGGGACACCGCACTGATCGCCGAGGGTCACCGGCTTGTCCGCGAGCGCCTGGCCGCCGGGGTGGCTCCGGGCCGGTACCAGATCATGGCAGCGATTAACGCTGTCCACACCTTCGCCCACGACATACGCGACACCGACTGGTCGCAGGTCCTCGCCCTCTACGACCAGCTTGCCCGCATCGACCCCTCCCCGATCGTTGCCCTCAACCGCGCTATCGCGGTCGCTGAGCTTGACGGTCCTGAGGTGGCGCTGGCGGCCGTCGACCGTCTTGAGGACAAGCTGGCCGGCTATCACGCCTACCATGCGACCCGCGCCGACCTGCTGCGCCGGCTGGGCCGCAGTCAGCAATCGCGCGCTGCGTACGACAAGGCCATCGAGCTGGCGGGCAACACCGCCGAGACCGCGTACCTAACACGCCGCCGTGAGCAACTGCGGTAGTGCCTGTGCCCGGCCCATGGCGCCCGCGGCGGCTGAACGGCGGCAGCCCAGTGAGAGATTTCTTCCTGCACGTGTCGGATCCGCAGCGAGGCGTTCGTAGATGAGGAGAGGCGGCCGGAAGGTCGCCGGCAAAGGGAGCCATGAGATGACGCGGTACCTGATCTCGTTCGATGACGGCGCGATGGCAGCAATCCCTGACGAGGACTGGCCCGACGTGGGCAAGGCCGCGCACGCGGTAGTCACTGAGGCCCAGGAGGCCGGCGTGTGGGTTTTCGGCGCCGGGCTGGAAAGCCAGAGGGCGAGCATCGTGGCCACCGACGGGACGGTCACCGACGGCCCGTACCCGGAGACCAAGGAGGTCATCGGGGGGTTCTGCGTCGTCGACGTGCCCTCACGCGATGTGGCGCTGATGTGGGCTGCCAAGACCGCCGCCGCCTGCCGCTGTGCGCAAGAGGTGCGGGAGATCCTGCCCGGAAGCCGCACCATGACCGAGGGGCCCGACACGAGCCCGTAGCCGTCGTTGGGGCCAGTGGCCAGTTCAGCGTGTGTGATAGCGGCCTATCAGGGTTGGCGCGAGCCATCGTCTGGCCCGGGGACCTCCACGAGTCCGTTCCACGACCAGTGCGGGATGCGCAGACCGTCTGGCACCTCGAGGGCTGAGTGGGGGAAGCGGGACATGGTCGTGGTCGTGGCCCACCTGAAATAGTCGAGCAGTACCTTCCGAAGCCTGGCGTTGCCGGCGAGCCCGGAATCTTCGAGCGCACGGTCGAAGCATTCGATGGCTCGGCGGTCCATGTCCTCGTGCGGTCCGTTTCCGCTGTGGATCCGTACTACCGAGGACTCGTCCCCGTACAGCTGGGAGTAACTGGCGGGGCCGCCAAGTGCCTCGGACCAGTATGCGGCGAGCCGTTCTGTGTGCTGAGGCTGGTAGCCGTGGCTGAATGCGTGGCTCACTAGCTCGTCGTGCATCACCCTGTGATGCCATGCCCTCGCGAGATTCAGCAGGCCCTCGGCGCCGCCCGCAGCTTGATACACACTCTCCACAGGCCTAGCATGGCACCCCGCCGAAGTCCCCAGTCAGTTGCTGGCTGGCATGCCACGTCATCCCCGGCCCTGAGCGCACAGACACTACTCTCCTCCGTGGCGGTGAGTTTCTCGTCCCGTGCAGCGGTCTATGGTGAAACGACCCGGGGCAGGCACCCAACTGGGCCGACCAAGCGGCCTGTTGGATCTGCGGGACACGCTCAGATCACGTGAGGAGGACCGCCATGGGCATCGTGTCACCCGGTTTCTCCGGGCGAAGACGGGCCGATAGCGACAAGCTGCCGCCTGGGCAGTATCTGGTCACAGACTTCCCGGTGCTGTCGGCTGGGCCGACGCCACGAGTGGATTCCGCGTCGTGGCGGCTGACCGTGCGGACCGAGACGGGGCAGGTTCGGTCCTGGGACTGGGCGGCGTTCCTGGCGCTGCCCAGCGAGGAGGTCACTGTTGATCTGCATTGCGTCACGAAGTGGTCCAAGCTCGGTACCCGCTGGCGCGGGGTCAGCATTGACACGCTGCTGGACGGGGCCGAGACCGCTGCGGACTACGCGATGGCGCACTCCTACGGCGGCTATACCACCAATCTGCCGCTGGCCGACCTGGTGGACGGCCAGGCGTGGGTGGCCTTCGAGTACGACGGCGATCCCCTCGAGCCCGAACATGGCGGGCCGGCGCGCCTGCTCGTTCCGCACCTGTATCTGTGGAAGTCGGCTAAGTGGGTGCAGGGCATCGATCTCTCGGACGACGATGAGCCCGGCTTCTGGGAGAGCCTGGGCTATCACAACTACGGAGACCCATGGCGCGAGCAGCGGTACTGGGGCGACTTACGTGGCGGGTCGCCGAGGTTAGGGCGGTCAAGGAGGAGACGCCGACAGCGCGGACTATCGTGCTGGAGGTTCCCGGGTGGCCGGGCCACCGCGCAGGCCAGCATGTGGACGTCCGGCTGACCGCCGAGGACGGGTACTCGGCGCAGCGGTCGTATTCAATCGCCTCCGCCCCGCAAGGCACCGCGCTGGAACTGACCGTGCAGCGGCTGGACGACGGGGAGGTCTCGCCGTACCTGACACAGACGCTGGGCGTCGGTCAACCGCTGGAACTGCGCGGGCCGGTCGGCGGCTGGTTCGTCTGGGATGCCGATGGCACCGCGCCGGTGCTGCTAGTGGCCGGCGGTAGCGGCTTGGTGCCGCTCATGGCGATGATCCGGGCACGGGCGCAGGCCGCGAACCGGGTGCCGTTCCGGCTGATCTACTCGGTACGCGATCCCGCCGCAGCGCTCTATGCCACGGAACTGATCGAACGGCAGCGCGTCGGCGATGGGCTCGGTGTGACGTACCTGTACACCCGCACCGCGCCAGCCGGTTCACCGCTGCCGGTCGGCCGCATCAGCGCTGATGTCATCGCTTCCAGCGGCTTGCCGCCCGCGGACTCCCCTCGGGTGTTCGTATGCGGCCCGACCGGGTTCGTGGAGACAACGGCCGGCTTGCTCGTCGCCGCGGGCCATGACCCTGGCGCCATCAAGACCGAACGCTTTGGGCCCTCGGGAGGCCAGTCATGACCAGTCACCTCGACGGAAACATGCTCGCCGGGACACTCGGGGAGCTGTTCACCGTGGACGTCACCACGGCTATTGGCCGGTGCGCCTCATGCGGCACGAGCGGCGCCATCGCCCAGGCCCACGTCTACCCCGACGCGCCGGGCATGGTCGCACGCTGCCCGGCCTGCAGCGAGGTGGTCTTGCGGCTGGTACGCGGCTCTGACCGGGCATGGCTGGACCTGCGCGGGCTCACCTGCCTCCAGCTGACGATCCCGGGGTCCTGACGTTCGCCAGCAGCGCCGAAAGGGTGGCCGGTGGATAATTCTCCTGGACCTGGACGATCTTCGAGGAGGCTGGTCTCATGACCGTCCTGGCGAGTTACACCGGGGGACAGTGGCGGACACCGTCAGGCGAAGGTGCGCCGCTGCTCGACGCCGTCACGGGCGAGGAGGTGGCGCGGGTCTCCTCCGAGGGGATCGACATGGCCGCCGCGCTGGACTATGGTCGCGCGGTCGGCGGCCCGGCGCTGCGCGAGCTGACCTTCCACGAGCGGGCGGCGCTGCTGAAGTCGCTCGGCTCCTATCTCCGCGAGCACCGGGACGATCTGTACGAGCTGTCCGCGCGGACCGGGGCGACCCGTTATGACGCCAGGTTCGACGTCGACGGCGGTATCGGCGTGCTGGCCAGCTACGCCAGCAAAGGACGGCGCGCGCTGCCGAACGACACTGTCTACATCGACGGTGACGTGGAGCCGCTGGGCAAGGAAGGCAGCTTCGTCGGCCAGCACATCTGTACGCCGCTGCGTGGCGTCGCCGTGCAGATCAATGCGTTTAACTTCCCGGTGTGGGGTCCACTGGAGAAGCTGGCGCCCGCGTTCATCGCCGGGGTGCCTAGCCTGATCAAGCCGGCTAGCCAGACCGCCTATCTGACCGCGAGGCTGGTCGAGCTGATCGTGGACTCGGGGTTGTTGCCGGAAGGCTCCATCCAGCTGATCTGCGGGGGCGTGGCTGACCTGCTGGACCACCTGAGCGAGCAGGATCTCGTGTCGTTTACCGGGTCGGCGGCAACGGCCCAGCGGTTGCGGGCGCACCCGGCCGTGGTCGCTAACGCGGTGCGGTTCAACGCTGAGGCCGACTCGCTGAACCTGTCCATCCTCGGCCCGGACGCCGCACCTGGAACCGCGGAGTTCGATCTGTTCCTGTCGCAGCTGGTGACCGAGATGACAGTGAAGGCGGGGCAGAAGTGCACCGCGATCCGCCGGGCGTTCGTGCCCGACGGCTGGCTCGCAGATCTGGCCGCCGCCGCACACGACCGGCTGGCGAAGGTAGTGGTGGGCAACCCGTCCAGCCCGGCAGTGCGGATGGGCGCGCTGGCCAGCCTGCAACAGCGGGAGGAGGTCCGCCGCTCGTTGCAGGTTCTGCTGGCCGCGGGAAAGCTGGTGCACGGGGATCCGCAGCGGGTGGAGGTGCTGGATGCCGACGCGGAGCGGGGCGCATTCCTCGCCCCGATCCTGCTGCAGGCCGACGATCCGGGCAAAGCGGCGCCTCACGAGGTTGAGGCGTTCGGGCCGGTGTCCACGCTGCTGCCGTACACCTCTGCCCAGCAGGTGGTGGCGCTCGCCGCGCGCGGGCGGGGCAGCCTGGTCGGCTCGGTGGTCACTGGGGATGCGGACTTCGCCCGGGAGGTGGTGCTTGGCGTGGCTCCCTGGCACGGCCGCCTGCTGGTGCTGGACACCGACGACGCCCAGGAATCCACCGGGCACGGCTCGCCGCTGCCGACGCTGGTGCACGGCGGCCCCGGCCGAGCGGGTGGTGGCGAGGAGATGGGCGGCATCCGCAGCGTCCTGCACCACATGCAGCGCACCGCCGTCCAGGCCAGCCCCAAGACCCTGAGCGCGGTCACCGGCCGCTGGGTACCCGGCGCGGCCCGGCAAGAAGGCGAACATCCGTTCCGCAAGGCGCTATCGCAGTTGCGGCTCGGGGACAGCGTGGTCGCGGGCCCGCGGATAGTCACGCTGGCGGACATCTCGGATTTCGCCGAGCTCACTGGCGACACGTTCTATGCGCACACCGACGAGGAGGCCGCCCGGGCCAACCCCCTGTTCGGCGGGATAGTGGCGCACGGCTACCTGATCGTGTCGCTGGCGGCCGGCCTGTTCGTCGCGCCCGAGCCCGGGCCCGTACTAGCCAACTACGGCCTGGAGAACCTCCGCTTCCTGACCCCGGTAAAGCCCGGCGACGAGCTCACCGTCACGCTCACCGCGAAGCAGATCACCCCACGTGTCGACGCCGACTATGGCGAGGTGCGCTGGGACACGGACGTGACCAACCAGCGCGGGGAGTCGGTGGCCAAGTACGACGTGCTCACGCTGGTTGCCAAGGAGCGCAAGCCCTGACGCCCCCGCGGAGCCGCGGGCCAGTGAACCGCTCAGGCAGTGCGCATGGCCTCGCCTGTGCCCGCGAGCTCGGCGAAGATCTCGCGGATCTCGGCCGGCGCTAGGGCGCAGGTCGCGTCCCCGACGCTGAGCTCCAGCCGCAGCACGGATGGGTCGGCTGTCACCGAGGGCTGCGGGCGGGCCGCCCAGACCCCGCGCTCGGCGGCGAGCTTGCGGGCCGCAGCGGCAAACGCCTGCGGGCTGGTGCGGAGCAGCACGTGCATCATCGGCACCTGCGGCGGGCTGGGAACCACCTGGATGCCGTCAAGGCCGGCCAGTTCGGCCGCGATCGCGAACGCGTGCTCCAGATAAGCCCGCATCCGCGGCAGCCGCTGGGCCAGGCAGGTCCGTGCCGACGCCGCGTTCGGCCACAGGCCGAACAAGGTTCCGCCCATCCGGCGGCGCCACTCCCGGACCTCGGCGATGACCCCGGCCGGGCCCGCCACGCAGCAGCCCGGTAGCGCGCCGATCCCCTTGTAGAACGACACGTAGACGGTGTCGAAGAGCGCCGCGACCTCGCCAGCCTCCTTGCCGTAGCCAGCGGCCGATTCCCACAACCGCGCACCGTCCATATGTGCGGCTGAGCCGTGCTCGCGGGCCCAGGCGACCTGCGCCAGGAGATCTGCCCAGGCCGGCTGCTGCCCGCCCAGGTCACGTTGCGGGAGTTCGAGCAGCAACGCCGCCAGCGGCTCTGCCACCGCCTCCAGGTCATCGAGGGTCAGCAGCCGGTTCGGGTCGCCTATCGGTCGGCCTACCAGGGCGTGCAGCCGCTCATAGCCCCGCCCCTCGTGACGGTCCACATGACACGCGGGATGGAACCCTATCGTCCGGCTGCCGAGCCGGTCGGCATGCACCCGCAGCACCGACTGCTGCGCCATCGTCCCGCTGGGCAGAAAGACCGCGGCCGGCTTGTCCAACAGCCCGGCGACCTCTGCCTCCAGGACGGCAACTACCCCGCCGTCGCCATACCGGTCCGGCTCGGTATCCGCCGGGACTGTCGCCAGCAGTCGCGCCGCGTCCTGCGGGCCATGCCCGTTGAGGAAGCGTGTGCACGATGCGCGCAGCACCTCCATCTCGTCATCGCGGTTGGCCATGCAAGCCATTGTGCCGGCCGTGATCCGAGCGGGCCATCTTCCACGACCGGCTTCCGAGGGCGCAAGCGAATGGAACGTACGCGTTATCGCCGATGTTCGGCCGCCCTTGCTGGCGGATAGTGGGCGTCGTGCATGAAACTATGACAGGAAGTATCGGTTCGCCTTTTCCGGGAGCTGGGGTGGACGCTGGCGAGCAGCGCGGGGCTGGCCCTGTGATGTTGCTGGTGGCCGATGCCGGGAGGCCAGCCAGGCCGAGTGAGATCGGGCGGGTCGCGGTGACGACACCCATGCGCGGAGTGGACGCGGTCATTGGCGAGGTGACGGCTGGCCACGGGGCCCGGGGGCCAGCCGCTCAACGAGACGGCGGCTGCTGGGTGGCAGTGTTCGCGGCGGCCTCCGACGCGGTGGCGTGCGCCCTGGACCTGCAGCGCACGCGGCTGGATGCGGTCCGGTTGCGAGCGTGCGTGCAGGTCGGGGAGGCGCGGCAGCGGGGTGAGTTCGCATGTGCGGACCCGGCAGTGGATGGGGCTGCTCGGCTGCTGGAACTGGCGCACGATGGGCAGGTACTTCTGTCGGGCATGGCGGCTGACCTGGTCGCGGGTTCGCTGCCAGACGGAGCGTGGCTGGCCGATCTTGGCAGCCACCGGCTGGCGGACCTAGCCCCGGCCGTGCGGATCTGGCAGTTGTGCCATCGCGACCTTCCCGCGGAGTTCCCCCCGCTGCGGTCGCTGGACCGACTTCCCCACAACCTGCCTGTGCAACTGACGAACTTCATCGGCCGGGATGCCGAGATGGATCAGCTTCGCCGCCTGCTGGTCGGCAACCGTCTGGTGACCGTGACCGGCGCGGGCGGCGCAGGAAAGACCCGGCTCGCGCTTCAGGCCGCAGCAGGGATGCTCGCCGAATTCCCGACGGGCGCATGGCTGGTGGACTTGGCCCCGCTCGGCGATCCGGGCCTAGTCCCCGTCGCGGTCGCCCGCGCCCTGCGCCTGCCGGACGAGCAGGGCCGCCCGGTGATGGCGACGTTGTCCGGATTCATCGGCACCGGCCGGGCACTGGTGCTGCTGGATAACTGCGAACATCTATTGGAAGCCTGCGCGGCGCTAGCCGAAGACCTGCTTCGCGCCTGCCCGGAAGTGGTGATCCTGGCCACCAGCCGGGAGCCGGTCGGCGCGGCCGGGGAGGCGACCTGGCGGGTGCCGTCACTGCCACTGACCAGCGACGCCGTCGACCTGTTCGCCGATCGGGCCCGGCGGGCCCGGCCCGGGTTCGCCGTCACGGCCGACAACCGGGCAGTGGTCGAGGAGATCTGCCGCCGCCTCGATGGGATTCCGCTGGCGATTGAGCTTGCCGCAGCCCGGCTGCGCGCCTTCTCGGTGGCCGAGATTGCCGCCGGGCTGCACGACCGGTTCCGGTTGCTGACCGGAGGCTCGCGGACCGCGGTGCGCAGGCAACAGACATTGCGGGCCTCGGTCGACTGGTCGCACGCGCTACTGACCGAGCCGGAGCGGGTCTTGTTCCGCCGACTGGCCTCTTTCGCGGGAGGGTTCGACTTGGAGGCCGCTGAAGCGGTGGGTGCGGCAGCTGGACTGGAGCGCCACCATGTGCTGGACCAGCTCGGCCTGCTGGTCGACAAGTCACTCGTGGCTGCCGAGGAGTCGCAGGGGACCACCAGGTACCGGCTGCTCGAGACGGTACGCCAGTACGGGCTGGAAAAGCTCGGTGAGTCCGGAGAGGCCGACACGGTCCGCAGCCGCCACCGCGATCACTACGTCGGGCTGGCGGGACGGCTTGAGGCCCTCGCCAGCGCTGCCTCGCGTCGGCTGATCGCGCGGCTGGAAGCCGACATCGACAACCTGCATGCGGCGTTCGCGTGGAGCCTGGAATTGTCAGAAGGCGCGACGGCGTTGCGGCTCGCCTCCTCGCTGCAGCCGCTGTGGCTAGGCCGCAGCCGCATGTTCGAGGGCCTGGCATGGTTCGACGTCGCACTGGCCCAGCGGGCGATTACGCCGGTCGCGCCTGCGGTCAGAGTCCGGGCCCTGGCCGACGCCGTAGTCCTCGCCGTATGGGCTGACACAGCGCCCCGGATTGCGCAGGCCGAGGAGGCAGTGGCTACAGCCCGCCAGCTCGGCGACCCTGCATTGCTGGGCCGAGCCCTGACCGCGGCAGGCTGCGCCGCCGGCTATCTGTCCGAGGACGGGCGGCCGTACTTCGAAGAGGCCATGTCGCTCGCCCGCGAGGCAGGAGACGTATGGACGCTAGCCCAGATCCTCGGCCATCAGGCGCTCGTCGCCTACCTCTCCGGTGACCTGAACGCTGCGAGATCGGCAGGCGAGGAGGGGCTGGCGCTGGCCGACGAGACCGGCAATGACCTCATCTCACGCCAATGCAGGACGTGGCTCAGCTACTGCCTGATCGATCAAGGTGAGTTGCAGTCGGCGAGGGAGCTTATCGGCGATCTGGTCGGTGAGGCTGAGAAGGATAAGGCCCGCGTGTGGGAGTTTTATGGCCTAGCCGCGCTCGGTATCACGTCCGCGCTTATAGGGCAGCCAGACCAAGCCCGTGCCGCGGGCGAGGCCAGCCTCGTGATCGCCCGGGACCTGGGGGTGGCCTCCTACACGATCCCTGGCTACATGTGCCTGACATATGCCGCCGCAGCCGTCGGGGATGTCGCCGCCCTACGCGAAGCAGCTCAAGCGGGCTGGCAGCACACTGACCGACCGTGGGATCACCACTGCCGAAACAGGCTGGCCGAGGCCGACCTGGCGGAGGCCAAGCTGACCGAGGCCCGTCAGCACAGCGACGCAGCCATCGCCGGGGCGACCAGGTTGGGCGGGAAATGTACGTTGATGTACGCGCTGACCATCGGCGCGCGCGTAGCGGCCGCGGCCGGAGACCTTGCCCGGGCTCATGACGACGCGCACCTGGCGCTGGGCATCGGGCGCGATATCCGGGCTCAGATTGGGATCATCGAGGTACTTGAAGTGCTGGGCGGCCTGGCGCGCGGCGCCGACGAACAGGTCAAGGCGGTACGGCTACTTGGCGCCGCCGATGCACTCCGGCGGACCACTGGTTACCGGCGTGCCCTGCTTTACCAGGATCGTTACGACGCCGACGTCTCGGCCCTTCGCGCGTCGATAGGCGATGCGGCGTTCGACCAGGCGTGGGCCGAAGGCGCCGCACTTAACCTAGACGACGCCGTCAGCTATGCCCTGCGCGGACGCGGGGAGCGCGGCCGCCCCGCATCTGGCTGGCTCTCGTTGACCCCAGCCGAACTGGACGTCGCCCGCCTCGTCGCCGAGGGGCTCGCCAACAGGGAAATTGCTGCCAGGCTCTTCATCTCACCCCGGACCGTGCAGACCCACCTCACCCACATGTACGGCAAGCTTGGCATCACCTCCCGAGTTCAACTCGCCCAGCAGGCAGCCCGCCGCACCTAAGTCGGGCGGTCAGGCTGCGCGTCCAGGGATGGCCGCGTGCCCATGCCGTGCACGCGTCGCTTCTGGTTCCCGCCCAGACACAGTGCGCGTTCAGGCCTTCGGCCCAGTCAGGACGCGGGCGGATTCGTTACGCCCGTGCTGCGGGACCTCGCCCTGGCTTGGCACCGCGATGCGCGTCGCTTCCTTCGTGTACTTCGCCCGGCGCTTTACGCCCGCAAGCGCGACATGCGCCGAAGTAACGGGCCAGGGATAGCTGACGACCATGATCATGAGACTGCTCCTTCACGCTGCTATCGAACGGATCGTCTCCACGATCTGCTTTCCAGCGCCGCGGACCATCGGCCAGAGGGCGCAACCTCGGCATCGGGAGGGTCGTAAATCCGCCGGACCCCCCAACCGGACGTACGCGCTTTCGCTGATGCTCAGGCGTCGTTGCCTGGCAACCGGGTCCGCGGCTGCGGCGTCTTTGAGGCAAGGCGCTGCACATGGGGGAGGGCACGATGAAGGGAATGCGCTGGGCCATGGTCATGGTCGCCGTGGCCGCGACGGTAATCTCGGCTGGTCTGACGGTTGCCCAAGCTGCCGGGCCGGCCGCCAATCCGGCCCGTTTCCAGCCCGAGGCCGTTAGTTTCGTCTCGCCGGCCATCGGGTTCGTCCTCGGAACCGAAGGCTGTCCGCCCGGACAGGCGTGCCGCGTGCACCTGCGTGCGACGGCCGATTCCGGTACCCGCTGGCACGCTGTCGCCGCTCCGGACGTCAGGCTAGGCGGCGGCGGCCGAGCCGGGTCGGCCCGGGTGGGCGCAGTGCTATTCGCCAGCCGTGATGTCGGCTGGCTGTACGGTCCGGGTCTTTGGGTGACCAGAGACGGCGCATCGCGCTGGCGCCGGATCGGTGCTCCCGGCGCGATCCTAGCGATGACAGTCGCATCCGGGCGCGCCTACGCCATCGTCCTGCCAGCCGGGGGCAGCTCATCTGAGCTGTTCAGCAGCCCGGTCGGGACGAACAGGTGGCGGCACGTCGGTCGCACGACCGGCAACGCTGAAGCTGTCCTGGCGGCGTCCGGGCGCACAGCCTGGTTCGGCTCGGTCACCGGCCTCACGGCCACGGTATGGCGGGTCACCGCGGGAACGCGGGTCCGCAAGTTCCGGTTCGCGTGCGCGGGCACCTCCTACTTCCTGACTAGCATCGCCGCGGCGACCCCATCGCGGGTCGCCTTCCTGTGCACGAACACCGCGGATTTCAACACCGCGTCGGAAGGCATCGAGGTCATGCTCTCGGTGAACGGCGGCAGGACCGAGCGGCTGACCGGCCGCAAGGCGCCGGTGATCGGCGATGGCGGCGTCCTCGCCGCGCCGCCCGGTCCCGGGACGGTACTCACGTTCGCGACGTCGGTGGGGAATCCGAGCTGGATCGGCCGTTCGGCCGATGACGGCAGGACGTGGAAGCGGGTCGCCTACTTCGCTTCCGGCGGCGGCTCGCCGGGCTCCCTGAGCTATGTGACCAGGCTGGTCGGATTCGTCGTTCTGGGCGGAACACGGCTGCTGCGCACGACCGATGCGGGGCGCTCCTGGCACCAGGTACGAATCTGACGCGCGGCGGCACGCTGACCGAGCATCAGGCCGGGATGGCGCCGAGCTGTTGCATCAGGGCTACGCCGTCGAACTGCGTCCAGATGTCGGTCACGCGACCGTTCTTGAGGCGGTAAAAGTTCATGCCCTCGACCCTGATCGGCTGGCCGGAGGCGGGGATCCCCATGAACTCCTGCTGCAGGGAGCCGGTCACGACCCACCGGGTGGCGACGGCGTCGCCGCTGCCGACGATGTCCTGCAGGTCCTCTTTCAGGTCGGGGAACATCGCCTTGAAGCCTGCGACTTTGTGCTTGAAGCCGGCCAGCGTCGACGCATGGCCTGGAGCCGGATTGTGATCGACCATGCCCTGGTCACAGAGCTCGTCGATCGTCGCCCGGTCGGCCGCGCGAAACGCGTGCTCGAAGCGCGTGATGATCTGGACGTTGTCGGACAAGGCCAGCCCTCCGGCGAACGTAGCAACCGATCGGTTGCTACATTATAGCAACCAGTCGGTTGCGTCAATGCGCGGATCGGGAGTTTGCAATCGCCCCGGTCAGGAGCGCGGCCTTGCGGTCGGCCCGCTAAGGCCCCGGTGACGAACCTGCCCGCGACGGACACGCCGAGCCTGGCGCTGAGCTGGCCGAAAGCGGTGATGTATGCGTCGGCGGCGCGCTTGAGCTCTGGCGCGGGGGCGAGCGGCGCACCCGCCAGCAGGATGCCGCAGCCGGAGCCGATCCCGGCCTGGTTTGCTCGCGGTCCCTGAACCTGCAGCTCGGCGCACCAGGCCGGCGCGCCGGGCGCGGCCGGCATGATCTCACCGAACAACCGCAGTGACTCGGCCGGCGTGGCCAGGTGATACCAGGCGATGACCGGGACCGCTGACATCACCAGGCGCCTGACCAGGTCGCGTGCCGAAACGCCACGATCCGCGGCGTCGAAGTCAAACGGGTCCACATGGACCAGGCTTGCGGACCCCAGTTCTCGGGCCTCGAGCAGCGAGAGCGTCTCGGTCAGGCCGTCGCCGTGGACCACCCGGGCGTGGTCTACCAACCCGAGGCGATCCCTTTCAGCGAGCAGGTCTGTGACGCTCGCCTGGTCGGTGTCGCAGAAGATGTACCGGCAGGCGCGGCCGAGCACCATCATCGCAAGCAGCGGGGAGCCGGGGTACCACGGCTGGGCGGCAGCCGCGAGCCCGGCGATGTGCTTGGTATATGCGCTGCGGCGGAGCAGGTCGCTTGCCTGGGCTGCGGCGAGGAATGTCCGCACGCCGATGGCTCGCTCTGCATCCTCCACCAGTGGGTACCTAGCAGACCCGGCATGAGTCTCGACGTACTGCCTTGGGCGCGCCGTTTCGAGCACTCCAGCAAGCCACAGGTGCTTCCAGACATCGCCCAGGTTCGCGAAATGAGGGTTGGCCATAGCTACGTGCTTAGCCGATGCAGGCGAGGATCCGTTGACTTTCCGGTCGCAGGATCCTCGCCGACGCCACGATCGTGTTCACGGCGATGTCGTCGACTCCTCATGCGGCGGTCAGCCCGACGAGGCATGCTGAACACTAGGGAGGCACCGATGAGGCGATTGCCCGTCCGGATTGCAATCGGTGCGGCGCCCGCACTGGCGCTGGCCATCATTCTCGGACTCCCGGTAGCGGCCCCGGCCGCCCCGGCGAGCCCCGCGTCACGCACCGCCGCCGCGCCTGCCAGCTCGGCCGAGGGCGTTCCGGCCTTCGGGCATGTGTTCCTCATCATCGGGGAGAACACCACCTACTCCCACCTCACCACGACCAACGCCCCGTACCTGCTCGGCACCATCCGGCCGGCCTCGGCATGGCTGACGAACTATTACGCCGCCACGCACTGGTCGCAGGCCAACTACGTGGCGCTGGTCACCGGCCAGTTCACACAATGCGAACAGAAAGACGGCGGCATCAGCTGCCACCAGAACGTCGATAATCTCTATCACCAGCTCGACCAGGCGAGGCTCAGCTGGAAGGTGTGGCTGGAAGCGGGTACCGCCAAATGTGACACGGGATCAGGTGGTAGCTGCTCCAGCAACACGCCCTGCCCGCTGACCGGGTTCTACACCACCGGGAACCCGCCGATCCTGTTCGACAACATCGAAGGTCCGAATGGCGTCTGGTCCGCCAGCACCCCGTCGCAGGAATGCCTGGCTAATGACATCCCGGCAGGAACCCCCGACTCGGGCATGTCCACCTTCAATGCCGACCTGGCCAGCGGCAGCGTCGCCAAGTTCAACATGGTGATCCCGAATGGCTGCGACGACGGCGAGGCGAACTGCGCTCCGGTTAACAACCGCTACACCCAGTTCGACAACTTCCTGGCCAGCGAGGTGGCCAAGATCGAGGCCTCGCCGGCGTTCGGTACCAACGGCGTCATCATCATCGTGTACGACGAGGACGAGCGGGCCGGCGGGATCGCCGCTAAGAACGGCCTCGGCTCCGGCGGCCACGTGGTGTGCGCGATCATCAGCCCGCTGGCGGTTCCCGGCTCGTACAGCCAGAAGTACTACCACTACAGCGTGCTCCGCACGCTCGAAGACGGCTTCCGGCTCAACGGTTACCTGGGCAGCGCCAACAGTGTTTCTGCGATTACCGGCATCTGGAGTTCGCGGGTCGGCTGAGCCTGCGGTGCTTGCCCGGGGCGTTGGGAGGCGCGGTAGAACTGGCCCATGAGTGAACTCCTGGGCGGCCTTCAGGACCGGACGTTCGCACGGGCGACACCGGCGACCCATGTCTCGTATCCGCCGGAGCGGCGGCTCAGCGCCGCCCACCTCGCTTCGTACCTCGACCGGCGGAAGTTTGCCGTCGTAGGTTCTGCTCGTGCAGACGGCCGACCGCACGCAGCCATGTCCGTCTACATCCGGCGCGGCACTACCTTCTGGCTGCCGACCATGGCCGGCTCAATGCGAGAACGGAACCTGCGCGGCACGCCCTGGCTCACCATGGTGATCGCCGAAGGGGACCACCCCGTTCATATCGCTGTGATCGCCGAAGGGCCTGCTGAGGTGGTCCCGCCGCCGCAAGTCCCGGCCGATGTTCGGGCTGCCGCCACCGCCGACTGGGTCAGCACCTGGATCCGCGTGGCGGCCGAGCGCCTACTGTCCTATGCAGACGAAGGCGCCGTGCCCTAGCGACCAGGAAACGCTCCACAGCGACGGCCTGATGCGGCCCACAGGCCGCGCCCTGAATTCGGGCGCGCGTGAGGGGAGGGTGTGCCCCACTGATGGCATGAGTGTGCCGTTCACCACCGCTGGCGGTAGTGAACGGCACACCGACAGCCCACCTCGCCGGCGCGCGGTGGTCATTCTTGTCTAGTTTTAAGGTGCTTTAGCTGGGTGCCCGCGCCTGCCTAGTTCACTGGTCGCAGCGAGCATGCGCTGCTGCAGATCGTTCAGCGGGTGATCGCGGGCTGCCGAATCGCCTGCGCCAGGCTCCGTGGCCTGGCTGGCCCGGGCGGCGGCCTGTCGCGTCAGGCGCTCGCGCGATGGGGCGGGTCGCGGCGCGGCGCGGGTCAGGAGTTCTCCGAGATCGTTGGCACGCTCCACGCGCATGCCCGGATGCCGTGGTCCCGTGCGACGTACGGGCCGCCGCGTCCCTTCCGAGGGCGACGTGTCGCAAGCCTGCGGGCAGAACCGCAGCAGAATCGTCTTGATGATCGAGGTGTGATCAAAGATGGTGTGCGACACCGTGTGCGATTCCAGCCACGGCGAGACGATGATCGCTGGCACGCGGACCCCGTAACTCCCGAACATGCCGGGGTCATCATCAGCGGCGCGCGGTGGCGGGACGTGGTCGTAGAAGCCGCCGTTTTCGTCGTAAACGATTATCAGCAGCGAACGCTCCCACAGGGGACTTGCGGCCAGCGCGTCGTAGATCGCGAGGATCAGGTCCTGGCCGTCTTTGATGTCGGCCATCGGATGGTCGTCGTTGACCGGGAAGCCAAGCGGGTTGAAGTTGGTGAAGGCAGGGTCGATCCACGACACTGAGCGCAACGTCCCGGCGGCGGCATCTTCCAGGAAGCTCGGGATCTTCTGGTTGACGGTGAGGTCAAGGGCTGCACGCCAGGGCAGGCCCGTCTTGCTGAAATAGCCGAAACGGTCGTTGCGCCCCAGGCGGTAATGGACGTCGGCCAGGCGCAACGTGGCCGGGTCGAACGAATACCAGCGCCAGGACACGCCGTGCGCGTCAAGGTGGCGCACAAATGACTGCTGGTGATACAGCGGCGGCAGGTAGGAAGGCCGGTCATCGCGGCTTCCGGCCGCTGCCCCGCACAGCGCGTAAAGCCTGTTTGGCAACGTGGCGCCCGCCACCGAACTGAACCAGCGGTCGCAGACCGCGAACTCATCCGCCAGGTGGTTGTAGACCGGGACGTCGGCGCCGTCGTAGTAGCCCATGACGCAGGTCGGATCGCCGTCCTGCATTCCCTTGCTGGCGAGGGTCGCAGCGACGCTGGTGACGAATCCGCCCATCGTCCCGCCCGCGAGCTGAGTGTCGATCGCGCTCGAGGAGTGATCGGGATCCACCTCCAGGGCTGTCGCGCTGAGGTGGTGGATCGGATAGGTCCGACCCTGGTCCTGGTTGGCCATCCCAGGACGCAGGCCGTCGATATCGGGGCGCTTGCCGGTTAGGGATAGGTAGCCCAGCATGTGATCGAACGACCGGTTCTCCAGCATCACGACCACCACATGGTCGACCTTGCCCAGGTTGCCGTCGGCCCTCGTCATCTCGGCCCTCATGGCGCCTCGCTTCATCCGGCTGGTCAGCCGTTGAGGATGCGGGCTTTCTGCGCCTCGAACTCGGCGTCGGTCAGGACGCCAGCCGTCCTGAGCTCTCCGAGCTGAGCGAGCTGCGCGAGCATGTCACTGCCGGCCGCCTGGGCTGGGGACGCGGCCGCGGCCTGCGGCGGTACCGGGAGCCCGGCCTGGGAGTCCCATTCAGTTTGCTGCCGCCGCTGAATTCGGTCATGGACCATGTGGCCGACCTTGACGGCGACCGCAGCCTTCATGCCGGCCTTGATCAGTCCCACGACGTTCCTCCCCCGTGACGATCGCTACCTGGATTACGTCTCATCCAATGCGGCGATCAGGTCTTCTGCGCCGATCCGGCCACTTCCGACCATGCGGGCCGTGCTGCGGTCGATGGCCGTCATGAGCGGGACGGCCCACCGATTCTCGTACACCAGGATGCCCGCGAGGCTGCCTGGCTCGATGACTTCCGCGACCTGATCCACATCGGACTGATCGAGCAATCCGGACGACGCGCCTTCCCACATCGTCACATCGACGTCGCCACCGTGCTTGACGTCGCCCAACGCCACCTTGGAG
>Ga0126369_10000644_pt1 | contig 23081 bp, 17 predicted proteins | sample PanSoiMetaPlot_1_FD_109646 | JGI IMG/M metagenome (GOLD analysis project Ga0126369, IMG submission 109646) | Tropical forest soil microbial communities from Panama - MetaG Plot_1 | ecosystem: Environmental > Terrestrial > Soil > Tropical forest > Bulk soil | place: Panama | collected 2016-02-17
AACGTCACGAGAGGGCCGGCGCTCATCACGCCGAAGGAGATCGTGACACCGATGAGAAGATACAGGAGCGTGTCCCATAGGGCGGCCCGCTTGCCCAGCACGACCGCCATGTCGCGGTCGAAGGAGACGAGCAAGAGTTCCTTTCGGAGCGCCAAGAGCGCGAGCCCAACTGCGCCCAGCACGCCTACGAGCAGGTGCAGGCTCGAAGGCGTCGTGGTGACGATGTCGCCTCGGAGAAGATGCGTCATCTCCGCCTCACCGTACGGGTCGGCAGAAACGAAGAGGATACTCGCCGCGGCCGCAAAGGCGTAGGTGATCCCGATGCGGGCTTCGAGAGTTTCTCGGCCTCGGCGCTCGAGCGCCGCGAGGACCACGAGGCCAACGAACGCGAACCCGAGCGAACCGACGAGGGCCAGCGCACGCTCGGCTGCCTCGCCATGCTGATGGGCTCCCGCCATGCTCTTGAGGAGGAAGGCGAACGCGACCCCGGCGGCTGAGAGCTGGGGAAGCGCCACCCCAAGGAAGATCATGCGCCGGAGAACGAAGTAGACCCCCACGAGCGGGCACACGAGTCCAACGACCACGCTGCCGATGAGCGCGTTGCGCAGGAGGAAGTGCGCACTCAGCATTTCGCCGAGCGTGTTCAGAAAGGCCTCCTGGCTGCGGCGCCGAAGGCATCCACGAGACGCTCGCTGGAGAGCATCTCGGCCGTCGTTCCCTTCGTCGCGGCGCCCGCTTCGACCCAGATGACCGACCGGACCACCTCGCGAACCAGGCGCAGATGATGGCTGACGATGATGACGGTCAACCCCTCGTCCCGATTGAGGCGCGCGATGGCGTCGATGATGGCAGCTTCCGCGCCCGGGTCGACGCCGGCCGTCGGCTCGTCGAGCAAGAGCAGCTGAGGCTCGACGGCGAGAGCACGGGCGATCAACACACGCTGCTTTTGCCCGCCGGACAGGGCCCAGAACGGCTGCTCCGCGGCGTCGGCGAGCCCCACTCGCGCAAGACAGTCCGCGGCGAGGTGTCGCTGGTGTCGTCCAACCGGCCACAAGGGAGGCAGGCGAGCCGCCGCTCCCATCAGCACGACCTCGTATGCCGTCAGCGGGAAGATCGGGTCGAGGGACTCCTTCTGCGGGACATAGCCGGGCGGCGTCGCCCGCCGGTTGAAGCCGTACTCGATCTTACCGACGAGAACTGGGATCAAGCCGAGGACCCCCCGGAACAGCGTCGTCTTCCCGGCCCCGTTCGGTCCGAGGAGCGCGGCAAACTCGCCACACTCCACAGCGAAGGACACGTGCTCCAGAACCGGACACCCGCGGTAGCCGAGGCTGACGTCCTCGAGCGCCAAGAGTGGCGTCACGGTCTTGCCGGCTTCTCCCCCAGCGCGGCGGCGAGCTGGCGGACATCGGAGTCGACGAGGGCAATGTAGTCCGGGGCGTCCTTGCCATCGGGCATAGCGGGGAGCACGAGCACGCGTGCCCCGGTGTTCTGCGCGACGAAGTCCGGGTTGCTCCGCTCGCGGTACGGCTCGATGAGAATGAGCCGCGCGTGCTCCGCGCGCATCTTGGGAATGAGCTCCGTGAGATGTGTGGGTGACGGCGGGATGCCGGGCTTTGGCTCCAGCGTGTCGATGACCTCGAGTCCAAAGCGCTCAGCGAAGTAGTCGAAGTCCTTGTGGTAGGTCACGACCTTGGTCCCTTTGAACGGTGCCAGCGTGGCTTGCCAGGCAAGCAGCTTGCCGTCGATGGCCGTGTCGAAGCGGCTGAGGGCGTCCTGGTAGCCGGCGCAGCGGGTGTGATCGACGGCGCAGAAGGCGGTCACGATGCTCCGTGCGACGGTCTTGGCTGCCACGGGGTCGAGCATGAAGTGCGGATTCCCCTGCGGGTGCACGTCACCCATCGAGCGGTCGAGCTGCGTCGGTACCTCCAGCAGGGTGATGCCCTGCGCGGCGACGACCCGGCCGGGGGAGCCAGCCGAGATTTTGGAGTTGCGGGCGCTATCGAGGATGGGTGGTAACCAGCCGGCTTCGAGCGAGGCCCCGCCCTCGATGAGCACATCTGCTTGGTTGACGATGCGGATGAAGCTCGGCTTGGCGTCGACGAAGTGAGGATCCTCAGTTGGGCGAGCAAGCGCGGTTACGTCAACATCATCGCCCCCCACCGCACGGGCGACGGCCGCGAGGTCGGCCGTGGTGGCCACGACCTTCAGCTTGTCGGCTGCATGACTCATCGAGGGACCACCCACGATGGCCACCAGAAGCGTCACGAGTAGCCGTCTGAGCACGTGCATACGCTTGCCCCTTTCTGGCTAGAACTTGTGAGCCGCGTGGGAGCCGAGCAGGAACTCGACCTGCAGCCACACGGAGCTATCGTCGCCATTCGGGATCGTCTTGCCGTGGTCGTAGTTGTACTGGAGGCGGATCTTGGAGAACTCCGTCGGGAAGAAGGTCAGGTTGGGCGACCAACGGAAGCGGCCGGCGAGCCTGTCGGCAGGCGGCAATCCGCTCGCATTGTTGCTCACCCAGTCGGCCCGCACCCCGGCGACCCAGCGCTGCGTGAATCCGTAGAGCAGCTGCGAGTAGATACCCCAGTCATACAAGGCCTGGCTCGGGAGGGGCGTGGTGCCACCCACCGGCCCCGCCTCAAAGCGCCGCCCGAGCGCCTCGGTCTGGAAGGCAAGGAACGGGAAGCCGCCCGCCTGCCACGAGGGCTTCCACTTCCAGTAGAGGTCGCCGCCGTAGATCTGCGTCCGGGTGCTGCTCCCCGAGTCGTTGGGCCCGAAGGCACCCGATACCCCGGCGACCAGCGTCTGCGAGTCGGTCAGGTCGAAGGACGCCACGAGGCGCGGCGTGTAGAGCAGATCGCCCGGGTTCCGGACCGTGCGGTCGAGCGGGGGGCGTCCGAAGAACTCCGTCCCGGAGTTCCGGAAGCTGTAGGCCGTTTCCCCCTGACCGTTCTGCACGGCCAGGAAGATCTCGGAGTAGAAGGGCGTCGGCACGAGCCACGAGAGCCGCGCGCCGGGGTTGCGCAGTCCCTCGGGCCCGAACATCCGACCGATCACCAACGGCTGGTCGACGAAATCCCACGCGTGCGGATGTTGCTGGTTGATGCGGCCGAACTCGGAGAAGAATTGGCCGCCCTTCGTCTGGAGGTTCCACGGGAGCGCGGTGGTCGTGAGATACACCTCTTCGAGCTCCACATCGGTGTTGTTGTTCTCGTCGAGCTTGAACACGAGGTCGGCGACTCCCTTGAAGTAGGGATCGACGGCGCCGTCGAGGAAGATCTCCTCGTTCGGCAGGGTGAAGCCCCGCTGGAGCGGGTCGTGGTCGCCGGTCTCGATGGCGGTGACGTTCGAGGTCGTCGACCAGCCGAAGTCCATGAGCGCGTCGAAGGAGATGTTCATGTAGCCGCGAGCCCCAGAGAGAAGCGTGATCGGTTGGCTCGGAGACCAGGGTTCGCGCGGTTTCTCCGGGGTTGGCGCCTGTGGAGCGGGTGCAGGTGCGGTGGGTGGTGCGGCGGCAGCCTGAACCTGCTCAGGTGGGGGCGGCGCACCCCCCACGGGCGCAGCCACCGCGGGTTTCTGAGCCGTCAGCCTGTCGATGACCGCCTGTTGCTTCTGGATGATCGCCTCCTGCTTCTTCATCTGCTCCTCGACACGCCGGAGCTGTTCCTTCATCTCCTCGAGCTCCTGCCGGAGCTGGTCGGGTTGGCTCGTCTGTCCGCTCGACGTCATCGGCTCGCCCACCATCGCCGCCACGAGCAAGGCGGCCACGAGCGGGCGTCGCCTCCGCACACGCTCCATCGGCTCCTCCTTGGCTGTCGCACCCCGAATGACCCTGGCCACCACGGGTCCCCGGGCGCCGGGAGGCGCGGACGGGTGCCGCAGCGACCTAGCTGTGGGTGACGAGCGCGGAGGGCGGAGGAGCGCGGCCGGTCCGCGGCGATCGACGCTGCGGCTCGGTGACGGCGGGCGGAGCGTCGAAACGAGCGGGGGCCGCCCCGAGAATCGGGAGGGCAGCGAGCGCGGTGCTCGCGACCGAAGGCGCGTGATGCGCCGCAATGCAGGTTGCGCACGTACCCGACGTCCGGCCGTTGCTGTGCGTATGGGCGCGGGCGGCGAGCGGGACGAGCAGCAACGCTGCCAGGAACAGCACACCGCAGATGCGTCGGTGCCGCGTTCGCTGCATGCTCAGCCGGCGGGACTAGCAGCTGGGCCGCGCCCTGTCAAAGACGCACTGGGCTTCTTGCCGAGCCAGGCGTAGCAGAGCGGCACGACGAACAGGTTGAGACAGGTCGAGGTGACGAGTCCGCCCACGATGACGAGCGCCATCGGCTGCTCGATCTCGCCACCGGCTCGTCCGCCGAGGGCGAGCAGCGGCACCAGGGCGATCCCCGTCACGAGAGCGGTCATGAGGATGGGCGCGAGGCGATCGGCGGCGGCGGCGACGAGCTCCCGGGCGCCGAGGGCCCCACCCTGCTCGCGCTCGACGTGCTGGAAGTGTGCGACGAGGACGATGCCGTTGCGCATCGTGATGCCGAAGACGGTGACGAACCCGACGATCGCCCCGAGCGAGAGTCGGCCCTCTGCCCCCAGGAAGAGAGCCACCAGGCTCCCCACGAAGGCGAGCGGGACGTTCACCATGGTGAGCCCCGCCAGACGGCTCGATCCGAAGTCCAGGACGAGGAGCACGAAGATGCCCAGCAGCACGAGCGCGCCCCGACCGAGGAGCTGGGCGCGTGCCGCCTGCGCCGCGGCGTACTCCCCGCCGACCTCGGCGTACACGCCGGGCGGGAGCGGCGTGTCCGCCACCACGCGGGCAACGTCGTGGGCCACGGCACCGAGCGACCGCCCGTGCACGTCGAGTCGCACGACGATCGTCCGCACGCCGTCCTCGTGGCCGATCGCCGTGCGCAGCGGACCCACCTCGATGTCGGCGACCGAGCCGAGGGGGACGATGCGGTTGCCGGCGGCCGCGATCGGAAGACGCGCGAGGCGCATCGGATCGCCGCTCTCGCCGACGACGCGTATGACCACGTCCGCCTGGCGGTCCTGCTGGACGACGCGGGCAACCGGCAGCCCGCCGAGCGTGCTGCGCAGCGCACGCTCCACCGCGATTGCCGGCACGCCGAGTCGGAGGAGATCGTCTCGACGGGGTCGGATCAGCACGCCCGGCGCGGTGAGGGCGCCCGGCGCGTGCACGTCCACAGCGCCCGGAACGGCCGCCACGCGCTGGCGCACCGTCGCCGCCGCCTGCTCGAGGGTGGTGAGCTCGGGGCCGCGCAGGCGGACGACCAGCGCGGCCCCCGTCCCCTCCAGGAGCTCCTCGATGCGCTCGTTCAGGAATTGCTTCAGGTCGAACGCGAATCCCGTGAACTCCTGAACCTTGCGGTGGATGGTCTCGGTCACCCGCTCCGCGTCGGCGGCCGAATCGAGACGCACGAGGAGCTCGCTCCGCTCCGCGCCCCAGCTGTCCTCGGAGAGCGTGGACCGGCCGATCTGCTGAGCGACCGACCGCACGCCGGGGACGCCGAGTACCGCCTGCGCGGCGGCCGCCCCCACCCGCGCGGACTCCGCCAGCCCGACGCCGGGCGCGCCCGTCATGTGCATGACGAAGTTCGTCTCGTGAAACTCGGGCAGGAACTCGAGGTGGAGGAACGGCAGCAGACCGAAGCCCGCCACCACTGCGAGCCCGCTGCCGGCCATCACCCACCTCGGTCGCGCGAGGGCACGGCCGAGCGCGCGCTCGTACCCGTTCCGCAGCGCGCGCATGAACCGGGGCGTCCCTTTCTCGCGTTCCACGACCCCGGGAAGAAGCGTGAGCGCGAGCGCCGGTGTCACGGTGAGCGCAACGACGAGCGAGGCGAGGGTCGCGAGAACGTATGCGGTCGCGAGAGGACGAAAGAGCATTCCCTCGAGCCCGCCCAGCAGGAACACCGGAAGGAAGACGAGAGCCACCATGATCGTCGCGTATACGACCGCACTGCGGACCTCGACCGATGCCGCGAGCACCACCTCGCGCGCGGGAGTACCCGGCGGCGCCATCCTGAGCCGACGCCAGGCGTTCTCGACGTCGATGATCGCGTCGTCCACCACCTCGCCGACGGCGATCGCCAGCCCGCCCAGCACCATCGTGTTGAGCGACGCACCGGCCACCTGCAGGATCGTGACGGCGGCAAGCAGCGAGAGCGGGATGGCCACGACGCTCACGAGCGCGGTCCGGACGTTGCCGAGGAAGAGGACCAGGACGACGAGCACCAGCACCGCCCCCGCGAGCAGGGCGCGCCGCAGGTTCCCGATCGCATGCTCGATGAAGCTCGCCTGGCGGAACATCGCGTCCTCGATGCGGACGCCCGGCGGGAGAACGCGACGCAGACCGCGGAGCGCGTCCTCCACGGCCTCGGTCACCCGCGGCACGTTCACCCCCGGCTGCTTCGAGACCAGGAGCAGGATGCCGGGCTTGCCGTTGACCAGCCCCTCACCCACCGGCACCGCGGGCCCCTCACCGACCTCGGCCACCGCCGCGAGCGGAACGGGAACCCCATCGCGCCCGGGGAGCGGCGCGCGTGCGAGGTCGGCAGCGGAACGCACGCGGCCGTCCAGCCAGGTGGGCAGGCGCTGCCCGGCGCGGTCGAGAAACCCGGACCCGGCCGCGGCATCCGCGTCGGACGCGGCCACGACGAGGTCGTCGAGCGTCGCCCGCTCGGCCCACAGCCGCTCGGGCGTGGTCGTGATCTGCAGCTCGCGCACCGCGCCGCCGTAGATCACCACGTTGGCCACCCCGGGGACTCCCAGGAGCCGCGGTCGGATGGTCCATTCGGCGACGTCGCGCAGGGCGAGCGGGGAAAGGCCGGGCCCGGCCCGCAGTCCGATGGCGAGGATCGTCGAGAGGGCGGAGGCGAGGGGAGCGACGGCGGGACGGATGCCGCGCGGCAGGAGCGGCACCGCTAGCGCGAGGCGCTCGATGACGAGCTGGCGGGCGAGGTAGGCGTCGATCCCGTAGGGGAAGATCGCGGTGATGACGGAGAAACCCGGCGCGGACGACGAGCGGAGGAGTGCCAGATCCGGCAGCCCGCTCAGCGCTCGCTCGAGCGGGGTCGTGACCAGCGCCTCGACGTCCTCGGCGGCCAGCCCCGGCGCCTCGCTCTGGATTTCCACGACGGGCGGGGCGAACTCCGGAAAGACGTCGAGCGGCGCCTCGCGAGCGGCGTAGAACCCGATCGCGAGCAGCGCGCCGGCGAGCAGGAAAACGACAGCGCGATGCGCGAGCGCCGCGCCGACGACGCGCGCGACCATCGCCGGGAGGCCTAGTCCTCGGCCGCGCCGCCCGCGGCGAGACGGGAGGCGGAGAGGAGGCTCGCGGCCCCGGTGGTCGCCACCCGCGCTCCGGGGGAGATGCCCGAGACGATCTCGATCTGATCGTCGCTCGACAGGCCGAGCTCGACCGCGCGCGCGACGTAGCGCCCACCCCCATCGTCGACGAAGACGACGGCCTGCGCGCCGTCGTAGACGACGGCGACGGAGGGAACGACGGTCGCCTCGTGCGACGCCCCGCTCTCCATCGTCACGGCGCCGGTCATGCCCGGACGGAGGACGTGACCCGGATCGCTGACGCGGAGACGAACCGGCGCGGTGCCCGTCGCCGAGTCGATGTACCCGGGCTCGGAGTCGACTTCGCCGGTGAAGCGCCGACCGGGAAAGGCATCGGCCGAGAAGCGACAGGCCGACGCCGCCTCCACCCGACCGACGTCGCTCTGCACGACGTTGGCGATCACCCAGGTTTCCCCGGTCGCGAGCGGCGTCCGTCCGCCCACCTCGCCGAAGGCGGCCAGCGCAGCGCGGGCGCGGGCAGCGGCGGCCCCGGCAGCCGCCTGCTCGGCGCGCGCGGCCTCGAGCTCCTTCCGCGGTGCCACGTCCTGACCCAGCGCCGTGAGGCGGCGAACCTGTTGCTCGGCCAGCCGCAGGCGGGCCTCGGCCTCGGTGACCTGCGTCCGGGCGTCACGCACCTGAGGCGGCTCCGCCTCGGCCGCGACCTGGCCGAACGCTTTGACGACGTCGTGCACGGGTGCGACCGCCACGACCACCGTCTCCATCCCCGGCACCGCCGACGCGGGCGACGCGGCACCGCGATCTTCCTCGGCGGGCGGCTGGCACGCGAGCGCGAGGACCAGGAGCGCCACCCATCTCACGGCGACTCTCCCAGGGCCTCGATCAGGTCGCTCTCGGCGAGGTTGAGCTCGCGCCACGTGTCGATCGCCGCCCCCTGCACCTGGAGGAGCCGGTCCTGCTGGACGAGCACCTCGGGAAGTCCGAGATAGCCAGCCGCGAAGGCGCGCTCGATGTCGGCGCGCGCGCGGCTGGTGGCGGGCAAGGCGGCATCCCGGTAGCGCGTCCACGTCTCGGCCGCAACCGTCCGGCGCACGAGCGCCACGTGCACCTGGCGGGGGATCTCGCCGAGCAGGCGGCTCACCTCGGCCGAGGCACCGGCCGCCTGCGCCCGCAGCGTGGCCTCGGTCCCCTGCTCGCGGTTCCACACCGGCAGCGGAATCGACACCTCGCCGCCGGCGATCCGCTCCTTGAACAGCTCCTCTCGATAGAAGCCACGGAGCACCGGGTTGGGAACGAGACCCCGGCGGTGGACGAGCCCCGCTTCCGCCTCGAGACGGGTGCGCTCTTCGCGCGCGGCGATGAGGTCAGGCCGGGTGGCGAGCGCCCGCTCGACCAGCGTCGCTTCGGGGGGCAGTGTCGACGGTGCCCGCTCCTCCGCGCTCACGTCGATCGCTTCCTCGGGGGGTGCGCCCAGTGCGGTTGCCAGACGCGCCACGGCTGCGGCCCGCTCGCTCTCCGCCGCCCCCAGCGTCTGCGCCGCGTGCGCCGTTTCCACCTCCGCCAGGCGGACGTCGAGCGCTCCGACGTCTCCCGCGTGTGCGCGACGGCGGGCCGTGTCCGCGATGCGGTCGGCGAGCGCGACGGCCTCGGTTGCGAGCACCCGACGTCGCTCGATCGCCGCGAGGGAGAAGAAGGCGCGCCGGACCTCGGCCTCCACGAGACGGCGACGATCGGCAAGAGCGTGCTCGGCATGCGCCACGTCGTAGGTCGCGGCCCCGACCCGCAGCCCCCGCTGCCCACCGACCTCGATCTCCTGCGCGAGCGACACTCCCCGGTCGATCTGCTCCTCGCCCGGACCCGTGTGACGCGCGGCGTCCCCCGAGAGCACCGGGTTGGACGGGAAGAGGCGCGCCTGCGAGAGCCGACCGCGTGCCGCCTCGACCTCGGACGCCGCGGCGCGCAGCACGGGGCTCCCGCTCCGCGCCCGGGCGAGCGCCCCCTCGAGGTCGAGGACGTCGGCGCGCGCTGTCGTGGGCTCACCGGCGAGCAGTGCCACCGCGACGGTCATTGCCATCCCTGCGGCACCTCGCATCACGATGCCCTTTGCGAGCATGCCCATCTCGCCCGATCCGAGGAGGTCGAGCCGACCCATATGTATATCCATCGCTCCATGAAATGACGGTGAACGGGTTGCAACAGCGTCCCGACACTAGGCGTCGGATCCCGAGCTCGCGATCGGCAGGGTCACCGTGACCGTCGTGCCGCGCCCCGGCAGGCTGTCGAGCGCGATCTGGCCGCCGTGGCGGGTGACAATCTCCTGGCACAGCGCAAGGCCGAGGCCGCTGCCCGGCGAGGTCACGCCACGACCGCGCCGGAAGCGTTCGAAGACCCGCGTGCGATCGGCGGGCGAGATGCCGGGCCCTCGATCGGTCACCTCGACGGTCGCGGTCCCGTTGCGCGCCTGCACGGTCACCGACACGTCGGCGCTGGGTGGTGTGTGCCGGAACGCATTGTCGACCAGGTTGAGCACCAGCCGCTTCAAGAGCGGCGACGAGCCGCGCACGCCCGCACCGGTCTTGGCCTCCCAGGAGAACCGCCTCCCCTGCTCCTGCGCCACGGGCTCGAGAGACTCCGCCACCTCGCGCACCAACTGATCGAGCTGAACCGTCTCGTCCTCCGCGGGCCCACCCGCCGTGCCCGCCTCCACCGCGCTCAGGGTGAGGAGATCCTCCGTGAGATGCGCGAGGCGCTCGGTCTGCTCCAGCGCGTCGAGGAGCCCTTCGCGGTACCGGTCCGACGACTCGGCCCGGGCGAGCGTCACCTCCAGACGGGCGCGCAGCGCGGCCACCGGCGTGCGGAGCTCGTGGGCGGCATCCGCCGTGAATCGCCGCAGATGTCCCATGGCCGCCTCCAGCCGCGCCAGCAGGCGATTCAGCACCGTCGCCAGCCGATCGACCTCGTGCGTGCGGCGCGGCACCAGGCGCCGATCGAGCGATCCGGCTTCGATCGTCTCCAGCTCGGCCGCGACGCGCGCCAGCTCCGCGGTGACGCGCGTCGTGATCGCCCACGCCAGGAACGCGAAGGTCGCGAGCAGGACCGTCGCCCCGCCGATGATCGCCACGCGCGCGTGCCACAGCAAGCGGACCTGCGCGTTCACCCGGACGGCCACCTCGCTCCACCCGCCGCCGGCGGCCGCGTACCAGACCACGCGGTACGCCTGCCGGCCACGCCCGACGGTGGCATGCTGCGTGATCGCCACCGACGGCGGGGCGAGCGCAGCGACCTCTGCGGGCATGTCGCCCGCCTGGGCCAGCGTCTCTCCCCCGGCTGAGGTGACGCGGATCAGCTTCCCCGGGCCTGGCTCGGTCTCGCTGGCCACGCTGGCAACGGCCCGCCGCAGCTCCTCGCCACCCATGTTCCGCATTCCCGCCAGCGTCTCCGCCTCCTCCTCGATCGCCGCGTCGAGCGGACCCCACACGGCATGCTCGATCAGCACCAGCATGCCCGTGGCCGCGATGCCGACCACCACCGTGGCGATGGCGGTGAACGCCAGCGTCAGCTGCCAGCGGAGGCTTCGCGGCGCTCTCACCGGGATCGCGTGCCGAGGATGAACCCCGCGCCGCGGATGGTGTGCAGGAGCGGCGCGCGACCGCCGCCTTCCAGCTTCCGTCGGAGACGGCTGACGTGCACGTCGACGAGATTCGAGAGCCCGTCGTAGCTCTCGTCCCAGCAGTGCTCGAGGAGCATGGTGCGCGTCACCAGCTCCCCCGCATGCCGCATGAAGTACTCGAGGATGGCGAACTCCTTGGCGGTGAGCACTACCGGTACACCGCCCCGGCGGACCTCGAAACGGACCGGGTCGAGCTCGAGGTCGTCGATCGAGAACACCGTGGTCGCCACCGGGATCCCGCGCCGGAGGAGCGCACGGATGCGGGCCACCAGCTCGGGAAAGGCGAACGGCTTCTGCACGTAGTCGTCGGCACCGCCGTCGAGCCCCGCGACGCGATCGGACACACCGCCGCGCGCCGTGAGGATGAGGACGGGAATCGGATCCTGCCGCTCGCGCAGCCGTCGCAGGAGCGAGAGGCCGTCGCTGCCCGGCAACCCGAGGTCGAGTACCAGGAGGTCGTAGGGATTGATGCCGAATGCATCGAGCGCCCGCTCGGCGCTGTCCACACAATCGACCGCGAACCCCTGTGCGGTGAGCCCGTCGTAGAGCGCAGCCACCAGCGCTCGGTCGTCCTCCACGACGAGCAGCCGCATGATTCCGGTCGGATAGCAGAGGGACTGGACCGCTTCCAGCACCTTGGAGAGCGTCGCACCCGCACCGCTTCACTCTGCGTTCATGGAAGGGCCGCTAGCCTCCATTCTGGCGTTGTAACGCCCAGCTTCTGTGTGCCGGCGGCCCTGGTTGCTCGCGGCCCCACTTTGACCACATCGCCATCCATCGCGAGTCGCGGTTCCGGTGCACAGGGGGCAGGTCTACCGGGCGCCCGCGGCGGAATTCTTCCCAGCCATTGCGTCGCTCCGGTTGACACTGTACCGGAGCGCGTGAACCAGCTGTCGCCCGCCGCGGCGCTACCCCCGCTCGCGCGGCGCGCCGCCGACACGCTCCTCCTCATCACTGCGGTGGGACTGCCGCTCTCCACCACGGTCATGGAGGGTGCTCTCCTTGCGCTGGCCGCACTCACGCTGTTCGCGGTGTTCGCGCGCTGGGGGGTACTGTGTCGCACGCCGCTCGACGCAGCCCTCGCGATCCTCGGCGCGACCCTCGTCCTCTCGACGCTCGCGAGTGGGCACCCGCGCGAGGCGAGCGGCTGGCTGGGACGGTGGGTCGTGCTCGCCTACTTCCTCACCTACTGGTGGCTTCGCGACGCGCAGCACGCGGCTCGTCTCGTCCGCGTTCTGGTCTGGGCCGGCGCCTTCGCGGCGGCGTACGGCATCCTCCAGCACTTCACCGGTGCGGACTGGTATCGCAGCCTGCTGAACCGTCCGACCTTCGTCCACCCGCGCGACAGCAGCAGCCAGGGCTACGCGGTGGTGGGGTTCTTCCGCAACTACCTCACCTACGCCCACGCGATGCTCTTTCCGCTCGCCTTTGCGGCGGCGCTGGCGGCGCGCGGCGCGCTCGCGGGCATCGTCGCCGCCCCGCTCCTCGTGGTGGCGATCGTCTTCTCGACGGCGCGCGGCGCCTGGCTCGCAGCGCTCGCGGGCGCCACTGCTCTGGCGATGGTCGCACGCCGGCGCGACACGCTGCTCGCGCTGGGCGCGCTCGCCGCGGCGGCGAGTCTCGCCTTCGCGCTGGCACCCGATCTGCGCCGCCAGGCGACCGGCATGTTCGCCACCACGGGAGAGAACGCGGCGCGAATCGAGATCTACCGCGCCAACCTCGACATCGTGCACGAGCGGCCGATCCTCGGCCTCGGCTTCGGCCGCTACCAGCACGCCGCCCCGCCCTACTATGTGGCGCATCCCCAGGCGGACCGTCACTCGCACGCTCACAACGACTTTCTCCAGATCGCCGCCGAAGCGGGCCTGGTCGGTCTCGCTGCTTTCTCGCTGCTCTACGCGACCGCGCTCCGCAAGGGATGGGCCGCCATGCGCGGCGCGGCGACGCCGGAGGTCTGGGCGGTCGCGGTGGGAGCGTGGATCGCCACCTGGGCCTTCCTCGTCGGCGGGCTCACCCAGTACAACTTCGGTGACAACGAGGTGGCGATCCCGATGTGGCTCGCGCTCGCCCTGCTCATGCGTTGCGCGGCGTAGCGTCTTCCGGGATGGACAAGCCGGGCTCGCGCCGCGCGTTCACCCGCCTCACGGTCCTCGGGCTGGTCTCCGCCGGGATCTGTGGCTCTCTCGGCCTCACCATTGCGGAGACGAAGTTCACCGCGTTCGACGTCAGGCTGCTGGACTTCGTCGTTGACCATCGCACCGGCTGGTTGACCGGCATCATGCGGATCGTCACCTGGCTCGGCTCGCGCTGGATCCTGGCGCCGTTGATCATCCTGGTCGGCGGCTTCTTCGTCCTCCGCCGGCGTGACTGGCGCCCCGGCACCCGGCTGGCGGCGGCGCTCGTGGGCGGGTTCGGCGTGCACATGTTCGTTCGACATTTCGTGGAGCGGCCACGCCCACCCGCACGCTTCTGGATCGACGCCTACACGGGCTCCTCCTTTCCCTCCCTGCACGCGACCCTCACCATCGCGGTGTACGGCATGCTCTCCGCCGTCCTGTGCGCGAATCAGAGTCCGGGGAAGCGGACGCTCATCTGGTCACTCGCTGCGCTCGTCACGCTCGTCGTGGGCGCGTCGAGGGTCTACCTCGGCGCCCACTGGCCGACGGACGTGCTCGGCGGGTACGCTCTCGGCACCGCATGGCTGTCGTTTCTAGTCGCCACGCCACTGGTCTGGATGCCGATCCAGCGTCCATAGTGCGCCGGGCGCTGGCCTTCGCGACGGCGGTCGCTCCCGCGCTCCTGCTCGCGGCCGGCTGCACGTCCTTCCCCAGCGGGTGGCTCTACGTGACGCAGGTCTCGACCACGGAGGCGACGCTCGTCTGGACGGGCCCGCGGTCGGACACGGTCCGTTGCCATGGTCCCGACGGTCCGACTCTCGGTCCGACGATCGAGCAACGCCCGCGGGGAGTCCGGTTCGCACGCCTGGTGCACCTCGTGCCCGGCACGAGGTATGTCTGCCGGATCGGGAGCGGGGGGACCCGGCTGAGCCTCCGGTTCCGCACCGCGCCCGCGCGGGGCGAACCATTCACCTTCGCCGCGGTGGGTGACAGTGGTGACGGCAGCGTGGTGGCAGCCCGGCTCGCGCAACGCATCCTGGCCGGACGCCCCGACTTCCTCATTCACCTGGGCGACATGGCGTACCCCCGCAGCAGCCCACCTCACCTGCAACAGGAGTTCTTCGAACCCTACGCGCGGCTCCTGAGCCGGGTGCCGCTCTTTCCAACTCCCGGCAACCACGACCTCGCACACCACACCGTCTATCGTGATGTCTTCGCGCCCTTCCGCGAGGGCAAGGGGCCCGAGCGCTCGCAGTACGCCTTCGACTGGGGTGACGCCCGCTTCGCCGTCGTCTCGTCGGGAGAGTTCCCCAAGGGTGGTGAGGCCAACGCCCGGTGGCTCACCGGGGAGCTGGGAGTCGCACCGCCGGGGGTGTGGCGCTTCGTCGTCTTGCACGAGCCCCTCTACACCTCCGGCCGGAAGCGCGTGACGCGCGGCCTGCGCGCCTCCCTCGAGCCGGTACTCGAGGCGGCGCACGTCGATCTCGTGCTCGCCGGACACGAGCACCTCTACGAGCGTGCCCTGCCCGCGTGCGAGTACGTTCCCGACGCCCGGGTGCTCGAGGTGATCAGCGGCGGCGGCGGGGCCAACCTCGACCACGGCCGGACGCATCCCAACTTCGCCCGCACCATCACGGCGACGCACTACCTCCGGGTGCGGGTGACGCGGGAGTGGCTCGACATCCGCGCCGTCGGCGTGGACGGACAGACGCTCGACCGCGTGCACCTCCGGCGGGGCGAGCAGGAGGCGTGCCGGTCGTCGGGATGGCCCGTCGCGGATCGGGAAGGTGGCGCCGTCAGCCAACCGATGCGAGCGGATCGGGGACGCCCGACTGCGCCGCCACCGGCCACAGCCGCGCTACCACCGACTTGAACGCCGGGGTCTTCGAGCGCGCGTCGAGCGCACGCGGCACGAGCGCGTTCGCCTCCGGGTAGTACATCGCGAGGTTGCCGGGCCGCAGCCCGACGATCGCGGCCGAGACCTCCATCCGTCCCGCTTCCGTGGCCACCACCACCCGGTCGCCCTCGGCGATGCCGCGTTCCGCCGCATCCTCGGGCGCCATCATGACCACGTCGCGGCGCCGGTTACCGCGATAGACATCCTCCTCCTCGTAGACGACGGTGTTGAACTGGCCCTCCGAGCGGAGGGTCATCAGGCGGAAGGCCCCAGGCTCGGGCGCGAAGTTCGGCAGGGGGGTCACGTGAAAGTGCGCGCGGCCGTCGCCGGTGGCGAACCGCGGCTCGTGCAGGATACGGCCGCCGACGTGGAATTCGCGCCGGGTCCGATCGATCTCGCCGGCCGGGGCGTACCCCGGCACGACCTTCGCGATCTCCTCGCGCAGCCGGCGGTGAGACCGGAGCGCGTGCCAGTCGAACCGTCCCGAGGGCAGGATGCGCTCGGCGAGCGCCGCGATGATCTCGACCTCGGAGCGCATCTCACCCTCGAGGGGCGGCACCCCCCCCTCGGACAGGCGCACGAAGTTGAACATCGATTCCTGGGTCGTCGCCTGCAGCTCCTCGTCGCGGGCGAGCGCCGGGAGGAGCAGCATCGAGCGGCCACGCCCGTGGATGTGCCCCTCGTTCAGCTTGGTGGTGATCGCGACCGTGCAGCGGACGCGGCGCAGCGCCGCCGCAGCCCAGTGCCGATCCGGGTTGCTCGCGAAGAGATTGCCGCCGAGGAGGACGGACACTCGCACCCGGCCCTCGGCCGCGGCGACCAGTGATGCGTACGTGTCCTGACCAGGATGCTCCGGGATGCTGATGCCGTAGAGGTCGACCAGCCGGTCGGCGAACGCCTGCTTCAGCGCCGGGGTCATGCCGCACGAGCCGACGCCCTGCACGTTCGAGTGGCCGCGGATGGGGAGCAGACCGGTACCCGCGCGCCCGAGCCAGCCCCGCGCGAGAGCGAGGTTGGCGAGGGCCAGCACGTTGTCGACGCCGTGCGCGTGGTGCGTGAGTCCCATCGCCCAGCAGAAGACGCCACGCCGGGCCCCGACCAGGAGCTCGACGGCGCGGGCGATCTCCCCGCGCGGGACGCCGCACGCGCGTAGCAGCTCGTCCCAGGAGGTCGCGGCGAGCTCGGCTTCCACCGCTTCCCATCCGGTCGTGTGGGCGTCGATGAAGGAGCGCTCGAGACCACCCGCCTCGGTCACGCCCTTGAGCAGGGCCTTCAGGAGCGCCACGTCGCTCCCGATGTGTGGCTGGAGATAGAGATCCGAGACGGTCGAGCCGAAGAGCATGCTCCGCCAGTCGGAAGGAATACGGAAGCGGACGAGACCGATCTCGCGCAGCGGATTGACGACGATCACCTTGCCACCCCGCCGGCGAAGGGCGACGAGCTGGGTGACGAGCCGCGGGTGATTGCTCGCCGGATTCGCGCCCGCGACGAGCACCAGGTCGGTCTCGCCGAGATCGTCGAGCACCACCGACGCCGTCCCCGATCCGTACACCTGGCCGAGTGCGACGCTGGAGGCGTTGTGACAGTAGAAGGAGCAGTTGTGGATGTTGGGTGAGCCATAGGCGCGGGCGACGAGTTGCATCAGGAAGGCCGCCTCGTTGCTCGATCGGCCCGACGAGTAGAAGAAGGTCTCCCCCGGCGCGGCGGCGAGGAGCGCCTCCGCGGCCCGGTCGATCGCTTCCGGCCACGAGATGCGCCGGAAGTGCGTGTCGTTCTCTCCCGCGAACAGCGGAAAGCCGAGGCGCCCGAGGCGCTCGAGCTCCGCCGAGCTGAGCTCGGCGAGGCGAGCGAGGGAGGTGGTGCGGAAGTAGCGTTCCGGAATCGGGCCTGCCATGTCGCCCGCCTGCGCCTGCACAGATTTCTTGCAGACCTCGGGGAAATGGCCGGCCTCGTTCGCCATCCCGCCCTGCTGGCCGCCCATGCCGAGAGCGCAGGTCTTGCAGGCGTTGCGCGAGCGCAACCCGCGATAGAGCCGCACGATGCCACCTGCCTCGCGGCCCTTGCGAAACACGTAGCGGATGGCGGCGAGGCCGCCTCCGCTCCGTACCCGCGGGCTTGCCATGCGGCGAGGCTAGGAGAGTCGTCGCCGGACCGCAAGGCAACGACGGCGGTGGTGGTGGGTCAGTTTGCGGATCGTGCGGCGCGTCGGGAAGCGGGGGCAGCCCTCGCACAGTGGGGCCCGGGCGGCCTACTGCGCCTATTGCTCCGTAGCGGCCGCCCCCCCACTGTGCGAGGGCTGCCCCCGCTTCCCGGGCGTGGCATGAACGGCAAACTGACCCACTACCAAGACGCCCCGCCTAGCCTTGCGGACCGGCGCGTTTTTCCTCGAATCCGGGCCAGGTGATCCGCTCGAGCGTGAGGCGTACGCCGCGGTGAAAGGGGGCCGCCACGAAGTACGCGGCCGCCTGCGAGGGCGGGATGTCCCGGACGGTCTCGAGGCGGAAGACGCCGGCGAGCTGCTGCAGGATCTGCGGACGCGCGGCATCGTTCGGGGGCAGGAGGAGATACGGCCGTACGCCGGCGGGGATGCCGAGGAGCGCGACGCCGAAGACGTTCCCGTGCCAGCGGGCCAGGTCGGTGAGGTACAGGGCGTGCGCCACCCCGCTGTAGTACTCGATGTTCTCCGCGGGGCGACCAATGTCCTCGGTGGTGATGATGATCGACCGGGGTTCGACCGCCCGCCGGATCGTCTCGCGCGCGAGGAGCATCTCCGGACGCTGGAAACCCGCGCGTCGGTCGAGCGAATCCCAGGCATGCATGATGGCGATCCCGGCGAGCGTGAGTGCGAGGACGGGAGCGGCGATCGCGACGACACGCCGGCGTGGCCACGTCGCGGCCAGCGCGGCGCCGCCCGTCGCCACGAGGAGGATCGGAACCACCAGCCGGCCGTAGCTCGACGAGGGACGCAGGGTGAAGGCCCCCGCCAGCGCGAGCACCAATCCCGCGAGGACGATGAGGGCGAAGCGTCGGGCCACCTCCACCCGCCCTCGCCACGCCAGGCGGCGGATCAGGTCGAGCGTGCCGACCGTACCCTCGACGATCAGCATGGGCAGCAGGAGGTTCACGCCGATCAGATAGCGCGGATCCGGGCGCGGCCAGCAGCTGTAGAGGAAGAGCGCAACGATCGCGTAGGGGACCGCCGTGACGAAGACGAGCGGGCGTACCATGAACGCCACCACGGCACCCCACAGCACCGCTGCGAGGAGCGGCTGCGTGTACGCTTCCGTGAGGAACGTCAGGTTGGCGGGCAACGTGGTGCGCAGATTGGCCAGCCGGAGGCCGCCGCCCTGGACATCCGACCACGCGCCGCCGTGCCAGCCGGGCGACGGGTAGCCCACCGCACCACCGGCGGGTGACGACGCGGAGCGCGGCACGGGCTTCAGGAACTCGTCGACCTCCATGCCCTGCGTGGGACGGAACGGGTTGCCAGTCGCCGCCGCGTTGTAGGCGAGCGCCGGGAGGAGACCCACGACCACGCCGAGCGCCCCCGCCGCACAGAGGCGCGCCGCCGCCGCGAGCGGACACCGGCGATGGCGGAGGCATACCGCGACCACCAGCGTCGCGGGGACCAGGTAGATGATCGCATCCGGACGGACGCTCGCCGCGTATCCGAAGGCGAAGCCAGCAAAGGCCATCCGCCACGCCGTGAGCCCGCGTCCACCCGCTCCGAGGAGCACGAAGAGACCGGTGAAGGCGGACAGATGGGCGGCGATCTCGCGCGTCGGCGTGAGCGCCCAGAGGTAGACCGAGGTCGGCAGCACCACGATCGGCACCGTGCCGGCCAGCGCCCGCCAGCGCGACCGCACCAGGCGCCACTGCACGCCGATCAGCACGCAGAGGAGGACGATGAACAGCGTCAGGTTGAGGTAGTGCGCCGCATCGTCACCCAGGAGACCGATCCAGCCCGCGAGCAGGAGCGGGAAGCCGGGCGAGTAGCGACAATAGAGCAGGCCATGGTCGTAAACGTACGCCTGCGCGAGCATGTCCGTGCGGGGCGGGATCATACGCGCGAGCCACTGGAGCGGGGCCCACTGGTGGAACGCGTGGCCGGCGAGCAGATCGTGGGCGAAGGTCAGGTAGCCGAACTGATCGACCGCCAGGTACCAGGTGATCTGATGCGCGAGCCACACCGCCGTCAGCCCGAGGAAGAGGACGATCGTCGCGAGCCAGACCGCGCGCTCGCCAGGCGCGAGACGCCAGCGGGTGGGGACCGGTGCCGGAGCCCGTTCGGCACGTCGCTTCTCGGCGCGTCGCGCGACCGCGCGAGACTGGCGGGAGCGGGCCACGCGCGTCCCTATAGCACCGAAGCGCCGGAAAGTCGGAGCCGCGCGGCTTACGTCGCCGGGGTGCCGGCGCTCAGAACCTCTGCCAACGCCGCCGCCGCGAAGCGGATGCCCACGTAGAACGGGCCGAAGAGGGCATACCGCGACGACGCGGGGTCGAAGCGCATCTCGTAGACGAGCTTCTTGAAGACCAGCGGATCGTCGGCGAAAAGCGTCACTCCCCACTCCCAGTCGTCGAACCCCACCGATCCGGAGATGACCTGCGTCACCTGACCCGCGTACTTGCGCCCGATGGTGCCGTGGCCGCGCATCAACGCCGCGCGCTCGCCGGCCGGCAGGTCGAACCAGTTGACCTGCTCCCCGCGCCGCTTCGACATCGGGTAGAACGACATGTACCGACGGGGCGGCACGCCGGGGTAAAGCCGCGGGCGCGCCATGCGCTCCATCTCGGTGCGCAGGGCCTCCTCGTAGCCCGCGTCCTCACGCTTGATGCCTCGTCGTTCGAGCATCGCCGCCGCATGCTCCGCGAGCTCATACGTACCGAGCTCGATCACGGAGAGGTAGGAATACGTGGGATGGAGGAAGGCGGCCAGGCGCGTGCGTTCGAAGGCGACCTCTTCGCGGCGGAGTGCCTCGAGATTCGGCCGCCAGTGCATGAGACAGAGATCACCCTTGTGCGTGAGGAGCGTCCAGTACGCGCTCTGCCCCTCGGGAGGATGGGCCAGCGAGTCGAGGACAGCGGTGGCCTCGCGCACGGCTTCGTCTCGCTGCCCCGCCCCGAGCGTACCCCAACGCGGCCAGTCGAGGGCGTACATCCGGTGAAGCACGTACCAGCCTTCGAGGGTGACGGGAGCGCCGCTCATGGCACGGGTACGATAGCGCGCACCCGCCACGAAGGCGAGCCGAGACGGCCTTTCGGGGGCATCGCCAGTGCGCTACAGGGACCTCATGGGCTCCGACCGGCGGGCAGCTGCCGCCGCGCGGCTTCTGACCCGCGTCTTCACCGCCCTCGACGTCCCGCTCACCTTTCGCCTGTGGGACAACCGCGTCACCCGCGTCGGCGCGCGCGGCGAGAGTGCCTTCGCGATCGTCGTTCGCTCGCCGGCGGTGCTCCGCAGGCTCCTCCGCAAGCCGACGCCGGCGAGATTCGGCGAGGCCTTCATCGGCAGCGACATCGACATCGACGGTGATCTGTTCGCGGCGATGAGCGCCGGCAACCACGTCGAGCATCTGCGACTTCCGCTGCGTACGCGCCTCGCCGTGCTGGGCAGGACGCTCTGGCTATGATGACGGCCGACGCGATCGTGGTGGGCGGAGGTCCGGCGGGCTCGACCGTCGCCTGGCGGCTCGCGCGCGCGGGACGACGCGTCGTGCTCTGCGACACGGCCGCGTTCCCGCGCGTGAAGCTCTGTGCCGGCTGGGTGACGCGCGCCGCCCTCGGCGACCTCGAGATCGACCCGACGACGTATCCCGAGACGATCCAGCCCTTCTCCGACGTCTCCGTGGCCGTCGGCGCCCGCACCCACGAGACCCGGTGGGACCGGACCGCGAGCTACGGGATCGTACGGGCGGAGTTCGACACCTTCCTCCTCCGGCGCGCGGCTGCGGCCGGCACGGTGGTGCATGAGCGGACGCGCGTGCGCGCCGTCCGTCCGGTGGCGGACGGCGTCGTGGTGGAGAGCGACGCGGGCAGCTTCCAGGCGGCGGTCGCGGTGGGAGCGGGAGGATACGGCTGCCCGGTCGCGCGCGCCCTGGGCGACATCAGCCCCGCGGAGCAGGCCGTCGTCACGCTGGAGAGCGAGACGCGGGTCGGCGCCGTCCACCTGCGCCGGCTCACCCGGCGTCACGGGACGCCCGAGCTGATCGCCGAGCCGGACTTCCGCGGCTACGGGTGGTACTTCACCAAGGGAGACTTCCTGAACGTCGGCGTGGGGGCGCTCGGTGGCCTGGCGATCCGGCGGCGTCTCGACCGCTTGCTCGCCCGCCTCCGCACCGACGGCCGGCTGCCGGCAACGCTCAGGCTGACACCCTTCCGCGGCCACGCCTACACCGTCCGCCGGGACCGGCCCCGGCGCGTCGGCGGCGAGCGCTTCCTCCTGGTCGGCGACGCGGCCGGCCTGGCGCGCGATTTCTCGGGCGAAGGCATCGGCCCGGCCGTGCGGAGCGCCACCCTGGCCGCCGAGGCACTTCTCGCCGGCCAGCTGGCGAGCTATCCAGAACGGGTGCGGGAGACCTTCGGCACGCCGCGGACCCGGCTGGCACGGCTGGTCGGGCATTTGCCCCACGCCATCATCGTCGCGCTCGCCCAGCTCGTCTGTACGCGCCCCGGGCTGCGGCGGCGGCTCGTCCTCGAGAGCGCCTTCGGCATCGGGTGACACCATGAAACGACGGACGAAGGGGTCGGATGCTCAGGCGATCGCGTATCACTACGACGTCTCGAACGACTTCTACGCGCTCTTCCTCGACCGACGGATGGTCTACACCTGTGCGTACTACCGCCGGCCCGATGGTGACCTCGATCAGGCGCAGGAGGACAAGCTCGACCTGGTCTGCCGCAAGCTCCGGCTCGAGCGGGGCGAGCGCCTCCTCGACATCGGCTGCGGCTGGGGAAGCCTGGTTCTGTGGGCCGCGGAGCGCTACGGGGTCGAGGCTCATGGCGTGACGCTGTCGGCGCGCCAGGCCGAGTATGCGCAGGCCGCGATCCGCCGCGCCGGTCTCGGTGGTCGCGCGCGCGTCGACTTCATGGACTACCGGGACCTGCCCGCCGACCTTCGCTTCGACAAGATCGCCGCCGTGGGCGTGATCGAGCACATCGGGATCGCCAACTACGGGTCGTACTTCGCCCGTGTCCACGAGCTGCTCGCCCCCGGCGGGCTCTTCCTGAACCACGGCATCACGCACGAGAAGCAGTGGCGCCGCACGAGCCAGACGGACTTTCTCGAGCAGCACGTGTTCCCCAACGGGGAGATGGACAACGTGAGCCACATCCTCGACGTCCTCGAGCGGGCCCGCTTCGAGATTCTCGACGTGGAAGGGCTGCGTGCACACTACGCTCGCACGACCCGGCAGTGGGTCGAACGGCTGCAGGCCAACGCCGCGCGGGCGCGGACGCTGGTGAGCGAGCGGGTCTACCGCACCTGGCTCACCTACCTGGTGGCGTCGTCCGTCGCCTTCACGCAGGGCTCGATCGGCCTCTACCAGGTGGTTGCGGCCCGAGCCGACCCTGGGATGCGGGAGGCGGTGCCCACGACGCGCGAGGCGATCTACGCTGTCGCCTCGCCGGCGACCGTCGCGCGGCGTGCCTCCTGACGTGCGGCGCGTTCGTTCCTGGGTGGCGACGGCGGTCTTCCTGCCCGTGTTCGGCGCGCTGCTGGTCGTCTTCGACGTGGCCCAGCGCGTGGCACGGCTCTTCGGTCAGCGACCCCAGGAATACGTCGCGGGTGCGCTCCAGGTCATGTTGGTGGCCGCCTTCCGGCTCTGCGGGACGCGGCTCGTCGTGGAGCGCGCCCCCGGGTTCCGGGCGCGGACGTCGTACCTCGTGGTCTCGAATCACCAGAGCATGTTCGACATCCCGATCCTCGGGACCCTCCTCTTCTCGAACTTTCCCAAGTACATCTCGAAGCGCTCGCTCGGACGCTGGATCCCGAGCGTCTCCTACAACCTGCGCCAGGGGGGGCACGTGCTGATCGACCGCGGCGATGCCCCCGCGGCCCTGACCGCGATCC
>Ga0126369_10000646_pt1 | contig 23054 bp, 20 predicted proteins | sample PanSoiMetaPlot_1_FD_109646 | JGI IMG/M metagenome (GOLD analysis project Ga0126369, IMG submission 109646) | Tropical forest soil microbial communities from Panama - MetaG Plot_1 | ecosystem: Environmental > Terrestrial > Soil > Tropical forest > Bulk soil | place: Panama | collected 2016-02-17
GTTTCGCAGGGCGTAGCGGAGCTGGACCGCGCGCGACAGGCCGGCGGCCCGGGCGTAGGCGACGAACTCCGAGCCCAGCATCTCCTCCATCGTGGACCGCGTGTTCTTCATGACGAGCGGCATATAGATCGCGGTCAGCGTCGTCACGGGCAGGACGAGATGCGCGAGCGCCGATCGAAAGGCCGGCCCGTCCCCGGCCAGCAGGGCGTCGACGGCGTACATCCCGGTGACCCGCGGAGGGATGCTCACCGTCAGGTCGAGTTGACCGATGGGCCCGGGCGCCCAGCCGAGCCGGAAGAAGAACAGGAAGATCATGATGAGAGCGAACCAGAAGTCCGGCAGCGCCCCTGCCAGCATCTCGTATCCGAAGACCGCCCGGTCGACGATTCCAGTCTTCCGCACCGCCGTCCACACTCCGAGCGGGATGCCGACCAGGACAGAGAGCAGCATGGCGGCGAGAATCAGCTCCATCGTGGCCGGCAGCCGCTGCCCGATGTCCTGCAGGACGGGTTGCGAGGTGATCCATGACGTCCCGAGCTCTCCTCGCATCACACTACGGAGGTAGCGGGCGTACTGCACGTGCAGCGGCTGATCGAGCCCGAGACGCCGCCGCACCTCGTCGACCCGCTCGACGGTGGCGAACGGCCCGGCGAGGAGATAGGACGGGTCTCCGGGCAAGAGGCGGACCAGGAAGAACACGATGACCGAGACGATCAGCAGCTGGACGGGCAAGAAGGCGAGCCGCCGCCCGGCGTAGCGCCAGAACCTCATGGGCCCTCCTCGGTGGGCGCGAGCCCGCCCCGAGGGTCCGCCCGCGCCTCGCTACTTCTTGAAGAGCCAGTCAAAGTGCACGTTGTTGTCGGGGTACCAGTGGAAGCCCACCCACTCCTTCTTGAACGCCTCGCGCCACCCGGGATTCACCAGGAAGATCCACGGCACGCGCTCTCCCGCGATCTGCTGGATCCGCATGTCGTTCTTGGTCCGCTCGGGCCCGTAGGGCACCTTGAACGCCTTCTCGGTGAGCTCGTCGAGCTCCAGATCGTCGTTGTTCACCGCGTTCATCACGTTGGTCTTGGGATGGGTCAGGTATGCCCACGCCGTATATCCTGTGTCGGCGACCCACGGCCACTGGAAGTTGTCGCAGTGGGCCACCTGCTTCTTGGTGAACTTGGTCTCTGAATACACCGCGGAGGGGAGCCCCTCGAGCTTGGTCTTGAGCCCGATCTTGTCGAAGCCGCTCTTGATGAGGATGCAGGCCTCTTCCATCTCCGCAATGGCCTTGTCGTAGGAGATGGTCATGTCGAAGCCGTTCGGAAATCCGGCCTCTTTTAGCAGGGCCCGCGACTTGTCAAGGTCGGTCCTGTACGGCCAGAACTTGTCGGTGTAGTTTGGAAAGATCTTCGGCGTGATGCTCTTGATCTGCTGCCCCTGCCCCGAGTAGACCTTCTGGTGGATCTCCTCGTAGGGCAGGGCGTACGCCAAGGCCTGCCGCACCTTTGGGTTCGCCATGATCGGGTTGGTCTGCACCGGCCCGAAGTAAGGGATGAAGTTGGCGGCGTGGCGCACGACCTGCAGGGTGGCGTCCTTCGCGACCTCCTGGTACTCGCGCTCCCTCAAGCGCATGGCGAAGTCAACCTGGCCGCGTTTCAGGAGGGCGAGCCGGGTCGCGGAGTCCGGGATGATCTTGATCAGGATGCGCCCGACCGCCGGCCGGGGCTCGTAGTTGGGGTTGCGGACGAGCTCCATCTCCTGCCCGGGGATGTTGCGAACGATCTTGTAGGGCCCAAAGCCCGCGGTATTGCTCTTGAGCCACTCCTTCGCCCATGGATCGGCGGCCGTCGCGTGCTTCTTGGCCGCCGTGGCGTCGAAGGGCCCGCCGTAGTAGTTCATGGCGAACAGCTTCAGGAAGAGCGGGTTGGCCGCCTTGATCTTGAACTGCACCCTGTGCTTGTCGGGGCAGCTCACGTCCTGGGCGCTCTTCAACCCCATGACCTGGGCGAAGAACACCTTGACGCCCTTCATCTCGAATCCGCGCTCCCAGGACCAGCGGTGGTCCTCGCACGTCATCTCGTTGCCAGCCTCGCTCTTGATGCCCTTCCTCAGGTCGAACGTCCACGTCAGGCCATCAGCCGAGGATTTCCAGGTCTGCGCCCACCGACCCATGACCGCCTCGTCACCGGGCAGGTTCACGCCCGCGCCGCACACCTTGTAATCCGGATACCAGATGGGCTTGTACTGCATGAGATCGCCCCCGTACGTGAGCGCCATCAGATTCTCCGTCTCCATGGTGAACGCGATCTCATCCACCGCGGGCGGGCTCGCGGCGTATGCCGCGACCAGCGTCAGGTCCTGATGGCGCGGGGGCGGTGCCAGGCAATCGACCGGCGCCTGGGCGCCGGCCCGCGGCACGTAGAGCGCCGCCGTGGCGAGAACGGCCAGCGCGAGAAGAGACAAGAACGGAACGATACGCGCGGAGGCTCGGGGCGTGGAGCGGTGAAAGGGTCCCCGCACCATGAATCCCTCCTGGCGTGGCGAAGAGGTGCCTTGTTTCAGGGCGCTCCGGGCAGGCCCGTCGCCACCGGCGTCATGACATCGTGTTCTCGTGGGGTCAGCGCATCATACCGTCGTCGCCACGCGACCGGGGGATCCATGGTGGTGAGCTCACGCTGAAGATCAAGGCCGCGAGCCCTGGCAGTCGCACACCGAGGACGAGACAGCTCGGAACGTCTGGCCGCTTGGCGCTCATGAATTCTTGCGCTGACTCGAACGTGTGCGCCTTGAGCCCAGCGTCGCGAGGAGACGCTGGTCGGCGCTCATGGGTCCGGGCCACCGGACGCAGGCAGGACAAACTGAAAGGTCGCTCCGTGATCCGCGTTGGGCGTGCTCCACAACCGACCCTGATACGCCTCGACAATCGATCGGCTGATCGAAAGCCCCATACCTAATCCGCCTGGCTTCGTCGTATACAAGGGCTCGAAGAGGTGCTCGACGTTAGCCTGCTCGAATCCAACCCCGGTGTCCTTCACTGTGACCAGCACACCAGCGCCGGCGCCCACCTCGTGTCGCTGCGCGCTGACGATCAACTCCCGATTGCGGTCCGCCACATCGCGCATCGCGTCGATGCTGTTGGTCACCAGATTCAGCACCACCTGCTGCAGGTGAATCCGATCGCCCAGAACCGGCGGCAGATCGTCCGACAGCGACGTCCGTAGCACGATACAATGCGTCGCCACCTCCGGCTGGACCAGCACTAGGACCTCTCGTATCAGCTGCCCGAGGTCGAGCCGTGTCCTTTCCACGTCGGATTTCTTCAGGAGCGCTCGCACGCGCGCGACCACGTCGACGGCCCGGTTCGCATCCCTGATCATGCTCGCCAGCGCTTTTCGCGTCTCATCGAGATTCGGCTTGTCGGGCGCGAGCAGGCGAAGGCATGCGTCGCCGTTGGTGACGATGGCCGCCAGTGGTTGGGTGACCTCGTGCGCAATGGAGGCCGACAGCGCCGCCATCGTCGTAAGGCGGCCGACGCGCGCAAGCTCCGCTTGCGTCGAATGCAATGCATCTTCTGCCCGCTTGCGCTCGCTCAGGTCGAGCACGAACGCGACACCATCGTCTCCCCCTTTTTCGAACAACGCGGCGCCGAACAGCACAGGCACGCGACCGCCGTGCTTCGTGAAAAACTCCTTCTCATAGGGGTGGACGCTGCCGACTTCCTTGAGCTCGATAAGAGCATGGGCGTCGCGATCACGATATTCCGCTGGCGTCAGGTTTGTCCAGCGCATGCGACCCGAGACGAGATCTTCGCGGCCGTGTTCAACCATGTGAAGAAACGCGGCATTGGCCTCGACAATCTCACCTTTAACATTCCAGATGAAGATTCCCATGATATTGGCATCGACCAAGCGCCGGATCTTCGCTTCCCGTTCTTCGAGATCGGCATAGAGACGCGTATTCTCCAGGGAGATGGCGGCCTGGGAGGCAAGCAGTTTCAGCACCGCGATCCGGGTCGGCGTGAAGACGTGGGGAGCCAGGTTGTTTTCGAGGTACAGCACACCGATGGGTTTGGCCTGATTGATCAATGGCAAGCAGAGAATGGAGCGTGCGTGACGTTCACGGATGTACGTATCGGCGGGAAAGGGATTGTTCGTTGCGGCATCATCGATGATCACACACTCATGGGTGCGCCCGACATAATGGACAATCGACTCTGGTCGTGCGCTCACGGCCGCCTCTCCCCTACGCACGATGACAGCATCGCCGGTGGCGGTGGCTTCGGCCTCTACCCGCTGCTCGATACCACGCGGAAGAATCAAGAGCCCTCGCTCAGCACCCGCGTGCTCGATCGCCGTGCGCATGAGTGTGTCGATCAGTCTTTCCAGAACGATCTCGCTTGAGACTGCCTGCGAGACTTTGATAACGGTAGTCAGATCCAGCTGTTCGACCGGTGCCACAATCGTACTGGTCGGACCGGCCAGCGGCTCTTTCTCCCGGAGGTGCGGATACCGCTGATCGAGCTGCCGCACCTTGGCATCGGCCCCCCAACGGAGGTAGCAGTATCGGGCTCCCCGCAGATGCGTATCCGCGATTTCGTCGAACCCGTATGCCGCGTAGAAGCGCCCCGCGAGCTCGTAGGCGAGCGCCTCATTGTGGACAAAGCCGTTTGCGCGCGCTGAGCGGATGGCCCGCTCGTAAGAGCGCATGGCCTCGAATTCGCGACCTTCTATTCGCGCGATCTCCGCACCAACCAGTGCAGCGCGGTTTTCGAAATTCTCCGAGCAGTGCTGCGCCCAGATTTCGAGTTGCCTGTGGTGAGTTGCCAGAGCCTCGAAATGCTGCTGCCTCTGATCGGGAGATGCGGGATCGCACAATGCCGCGCGACACAGGGCACCATAGAAGTGATACTCCGCGATCTCCCAATTCGATGGCGCCGTCCACAGCAGCGGTTCCGCCTTCAAGGAAGCATCGAGCGCGGCAACGTAGTCGGCCGCCAAGAAGCGAGCTTGCAGCTTTCGGATCCAGTAGAAGCACACGGGTTGCGCAAGTGCCGGATCACTCGCCAAATGGCGCTCGAACTGAAGCTCATCGAACGGCCCATCGTCAAACGAGCCGAATTTCGGCGTCAACCCGCGGAGTGTCCGGATGAGACCCAGTTGCGCTGTCATGACGTCAATGACGAAACCAAAACGAAACCCAGCCTTCTGCGCAAACTCGAGGCCATTCTCGACTTCACGCTGCACCTCCCTGAGCGGCTCTCCGGCTGCCAAGAGGTTGGTGTTCAGGTTGATGCAGCTGTACACGGCAAAACAGAGGTCGCCGATCCTGTTCGCCACCGCGAACGTCCGATGTATCAGGTCGCGGCCAGCCCGGACATGTTTCGCCCACGGCATCACGTGGCTTCCGAAGACCATACAGGTCCTGGCCTGGAAGCGCTTCAAGCCACGTTTTTCGACCAGCTCATAGCCGAGCCGGCCGAATCGAAATCCGTCGCTGTAGTTGCCGAAGTGAGGTCCAGCTACCTGACCAAGCCATGCATAGGCGACACACGACCCGTCGCTGTTGCCCCGCTCGAGGCTGAGATTGACTGCCCTGCAGATGGCCAGGGAAAGAAGGTTCGCATCCGTAAAGCCGGCCCGAGAGCCCGTAGCCCATAATGCCGCCGGCAAGACCTTGGTCAGAACATCCAGCGTCGCGAGGGATGTCGGATCGCGCATCAAGGGCAGCTCAATGAGCTGCTCTATCGTGCGGCTTCCGAGCTGTGACCAGATCCGCTGGTATTCTTGTTCGACTTGCTCTCCTGTCGGGTGCGGTGAGCATTCGACGCCCAGATGTCGAAGGTAGTCGAGACAGACGGCCACCGCGCGATCGCTCTGATCGAGAGCCGAGTACAGATCCACGCGCAAGCAGGTGACAGTCGCTAGCTCGACCGTATTCGCGGCGTGCGATGAGAGCATCGTCAACCGCTCTTCGGCGGCCGCCGACTGACCAGTGAGGAACTCGCATTCGGCCCGATGCAATTCCAGCGAAAAGGTCAGCTCAGGCCGGTGCTCCCAAGTGTCACGCCCCAATAGGGCGACGCCAGCGACGAGATAGTTGAGCGCTGAGGCGTAGGCCGTGGCGGCCTTCGCGCGCTTGCCCGCGATCAGGTTCAGTTCGGCCAGCCGCTCGCGTTCGTCTCGTGAGGTGATCAAGGCGGCGCCACGGTTGAACTGATTGACGATCTCGAAAATCGCCTCCTCCCGCTTCTCTGGGGGCGTGTGCGACGCCAGCAGCCTCCCGATGTTGAGATGGGCCTCGCGGCGCAATTCTTCCGGGATCAGACTATAGGCTGCTTCCTGGACACGGTCGTGGAGGAATCGATAGGAATCTCCTGAGCGGAAGATGAGGCCCAATCGGACCGCTTCCCAAAGCCGGCGATGCAATTCCTCCTTGGAGCCCTGGTAAACCATCGTCAGGAGCGCGAAGTCCGCGCTGTTGCCCAGGCAGGCAAGCTGCTGTAATGCGTTCTGGGTCTCGACGGGCAGGCGACTCAACTTCCCGACCACCAGATCCACGACATTGTCGGTGTAACCCATGGCGTGAATGCGATTCAGGTCCCAAGACCATCGCCCTTGGCCATGATCAAAGGTGAGTAACGCTTCTTCGGCCAGCACAGAAATGAACTGGATGGCGAAAAATGGATTGCCGCCAGTCTTGTCGTGGATCAATTGCGCCAGCGGGGAGGCACGCCGCAGTTCGCAGTGAAGAGAATCCGCGATCAATTGTCCCAGGTCTTCGCGGCCTAAAGGCCCAAGTACGATCTCTTCCAGTCTCGCTCCAGCACGGCGGATCGCTTCCAGCTTGCGCAGCAGCGGATGGGCGGGATTGACTTCATTGTCCCGATAGGCGCCGATCAGCATCAGGTGCTGCACGTCCGACCGGGTCAACAGATCCTCTACCAAATCGAGCGTTGCCGCATCAAACCATTGCAAATCGTCGAGGAAGAGGACGAGGGGATGTTCCGGACGCGAGAAGACGCTGATGAATCGTCGGAATACCAACTGGAAGCGGCCTTGCGCGTCGGGTGGCGGAAGTTCCGGGACCGGTGGCTGTTCTCCAATAATGAGCGGCAATTCAGGGACTAGTTCTGCAATGAGCCGCCCGTTCGGACCTAACGCGTCACGAAGAGCATCGCGCCAGCTGCTCAGCTCGGCTTCGCTCTTGCTCAGAAGCGAACGGATAAGCAGCTGAAAGGCTTGCGCCAGGGTGTCGTACGGAATATCGCGCTTGTACTGGTCGAACTTGCCTGACGCAAAAAGGCCTCGGTGTGGAATAAGCAGCTTATGGAGCTCATTCACGACCGAGGACTTGCCGATGCCGGAGTACCCGGAAACGAGCATCAACTCTGGCCTGCCGGTGGCTACCACGCGGTCGAAGCACGCCAGGATGGTTTCGATCTCGGGCGCTCGTCCGTAAGATTTCTCAGGAATGAGCAGCCGGTCTGGCGCGTCGTGTTGACCAATTGCAAATTCGTCGATGCGGCCATGAGTGTCCCATTGCGCAAGGCAACGCCGCAGATCACTTTCAACACCGGCCGCCGTCTGGTAGCGCTCCTCGGCGGTTTTGGCGAGCAGCTTGATGATGATTGCAGAAACAGAACCCGGGATGCTTTTCAATCGGTCGGCGGGCGGAATCGGCTGTCTTGCAATGTGGCAGTGCACCCACTCCATCGGATCGGAAGCCGTAAAAGGAAGACTGCCCGTCAGCACCTCGTACAGTGTGACGCCGAGCGCGTAGAGGTCGCTCCGCGAATCGATCGATCGGTTCATACGCCCGGTCTGCTCGGGCGCCATGTACGCGAGTGTCCCGGCAATGATCTCGGGCGGCTCTGGCGACTGCCGCTCGCGGCGAAGTCGCGACGCGATCCCGAAGCCGGTGAGCCAGGCGTCGCCGGTCGCTGAGTCGAACAGGACGTTGGTCGGCTTGATGTCCTTGTGGATCAGCCCGGCGGCGTGGAGGCTGCCGACGGCACGCGCGACGCTGATCGCGAGACACAGGAAAGCGCCGACCTCCATCGGCGTGCCGACCAGCCAATCGAGCGGCTCGCCGCCAGGGTCCTCGAGGATGAGGACGGTGCGGCCCCGGTAGCGCTCGAGCCCAACCGGCCGAACAGCCCATCGCGGATCGAGCTCGGCCGCCAGCGCGTACTCGTGCTCGAGACGCGCCAGGGTTGCGGGCGAGACGTACTCACCAGCCGGTCCCACGACGAGCACACCGGGAGCGCCCTCGGCCGCCGGGGTGGTATGCGCGGCTCGGTACAGGATGAGCTCTCCATCCTCGTGGAGCGGCGAAAGCACGTAGTTTACAAGATCAATCATCCGGCCATGAGTAACCGACCACGCGGAGGGCGGATCAGAGATTCCTGGTAGCGCAACGCCGTGCGACGCCGTCGGCCGGACAAACTTGGCATGGGCTCCGGTCCTCGTGACGACCGACTGGACGGTAGCCGAACATACCGCTACAGACGGTCCCTGTCTACAGCTCGCGCAACGGACACAATGCCACAGGCTCGCGCATCGCGCGATGCCGTCACCTCTACCAGACCATAGCCGAGTCGGCCTTGGACGGCACGATCGACCTTTCGTTAGCCGAATGAGCCCTTGGTCGGGGCCGGCTAGCGCCGAGGGGGGAGAAGACTAAGCTCTTCCGCGACCCTTACTAACTGCGCGGCGGAGCCAGAACGGCGCACGTTGCGATTTCGACGCAGGGCTGGTTAGCGTTCTCCAAGTGCTGAGTACTGATTCAGGATGCGAGGAAGTCGCGGATCGCCGCCGCGATCTCTTGGGCATGTGTTTCCAGCGCGAAGTGGCCCGTGTCGAAAAAGCGGACGACTGCACCAGGAATATCCCGCTTGAACGCCTCGGCGCCCGACGGCAGGAAGAACGGGTCGTTCTTGCCCCACACCGCGAGTAGCGGCGGCCGGTGCGTGCGGAAGTAGTCGTGGAACTTCGGGTACAGCGCAACATTGCTGGCGTAATCGAGGAACAAGTCGAGCTGGATCTCGTCGTTGCCGGGCCGCGCGAGCAGCGCCGAATCGAGTGTATAGTTTTCAGGCGCAATCAATGACTCGTCTTGCACGCCCTGCGTGTACTGCCACTTGGTCGCCTCGGGCGTGAGAAAGCTGCGGAGCGCCGCGCGGTTCTTGGGCGTGGGCTCCTTCCAGTAGCGCTGGATAGGGTTCCAGCCCTCGCTCAGCCCCTCCTCATAGGCGTTGCCATTCTGCGAGATGATCGCAATGATCCGCTCTGGGTGGCGCGTCGCAAGGCGGAAGCCGACCGGTGCGCCGTAGTCGAAGACGTAGACGGCATACCGCGTGAGCCCGGCGACCGTCGTGAACTGGTCGATGACGTCGGTGAGGTGCTCGAAGGTGTACGGGAACAGCGCCCGCTCCGGCGCCTCGGAAAAACCGAAGCCCGGCAGGTCGGGGGCGATCACATGGCAGTCGTCCGCTAAGGCCGGCATCAGACCGCGGAACATATGCGAGGAAGTCGGAAATCCATGAAGGAGGAGCAGCGCCGGAGACGTGTCGGCGCCCGCTTCCCGGTAGAAGATCTTCCGGCCATCTACGTCGACGACTCGGTGCCCTGTCCTGCGTAGCTTATCCGCGAAGGTAAATTTCACGAGTGCCCTCCTGCCGTGGCTATCGTCACTTCAGTAGGTCAGTCAGACTACTCGTTTGACGGGAGCTATCCAACGTTGGTTTCCGTCGGCTGATAAGTCGGTCGTCCATCCGCCTTTCTTCTTCTTTCCGAAACGCGTCACGGTCGGTGGGCATCAAAGAGTTGGTAGGCATCTTGTATGTGAGGGAGCAACAATGAGTGGCCCACGGAAGACAGCTATCGTGACGGGCGCTTCGCAGGGAATCGGCGCGGGGATCGTGAAGGCGTTCGTCGAACGAGGTTTCAACGTCGTCGCCAATTCGAGAACAGTGACGCAATCCGCCGAGATTGCGGCCTCCGACCGGGTCGCTCTGGTGGACGGTGACGTCGGAACGCCCACAACTGCCGCGGAGATCCTCGAGACGGCGGTCGCTCGCTTCAAAGTCGTTGACGTCCTGGTCAACAACGCTGGCATCTTCTTCACCAAGCCGTTTACCGACTACACGATCGAGGATGTCAGAGCGCTGGTGTCGACGAACCTGGAGGGATTTTTCCACCTTACGCAACTCGCCCTCAAACACATGCTCGCGCAGAAGACCGGCGGTAGCGTCGTCACGATCACCGCCTCCCTGGCGCGTAACCCTATTCGCGGGGTCATGGCGGCAGTTCCCATGATCACCAAGGGCGGTCTTGCGACGCTCACCCAGCATCTTGCGATGGAGTACGCGGAACACGGCATCCGCGTAAACGCCGTTGCGCCGGGCGTCGTGTATACGCCGCTCCAGCGGGACACCCCCACCAAAGTGATGGAAAGTCTGTCGCCGATGGGTCGGCCTTCGACAGTCAAGGACATCGCAGACGCCGTGATGTATCTAACCGACGCCCCGACGGTGACGGGTCATATCTTGTACGTCGATGGCGGCTCTCATTTCGGACGCTGGTAGCACGCAACGACAGCCTTTCGACGTCGCATAAGACCGTCACGACTCACCTGGTGCACATGAACGCGGCGATCGCGGTGGCCGACAGTCTGCTGCGCGGCGTCGGCCAGGTGATGTTTCAGAACAACCCGATTACCGGACTCCTGTTCCTGGTCGGCATTTTCATCAACTCCTATGAATACGGCTTGTCGGCGCTGCTCGGATTGGTCGCCGCGACTCTTGCGGCCTATCTCCTGGGGGCTGAAGGAACGCTCATCCGCAACGGACTGTTCGGGTTCAACGGGGTCCTGACCGGTATCGCTCTTTCCGTCTTCCTCCAGTCGGACTGGCACGTCGCGATCTACATCATTCTCGGTGCGATCGTCTCGACGATCGTCATGATGGCGCTCGCGAAGCTTCTCATCGGCCGAGACATGGCACCGCTGACCGCCCCGTTCGTGCTGACGGCCTGGCTGCTGCTGTTCGCCCTCTACCAGTTCGGACAGCTGCACCCGACGGAGCTGATCGGTCCGATGCCGGTGCACCCGGGCGCTGCGATCCAGACCTCTCTTCGTGAGGCCACCAGCGGCGCCGGGACCGTCGGGTTGACGGCGGCGAACCTCGCCAACGCCTTGTTCCGTGGGATCGGCGAAGTGTTCCTCCAGGACAACCTCTGGACTGGTGTCGTCTTCGCGATCGCGATCCTGGTCAACTCACGGGTCTGTTTCGGATTCGCGCTCCTTGGCTCGGCTCTCGGTGGCCTGACCGCGCTGGCCCTCGGCGGCGACGGGGTCACCATCTACCACGGGCTCTACGGCTTCAATGCAGTCCTGACCGGGATCGCCCTCGGCGGCCTATTTCTGGCGCTCAACTGGCGGTCGACGTTCTACGCGTTGTTTGGAGTGATCTTCAGCGCCATCGTGTTCGCGGCCATCGCCGTCGCGCTGTCTCCGATCGGCATTCCCGCGCTCACCGCCCCGTTCGTGCTGACGACCTGGGTGTTCCTGCTGCCGACGCATGGTTTCAGAGCACTCCAGCGGGTTTCTATCGCCGACTGCGGCTCGACAAGCTCCTTGATCCGGCTGCACGTCCCGCAGGTGACCCGCGCCGAGTAGGTCGCGCCGCGTTCGCGGCATCTGCTTGCCGCACGTTCGGATGCGCGGCGATCCCAATTGAAACCCGGGCTCGCGGCGGTCCGTCGTAACGGGCACTAGAGGCAACCACGCGAATACATCGGCGCGCAGCAATAGAATCCAGAAGGAGAGTCGTCATGCCAAGGAAACTGACGTACGCAGCCGCGATCCTTGCCCTTGGAGCGGTGACCACCGTGGTCTTTGCCGAGCGGCAGGCCACGAATACCGCGCCGGCCCACGGACGGTACCTGCCCGAGTACACGAGGGAGGGCGACCTGATCCTGCCCAAGAACTGGCGCTCGTGGATCTACGTGGGATCGCCGCTGACGCCCGACGCCCTGAACAATGGCAAGGCAGGCTTTCCCGAATATCACAATGTCTACATCGAGCCGGGATCCTACGACCTGTTCAAGAAGACCGGCGAGTTTCCAGAGGGCACGATCTTCTTCAAGGAATTGCAGCGCGCTCTCAAGCCGCAGCAATTCGCCGATGGCTCGCGCACTGAACCTTCCGGCAGAGGTTATTTCCCAGGTGAGTTCAACGGCGCCGACGTCACCGTCAAGGACACCAAGCGATACGCCGACACCAACGGATGGGGCTACTACAACTTCAATCATGGCGAACCGAAGGCGCCCACGGCCAAGCTGCGGCCGAAGGCGGAATGCGCGTTCTGCCATATCGCAGGCGCTAAGAAGGACGAGGTCTGGACGCAGTTCTATCGCCTCTTGGACAACTGAGTGGGCACGTACGACGGGGACCAGTGAGTCATTTCACGAAAGGAGAGATCACCATGTCGAGGCACACGCATTCGGAAAGCTCGGAAGTCAATCGTCGAGGGTTTCTCCAGATCACGGCAGGCGTGGCAGGTGCAGCTGCCGTAGCCGGCGCGATGCCAGCGATGGCTGGGGCACAAAACGTCTCGAATCCTCGTGGCGGGCATCTCTACATGCAGACGAACGAGATCCGCAACGTGATCGTGCACTATCGCTGGTCTACGAGCGGCACGCTGACCGAGGCGGAGCGTGTTCCGACGGGCGGCGCTGGGTCCGGAACGTTCAAGCCGATCAGCGGCCAGGAAAGTTCACCGAACACTTTCGAGGGCGCCGGGAGTGTCCACATCACCGCGGATCGACGGTTTCTGTTCACGACCAACGGCGGCGACAATTCGGTCTCCAGCTTCAGTCTCGACAACGACGGCCGACTCACGCCACTGGACGTCAAGCCGACGGGGAACCCCGTCGAGGGGAAGAGCGGCACCGCCAAATCAGTGGTCTATGCCCCAGCGAAAGGTATTCTCTACGTGACGCACTCGTTTGGCCCCGACCATGTCCGGCTGATGTCGGTGGACGGCAACGGCAAGCTCACGGCGCGCCCGGAGCGCTACACCGCGAATACCAAAGACAAGACCGACCGTGTGCCGACCATGGCCGTGCTCTCGCCCGACGGGAAATTCCTCCTGGTCGGCACTACCTTCGATCAGCCGATCGCCCATACCGGCTTCTATCCGGATGGCTCGCCGATTCTCTGGGTCAAGAAGGCAGACGGCCGATGGATGGTCATCGCGTCGAACGCGCCAGATCCCGACGGCCTCGTCGTATTCCCGGTGCGAGAGGACGGCACGCTGGGCGCCGGCAAGTTCCAGGATGCGAAAGGTGCCTCGCCGTTCTACATCGCCTTCCTGAAGAGCCGGCCGGGTACGTTCGTGATCGGCTATGCCGTCAGCGACGGATGCGCGATGGGAACCATCGAGGCAGACGGCAAGCTCGAGATTGGCCCGCTGGTGAAGATCGACACGAGCCCTGGCCTGCCGTCCGAGCTGTGCTGGCTCTCCGTCTCTCCGGATGACCGCTTCGTGTTCGCGACGAACTTCGGGTACAGCTATCTCAGCAGCTACCGCGTCGACGGCAACCGGCTCTCCATCGCGAAGGATCCCGCGTGCTCCAAGGTTCCGGGCGATGGCACCGCCAGAGGTCTCAACTCGACCGTCACCAGTGGACCGAGCGATAGCTGGATTACGCCGGATGGGGCCTATCTCTACCAGATCTACGGCAACGCATCGAAGCTGGTGGGCTACGCGACGCAGGCCGACGGTTCGCTCAAGGAGATCGCCAGCACGAAGATTCCCTACAACAGCCCGCAGGGCCTGGCGGGATTCTGATGCACTTGACTCCACGCGAAGTCGACAAGCTCGTCATTTTCAGCGCCGGTGAGCTCGCGAGAAAACGGCGTGCTCGCGGCCTGAAGCTCAATCATCCGGAGGCCGTTGCGCTGATCACGGCCGAGCTCCTCGAGCTCATCCGCGACGGCAAGTCGGTCGCCGAGATCATGAGCATCGGGCCGACGATTCTTCCGGGCGACGCCGTGATGGAAGGTGTGGGCGAGATGATTGGCGAGATCCAGGTGGAAGGCACGTTTCCGGATGGCACCAAGCTCGTGACCATCCATCAACCCATCCGGTGATGCCGTGATCCCGGGTGAATACGTGCTCGCGCGTGATGCGATCGAAATCAATGCGGGGCGACTGACGAGACGACTCGAGGTCGCCAACGCGGGAGACCGCCCGGTGCAGGTGGGCTCTCACTTCCATTTCTTCGAGGTGAATCGCGGCCTGCTGTTCGACCGGGCCGCGGCGTACGGCATGCGGCTGAACATCGCGTCGGGCACGGCGGTCAGGTTCGAGCCTGGCGATACGGTCGCGGTGGAGCTGGTGGCGATCGGCGGAGCTCGCGAGGTGATCGGCTTGAACCGCCTCGTCGATGGGGCGCTTGATGCCGAAATCACCCGTGACTCCGCCCGCACCGCACTGGGCCGCTTCGTGAACGTGCAGCCGTGAAGATCGACCGGCGTACCTACGCAGGCCACTACGGCCCGACGACCGGTGACCGCATTCGTCTTGCCGACACCGATCTCGTCATTGTCATCGAGCGCGATGCGACGGTGTACGGCGACGAGGCGAAATTCGGCGGCGGCAAGTCCATCCGGGATGGCATGGGGCAATCGGCGACGGCCAGCCGGGCGGCGGGTTCGCCCGATCTGGTCATCACCAATGTCGTCATCGTCGATAGCTCCGGGATCAGAAAAGCCGACGTCGGCGTCCGGGACGGCCGGATCTCCGCGATCGGAAAAGCCGGGAATCCCGGCGTGATGGACGGCGTTTCGCCAGAACTCGTCATTGGTGCGACGACCGAAGTTCTCGCGGGCGAAGGCCACATCATGACCCCCGGCGGCATTGATACGCACGTGCACTTCATCTCGCCGAACCAGATCCCCGAGGCGTTCTATTCAGGGATCACCACCGTCATGGGGGGTGGCACCGGGCCGACCACCGGAACCAAAGCCACGACCTGCACGCCAGGGGCGTGGCACATCCGCCGCATGTACGAGGCGGCCGAGGCATTTCCGCTGAATTTCGGCTTCTTCGGCAAGGGCAGCGCGTCGGCACCCAGTGCCCTCCGAGAGCAGATCCTGGCCGGCGCGATCGGATGGAAGCTCCACGAAGATTGGGGCGCGACACCGGCGGCAATCGATCAATGCCTGTCAGTCGCCGAAGAGTTCGACGTTCAAGTCACCATCCATACGGATACGTTGAACGAGGCCGGCTTCGTGGAAGACACGATTCGGGCGATCGCGGGTCGCACGATTCACACCTATCACACCGAGGGGGCCGGAGGAGGACACGCGCCAGACATCCTCCGCCTGTGCGGCGAGCCGAACGTGTTGCCGTCGTCCACCAACCCGACGATGCCGTTCACGCGGAACACGCTCGACGAGGTGCTCGACATGATGATGGTCACCCATCACCTGTCGCCGAGCGTCCCGGAGGATGTGGCTTTCGCCGATTCGCGCACGCGTCGCGAAACGATTGCGGCCGAGGACGTGCTGCACGATCTGGGGGCGCTCAGCATGATGTCGTCGGATTCGCAGGCGATGGGGCGCATCGGTGAAGTGATCTGCCGCACCTGGCAGACCGCGGACAGGATGAAACTCCAGCGCGGCGCTCTCCCCGGCGAGATGGTGGGGAGCGACAACCTCCGCGTCCGTCGCTACATCGCGAAATACACGATCAATCCAGCCCTGGCGCACGGGATCGCGCATGAGGTGGGCTCGATCGAGGTCGGCAAGCTGGCCGATCTCGTCCTCTGGCAGCCGGCGTTCTTCGGCGTGAAGCCGGAGCTCGTGATCAAAGGCGGTCTCGTGGCCGGCGCGATGATGGGCGACGGCAATGCGTCGATTCCGACGCCGCAGCCGGTCATCGCACGACCGATGTTCGGAGCCTTTGGCGGCGCGCGACAAGCGTGTAGCGCTCACTTCGTCAGTCAGGCCGGCATCCAGTCCGGTGCGCTGTCCGGCCTGACGCGCCGCTTGGTGCCGGTACGCAGGTGTCGAACGGTCCGGAAGCGCGATCTCGTCCTCAACGACGCGTTGCCACACATCGAGGTCAACCCGGATACGTTCGAGGTCCGCGCCGACGGTCAGCTCCTCACCAGCGAGCCCGCCGATGTCCTTCCGCTGGCTCAGCGGTATTTCCTGTTTTGATTGTCATCGAGCGGACCGATCCCGAGGACGGCGAGCCGACGGGGGCAGCCATGCCGATTGAGACAGCGATGACCCGACCGCTGCTCGCCCTGTTGCACATCTGCGACAGCCTCTTTCCCATCGGTGGGTTCGGATATTCCGACGGCCTCGAGGCAGCGACGGCGGCCGGGCTGATCGAAACGCCAGCCGAGCTGCAGGCGTGGCTGGACGTGTGTCTCGACGAGGTCGTGGGGCGGATGGATGGTCCGGCCACGCTACGCGCATGGTCCGCGTTCGACCAACAAGACTGGTGCGCGCTCCGCGAGCTCGACGAAGAGATCACGGCGATGCGAACGTCGTCAGCGATACGCCGGTCGAGCCGCGCGATGGGACTCAGGCTCGTGACGACATGGAGCGCTCTCTATCCCGACCGACGGCTCGAGGGGCTGCTCGATCTCGCCCGTAAACAGCGGATTGGTCCTGCTCTACCGATCGCATTCGGCTGCGCGTGCGCTTCGGCCGGCGTGGGCCTGCGCGAGACTGGCGCCGCCTACGCGTATACCCGGCTGGCGTCGACGACGTCGGCCGCACTGCGGCTGATGCGGATCGGCCAGACCGAGGCGCACGCACGGCTTGCCGCCACCCTCGGGCGGGCGCCGACGGTCGTCGAGGCCATGACCACTCGCGTTCGACCTGAATCGTTTGCGCCGGCGATGGATATTTCGGCAATGGCACAGCCATACCTGCGCTCGAGGTTGTTCCGGTCATGAGCAAGAGTCCTGTACGTATCGGCATCGGCGGACCCGTCGGTTCGGGAAAGACGGCGCTCGTTGATGCGTTGTGCAAGAGGATGCGCGCGCGTTACGAGCTCGGCGTGATCACGAACGATATCTTCACGCGCGAGGACATGGAGTTTCTGGTGCGCAGCCAGGCCTTGCCCGGCGATCGCATCATCGGGGTGCAGACCGGTGGATGCCCCCATACGGCCATTCGCGAGGACGCGTCGATGAACTTCGATGCGCTCGACGAGCTGTCCACACGACACGCGGATCTCGAGATCGTCTTTCTCGAGTCCGGGGGCGACAATCTGGCGGCCAGCTTCAGTCCCGAGCTCGTGGATGCCTCGATCTATGTGATCGACGTCTCCGGAGGCGACAAGATTCCGCGTAAAGGCGGTCCGGGCGTGACGCGCTCGGATCTCCTCGTGATCAACAAGATCGACCTCGCTCCGCACGTCGGCGCGAGCCTCGACATCATGGCACGCGACGCAAAACTGATGCGTGGCGAGCGGCCATTCGTCTTCACGAACCTCAAGAGCGGCGCAGGGCTGGACGAGGTCGTCAGGTGGATTCGGAGCCAGTTGCTGTACGAGCATCCGCTCCCCCCGTGACCGATGAATCGCATGGACGCATGGCGCCCGCGCGGCATGGCGACGAGCGATCTTCCTGGGCCGTCGGGCGGCACGCACGGCTCGAGCTCAGCTTCGTCTACCGCAACGGTCGGACCGTGTTGGCCGAGGCTTATGGCGAGCCTCCATTCCGCGTCGGACGATGGTTTTCCGAGGGTGACGGCCTGGACATGATCCTCGCGTCGTCCGCCCCAGGCGTATTCGGGCACGATCGGCTTCAGCAGATCGTCCGCGTCGGGCGCGGCGCGCGGGTGCGGCTGGCCTCGCAGTCGGCGCTGCAGGTCCATCCATCGCCCGACGGCGCGACTACTCATCTCGAGAGCTCGTACTACGTGGACGATGGCGCTCACCTGCACTGCCATTGGCATCCGCTGATCCCGTTTGCCAACGCGCGAATCGATCAGCGTATCGACGTGAACATCGCTGGCGACGGGTATCTCTATTGGAGCGACGCATTGATGAGCGGGCGCCACGCCGGCGGCGAGCGCTGGAAGCTCGGATTCCTCGCGCACGAGCTCGCAGTGTCTCGCAATGGTTCGCTCGAGTATCTGGAGCGCTATCGCATCCAACCAAACGAGCCGGCCGTCTCGCGGCCGTGGGCTGCAGGAGATGCTTCGCACCTGGGAACGACTCTGATGACCGGTCGGCCGATCGAGCCGGGTGCGGCGGAGCGTCTCCATCTCGAGCTCGGCCGCCTCACCGGCGGGCGGGCCGCAGCCGACCGACTCGACGAGCGCGTGCTCCTCGTGCGGTTGGTGAGCGCATCGGGCGCCGTATTTCACCAAGCGCGGCGCCGGATCAGAGATCGCGGTGCGAGCCTTTAGAGGGCTGGCCGCTCTACTGTCTGCCGCCGTACTTGCGTCGATGACCCCCGGCGTCGCGAGGACCGAAGACCTCAGCCGGCTGTTCCCCGTAGAGTTCGGGACCCGGGTAGCGTGGTACGGCAAGTACAGCCGGACCAGGATCACCGGGGCGATCCATAACAATAGCGGGCACGCAGCAGAGCACCTGACGCTTGTCATCGATGGGCTCAACGCCAAGGGCTATGTGATCTCGCGGGTCTACCGTTCCGTGGACACCACGATTCCGCCGGGTGGACAAGCCTCCTTCGACGCCGAGGTGAGAGGCGCTCCATCTTATCGGGTATATGTCGATCACTTCGAAACATCCCAGGCGCCCTGACATGGCATCGGCGCCGAATTTCCAACGACACCGTCTCCCGAGTCTCGCGAGTGGCAGTGATCGGTTCCGTCAAGCTTGCGCGGGCGCATGGACCGTGCTGGTGCTGTCGATCGGTCTGGCCGGATGTGCCCCCCTCGTCCATTCGGACGATCCCTCGCCCGAGGGCCCGCGAATCTCCCATATAAGATTCGTCCCGTCGGCGGCGCAGGCGGGGTGTCCCATCAATGTGAAGTTTCGACTCGACACCGCCACAGAGGACATCGTGAGCGCCAAATGCGCATGGCTCGAACGGCACGGCCGGCGCGCCGTCTACGGCCGCTCGACGCTGACCCTCAACGTCGACGCGAGTCACGCCGCGCACGAGGAGGAACTCGAGGCGCGATTCACACCGAGCGAGTCGGGAACGTACTACTACTATGTCCAGGTCAGCGATCGGTTGGGCCGTCTGAGCAATGTACTTCAGGGCACCTTGCCCGTCGACCACAGGTGGACGAAAGGGGCGCCACCGTGTCTGTCCGGGGAACGATGAGCGCCGCTGAGCCTCGAAGACCGACGTCTTTCGACGCGCGCGGCTACCCGGTCACCACAGCCCCCACCCGTCCCGATCCCAAATGTCCTCGTAGTCGATGAATCGCTTGCGCGCGAGGCGCCGATACTGGGCGTATTCCTTGGAGTATCCGATGTAAACGCATTGGCAGTTGACGGGATCAGCGTAGGCGTATTGCTCAACGCCATCCCTGGTACGACGCACGATGCGGTACGTCGCCTCGTCGAGCTTCGTTTCCGCGCCATCGAGGGGCTGCTTCTCGAAGCCGGCCGCCACCAACAGTTCCTCCGTGTCGTGCGCCTGCCACCCCCGTATCGTGGCGCAGCCCGTCAGACACAGGAAGGCCGCGACGCTCAACGTATGCCTCTGCATGCCCGTTCGGTCAGGGAGCCTCGGAGAGGCTGTCAGGGTCGAATCCGGGCTCCGGGCTGTGAACGAACGTGTTGCCGTCCTGCGGAGCCCCGTCCGGGACGGACTGCTGCACGTCGGTGGCGGTCGGCACGGAGGCACTAGAGACGGCCGGCGTCGTGCCGCCCGCCGTGCCGGACGTGCTGAGGGCGGTACATGCGACAAGCGCGAGCGGCACGACCGCCGAGATCACGAACGTAAGCTTCTTGAACATCATCGTCTGCGCTCCTCTCGTGGTTCTGTTCATCCCTTTCGACGGTGTTCGACCGTCGAGGCGTTTCGCGAGAGCCCTCCACGTCGGGCGGAACCTTCGAGAGCCAGCCGCCGTCCCAAGGACAAGTCAGATCGCGGGGGAGTTGGCGATGAGCAGACTTACATCCGAGGAGCGCCGTCGAATCCATTTGATGAAGAAACGGGCGGGCCAGCAGATGCTGACGCTGCCGCCGCTCTCAACGGCGGGCGTCGACAGTGGCTGGCAGCATCGTCAGCAACTGCATCGCGTGGCACGCGCCCTGGTCAGCCTGGCGCTCGTCACGGGTGGACTTTTGATCTATGCGTTAGCCGAGTTTCACGCGCCCACGTCGCTGATCGACGCGTTTTTGCCGCGCTGGTAGACGCGCAATGGCCACCCGGTCTCGAGACCTCACCATCGTCCTCGTACACGGGGCATGGGCCGACGGCTCTTGTTGGCGTCGCGTCGTTGTCCAGTTGCAGCGGCTCGATTTCAAGGTGACCTGCGCTCCCCTCCCGCTCACGTCCCTATCCGATGACGTCGCGGCCTTGGCTCGTACGCTCGAACGCACGGCATCGCCGGTCGTGCTGGCGGGCCACGCCTACGGGGGCGCCGTGATCGGCGCGATGCGCGACGACCGAATCAAGTCGCTCGTCTACATCGCGGCGCTCGCACCCGACAAGGGCGAGACGGTCGCCACGATGTTCTATCGAGAAACACGGCATCCGGACGCGCCCACGCTGGCTCCCGACAAGCATGGCCTTCTGTGGATGCCGGAAGAGGGATTCCATCGCGCTGTCGCCGACAAGGCGGCGCCCGATGAGCGAAGCGCCATGGCTGCTGCACAACGTCCGATTGCGCTCAAGTGCATCGAAGAGCCGGCGCCGACGCCTGGGTGGGAAACGCATCCCTCATGGTTTCTTGTGGCGGAAGAGGATCGTATGATCAACCCCAGGACGCAGCACTTCATGGCCCAGCGGATGGGCGCAGTCATCCGATCGCATCCCGTCGACCACAGTCCAATGCTCAGCGCACCCGAGCTCGTTACTAACGTGATCGAGGAAGCGGCTCGGGACGCCATCGCGCGATAGGTCGCTTGCCCACGACGATTCGAGACGATCGCCGACTTTCCGCTCGAGGACGAGGCAGAGCCTGACGCGAATTCTCTGAGCGATGATCAGCCAGATCACCACGGGCGTAGCTAGCTGTGGGCTGGCGCTGATGCTGGTCGGCGGTGCCGCGGGGCAGCACCAGCCCGACGAGAGAACGCCGGCGGCGGAGCCGCAACCCGAATCGCGCGGGTTTTTCGGGACGTTCTGGAGAGCGTACGCCAATGAATTGGTCCCGCCACCGGCGGCCAACGACACCGAGCCAGCGCGACGCGCGCTGCCGGCTCCCCTCGATTCACCGCCATTCCCGAGCTCGGAGTGGCAGGGATTCCCACTGCTCGGCGTGCCCTACAGCACCACGGAGTATCCGCTGACGAAGGCGCTCTACACGCTGCCTGGGATCGGCAACTTCCTGAAAGAGGAACGCGTCAAGGTCTACGGATGGATCAACGCGTCGGGGAACTGGAGCTCCGCCGACAACTCGAACATCCCGACGTCCTACTGGATCTTCCCGAACGAGCCGGTGCTCAACCAGGCCATCCTGCGATTCGAGCGCGAGGCCGACACGGTCCAAACCGATCACATCGACTGGGGATTCCGCTCCACATGGCTCTACGGCACCGACTACCGTTTCATGGCGTCGGGCGGGTGGTTCAGCGATCAGCTGCTCGAACACAACAAGAAATATGGATTCGATCCGACGGAGCAATACCTCAACGTCTACGTGCCTCGGATCGCGCAGGGCATGTTGGTGACCGTCGGACGCTGGATCGCGACCCCGGACATCGAGACGCAGTTCGCGCCAGACAACTACCTGGGCACCCATTCGATCCTCTTCACGTACGACACCTACACTCAGACGGGCGTGATGGCGACCTTGATGCTCACCAAGCAGTGGACGATCCAGGGGGCGGTGCACGCCGGGACCGACATGGCGCCGTGGTACAAAGGCGCGACGCCGACGGGCATGCTCGGAGTCCGCTGGGTGTCAGAGGCCAACGACGACTCGATTTACCTGGTGCTCAACGCGATCAACGACGCGAAGTTCCGCCGCTTCAAGGAAGACGGCCAGCCCGCCGGGCACGACAACTTCAACTATCTGGTCGGCACCTGGCAGCACCGATTCAACACCGCCTGGCACACGAAGACCGAGGCATATTTCATGTGGCAACGCGACGCGGTGTTGGGGGGCACGCCCAGCATCGGACCCGTGCGGTCCTTCGGCGGCGGAGGGATCGGCGCAGACATCCCGGGCCTCAGTAAGACCTACGGAGTTCTGAACTACACGATGTGGGCGCTATCGAAGGGAGATTTCTTTACGCTCCGTAACGAGTGGTGGCGAGACGAGCAGGGTATGCGAACGGGCTTCGCCACGAACTACAGCAGCCACACGCTTGGCTTTACGCATCAGTTCAACAACGTGCTCGAGATTCGTCCCGAGATTGGCTACTACCATTCCTATGACGCCAAGGCGTTCGACCTTGGCAAGAAGAACTTCCTATGGATGGGTGGCCTCGACGTCGTCTTTCGATTCTGACAACGCGTCCCTTGTTGTATTCGGAAGATTGTTGGCTCGCGGCTGTAACGCGGCACCGCCGGTGGGCATCAAAAGGGTCGTATCCGAAAAGGTCAGGTGGCCTTGCGGACCGCGCGAAAATGCTGTTGTGGAAAGACGCTCTCCGTCTCCCTCGTGGTCGACCACACTCGCTGACGCGGCTTTGCCGCACAACCGTCACGACCCGGGCTTGTGAGTCAGATCCCGCCTTGCGGGCTACGAACGAGGAGGTTGGCAATGAAGATCGTCGTTATCGGCGGCACCGGTCTGATCGGCTCGAAGACCGTCGTCATCCTGCGCCAGGGCGGCCACGAGGTCGTCGCGGCCTCGCCCAATACCGGCGTCAACACCATCACCGGCGAGGGCCTCAAAGAGGCCATGGCCGGCACGCAGGTGGTGATCGACCTCGCCAA